>Ga0187893_10000884_pt1 | contig 75403 bp, 69 predicted proteins | sample MA1701074metaG_FD_139574 | JGI IMG/M metagenome (GOLD analysis project Ga0187893, IMG submission 139574) | White microbial mat communities from a basaltic lava cave in the Kipuka Kanohina Cave System on the Island of Hawaii, USA - MA170107-4 metaG ...
CTTCACGCAGCTTGGTGATGATCTCTTCGGCGGTGTGACCTTTCCTTGGCATTGCAATATTCCCCTTCCTTTTGATCCCGTATCCTAAGATACGAATTGGACCGTTTTAAGGGGGGAAGGTCACCTCTGGGTCGGGACGCTGACTGGAATCACTGTGTTGTATCTTTCTTCCGGTGATATCCGCGAGAATGTACCCGCTGACTTCGGAGCTTCAGCATCCGATCCGCGGATGCAGGTCGACTACATTGACACCAACGGCGATGTCTGGGTCTCGTGTTTTGGCCATGCCTTTCGATACAAGAGTACGACTAACACGTTTGAGCCGGTGCCGATACCCAACGCTCTCTCCAACAGCTTGCTCTCAATGTATCGGGATAATCGCGGAGTATTCTGGTTGGGCCCCACAGGCAAACCGGGGCACATTTTCTTTTTCAATGAAATCACATCGCAATGGAAAAGCGTTGCTCATCCGCCCGGCTACCCAAACGGGATCGCCCTCGGCGGTTCCTCAAACTTCGTCAATGATGAAGAGGGCCGTCTCTGGATTGGAACAGCAACGGCAGGACTGTTGCAATTTGAAAAAGACGGGACTGATCTCCGCCAATTCATTCCCGGCAGTAAACTCTCGATGGATTTGTTCTACGAGAAGGTTTCCAGTCTGTTTGTTGACCGATCCGGTTTGATCTGGGTCGGCTATGACGGCTCCGGGGTCGTGAAGATCAACCCTCATCGCAATAAGTTCGAACATGTGCTTCTTCCTTCAGCCGGCAAAACAGTATCGGGCGATAACTTTTTCAAAGCGATAGCCGTGGACAAGGAAAACAGGATTTGGCTCGGGACCTACAATCAGGGCCTCGCCGTGCTTGACCGAAACACGGGTAAAGTTTTGAGGATATCGGAAACACATACCGGCGCCACCGGCTTCTCTTCGAACACCATAACCGCTTTGCTATGTGATTCGCGCAGAGAAATCTGGGTCGGGACAGCCACGGAACTTGATTCGTACAATCCTGCAACGCTCAAGCACCGTCGCCACAAGCTTCTCGATGATGATCCGAACAACCTTCGCCGGAACACTGTGACTTGTCTGGCAGAAGTTTCACCCGGCACGATCTGGGTCGGAACGGGAACTCATGTGTTGATACACGATATCGAAAGCGACAAGACGGAAACGGTTATCTCCAACTCTGCTTTGGACAGTCTCTTTTCTAATCCGCCGCCGTTGTGCTTCCTTCCGGCTAATGACGGGATCTGGTGCGGCACAAACGGAGCCGGGCTCATTCTGTTGTCACCTCAAGGCGTCGTGAAAAAACGCTACCAGCCGGATTCTGAAAACCGGAATTCCATTTCGCATGGCGTTGTAAAGACGATTGCGCAGGACACGCGCGGCTTTCTTTGGATCGGAACGGAAAACGGTTTGAACCGATTCGACCCCGCAAAGGAAACCTGGCAAACGTTTTCCACGAGGGATGGATTGGCGAATGATTTTATCTACGGCGCACTGCTTGACAACAAACAGAATCTCTGGATAAGCACGAACCGCGGTATTACAAGAATTGACATCCGTGACCCGGAGCGTCCGCTCTTTCGTAACTACACTCCCGATGACGGCCTGCAATCCTTTGAGTTCAACACGAATACCTTTTGTACATCACCCACGAGCGAATTGCTGTTCGGCGGAGTAAACGGGTTCAACATCTTTCACCCTGATTCCGTCCGGGACAATGATCATCCGCCCTCTGTTGTTCTCACCGGGCTGAAGAAGTTCGACCAGCCGTTTAACCCGGGCGCGGATATCGCAACACCGAGCGAGATCCGTTTTGAGCCAGGCGAGTCCGTCTTTTCCCTTGAGTTTGCGGCGCTTGAATTCACACACTCCGCGCGGAATCAGTACGCATACAAGATGGAAGGATTTGACAACGATTGGGTGTACTGCGGAACGAAGCGTGAAGCGCGTTACACGAATCTCGATCATGGTGAATACCGCTTCCTGGTAAAGGCATCAAACAATGACGGCGTTTGGAATGAAACACCCGCCACAATACGCGTTGTCGTTGTGCCGCCATTCTGGAAAACCGCGTGGTTCATCGGTTTAATGTTTGTTCTTGGAGCGGCATTGTTCGGCGGCGGCGTGCGCTATCTATCCACAAGAAAACTCCGCAAACGCATCGAGGCATTGGAGCTTGAGAAAACAATCCAGGATGAACGACTCAAAACGCGCGAACGCATCGCCCGCGATCTCCATGACGACCTTGCATCAACCGTTGGAAGCGCAGGGTTGTTTATCGAATCCGTGAAGCGGCAAATCCCGGACGCGTCACAGCAGGCAAAAGAGTTTCTGAACAAGACGAGTTCATTGCTTTCTGAAGCCGAAGAAGCTATGAGCGATATTGTCTGGTCTGTTTCCCCTCGGCATGACACGCTCGAAAGTCTTGTTGCGCGTATCCGCATCCTGACCGCAGACCTCTGCAAGGCAAACCATATCGAGTATCGGGTGGAAGTTGACGGAGACATAGCGCGACACACAATTCCGGAAGACGTCCGCCGCAACATGTATTTGATTTTCAAAGAGGCCGTAGCGAACGCCGCGCGTCACGCTCAGGCGCAACGGATTGATATTCGCATCACCATCAGAGATGAAGCTTTGGAGATTGAAGTACGTGACAACGGAAAGGGCTTCAGTCCGGCTGAGAATGACACCAAGCCGACAAAGCGCGGTCACGGTATGCGCAATATGAAGAAACGCGCAGAGGAAATCGCGGCGACATTCACGATTGAGTCATCACCGGACACCGGCACAGTCGTCAAGCTGACCAAGGGAATGACGCAACCGGGTCATTGAAACAGGATTGAGGATGGGTTACACTTTAGTTCAAAGTAGGCGACGAGACATCGTCGCCTATAACGGCAGCGCGAGCGGTTAACATAGTTTTCGACGAGACTCGTCGAGCTACAGACCTTTATCAAACATGTTTTCATGTAGCATCAGCAGGACGAGATATCGTCGCCTATAACGGCAACGCGAGCGGTTACTTTACTTTCGACGAAACTCGTCGAGCTACAGGGTCACGAGGCAGCAGGGCGACGAGTCATGGTTCAAACCATGTTCGTTCAGTGTAGGGCGACGTGTTATTTGGTCAAACCATAAACTGTAGGGCGACGAGACATCGTCGCCTATAACGGCAACAAAATGAAACACGTCACGTTTTCCATGAGGTGATTAGTATAGTGTCGACGAGGACTCGTCGAGCTACAGACCTTTATCAAACATGTTTTCATGTAGCATCAGTAGGGCGACGAGATATCGTCGCCTACATCGACAGCGCGACCGGTTAACATAGTTTTCGACGAGACTCGTCGAGCTACAGGCACTACCAAACCTATTTTGATGCAGCACCTATGTAATGGCGAGGAGATGTATGAAAAAATCTTTCGTGCGGTGTAGTGCGACGAGACCTCGTCGCACTACTGGGCAAACCCATTTTCATGCGGTAGGAAAATCACGACGAGACATCGTCGTGCTACAGGCACTACCAAATTCATTTTTCGTGTAGCACCGGTAGGCGACCAGACTCGTCACCCTACTGAGGTACTAAACAATGAGAGACATTAGGCAAAAAACATACTACCGCCGCCGTTTGCCGCATTACCAGCCGGAAGATGCGACGTTTTTCGTTACGTTCCGACTTCACGGCTCCTTGCCCGCGGAAGTAATGCACAAGCTTGTGCAGGAAAAAGAATCTGCTGAGAAGTTCCTGGCATCCTCAACAAGCGGCACACGCAACCGGGGAAGGTTTGAAGACCACCGTCAAGCGTACTTCGAGCGGTTTGAAGCGTTGTTGGACTCCGGCTCATCAGGACCACATTGGCTTCGTGATGATCACATTGCCTCCATTGTCGCCGAAGCGATTCACTATCGCGACAAAAAGCAGTATGACCTGCTGGCGTTTTGTATAATGCCAAACCATGTTCACATGGTAGTTACCGTAGAGCGACGAGACTCGTCGCTCTACAGAACCAAAAAGCACCCGTATGCGCTGGCTTCCATCTTGCAGGACCTGAAATGGTACACGGCGCTTCAGTGCAACAGAGCACTTGGGCGCAAGGGAGCGTTCTGGCAACATGAGAGCTACGATCATGTTGTACGCAACAGCGAAGAGCTTGAAAGAATTCTCAGATATGTCACTCAGAATCCCGTGAACGCCGCTATGGTTGATTCATGGAAACAATGGAAGTGGTCGTATCTCAAACCTGAGTTGGAGGAATAAAATCTCAACATCATTACGTGTTGCCATCGTTGAGGATCATGACGATTTCCGCGAGGGACTCGTTCATGTTCTGAATTTTACGGAAGGATTCACCTGCGCAGGGTCGTTCGAATCTGTTGAGGAGGCCCTTCCCGCGTTCCCTGAAGCTGATGTGGTGTTACTGGATATCCATCTTCCCGGCAAATCCGGTATCGATGCTATTGCATCCCTCAAGGCGAAACACCCGAAGACGCAAATCATCATGCTTACCGTTTTTGATGATGACGACCACGTCTTTCGTGCCATTGTCGCAGGAGCTGATGGATATATCTTGAAGAAAACTCCGCCGTCGCAGGTGTTATCCGCCATCCAGGACGCGGCTGCAGGCGGAACCCCGATGACGCCATTTGTCGCCCGCCGCGTGATCGATCTGTTCAGGCATTATGCACCCGAACCCGCTGAAAAGCATTCACTGACAGCGCGCGAACTGGAAATCCTCGGCCAGCTTGTTGTAGGACTGGACAACCGTGAGATCGCCGATAAGCTTTTCATCAGCCGGGAAACAGTTCGTAACCATATCAAACACATCTACGAAAAACTCCACGTACACTCGAAATCCCAAGCCGTTGCGAAAGCAATAAAGCAGGGCCTCTTTTAAACCTCACCACCAAAATGACTCATTCGGGTCATTGTCTAACTGTCATTCCCTCCATATTTTTTATCCGTTCTTAGAATTCACCATCTGATTCATATTGGAGGTAGTATGACAGCAAAGTCAATTGTCATGATCTCAACCTTATGCTGCGGCATGGTTTTGACATCATGTAAAGAGGATGAGACAACAGCGCCGAATAACTCGCCTACTCCCCCCTCGGGTCTTACATTCAAGGTAGACGGCACACTCGTGACCGCTGATTCCGCGAATGCCGTGCTCTACACCCTCGGCGTGCCGCCGAATAACCGCGAGATCGATGTTTTTGTTTTCCAAGGAGGGTCACAAGTTCTCGAAATGCACTTCCTTCCAAAAACCGGTCCACAAACAGCTGCGCAGAACTTCAATGAAGCATGGCTGACGTACGAAACCACGTCTTCACACTATCACTCCCAATCCGGAGAACTGAACTTGTCGACGTGTGATACCACGGGCAACCAGCTTGAAGGCACTTTCAATTTTGTCGGACTTGAATCCGGAGGAAGTACCACGAAGAATATCACCGAAGGGAATTTAATCGTCACACAGATCACTCATATGTAATCACCCAGAGCCATGATTTTCTCATTCAATCAGAGGGTATACATGTCAAAAGTTGTTTCTACTTTTCTCCTGTGCCTGACTTTTGCGGTGGGCCATAGTCAATGGACACAAACCGAAGGGCCTGAAGGCGGAAACTTTTCCTGCTTTACGTCCTACAATGGGTTTGTTTATGCGGGTACGAATGGCGCGGGAATTTTCAGAAGCTCGGACAACGGAGCAACATGGACTTTCATGAGCACCGGATACGGATATCTCTATCCAACCGCGTTCCTTGTGAAGGGCTCAACAATCCTCGCATCAACAGTCAACGTGTTCCGGTCAACTGACGACGGCGCAACGTGGACAGGGGGAACAGGACTACCGCCCGCAAATAGTATCACAAGCCTTGCAACGGATGGCGTTTATATTTACGGCGGCCTGACTTCGGCGTCAGGCTCTGCGCGCGTGTATCGCTCCAGTGATGACGGCGCAAACTGGGACCAGTTCAGCACAGGGTCGGCTTCATTTGCGGGAGTGAGTGCTCTGTGCGTCAACGGCTCCAATATTTTTGCAGGGGTCACCGGTGATGGGATTTACAAGTCGACCAACTCGGGACAAACATGGTCTCCTTCGTCAACCGGATTGCCGGGATTCTCTTACAACAATTCGATTGTAACCCATGGCGGCATGCTTTTCTCAGGGGTGAGCAATGGTGGTGTTTATCGTTCAACCAATGATGGCGCATCATGGAGTCCGATGAGTTCCGGCTTGCCTTCCGGAACATCTGTGTATACCTTGCTTTCGAACGCTGGCGAGCTTCTTGCGATCTCAAGTCTTTCACCCGCGCCGGCTCAGATATTCAAAAGCACAGACAACGGCGTGTCATGGTCACTGTACACAACCACTCTCTCTCCTGTTCCTCTCATCAACACCATTGCCAAACTTGGTTCAAGCATTTTCGTGGGAACACTCGGTCGTGGCATGTATCGCTCGGACGGCAATGGCGCAACATGGACTCGAACGAATGTCGGCGTCATCAATACGCGGATCCAAACCGTTGCAACAAACTCAACGTCGGTGTTCGGAGGGACTTCCGAGGACGGGCTTTTTCGATCTGTTGATGGCGGCACATCGTGGGCATGGAAGACGAACAGCATTCCGGAAAACCTGAAGCTCCGTTCCGTGATAACAAAGGGAACGTCAGTGTTCGCTGTAGGAGTGAGCGCGGATTCTGTTCATGTATACAGATCAGTTGATAACGGTGATTCCTGGATTAGCGCCTCTTCAATATCGGGAATAGCATTTCCGGTTCAACTCACGCACCGATCGGCCATCGTCAACGGCAATGATCTTCTTCTCACGATCGGTAACAATATCGTTTGGCGATCCACAAACGATGGGGACACATGGACTCCCAGCACCGGTATCGGCTTTGATCAGGTGGCCGCACTCGGAATAGCAGGACCGAATGTCTATGCGGCTGGAATTTCAGGAGCGTATCGCTCGACAGACGGGGGAAGTACCTTCGCACTAGCAAGCACAGGAATCCCTTTCTTCCCGAATCTCCAGGCCATCACAGGGTCCGGTTCGAATGTGTATGCGATCATGGCATACACGGCAAGTGTGTACAGGTCAACAAACGGCGGCGATAACTGGACTGCCGCGGCTCCTCTTCCCGGACAAGCGGGTTCTGATTTGATGATGTATGGTACGACTTTGTTCGCGGGCATCACCAACGGCGGCGTTGCAATGTCCACAAACGGAGGAACATCGTGGACTCTCATTCGCACCGGTTTGCCGACGCAAGGAGTGACGTATCACATTCTCTCAAACGATGCAACTCATTTATACTGCGGAACTGATGTTGCGGTGTATGGAAGCGGCCGCTTTCTGAACTAGTCTCTGTTGGAGAGATTGAAGGCTCAACACCTGAATCGTTCGTTCTCAACCAGAACTATCCGAACCCGTTCAACCCATCAACAACGATTTCATTTTCCGTACCCGAAGTTTCACATGTGAACCTTGCTGTTTACGACATGCTCGGACGCGAAGTCGCAACAATTATGAACGAGCGATTGAATGCTGGATCCTACGAACTCCCCTTCACTGCTGAAGGGCTTTCTTCCGGAGTCTATCTCTACAAGCTCACGGCAGGCGGTTTTTCCGAAGTCAGGAAGCTGCAGCTACTGAGGTAGGCGGCGACCATCCACCATCCGAACCCCGGCCCGAATAAAGGTCGGGGTTTTTTGTTTCGATTTAACATTCCGGTCAACTGAAACCATGATCGAACACGATGCTTGCTTCTCGAAACCCGTTACGCTATTTTTCATGTAGTTTGCTCCTTATTCCACATCGTCCCTCAAATGAAAGGGTACCGTCATGAAATATCTTCTCGTTGTCGTATTGTCCGGAGCGATTCTCAGTTGCATGCCCGCGGGTGAGAATCCCGAACAGCTTATCACCGAAGCAAAGGCGCTTGATGCGGCATGGCTTGAAGCATACAATGCCAGAAATCTGGAAGCTGTGATGGCCGGATACTGGAACAGCCCTGACCTTGTTTCGTATCCTCCCGGCGCGATGGAAATCAAGGGATGGGAGAACATGAAGGCGCAACTCCAGCAGGAGTTCAGCATGGGCCCCGGCGGAAAACTCGAAATACTTACTTCCAACTATACTGTTCATGGAAACGTGGTTTCGACAAACGGAACATGGCGCTACACCATGGCGGGTCCCGATGGAGCGCCGATGGAATTCCTCGGCCGCTACTCCGACCTAAAGGCCAAACACGCCGGCAAGCTTGTATACATTATGGATCATGCGTCTGTCCCGCTGCCTCCACCGCCGGACGAACAGAAGATGCCGTAAGTCCTCATTCGCAAAGTACAAACAATTGCAACGGCCTCAGCGATTGAGGCCGTTCATTTCTGGTCTCGAAAAAAGCTATTGAGATCGTGATGGCGTTTACCACAGATACATCAACGAGAATACATCGGCTTCTTGTAATTGTTCTGGCTGCGGGATTGCTTCAATCATGCAATGAACCAACCACTTCGGAATCGACAACCGATCCTCCTTCTTCTCCAACGCCGAGACGGGAACCCGTTCACTTCGCCGTTGGCAATTGGTACGCTTGGCAATTCACAAGAGTCGGCATTGGCACGTTTTTTCAATGGAATGACACCACGGCGATTACGAACGATCTCATCATCGGCTCACACACGTACTACGAGTTCGATTCCGGCGAACGGTTGAGAATCTCCGGGGACTGGGTGTTTGTTCATGATGGTTCGCCGTACGCTTACTATCGCTTGAATGCCAACGTTGGAGATACTGTTCCATTCCTCGGGCACTCTTTCCGCGTTACAAGCGTGGATACCGAATCTGTTCTTGGTAGCTACCAAACAGTCATTACGGTAGCAAACCAATTGGGCGCTTCAACGCTTGTTACTTCCGCGCGTTACGCATCAAAGTTTGGAATCATACGAATCACCACAGGTAGTCCGCCGGGTTCGAGTTACGTTACAACGAAAAACCTACGGAGGGCGCGTATCGGGAGTGTCGTCTATGATTGACCCTAGCAGCACGAGCAGTCAGACGCGCAACTCGCTGGCCCTCGTTTCATTTCTTGTTCGCGACTATGACGAAGCCATTGCCTTCTTCGTCACCGCGATGGGATTCCGACTCATCGAAGACACAAGACTCTCCGATGAGAAACGCTGGGTGGTCGTTGCCCCTGAGGGCCCTAGCGGTACTTCCCTCCTGCTTGCGAAGGCCGCGAACGCGGAACAACTCTTGCATATTGGCAACCAGGCGGGCGGACGGGTATTCCTGTTCCTGGAAACAACTGACTTCCGGAACCAACATCAGCACATGCTTTCAAGCGGTGTCACGTTTGTTGAATCACCCAGAGAAGAACCATACGGAACCGTCGCCGTTTTTAAGGACTTGTATGGAAACAAATGGGACCTGATCCAGAGACATGTGTTGGAATCCAATGCGCCACAAGTACGTTAGTTATTGCATGAAACCCGTGATAGGAATCTCTGCGTCCATTCTTTTACTCTGTACCTCGACCTTCCTCACGTCGTGTGACCAAAAGAGCGGAGAGGCCGCACCACGTCCGGGCAACCAGCCAACTGTGATTACCGTTAATGGAATCATAGTCCAACCGGAGCCATTGGACAACGTCGTCCGCTCCACAGGAACCATTCTCGCCTCCGAGTCTGTGGATCTCGTTGCGGAAGTTGCAGGAAGGGTCGAATCAATCCCCTTCAAGGAAGGGGCTCACGTCAGCAAGGGCAACCTGCTCGTCAAGATAAATGACGACGATCTGCAGGCACAACTCAAGAAGACGGAACTTCAAATCCAGCTTACCGCTGAACATGAAGGGCGCCAAAAGCAGTTATACGATATGGGCGGCATCAGCAAGGAACAATACGATATTGCATTGAACCAGTTGAATTCCTATAAAGCAGACCGTGAGAATCTCGTTGCTTCAATCCAGAAAAGAGAAATCCGTGCGCCATTCGACGGGAGAATCGGGTTGCGCTATGTAAGCGAAGGAAGCTACGTTTCCCCCTCCACGCGCATTGCCTCGATGCAGAAGATCAATCCGTTGAAGGTTGATTTTTCCATCCCTGAAAAGTACGCGGGCCAGGTCAACATCGGCGATGAGGTCCGCTTCAGCAACGACGAGACCCAGTTACAATTGACGGGCACTGTGTACGCCATCGAACCCAAAATTGACGCCGCAACGCGCACGCTGCAAATCCGCGCACTGTGCAACAACAAAGCCGAAAGGGTTTTCCCCGGAGCGTACGTTCAGATTGAGCTTCGGCTGAAGCAAATCCAGAACGCATTGATGGTCCCGACCCAATCCATCATTCCGGTGCTCAAAGGACAGACTGTCCTTGTGAAGAAAAATGGCATTGCGAATTCCGTCCCCGTGAAAACCGGAGTCCGCACTGCAACATCGGTACAGATTCTCAACGGCATTTCAGAAGGTGACACCGTCATCACCACAGGGTTGATGCAGTTGAGGCCCGGTATGCCTGTCAATGTTGCAGTGAAATAGGATGAGTCTCGCCTCCATCAGCATCCAGCGTCCGGTTCTCGCGATCGTCATGTCACTGGTGATCATTCTGTTCGGCACCATCAGCTTTCAGTTCCTCGGCGTACGCGAATATCCCGCGATTGATCCACCCATCATTACGGTGCGCACAAGCTATGCCGGAGCGAATGCGGACGTCATGGAGTCCCAGGTTACCGAGCCGCTTGAGAAAGCCATCAACGGTATCGCCGGTGTGCGCAACATCTCATCAAGCAGCAGTCAGGGCATCAGCAGTATCACCGTGGAATTCAATCTTGACGCGAACCTCGAGGCCGCGGCAAATGATGTTCGCGATAAGGTCTCAGGCGCCACGCGATCACTTCCTCAAGACATCGACGCGCCGCCGGTTGTAACAAAAAGCGACGCCAATTCCGACGCCATCATCTCCCTCACCATCCAAAGCAACACAAAGAATCACCTTGAACTGAGTGACTTCGCCGAAAACGTTATCGCTCAGAACCTTCAAACGATTCCCGGCGTAAGCACGACGCAAATATGGGGACAGAAGCGCTATGCGATGCGACTTTGGATGGACCCCGGCAAGCTTGCCGCGTACGGTCTGACGCCGCTGGATATCAAAAATGCATTGACGAGCGAGAACGTCGATCTCCCCTCCGGAAAAATCTCCGGTAACCAGACCGAGTTGATCGTTAATACAAAGGGCAGGCTGAAAACAACCGATGATTTCATGAACCTGATTGTGAAGTCTGATGCCTCGCGTATTGTGCGCTTTGGCGACATCGGCATTGCGAACTTAGGCCCAGAAAATGAAGAGACTGTTCTCAAGCAATCGGGTCAACCGATGGTTGGCGTTGCCATCATTCCCCAGCCAGGAAGCAACTACGTGGAAATCGCCGACGAGTTTTACAGACGGTTCGAACAGATCAAGAAGGACTTGCCTTCGGACTACGCCGTCAATCTGGCACTCGACAATTCGCGCTTCATCAAACAATCGGTTACGGAAGTGCAGGAGACAATTCTCATTGCCGTGGCGCTCGTCGTGCTCATTATCTACCTCTTCTTCCGCGACTGGCTGATCGCGTTTCGCCCTTTGATCGACATTCCTGTTTCGCTCATCGGCGCGTTGTTCATCATGTACGTCATGGGGTTCTCCATCAACGTGCTCACCCTGCTTGCCATAGTTCTTGCAACAGGGCTGGTCGTGGACGACGGCATTGTTGTAACCGAGAACATTTTCAAAAAGGTCGAAGCGGGGATGAAACCGATGGAGGCGGCGTTTTCGGGCTCCAAGGAAATCTTCTTTGCCGTTATTTCAACATCGATTACGCTCGCTGCTGTTTTCCTTCCCGTGATTTTCCTGCAGGGGTTTGTCGGACGTTTGTTCCGTGAGTTCGGCGTTGTTATTGCAGGTGCGGTGCTTATCTCGGCGTTTGTCTCGCTCTCTCTCACGCCGATGCTGAATGCGCGGCTCATCCGGAAGGGCAAGAAACACAGCAGGTTCTACGAGCGTACGGAGCCGTTCTTCATCAAGATGAATTTGTACTATGAAGACCTCCTCGCCCGATTCATGAAACGACGCTGGCTGGGGACCGCAATCATTGCCGCGTCGATTGTGATCATTCTGATTCTTGGTGCAACGTTGCAATCAGAACTGGCGCCACTTGATGACAGAAGCCTGATGCGGCTGTCAGTCACCGCGCCGGAAGGAACATCGTTCGAATACACGGATGCGTTCATGGACCGGCTGACGACAATCATTGCTGATTCCGTCCCCGAGAAACGCATTGCCTTCAGTGTAACGGCACCCGGGTTTGCCGGCTCAGGCGCTGTCAACACAGGGATTGTCCGGTTGGGGTTGGTTGATCCTTCAAAACGTGATCGCTCACAGCAAGAGGTCGCCGATTTTGTAACCGCAAAAACGAGAAGCATGACGGAAGCCCGTGTGTTCGTGCTGCAGGAACAGACAATCTCTGCGGCCGGAGGTGGCGGGCGAATAGGATTCCCCGTTCAGTATGTGTTGCAGAACCAGAACTTTGAAAAGATCCGACAGGCATTGCCGGTGTTTATGGAGGAAGTCGACAAGAGCCCGGTATTCCAGGGATCAGACGTCAACCTGAAATTCAACAAGCCGCAACTCGACATTTCCATTGATCGCGACAAGGCACGCAGTCTCGGGATTTCCGTCATTGATATTGCGCAGACGTTACAACTTGCATTCAGCGGACAGCGGTTCTCCTACTTTGAGATGAATGGATTCCAGTATCAGGTGATCGGACAGGTAAATCGCAATGACAGGGATGAGCCGCTTGATTTGACGTCGCTGTATGTGCGAAGCAAGCAGGGTCAGTTGGTCCAGCTGGACAACCTGGTAACGTTGAGAGAACAGAGCGCCCCGCCGCAGTTGTATCACTTCAACCGGTTTAAGTCGGCGACGGCTTCAGCGGGACTCGCGCCCGGCAAGACCATCGGTGATGGAATCGAAGAAATGGATCGAATCGCAAAGCAGGTGCTCGATGGTTCATTTACGAGTGCGCTGAGCGGCCCCTCCCGCGACTACGCGGAAAGCTCATCCAACATCTTGTTCGCATTCATTCTCGCGTTGATTCTCATCTATCTGGTTCTCGCCGCACAGTTCGAAAGCTTCATTGACCCGTTTACCATCATGCTCACGGTTCCACTTGCGCTTGCCGGTGCGTTGCTTTCACTGTGGATTTTCGGGAAGACGCTCAACATCTTCAGCGAAATTGGCATCATCATGCTCATCGGATTGGTGACGAAGAACGGGATTCTCATTGTTGAGTTTGCAAATCAGCAGAAGGAAAAAGGTCTCAGGTTGATGGAGGCGGCTCAGGTTGCCGCAGCCGCGCGGTTCCGTCCCATCCTCATGACAAGTCTTGCGACGATGCTTGGCGCCTTGCCAATCGCGCTTGCACTCGGCGGCAGTGCAAAGAGCCGCGTCTCAATGGGTATGGTCGTTATCGGCGGATTGTTCTTCTCACTTGTGTTGACGCTGTTTGTTATCCCTGCGATGTACACCTACTTCTCACGGGAGAAGAAAGCCGAAGCAGAGGAACCGGCAATCGAGCCCGAAGCCATTCCTGCTACCGTTGACCACCAACACACGCTCATTCCCAAAACACATCTTCCACCTTCTTTGAGAACACCTTCGCGATTTTAAACGCGAGCGGAAGCATCGGGTCGTACTTGTTGCTTTCGATTGCGTGGATGGTCTGACGAGACACACCGATTTTGCGCGCAAGTTCTTCCTGGGAAAGTTCTTTCCCCTCACGCAGTTCTCTGATCCTGTTTTTCATTGATAACGCCTGCGCGCAAGCGCCAGTCCTCCGAAGTAGAGAGCGGGAAGCATGGCCCACACGTGTCGATAACTCAGATCCTCCGGTGGAAGCTCAATTGCGAGTTCAAGCAATCCGAGCGTCATGAGGAGAACAAGGGTGACAGGGAACGCGACCGCAAGAGCTTCAAGATGGATACGCTGTTCAAGCTCATCCATTGAGCGAACTCCCTTGATAATTTCCCACAACATCATGGAAAAAGGTACAACAGGCAGAAGAGCAGCAAGCACACGAATCCACGTAGCGAGTCCCTCCTGCTCAAGGATTCCGCGGGCAATGACGAACCCCACCAGAAATCCGACAACGGAGATCGCCAGGCGACTCCAGCCCGACTTTGTTGCTTCAGACATAATCCCTCCGAAATGAATGTAAAGTATTCTGGCAATTATATACTTGACATTACCAGATTTATTGTTTACCTTGTTCATGTCAAATTTGAGAGGTAAGCAATATGAAACGCCACCCCGTCCCAACCATCCGAAACCTGTTTGAGCTTCAACAGGCGTTCCCTACCGAGGAATCGTGCCACGACCTGATTTCCCGTATGCGCTGGGGCGACACACCTGTTTGCGTCCATTGCGGTAGCATTCGGAAAATCTACAAACTCAAGGGCGGTAAGCTCTTGAAATGCGCCGATTGCCGTAAGCCCTTCACGGTTCGCATTGGTACGATCTTCGAGGATTCCCCCTTGCCGCTTTTGAAGTGGTTCTATGCTATCTTCATTGTCACGGCACACAAGAAGGGTATCTCTTCCGTCCAGCTTGCCAAAGACCTGAGCGTCACGCAGAAAACCGCGTGGTTCATGCTTCACCGTATTCGGTACATGGTCAGGACTCAGAAAACCAACAAGGGCAAGCTCAGTGGTATTGTTGAAACCGATGAAACATGGATTGGCGGTAAGCAAAAAGGACGGAACGCAAGCCACAGCCGTAAGCTCGCATGGCTCAAACAAACTCCCGTTGCTGGTATGGTTGAACGCGATGGGCGTGTGATTGCTCAAACCGTTGCGAACATCAAGGGAGAAACCATTAAGCAAATCATCCGTGAACACGTTGAAAAAGATTCGCGGCTTATGACTGACGAATATCGCGGGTATCACGGATTGGATGAAGAATACCAACGCGAAACAGTGAATCACGGTGAAGAGGAATACGTGCGCGGTGACGTTCACACGAACACCATTGAAGGGTTCTGGTCTTTGCTCAAACGCGGTATTGCTGGAATCTATCATCAGGTATCTCGTAAGCATCTCGACAGGTACATTGACGAATTTGAATACAGGTACAACACACGCAAAGCAAAAGACACCGAGCGTTTCAAGGGTGTGCTTACACATTTGGATGGGCGGTTGATGTATAAGACATTGATTGCGAAGTAGGTGGATTATGGACAACCCCGTACCCAACAAAGAGCAAGAACATCCCCAAGGCAAAGAGGGAAACAGTGGTGGTGGGCTTAATCCACCACCAACGCCCCCAGTCGAGAGAGAGAGAGTGGACAGCATGAAAATCCAGCTAACCCACAACGCCAACATCCCACACCCGAACAAGAACCACCCAAGAAATGGTTTGAGAGAATTGAAAACCATGCGGTTCTGACTGAAACAATACTGTGAATAATTGGAATCACGATTGCTGTTATCTTGTACTTTACAACGCAAGAACAAATTGGCATTTCCAGAGAAGCTAATACAAAAACCGCCGAAGCCCTTACGTATCAGCGGTACAGGGATTCCTTGAACTCCATTGAGCAAAGAAGAGAAGCCGACAGCGCGCACTCCATTGCCAGCCGTTCGGTAGCCGTTGCTGAACGTTCTTTGGCATTGAACAAGAAACTTGTCAATATCCAAGAAAGATTTGCCAAGGTTGAAGTGAGGGCGCGACTCGTTATCCAACACTGGCATGTCGATAAGCCAGAACTTGGTGTAGCAGCTCGCGGACGTTTTGTAATGAAGAACCTTGGTAAAACCCCAGCTTTTAATGTTTTGTTTAGCCACTTTCTGAAAATAGGCACTGGGCTTTACCAGAACGAAATTGATACTATGCGCACCGTAGCAGTTAGACACCTCGGGACCGACTATGTTGATGCGGGGGTCGAATTTGGAAAGGAAATGAAGTGGGAAGATGGTTTGACACCTTACCACATGCAACTTATCGAAAATGGTCAAACCGTTTACTACTATGGGCAGGTCACCTACGATGATGCTTTCGGCAAGCATCACTGGACGCGGTTTTGCTTTTACTACAACGCCGACGAAAAAACCACCAAGACATTTTTCAGAGGAAATGAGTCCGACAACAATGATTAAGCCCAAACCCAAGCGCGCCAAGAAACGGAAGCTCACAACAACGCGGGAGAAACCTCTCCACGTTGATATGACTTTCGCAGAGCTTCTTACGCTCGCGGTGAATACCCCAAGCCCTACCGCGCGAAGCGCAAAATCCAAGTAACGCTTTAGCATGTTATACTCCCCCTTTCGGGTGAGATAACACCAGCCGCGCTACAAAGTTCAATACACAAATGCTGGTCATGCCAAGTATATAATGACCAGTATTCTTTACATGATTCAAAAAGATTTTGTAGGCCCGTTAGGATCCGGTTATTTGCCCGGAGCCGTTGTTTTCACAAACACCGGCCCTTGTTCAAGCCGGTATTCATTGGTGAGTTGTTTCGGATTGCTGGCATCAATCCGGGTTAATAGCGAAGATACTGTAATTCCCGTTCTGCATACTGTTGTATGAAATGAAATTGCCGTTGCGTTCCCACACCGCGGCCCGGCGCGATAATCACCTCAACTCGCGGTTGTATCGTTCTCGGATACGTCGTGAGTTGACGCGGCTTTGTCCCATCATCATTCATGATCCAAAGCTCGTCAAGCTGACTTCTGTTGCGTTTTTGTTCGCGGTAGCGGTACACGATCTGTTTTCCATCCGGTGAGAAGCTTGGGTCGGTGTAGTAACGCGAAGTGTCGCTGGTAAGCGTCCGGAGAATTCCACCATCTCTGTTTATCATATACAACGTATTTCGCAGTCCGTCTTTCCGGCCGGTGACCACAAGTTCGCTCCCGTTCTTCCGACTTGAAACCCAGGAATCCTCTAGACGGAAAGGACAGAGTTTCTTCACATTCCCTCCGTTTATCCGAACCCGGTAGGAAAGCCGGCCGTAACTCCCCAGGCGACATCGGTCTCTGGAGCGTTGAGAAACATCGCGAGGTTCGCGGACATCACGAATGATCAGAGAAACGCCAGTCCGAAGATCTTGCCCTGGTTTCCTTTCTTGACGTCATCTTCGGTGAAGCCGTTCGCTCTCATCCATGCCTTGCCCAACAACGCAGGCGAATACCACAAGCCACCGAGCAGAAAGGTGCTCGCCGCCGCCACAATCCCTGCCAGCCAATTGATGGTTGAACTACTCATGCTGAACTTCCTTGGTTTTTCTGAAAAATCTACAAGTGAGAGAATGAAAAGGATTGAAAAAAATTTACCTCAGCCGACAGGGACGTAGTTTGCATAGCCATTCCGGGCTTCGAGATACTGCAAAGGCGAAAAGCCGGAAAACTCCCTGAAGTCATTGATGAAGTACGACTGGTCGAAATACCCGCAGTCATGCTGCCGAAATCGCACCGAACCCACTACCACGCTTCTGATTGACTTGATTTTCCCTCGGATACTCTGCATTTTGTTGGAAAGAATCCGCAAGAAAACTGCGGCCTTTTCAGTGGCGGCGGGTTGTTCGTGGCGGCGAGTCTCACCAAATCCATCATCCTTATGCAATCGCACTCTTCACGACGCATCCTCGGTGCGTTGCTTTTTCTTATCGTTCAAACAGTCGCGGCGCAAACGCAATCCCCGGACAGCGCCCTGCAGCAGATTCTCTCTTCTCTTGAAGGCACTCCGCTTGGACTTCAGGAAGCGATCTCGCTCGGGCTCCAGAATTCCAACGAGCTCAAAACAGCCGAAGCTGTTTACCTCGCTGCTGAAGGCGCGGCGCGAAGGGAAAACGGTACCTTCGATCCGGAGGTTTTCTTTAACTTCTATCACGATGACCAGGACCAACCGACTGCCTCATTCTTTGCCGGCGCTCCGGTTCTGAACACGGAACAAACGACGGGGAGCGGCGGACTGCGCTTTGAACTTCCGATCGGAACGCAGGTCGAAGCGTCAATGAATGCTATCCGGCTGGAAACCAATTCCGGCTTCGCTTTTCTCAATCCGCAATACAGCTCGTTCGGCAACCTTTCACTTCGCCAGCCATTGCTCGGGGGGTTTGATGTCTCCGCAAGGAAGGAAGCCAGCAAAGCCGGGCGCGAAATGGATGCCGCAAAAGCGCGCTACGATCAGGCCGCGCTTGCCGTAAATGCCGACGTCGAGCAACAGTACTGGGACCTCTACGCGGCTGAACGGACGTACGCGGTGCAGAAGCTGACACGCGATCGGGCAGAGGCGTTTCTGCGTGAGGCCGAACTGCGCGTCAGTAGCGGACTCATTGGTCCGAACCAGGTTGCAAATGCGAGGACATTCCTTGCGCAACAGGAAATCCTTTTAATCGACAGCGAGGAATTGCTCGACCGTGTTTCCGACCACCTCGCAGCAGTGATTGACAAGAAACCTGAACCGCGATTTCGAACTACGGAAGGTCCGCCTTCGATTTTCCCTATCGAAGATATGGATGCACTTGTTGAGGCGGCAATCGAAAAAAACCTGCAACTCGCCTCCTTTCAGTCTGAGATTGAAGCAATCCGAGCGCTTTCAGACGCGGCGTTCTGGGAGGCATTCCCCACGCTTGATGTCGTCGGTTCCATTGGCGGCAACGGACTCTCAGGAACTCCACGCGATGTGATTTTCGGTTCGGACACCTTGAGAACAAACCGTAGCGGATCTCTTGGAGACGCGCTTGAACAATCGGTCAAACGCTTTTTCCCCACATGGTCGCTTGGCATGGAACTTACTATCCCGGTCACCTTCCGTGAAGGACTTGGCGAAAAACAGCGTCTCGATGCTAGCGTGGTGATAGCGGAACAGCGCTATGTGCAGGCGAAGCAACGGCTGATGGAAGAAGTGCGCGCGAGAAGCCGTGAGCTTGCCAATGGCGAACGACGTTTGAAAGCTGCGCGTGAAGGCGTGGACGCCGCGCAGGAACAGGTGCGCATCGGACAGATCGAATTTCAGAATGGTCGCACAACAGCGTTTGAACTTGTCCGACTTGGCGAAGACTTTGCCGTCGCACAACACCGATATTCACAAGCGCTAGTTCGAAGCGCCAAAGCCGCGGCCGAACTGCGCCTCCTTACTTCAGGCGCGTATCCGTTCCAGAAGTAGAAACTGTAGAGCGAGCAGTTTTGCTCACAAGAAACTGTAGAGCGAGCAGTCTCCTCGCTAAATGAGAGCTGTAGCGCGAACAGTCTGTTCGCTGAAGAAAAAACTGTACGGCGAGCAGTTTGCTCGCTAATGAGAGACGTAGCGCGAACGGTCTATTCGCTGAAGAAAAAACTGTAGGGCAAGCAGTCTGCTCGCCAAAGGGAAAAACAATCTTTACCAACGCAAACATATGAGGTTACCATGATTCAGTCACACAAAGCAACAAGCGGATTCATTCTCCTTTTTCTAGCGCTGGCTGTTATCGCGGGTTGCGGCGGTGATCAGGGAGGCGGCGGGTTCGGCGGATTTCCGCCCATGCCCGTGGAGGTAAGTCCGGTGGTGGTGCAAAAGGTGACGGACAAATTTGAGGCCGTCGGCACCATTGAAGCGATCGAAGCGATCACGGTGGTTTCCGAGATTGACGGCGTGGTGAAGGCGTTTCCATTCACGGAGGGCGGGTTCATTCAGCAAGGCGGAATAATTGCGCAGTTGGATGACGCGCAGCTTTCGGCCGAGCGTTCCCGGGCAGAAGCACTCCTCGACCAGAGTCAAAGCAGTTACGACCGCGTGAAGCGCGTGGTTGACCAGGGCGCAGGCGCGCCGCAGGATCTGGATGACGCCGCGGCAGCGTTGAAAGTCGCGCAGGCAAATCTTGATCTTGCCAAAGCACGCTTTGCGAAGACGCGCATCACAGCTCCTTTTAGCGGATTGATCGGCGCCCGCAAAGTAAGCGTTGGAACGTTCCTTCGTGGCGGACAGGCAATTACCGAACTTGCAAACATTGATGACATCCGCGTTATCTTCTCAACGCCGGAGCGATATCTCTCGCGGCTTGCGCGGGGCGCGGCTGTTGCGGTTTCCTCAACGGCATTCCCCGGCTACAAACTCAGCGGCTCGATCCTTGTTATTGAACCCATCATTGATGCGGCAACGCGCACTGCGCGTGTGGTTGCACGCGTTCCGAACAGGGAACGCAAGTTCCGTCCCGGAATGTCGGCCAACATTTCCGCCGTGCTTGGCGAACGCGCAAGCGCTTTGACTATTCCGAGCGAGGCCGTGTTCGGCAGTGGCGACCAGACGTTCGTGTTTGTTGTAAAGCCGGATAGCACTGTTGTGCGCACGCCGCTCAAGCTGGGCACGCGTATGTCCGATGTTGTTGAAGTAACCGAGGGCCTCGAAGGCGGCATGACGGTTGTCCGCGCAGGACACCAAAAACTCTTTGACGGCGGGAAAGTAATGCCGATGGGTGCGCCGGCGGATACTTCAGGAACGAAATAGGAATCTCGGCATGTACGACCTGCCATATCACAAAGAAAACAATGAACAGGCAATAAGAGATTTCATTGCCAAATACCCATTTGCTTTCCTTGTGGGCTGTGACTCGGAGAACAAACCTGTAGCCACCCAGATACCCGTGCTCATCGAAGAGCATAACGGCAGGAAGATACTGCGCGGGCACATCATGAAGAACACCGATCACCACAAGGCATTCCTGCACAACCGGAATGTTCTCGCTGTTTTTACCGGACACAGCACCTACGTGAGCGGAACCTGGTACAGCAACCCTTACACACCTTCAACATGGAACTACATGAGCGTTCATATCAAAGGCATTGTCCGGTTTCTGGACGACGATGCGCTGATAGATACACTTCGCATGACAACCCTGCACTTTGAAAACTACAATCAACAGTCCACAACCATTTACGATAACCTCCCCTCCGATTACACACAAAGACTGATGAAGGCGATTGTGGCATTTGAGGTCGAGATAAAAGAGATGGATACGGTTTTCAAGTTAAGCCAGGACAGGGATGCAGAAAGCTATGACAACATCATGACATGCCTGAGGGAAAAAGGAGAAGACGGGAAAGTTGTTGCTGACGAGATGGAGAAGAGAAAAAAGGATGTGTTTCCGAAGCATTAAGTAACCATCAACGGATTTCAAAGATTTAGTGGAAGCCGTCTTTTTGATAGCGGGAAAGTGATGGCGATACGACGGGGATGAAAAACAGCGGTAAACTTTTATCATGACGTTTTCAGTAAAATGAAAGGATAAGCTTCACATGAAAATAACCATCACCTCTTTAGTCCTCCTTGCCCTGTCTGGTTGTTCCCCAAGCCAAACGATATTTGTCGTGTTGAGGGATGTACCTGAGACCCCATCTTTCGTGGTTATTCCTGCCAATGACTACTTGTACCAAGTCGAGTTTTCAAATAAAGTTGAATCGTACGCCATATCATCTGGCGTTAAGGTAGTGACAAGACCTGCGACAAAAGAGGTTGAAGCAACCAAGCAAGCCGCGCAAGTCGACGCTCAATCCAGCCAAGCTGCCGGTTCTCAGGCAACACTAACAGAGAGATATGTCGCGTTCGAAGATACAAATGCAGACTACATTATACAAACGTATGCAGATAGCAAACAGATCAAATTGATCCGCAAAGCAACCAAAGAAATACTGCTAACCTTTGAGTTGAAAAGGACTGACAGACAAAGCGAAGGTCAGGTTTTCCGAAATGCAATGCAGAGCATCGGCATCAATGTGCGATAAATTTTCAAACATTTTGACATAGTTATGTCGAAGCTCGTCAAAAGAATTAGGCTGTGCTCGTTACACTCCGCCGATGGTCGGCAGAGTCATCGCTGTTTGTCGAGAACCAGCACGCTGAACAAATTTTTCAATTCTGGAATGGGGCATGCTGTTCTATTAGTTTCTTACCGCTGTTCCAGCGGTAGTTAGTAACAAGGTCAACTTTACGTGCCTGCGTGTGCTATCTGGGTATACGATATGATATTCAGTTAGTCACTCAGCTTCGCAGTAAGTGAAATAGAATCGTGCCCCTTCCTCTAATTTTCTTGCACATGAAGACCAAACTTTCAAAACCGCCCGATGAACTTAGGAAGGCCTTTGCCGTCTTATCTAAACCAGAAGATGTGGCGACTTTGCTAGAGGTACCGTACCAGGTATTGATATATCATTTGTACCGCACACCCGAGACGACGAGATACACATCATTTAATATTCCCAAGCGATCTGGTGGCGCAAGGACAATCAACGCGCCTGCCACAACGTTGAAGCTCCTTCAGCGGAAATTGAATCACGTGTTGCAACTCGTTTATGTTCCAAAACCATCTGTTCAAGGTTTTGTCTTCGATAGAAGTGTTGTGACAAACGCGGGCAAGCATACTCTGAAAAGACACATTCTCAACATCGACCTTCAAGACTTCTTCCCGTCCATCAATTTCGGTCGTGTTCGAGGAATGTTCAAGGCGAAACCGTACAGCCTTCCTAGCAACGTGGCAACATTGCTTGCACAGCTATGCTGTTTTCAGAACCAACTCCCTCAAGGAGCTCCGACATCACCGACCGTTGCAAACATGGTGTGTTCTCGTCTAGATAGTCGATTTCAAAGACTGGCTAAAACGTACCGCTGTACATATACCCGCTATGCCGATGACATAACAATCTCAACAACGAAAAAGAGGTTTCCCGATGTGCTCGGCTACCTGGACGATTCCATTTTGCCGCCCAAACTGATTTTGGGGAAAGAGATCCTCCAAGCGGTTTCTGAGAATGGATTTGCCATCAATATTAAGAAGGCAAGGTTACAGCTTCCTCACAACAGACATGCAGTCACAGGCATCACCTCAAATCAGTTTCCAAATTTGCAACGGTCCTATTTTGACCATTTGAGAGCAATGTTACACGACTGGAAGAAATCGGGGCTAAAGCTGGCGGAGCAAAACCACATTTCTCGTCCACAACAAAAGCACCGCCATCAGTCAAGAGCTACTCCGTCCTTTAGACAAGTGGTTCGCGGCAAACTGAACTACATCGGTATGGTCAGGGGAGTTGAAGACCCAATGTTTATTCGGTACGCGAGACAACTTGCAGGCTTAGATACAGAATACGCAGCCGTCTTTCAACATAAGATCCAGACCCTGCAAGACAGCAGTGACCCATCAAATGCAGTTTGGGTGCTCGAAGGCTCAAATTCTCAAGGAACGGCTTTTTTCTTGAATGGTGTAGGCTTTGTAACTTGTGCACACGCAGTAGAGAGTGACACGGTGGCCTTTCGGACAAATCTTCACACAAAAACATTCCCTATTAAATCACTTGCTCGGGACGTCGACATGGACTTAGCGATACTTCAGATAGATGTTGAGAACCCAGTCACTTTGCGTAAAGGCAATTCTGATAAGGTTGCTATTGGTGATCCAATCACTTTGTTGGGCTTTCCGAACTACAGTGTCCTAGGTCAGAGTATACAGAAATTCTCTGGCCGCATTACAGGAACCAAGACACTTTTTGAGAGAGAACGCATCATGATCGACGCCCCCATCATTGGAGGGAACAGCGGCGGGCCTATTCTCAATTCGTCGAACGAAGTAATTGGTGTAGCATTTCGTGGGGCCGACAGATTGGACAAGAAGTTCGAAAACGAATTCGGAGCAACGCCAATAAATTTGATCGAAATCCTTCATACTGGCGCACTACTCAAATAAGCATGTTAGTGAAGTGGCTCAATAATTAGAACACAATGCATTAAGACTTCAAAAATGAAACGCCGCTTATTTCTTCAGACCCCTCTTGTTGCAACCGCTTTAATTGCTTCCGCTCAAAATTCAAAAAAGGATGCGGCGGAAAAAGGAATTAAAGTCGGGAATGGCGAAGACCGTTTCCGTGAAGAGCTTCTTATTATGGGAGGCCGATTCGATTGCAAAGTTTCAGCGAAAGACTCTAATGGTGATTTGTGTATTTATGATACCATACGGCAGGCAAAAGGCGGCCCTGCTCTTCATATACATCATAGGCAGGATGAACGCGGAATTAGGCGGCGGGTTCCAGAAGACGTTGGGCTTCGTAGAGATCGCAAGCAACCTGGAGGTTCATCCAAAACTCGGATGATGTCTTGCGTGTTCGTGAAAGAAGAATGGCTGTCTCTGCAGACATGTCACGCTTGCCATTGATCAGGGTGTTGACTCGTTGAACCGGTACACCCATTTTCCGTGCAAGCTCAACCTGGCTGATGCCCATTGGTGTCAAGAACTCTTCGACGAGTACTTCACCGGGATGTACCGGAGATCGATGCTTTGGAATCATCTTATTGATCCTTTAGTGATAATCTGTAATGAAAACATTCTTTGCATTGCCACCATACCATTGGAACACTATACGGTACTGGTCGTTGATACGAAATTAACGGCATTCGTTCAACTGGCAATAAACTTCCATCTCTAGGTTTAAGACTTAGCAGAAGCCAACTTTTTGATAGCGGAAGATGAATAAACTTCCATCAAGAGAATGAACAAGGTAGAAAAACAGATCAAAGAGTATATTGCCAGCCAACCTGAACCAAAACGTAGTGACATGCAGGCGTTGCACCGGCTCACACTTCAAGTCTCACCCGGATGTAAATTATGGTTCAGCAATGGCAAAAACAGTGATGGTAAAATTATCGCGAATCCCAACATAGGATATGGAATGTATAACATTACCTATGCTGACGGAACAACCAGAGATTTTTTCCGAATTGGTTTGAGTGCAAACAAAACCGGGATCTCTGTCTATATCCTTGGTATCAAGGATAAGGCATACTTGGCGAAAACGTATGGGAAGAAACTTGGCAAAGCGAGCGTGACCGGGTATTGCATTAAGTTCAAAACTCTCAAAGACATAAACATTGATGTACTTGAAGCGGCAATAACATTTGGGCTTGAGGCCGGGCATTGAGGAAAGTTGTTTTTGGGATCAATATTACCACTGACGGGTACTGCAGTCACACAGACATGATTGCCGACGAAGAGTCCGGTCAGTGCGCAAATGGAGAAACCGGAAAATCAGATTAGATGGTCAAGATTGCGGGAACCGTGAACGACACGATGGACTTCAACAGTTCGTCCGCGGAGGATATAGAAGACGAGATACGATCCAACAACCAGAACACGATAGCCATACTCACGAAGTTTGCGGTGTCGAGGTACTCGTCCGAGGAGAGGATTATGCTCAAGCCGTCCAATGCGTTCATCGAGTCGGTCGACGAACGATATCGCTCGGTCAGGGCTATCTTCTGCAATGAATTCGAGAATGGCAAGCAGATCTTCTTGAGCAACTGGAAGATATCGGAGTGTAGCCTTACCTGGCATTCAGTCGTCGACGAAGTTTGGCCATCATTTGACGGTGTGTGATTCCTTTCTTTCCTGCCACTGATTGGGATTGAGCAACACCGAGCTTTTCAAAGAGATCAACCTGAGCCTTGAGGCGTTCGTAATGATCGATGGTCATGACAACCAAATCGCCTTCACCATTCGTGGTAAGGTACACGGGCTCATCCTTCTTGTGGCAAATGGACGCAATCTCTCGTGTACGGTGTCGCAAACTGGAAATGGATTTGATAATTGGCATTGTCGCTCCTATTTGTTGAGAACAAATTAGTACCAAATTAGGTCATAATCAAGGAGTGGGTGAAGGTATTACATTGACAATCCACAAACTAAAACAAAAACCAAAATATTCTTGTGTGCGACAAGCGAAATCAGCGACTCTCCATTTTTCTCTTCTGATTCTCGTGGCGTTGCTTCTCTTCTTTAACACAACTGCACTGTTTGCTCAGACATCGGATGAGAATCATGCTGTGCAGTCCATCCGCTTTGCCGTTATCGGCGACTTCGGCGAAGCAGGCCCCTATGAACTTGACGTCGCCAATCTCGTGAAGAGTTGGAATCCTGACCTTGTCATCACTACCGGAGACAACAACTATCCCAATGGTGCTTTAGCAACCATTGACACTAACATCGGGCAGTATTACCACGAATTCATTTTTCCTTATTCCGGCTCATTTGGTCAGGGCGATACTGTTCACCGCTTCTTCCCTTCGCTGGGAAACCACGACTGGAATACGCCGGGCGCATTGCCCTACCTGAACTACTTCACGCTTCCCGGTAATGAGCGTTATTACGACTTCGTGAACGGGCCCGTTCATTTTTTTGCCCTTGACAGCGATATTCACGAGCCGGATGGCAGGACTGATACTTCGATCCAAGCGGGTTGGCTGGAAACGCGGCTCGCTTATTCCACTGCGCCATGGAAAATTGTGTATTTCCATCATCCCCCCTACTCATCAGGTTCCACACATGGGTCGCAGATTCCGATGCGCTGGCCTTTTGCGACCTGGGGTGCAAGCGCGGTTCTTACCGGACACGAACACAACTACGAGCGAATCTCTGCGGATAGCATTGTGTATTTTGTGAACGGACTAGGTGGAAGAAGTACTCTCTATCCATTCGGAACACCAATCGAAGGGAGTCAGGTTCGCTATAACACTACATTCGGCGCAATGCTTGTTGAGGCAGAACCTGATAGCATCACCTTCAAATTCATCAACATCGATACCGTCCTTATCGATACTCATACTCTCTATGCGACTCCCGTAAACGTTCGTGAAAACCGGCACAATAATGATTTTGTATTGTTGCAGGGCTACCCGAATCCCTTTAACCCAATTACTACCGTCACATTTCTGATCCCGTCAAAATCATTTGTCACTCTGCAAGTGACGGACATTCTCGGAAAGGAAGTCGCCCTGCTGACTTCTGAAGAGTTGCCCGCGGGTAAATATACGCGACAATGGGACGCATCGGGTTTTGCAAGCGGTGTGTATTTGTGCAGGATGGTGGCTACATCATCTGCGGGCACGTATCAAAAGACAATCGAACTTGTGTATCTGCGATGAAATTGGTCCCACTGAGGAGAATCCATGAAGACCCTGATCACTGAATTCGTCAGTTTGGACGGAGTGGTTCAAGCCCCCGGAGGAGCGAAAGAAGACACCGACGGAGGGTTCGATCACGGCGGATGGTCGATGAAGTATTTCGATCCGGCCGCCATGTACGGCACCTACACCGAACTCGCCAGGCAAAGCGACGCCCTCATGCAGGGTCGCCGTACCTATCAGGTTTCGGCAGGCGCATGGCCTCATCGTTCGGGCGACGAGTTTACAGACTGGATCAACCGCGTGCAGAAGTATGTGGTGTCCAACACGCTCACTGAAGACGACCTGACGTGGAAACCGACTACCATCATCCGCGGCAACGACTTTTTGAAGACTGTGGCTGAACTGAGGAAGAAGCCCGGCGGCTACATCTATGTGTACGGCAGCGCGACGATGGTACGATCCCTCTTCGCGGCTGACCTTGTAGACGAACTGTTGCTCACAATCGAGCCAATCATTCTCGGCGGTGGAAAGAGGATTTTCGCCGATGACGGGAAAATGCTCACGTTCAATCTGGCATCCACAGTCAAAGCGAATACCGGCGCGCAGGTCTGCCGGTATGTGCGTGAGAGATGACCAACGTCAGCGATGTTAACAGCAGAGGGATTTGATGATGATGCCCCAATCCAAAATCCGTTTCCTATCTCTCGCAAGCATTACTGCGGGAGCCGCGGCGTTTGTTCTCCCAAGAATGATGGCATCAAATGAAGGCGGATTTGCTCCGGCAACAAGCGCTGCACTGCTTGTACTCGCCTGCTTGTGTGTCGCTTTTGTTTTCGCCATCGCCGCAATGATCGTCACACGACGGAACTATCACTCACTCCCGGCATTGACAAAGACCGCAGGTATCGCGCCCGTAGTTCTGCTCGGGTTGGCATTGGTCACACTTGTCATTTTCATATTGACTTGAAACTCCGAACTGTCATTCTTCCGGCATGGCCTCCTCTTTTTTCATCGGCGTGCGGATGACTTTGATGAGAAACCTCACCATGAAGAATCCAATGACGGCCCAGGCCGTCAGCATGATGATAAGCGCAGGTGTGCTCATGGCGGCTCCTTTCAGATAATACCGGCGGCTTTGAGAACAAGAGCGACAATTCCCAAAGTGAGAACCGTCAGCATCACCTTGAGCTGAATTGGAAATCCGCCACCGGGATTTTTGTCTTGTGTCGAATCAGTCTTTTTCATTGGACTACTCCCTTGCAGTAGTTAACGCGACAAACAGTCCGGCCTTCCTCTTCTGAGAGAAAAACCGACATGAAGTGATTTAAGGAACCGGCGTTAGACTGGAAGCGTTATGCGGATGGAGGGTCGCGAGGTCTGTAGCGGATGTAAACGTGTCGGGCCGAAAGTTGAACACGCGTTGCAGGTGACAGAATTGTAAAATCAAGCGTCGGCAAGGTCCGCCCAACCGACATTACGAAGACAGGCGGAGCCACAACGTGCAAAGGGGCTGCTTTTGCCTCGGTGAATGAAGGCAATGATTGTCCACCCGAATTGGGAGATTGTTCGAAGCCTGAGCAGCGCGGGGAATCAGATTCCACTCGGGTCGAAGTGGTTCCATTATCCGCAAGCCACAAGCCGGCAATGAAGAGGAAAACGGTCAGGGCAATATGCTTCATCAACCCATTCATGATTGGAAAATAGACATTGAAGCGACTGATTGCAATAAGAATCTGGCCTTGTCTTGAATAAACTATCTACGAGCCGTGGACATGGCCATCAATAGTGAAATACAATCCCATTGGGAAAAAGTCTATTCCATCAAGCAACCGGGCGAAGTAAGCTGGTACCAGCCCCATTTGCGCGGCTCCCTTGAGTTGATCCGCCGTTCGGGAATTTCCTTGTCCGATCGCATCATCGACGTCGGTGCGGGTGCTTCAACACTTGTTGACGACCTGATCGAAGCCGGATTTCAGCATCTCACGGTATTGGATGTTTCTGCGAATGCAATTGACGTTTCCCGGAAGCGGATGGGCAAACGCGGTGACGGTATCGAGTGGCTCACGACGGATGTTCTTACAGCGGATCTGCCGAAAAACCGATTTCGGTTATGGCATGACCGCGCTTTGTTCCATTTTTTGACAAACTCAGACGAAAGAAAACGCTATATCATCCAGGCCGCTCAAGCCCTAACCGCAGATGGTTTCATTGTTATTGCCACATTCTCCGAGGATGGCCCGCAGAAATGCAGCGGACTCGACACATGCCGCTACTCAGAGAATGGTCTGACCGTGGAGTTTGGCTCTGATTTTCGTTTGATTGAGTCATTCACCGAAGAGCATTCGAAACCCGCCGGAGGTGTTCAGTCGTTCCGGTATTTTCTGTTCCAGCGAACCATCGGGGAACCAGTTGGTTCTCGCTTTACCAAAGGATAACCGGTCATGAAACTTAGCGTCACTTCCATCCGCCGCCCGGTGCTGGCGAGCGTCATGAGTTTAGCCATTTTGCTTTTCGGCATTATCGCTTTTCTGCGCCTGCCTGTACGCGAGTACCCTGACATTGACCCTCCCATTATTTCCGTCGTGACATTCTACCGCGGCGCAAGTCCGAGCGTTGTTGAAACTGAGATTACCAACGTTCTGGAAGAACAGTTCGCAACACTGGAAGGCGTCAAGACACTGACATCATCCAGCCGCGAGCAGGGATCTGTTATCACGATTGAATTTGAACTCAGCCAGAACGTGGAAGAATCTGCAAATGATGTCCGCGATCGCGTTTCCCGCGTTCGCGCACAGCTTCCCCGCGCGATTGATGATCCGGTCATCTCCAAAGTGGATGCGAACGCACAGGCAATTGTTTGGCTCGCGTTATCCAGCGACCATCACTCGGGACTGGAACTCACGGACGTTGCCGATCGCATTTTGAAGGAACGCATCCAACGCCTGCCGGGAGTCGGCTCCGTGATCATTGGCGGTGAGCGGAGATACGCAATGCGCGTCTGGCTCAATCCCTTACGGATGGCAGCGCACAAACTCACGACTCAGGATATCGAAGCCGCAATCAGACGCGAGAACGCGGAAATTCCGGCCGGCCGGGTTGAAGGAACAGAAAGAGAGTTTTCCGTCCGCACGCGCGGTGAACTTGCAACACCTGAGGAATTCGGGGCGGTTATTGTAACACGCAATGAAGACACCATTGTGCGACTACGGGATGTTGCGGAAGTGAGCGTTGGTGCAGAAGATGAGCGCACTGTGGCGCGATACAACGGCGAACCGGCTGTCGGGTTGGGAATCGTGAAGCAATCCAAGGCAAACACGGTGGATGTCGCCGAGGAAGTGCGCTCTTCCCTCAAAGAGCTTGAAGCACTCCTTCCTGCCGGCATGAAACTGGATGTTGCATACGATTCGTCCACGTTTATCAAAGACTCCATCAGCGAAGTCCAGGAAACCCTGGCCATCGGTATGGTGCTGGTGGTTTTTGTGGTGTATGTGTTCCTGAAAAGCGCACGCGCAACTCTTATCCCGACTGTCGCAATTCCGATCTCCATTATCGGAGCTCTCGCAGTCGTGTATTTCGTAGGTTATACCATCAACATCTTGACACTGCTAGCCCTCGTGCTCGCCATCGGCCTCGTCGTTGACGATGCGATTGTCGTCCTCGAAAACGTGTATCGCCACATGGAGATGGGAAAGACCCGCTGGCAAGCCGCCATTGATGGAAGCAAAGAAATCGGGTTTGCCGTTCTGGCAACAACGATCACTCTCGTTGCGGTATTTGTTCCACTTGCGTTTCTCACCGGCAATGTCGGCCGCCTCTTTAACGAGTTCGGAGTCGCCCTGGGGGTGTCAGTGTTGATCTCGGGATTTGTTGCCCTTACTCTTACGCCGATGCTCTGTTCCAAGATTTTGAGACCGCTTCACCACACCAGTAACACATGGGCTTCACGTTCCTTTGACAAGTTCTTTGAAGGATTGGATCACGGTTATGAACGAGTCTTGAGATTCGCTCTTAAACACGCGGGCGTCATGACAATCCTTGCACTCCTGACGGTCATCTTCAGCGGTGTTCTTATTTGGTTCCTTCCGAGCGAGCTTGTTCCAACCGAGGATAGAAGCATCGCATTCGGTATCGTTCTGGCCCCTGAAGGTTCAACGCTGGACTACACGGATCGCTACATGCGGCAGGTCGAAGCTCAGCTGTTGCCTTTGCCGGAGCGACGCTCGTTGTTTACGGCAATCGGATTGGGCTTTGGTGGTCCGGGCAGAGTTACGGACGGATTCGTCTTTCTGGGATTGAAGCCGCGCGGCGAGCGCAACAGGACACAACAGGAACTTGTGCAACAGTTGTTTCCGCAGTTGCTTGGTATTCCCGGCGTCCTTGCATTCGTCATCAACCCGCCCAGCATTGGAGGAAGATTCAGCTCGAGTCCGGTCGAATACGTCTTGCAAGCGGAGAGTTATGAGGAACTCGGCCAGGGCGTTGCGATAGTCATGGGAGAGGCACAAAAGCTGGGTTACATGATCAACCTCGATTCCGATCTGAAACTCAACAAACCCCAACTTGATCTCAGAATTGACCGGGAACGCGCGGCGGGCCTTGGCGTTTCGGTAACCGACATTGGATCAACACTGGAAGCGATGCTTGGAGGCAGAGTTGTCACAAACTTCAAACGCGGGACGAAGCAATACGACGTCATTGTGCAAATGGAGCCGACTGCCCGGTCGACACCGGATGCAATCCGCGAGATTTACATCCGCGGTTCTGCCGGGCTTGTCCAGCTGGCAAATGTCGTAAGAGTTGAAGAAACGGTCGCACCAAAGGAACTCAATCACCACAACCGGGTCAGATCGGCAACGATTTCTGCGAACCTTGTACCGGGAGTGAGTTTGGGCCAGGCACTTGCCGATCTTGATAAAATCACGAATGAAAAGCTTTCCGGTTCCTTCAAGCGGGAATACGCAGGGCAATCGCAGGAGTTTGTCTCTTCCAGTTCAAGTTTGTATTTCATGTTCCTCCTTGCGGTGGTCTTTATCTACCTCGTGTTGGCGGGGCAATTCGAGAGCTTCGTCCATCCGATGACGATTCTACTTTCGGTGCCGCTCGCAGTGTTCGGCGCCCTCGTCACGCTATGGATTTTCGGACAGACGATGAACATCTACTCGCAAATCGGGCTTATCATGCTCATCGGGTTGGTGACGAAGAACGCTATCCTGATCGTTGAGTTTGCAAACCAGCTTCGCGAGCAAGGTGACTCCATTGGAGACGCGGTTTTTCGGGCAGCAACCATCCGCCTCCGGCCCATTCTAATGACCTCATTCTCAACAATTTTCGGCGTGCTCCCCATAGCGCTTGGACTGGGCGCAGGCGCGGAGTCGCGACAACCGCTCGGTCTGGCTGTCGTCGGGGGCCTGTTCTTCTCCACCTTCCTTACGCTCGTGCTCGTTCCCGTGATGTACACATTGCTGGCACGGTTTACAAAAGCGGGACCCGCCGAAGCTGAAGGAATGGTTCCGGACGAAGAACCTGTCCCCGCACAGACTCATGCATTCAGCGGTTCTGCGAGGGAAATGCTGCACGGAAAATCATGAGAAGGGAGTTCGAGCCAATGCTACAGCATATGCAAGGAGTTACCGTTGTTGCAATCTTACTGTTTGGTACAATCCAGTACGCCGGAGCCCAGCAAAACAGTCAACAACTGCTTAGTGATGGGTACAGGCGATATAACGTCGAGTTCTGTACGATAACGTACAACCTCACCGGCATGTTCAAAGGCACGGAAACAATCACATTCGACCGGTACGGATTGCGCGAAGCGAAGCAAACAAGAACGGAGTTCACTTCAGGCAGTATCAGCGTCAAGACGAACACTCTCACCATTATGGATGGTGAAATCACCTACTCCATCAACCTCGATGATAAGACTGGAACCAAGATGTCTAATGCCATCATTTCAAGTCTCGGGAAGGCGGGTGAGAGAGACCTCGTGAAGATCGGAGACGAAATGATGAGACAAATGGGGGCTAAGAAAACAGGGACAGAGGTTGTGGCCGGAAAGACCTGCGACCGGTGGGAAATTGCGCAGATGAAAAGCGTTTCGTGTGTGTGGAACAGCATTCCGCTCAAGACCGAAGTGGGATTGACCGGTGTGAAAAGCGGAAATATCGCTTCGAAGGTTGACGACAAAACCAAACCGGGCGACAGTACATTTCGAATTCCGGAAGAGATTAAGATTCAGGACAAAGGGGCTCTTCCAATCAAGAAACCCAGGCCGAAAACAAACTAGGAACCTCAGATCCAAGACAGAAGCGGGGCCCGAAAAGCCCCGCTTTGTTTTGCGCATCATTTCGACAACAGCAACCTCCGTGTCGCAATAAATTCACCCGCCTGCAAGCGATACAAATACACGCCCGAGGAAAGAACTCCCGCCTCCATCGTTATCTCATATGTTAGGCGAAAAGGGTTGGCCGTAAAAGCATTTTACCCGAACTTGTGTACATTGAATTAAAAATTCAGCAACCTACAATCGAAAATGTCATCTGATCTTACATTCCTTACTAATGAGGCCGGCAAGACCCTACGGGATCGTTTCGGAGCCCTCCTTACCGACGACACGCGGTTCTTTGATACTCTTGTCGGTTACTTCTACATCAGCGGGTTCTACAAACTCTATCCGGCGTTGGAAAAAGTTGAGAATATCCGAATCCTTGTCGGATTGAAGACTGACCAGAAGGCCTACGATCTCATTCAGCGTGCAAAGGAACAAGCTGAACTCAATCTCCAATCACACGCTGCGACCAAGGAGCAGATAGCCCGGGACGCTCTCGCAGAATTAGAGAAGTCTCCCGATAATATCGAGATCGAGTTGGGTGTTCACAAGTTTGTCGAGTGGGTTCGTTCCGGCAAATTGGAAATCAAAGCTCATCCCTCTGACAATCTTCATGCTAAGGTCTACATCATGACGTTTGCCGAGGGCGACCGGGACAAAGGCCGAGTCATTACCGGTTCAAGCAATCTGACACAAGCCGGACTTCAAGACAATCTTGAATTTAACGTAGAGCTCAAGAGTCGGGGGGACTACGATTTTGCCATTGCCAAGTTCAACGAACTTTGGGCAACGGCGGTGGATGTGACGCACGATTACGTCACGACCATCGAGGTAAAATCGCCCTACGCGCAGTTCACGCCCCACGAGCTTTACCTCAAGTTTCTCTACGAATACTTCCGTGGCGAACTGAACCTCCCTGAGGAAATCGAAGATATCTACGTGCCGGCCGGCTTCAAGAAACTGAAGTATCAAGAGGAAGCTGTGCTCAACGCACGCAAGGTCCTCGACGAATACGGCGGCGCGTTCCTTTCCGACGTGGTCGGCTTGGGCAAGACGTACATGTCCGCGTTGCTCGCCCAGCACTTGAACGAGCCTTGTCTGGTTATCGCGCCTCCGCACTTGCTCGACGCGCACAATCCCGGCTCCTGGCCGAACGTCTTCCGCGATTTCGGCGTCCGCGGTCATCTCTGCGAATCACTGGGGAAACTGGAATCACTTCTCGACCGCGACCTGCACAAGTTCACCACGGTCTTCATTGATGAATCTCACCGTTTCCGCACCGAAGACACACAAAGCTATGAAATGCTCGCGCAGATTTGCCGGGGCAAACGCGTGGTACTCGTTTCCGCTACGCCGCTGAACAACACCCCGCAGGACATCCTGAGCCAGATCAAACTTTTCCAGCCGGGCAAGAACAGCACCATCCCGAATGTTCGCAACCTCGAAGCGTTCTTTGGTGCCCTGCGCCGTCGCCTCGAAGGGCTCGACCGCCAGCACGACCGCCAAGTCTATTTTCGCACCGTGCAGGAAAACGCGCTCCAAACCCGCGAGAAGATTCTCAAGTTCCTGATGATCCGTCGCACCCGCACGGAGATTGAGCGTTACTATGGCGAAGATTTGAAGCAGCAGGGCTTGAAGTTTCCCGAAGTCGCTAACCCTGAACCGCTGTTCTACAAGTTCAACAAGACCGAGGGCGAAGTCTTCGATGAAACCATCCGTTCACTAACGCACGACTTCAAATACGCCCGCTATACGCCATTGGCCTACTACACCGGCGACCGCGACGAGCATGAAGTCCAGAGCCAGCGCAACCTCGCCAAGTTTATGAAAATCCTCACGGTGAAGCGCCTCGAAAGCAGTTTCACCGCGTTCCTGTCCACGCTCGGGCGCTTTATCCACACTTACGAGCGCGTGATTGCAGAGTTCCAGAAGGGCTACGTTTTCATCAGCAAGAAGCACATCGGGAAGGTTTTTGAACTTCTCGAATCCGACGATCAGGAAGGTATCGATCGGCTGTTGGAGGAAGACAAGGCGGAGAAACTGGCTGCCAAGGACTTTCTGCCGACGTTCATCACCGACCTCGAAGACGATTTGAAGGCGCTGAAAGCCATCCGCAACCAGTGGAAAAAAGTCACACGCGATCCCAAGTGGGAGTCCTTCCGCGCCATTCTTAAGAAGACACCACTGCTCAAGGACGGCAAGGTCATCATCTTCACCGAGTCCAAGGAAACAGCCGATTATCTCGCGGGCAAAATCCGCGACGAAGTTGAACCGAAAACCCTGCTCTTTACCGGCGAATCGCTGCACAGCGTCCGCGAGGATGTTATCGCCAACTTCGACGCCAAGGCGTATCGGCCCAAGGACGATTACCGCATCCTGGTCGCCACGGAAGTCCTCGCCGAAGGCGTGAACCTCCACCGCTCCAATGTCGTCATCAACTACGACATCCCGTGGAACCCCACGCGCCTCATCCAGCGGGTCGGACGCGTCAACCGCGTGGACACCAAGTTCGACACCATCCACACCTACAATTTCTTCCCGACCGATGAGGGCAACGATCTCATCAAGCTTCGCGAGGCCGCCGAGGCGAAGATTCACGCCTTCATCCAAATGCTTGGGGCGGACGCGCGCCTGCTCACGGAAGGCGAAGAAATCGTCTCGCACGACCTTTTTGCCAAGTGGAATTCCAAAAAGACCATCACAGGCGAGGACGAGGACGAGGAAACCGAACTGAAATTCCTGACCGAAATCCGCACCGTGCGCGACAAACAGCCCGACCTTTTCGAGCGCATCAAGCGCCTGCCGAAGAAAGCCAGGTCCACGCGCCTCGCAAGCGATCCGTCCAATGCGTCAGATCGGCCAGCACTCCTCACCTATTTCCGCCAAGGCAAAGTCGACAAATTCTTCCTTGCGGCGCACGGCGGGCAACCGACAGTGGAGCTGGATTTCCTGTCGGCAGCAAACGTCCTCAAGCCTGCGGACCCGAAAGAGCCGCGTCAATCCATTCCTCGCGAGTTCTACGATTTGCTTGACAAAAACAAAGCCGCGTTTGTCACCGCCACCTCGGCCGAAGCCGAGCAAGCCGCCGCCTCTCATCGTGGTAGCCCGAACGACGGCTACATCCTCAAACGGCTCAAGGACAAAGCCGTCCGACGCTCCCAGCAGTTCACCGAGGACGACGAAGAATTTGTCAGCAGGGTTATTCGCCTCGTCGAAGACGGTGCGCTGCCCAAAGCCACGGCGAAGAAGGTCGCCGCCGCTTTGAAGAAGCCCGAGAACCTTATGCCGCTTAAGGTGCTCGCGGTCCTGCGCCGCGATATCAGCCCCGCATTGTTCCAGACATCACCTGTCGCGCGTGCAGGTCAGTCATTTGACCTGCGTGAGGTTATCCTTTCGTCCTATTTGCTTGAAGCAAGATGAATGGTGTCAGAAGATTGCAAGTGGTTTCATGAATGATATTGCCACGACCTTCAGGTCGTGGAAAGAAAAAGCGCAAAACTTGAATGGGCTTTAGCCCCAGATGTTTGGGTTAAAACCCAAAGAGATTCTCTTGATTCCCTCCCACGAGATAAATCTCGTGGCAATAGGTGGGATTGCAAAGTGGATCACCTTGGTGTACAAGCTGGGAGTTTAATCCACCGACCCTCCCGACAATTTCTTGGCGGAAGGCGGGAGGCTCACGCTTGCTCGCCGAGGCGAAGTGCAGGCGAGGAGGAGAAGATCAAGATTGTGCAGGGAGCTGCAAAGTGAGTTGTCTGGATTTCTCGATTGCCACGACCTTCAGGTCGTGGAAAGAAAAAGCGCAAAACTTGAATGGGCTTTAGCCCCAAATCAGGGAAAAGTGATCATGCCGTATGTTAGAATTTGGGTACACCTGATCTGGTCAACAAAGAACAGAACTGCCATTCTCGTTGATGGCCTGCGACAGAGGGTCTTCACGCACATCAAGGAGAACGCCCCAAGGAAAGATATCTTTCTTGATGCCATTGACGGAACGACCGACCATGTTCATTGCCTCGTGTCACTGGGATCGGATCAGACGATTGCCAAGGTTGCCCAACTTCTCAAAGGAGAATCGTCTCACTGGGTGAATCAAACGAACCTAAGCAAGGCAAAGTTCGAATGGCAGGATGAATATATTGCTGTCTCTGTGAGCGAATCGATGGTCGACACTGTGCGAGAGTACATCCGAAACCAGCAGGAACATCATCGCAAGAAAACCTTCAAAGAAGAATATGATGAGTTCATGACGATCTATGGGTTTGAGATATTGAAGAAGGGCTAAAGCCCGAGTGTTTTCGGGGGGATATTTATCCACGAGCTAAAGCTCGTGGCAATACTTTTCAGCAATGAACAGAAGATATTTATTCACGGGCTAAGCCTCGTAACAATACTTTTCAGCAATAGCAGAAAATATCTATCCACGGGCTAAGGCTCGTGGCAATACTATTCAGCAACGGCCAAAAGCACAATGAACCGCGACCAGGCTCACAACCTTATTAAAACAACATTCACCCGGCCATTCGACAAGACGGGTTTCCGCATCTTTACACTGAACCTTCTCAACCGGATTGACGAGTCGAAAGCCTCAGGGTGGAGCAACCAGCGTGTGAAGGATGCATTCAAAGATCACGTCCAGCATTATGAGCGGCTCGGAACCTACACTTCAACTGACAAAGAAAAGCTCGACGTCCTTATCGTCCATTTGACGAATGAGTCAAAACTTGAAAGAGCACGCACAGCTATCCGGAATTTTGTTGCCGACCATCTAAAAACCCGCGACGAGAAAGAAGCCGCCCTTGTGGCCTTTGTTTCTCCCACCGAGAAGCAATGGCGCTTTTCTTACGTCAAGATGGACTACGCAACGGTGCAGAAAGAATCCCGCCACAAAGATGGCGGGCAGGCAGTCAAGGTCGGCGTGGAGACTCGCTTGACTCCTGCCCGCCGATTCTCCTACCTCGTCGGGGAGGGTGAGAGTTCCCATACGGCGCAATCCCGATTTGTTGATCTTCTCCAGAACACCCAAACCGACCCTTCGCTTGCCCAAATCGAAGAAGCGTTCAGCGTTGAAGCTGTTACCAAGGAGTTCTTCAAGAAGTACGCCGAGTTGTTCGAGCAAATAGAAAAAGCTCTTTCGAAGCTCGTGGGAAAAGATAAGGCGGTCCAGAAGGAATTCACGGCGAGGCAAGTGAACACCATCGACTTTGCCAAGAAGCTCATGGGCCAGATCGTCTTCCTGTATTTTATTCAGAAGAAGGGCTGGCTAGGAGTCGAGAAGGGAAAAGAATGGGGGACCGGCCCTCGTGACTTCCTGCGCCGACTTGCCAACAGCCAGTATGGCACGTATGACAACTTCTTTAATGAAGTTCTGGAGCCGCTCTTCTACGACACTCTCGCTACAGACAGAGGCCACGAAGCATGGGACAAGCGTTTCAAGTGCCGCATTCCATTCCTGAACGGCGGCCTCTTTGAACCCCTCGGAGATTACGATTGGCGCAAGACGGACATCATCTTTCCCAACAAGCTCTTCATGAACAACGACTTCGTTGAAGAAGGGATTACCGGCACCGGCATTCTCGACGTGTTCGACCGCTACAACTTCACGGTGAACGAAGCCGAGCCGCTCGAAAAGGAAGTTGCCATTGACCCCGAAATGCTCGGCAAGGTCTTCGAGAATCTCATCGAGGAAAACCGCCGCAAAGGGCTTGGCTCGTATTACACTCCCCGTGAGATTGTCCACTACATGTGCCAGGAAAGCTTGATCAACTATCTGGATACGGCAGTGAATGTGGCTCGAGCTTCCAGCTCGAGAGAAGACACAAAGGTAGAACATGCTTCTAGTTCGGATAATACCTTTGAGTTCCTTGATCCTTTTGCACCGGTTGAGATTCGCCAGCGGAACCTCCCCCACTGGACTCAGCCAGGGGTTACGTATTTTGTCACCTTCAGATCAGCCGACTCTTTGCCGCAAGAAAAACTTGAACAACTCAGAACTGAAAGAGAACGTTGGTCGAAGACTCATCACGAGCCGCTTTCAAATTCCGATAAGCAAGAATACCGACGCTTATTTGCACAAAAAGTAGAAGAATGGCTGGATGCCGGTATCGGGTCATGTGTTCTTCGTGAGCACCGAGCCGCAAAGATTGTTGCTGAGGCTCTTCAGCATTTCGACGGCAAGCGTTACACACTTGGTGCATGGGTGGTAATGCCAAACCACGTTCACGTGCTCGTAACTCCTCTAAAGGAATGGAAGCTTGTGGATATTCTTCATAGCTGGAAGTCGTTCACCGCCAATGAAATCCATAAACTCATCGGTGGAAGTGGACAACTCTGGCAACACGAATCGTATGATCATATCGTACGTAATGAAGATGAACTTGCGCGGATTGAGGAATATATTCGGGACAACCCCATGAAGGCAGGCATTGTAGCCCCGGCTTCAAGTGCAGCTCCGACTTCGAGTCGGGGTAGTATTGCAAGTGTAGCTCCGACTTCTAGTCGGAGTAATATTCCTTCACAAAGTCACGATCAGGATGATCGTGCCACACTTGTACCACGTTCAGATATCGAAACCTTCGTTCACCTCGGCGACCAGATTTCCCACTACGAAGCCGTCGAGGCCCGCTACGCCATCAAGATGCCCAAAAGCATCGAGCAACACGCCCGGCTCATTGATGACAAGCTGAAGGACATCACCGTCTGCGACCCCGCCGTCGGTTCGGGCGCGTTTCCCGTCGGCATGATGACCGAGATTGTGCGGGCACGCATAGCACTGACGCCGTACTTCAACGACGTTCACGACCGCACGCCCTACCACTTCAAGCGCCACGCCATCCAGAACTGCCTGTACGGCGTGGACATTGACCTCGGCGCGGTGGAAATCGCCAAGCTCCGCCTCTGGCTCTCGCTCGTGGTGGACGAGGAGGAGGTCAAGCAGATAAAGCCCTTGCCGAACCTCGACTACAAGATTGTGAAGGGGAACTCACTTCTCGGCGTGGAGAAAGACCTGTTCAACAATGAACTCTTCGACAAGCTTGAGAAACTAAAGCCACTCTATTTCGATGAAGTGGACAAAGAGAAGAAAGACCGCTACAAGCGACAGATCGAAGAGACGATTCACCAACTGACCAACCTGCCTGCCGGAGCTTCAGCGAAGGCAGGCGGCAAGGAAGCCCACCAGAAAGATGGCGGGCAGGCCTTCGACTTCGAAATTTATTTCTCCGAAGTGTTCCACCGGAAGAAAGGATTTGATGTGGTCATCGGCAATCCGCCGTATCTTAACGTTGAACTCGTGGCTGCTGCCGAAAAGGAACACTTTGCTCGCGTTTACAAAACTTTCTACAAGCGATTTGATGTTTTTGGGCTCTTTTTCGAATTGGGACTCACAAACCTTGTGCAATCCGGAACGGTTGCGTTCATCGTTCCACAACAATTAGCCAATAATCTTTCCTACAAAAAGCTTCGCGATCTGATGCTCAATAACAAATGGTTGCACGAGGTCCTATATCTCGGGGACAAAATCTTTGAGTCCGCCAGTAACGATGTCTGCGTGCTGTTCCTTTGGAAGCCAAGAGTCGAAAAGATTCGCTTGGTGCAGGCACTGGATTTTGAGAAACGAACACGAGTCGAAGTCGCCACTGACTACTTCAAGAAGTTCAATAATGTGATTAGCTTTTCGGCGGATGCCGTAGGCGATGCCATCTTCGATAAGCTATTCGATGCAAAACACGAAAGGCTTCGAGAACGGTTTGAAGTGTTCCAAGGGATTGTTACCGGCAATAACACAGCGTTTTTACCGGAAGATTTTGAAATTCGTTCCGCAAGAATTGAGAAAGAGTTGCTTTATCCGGTATTGCACGGGAGAGATTTTGAAAGGTGGCTCGTCAGATCCAACGAGCGCCGAATTCTCTACCTTGATGGGGACACGGACATCAAGGCATTCCCTAACGCAGAACGATGGCTTTCCCAGTTCAAACATGATCTCAAACAGCGCAGAGAGGTTGAGAACGGAGTTATTCCTTGGTTTTCGCTACAATGGCCGCGGAAGCAGTCCCTGCTTAGCCGCAAGGGGAAGATCGCAGTTCAAGCAACCCGCAATCCGCGATTGAAACTCCGTGTCGTCGCGACCTTCGACGAAAAGGGAATTTATGGCACGCAAGGGCTGAACTTCGTTGTGCCAAAGCAAACTGCCTCCGCGAAGTATGTCTTGGGGATTCTGAATTCAGCCGTTATCAATTATCTTTATGCTACCAAGTTCCTGAACGTCGCTATCAAAGCGGAATACCTGAAGGATACACCCATTCCCGCCGCTTCGTCTGATAAGCAAAAAGCGGTGGAGCGATTGGTTGACCGCATCCTGGCAGCGAAGGCGCGGGATGCGGGGGCGGATACGAGCACATTGGAGCGGGAGATTGACCAACTCGTCTACAAGCTGTACGGGCTAAGCGAGGAGGAGATTGGGATTGTGGAAGGGAAAACCAAGTGAGTTATCTGGATTCCTCGATTGCCACGACCTTCAGGTCGTGGAAAGAAAATGCAAAACTCGAATGGGCTTTAGCCCCAGATGTTTGGGGTTAAAACCCAAAGAGATTTTCTTTATTGCGTCCCACGAGATAAATCTCGTGGCAATAGGTGGGAGTTTATTCCACCGACCTGTCCGACACTTTCTTGGCGGAAGGCGGGAGGCTCACGCTTGCTCGCCGAAACGAAGTCCAGGCGAAGAGGAGGAAATTAAGATTGTAGAGGGAAACAAGTAAGTGAAACTGCAAGCAGAGATACTTAGGAAAGGGACAGTATGAAAACCGAGCTTATCAGGTCACTCACACAAGACTTTGAATCTGCCTCGCACACAGCGGATGATGTTGAGTACTGGCTCGCCCGTGAGTTGCAGGAACTGCTCGGGTATACCGAGTGGCGCAATTTTGCGTTTGTTATTGAAAAGGCAAAAACTGCCTGCATGAACGCAGGTCAGGACATCGGCGATCATTTTGTTGACGTCAACAAAATGTTAAAACAGGCGGAAATTGCCAAACCCGCTGACCATATTGCCGGCGTCAGCAAAATGGTCTTCACAAATAGAAACGGCTCCGAGATTGCTCTCGAAGCCGTCGGACCGGCGCTACTCACGCCGGTGCTGTTAAACTACACTACCAATGTAGTGTAGAGTACTGACAAAATCAAGCTGCGATGGAACCAATGGATAGAGTCATTGCATACATAGACGGATTCAATCTCTATTTCGGACTAAAGTCCGCGGGTCTGAAACGGTATTACTGGCTCAATCTCCAAGCTATGGCGCAGAATCTCCTCAAACCTCATCAGGAGCTTGTGTTTACAAAGTACTTCACAAGCCGCGTTTCCTACCCTGCAGACAAACAGAAAAGGCAATCGACGTTTATCGAGGCGTTGGAAACACTGAACGATCTTCGGATATACTACGGTCACTACCAGGCAAACCCGCAGCGCTGCAGGAAATGTGGTAACAAAGCAATGATCCCCAGCGAAAAGATGACTGATGTGAACATTGCAGTTGAGATGATGTCGGATGCCTATCAGGACCTCTTCGATGTAGCCCTGCTGATCTCGGCGGACAGCGATTTGACGGCTCCTATTCTTTCCATCAAGAATCTGTTTCCACAGAAGCGGGTGATTGTTGGCTTCCCTCCACAACGCCATTCGGCACAGTTGCAGCGTTTAGCCCACGGGTTCCTGCAGATAGGTCGGGCGAACCTTGCAAAGAGTATGTTCCCGGATGCTGTCCAGAAGCCTGATGGATTTGTCTTGCAGAAGCCGGCGGAGTGGAAGTGATGTTTCAGAGAAGACAAGATAGACCAGTTTGTGTACAAGCTATATGGGTTGACGGAGGAGGAAATTAAGTTTGTGGAAGCGGCGACCAAGTGAGTTATCTGGATTCCTCGATTGCCACGACCTTCAGGTCGTTGGAAAGGAAAAATGCAAAACTCGAATGGGCTTTAGCCCCAAATGTTTGGGGTTAAAACCCAAAGAGATTTTCTTGATTCCGTCCCACGAGATAAATCTCGTGGCAATAGGTGGGAGTTTATTCCACCGACCTGTCCGACACTTTCGTGGCGGAAGGCGGGAGGCTCACGCTTGCTCGCCGAAACGAAGTGAAGGCGAGGAGGAGGAAATCAAGATTGTGGAAGGGGCGACAAGCAAGGGATGAAAAGCACGGCCAACCCTCTTCGCCTAACAAGTGGCGCAACGACACTCGCACATTTGCAGAGACTATGAAAATCCCTGTGTTTGCATAATCAAAAGTGTTCGCTCAATGGTTTTGCTCACGCCTGTCGTGCCGAAACATTCAACAACAGTGGGAGATTCTACAGGCACTTCGGCGTGCAGACACGTGCTGGTATTCTCTGTTTGCTAACGCTCACTTGTTTGAAGTTCGCAAAAGCGCTGCGTTGTTACCGCAGACGTTCCCTGCTCGTGATGTAGGTGAGCAGCTCCCGGACTTCTCGTCCCAGCATATCATACAGTTTGATTGTAACCAAACCCGACTGTGGAATCGCGTGCGCGCGGTTGACCAATTGATTGAATATGGCAGGGGCCACGTCTGGCCGGTCACCGTAACGGTTTCACGAGCAGTGGAATGCAAGCTTGGCCCGCGGTCGAATCACACGCGAGGATACACTCACGTGAATTAACTCACGGGAGTTGATTCTTCACCCAAGCGATAATACATTGCAGAAGAGTGGGACGAAAATGAAGGCACACAAGGGGCGAGCTGCGGGGTTCAATACTGCCAATCGGTTCAATAAGCACCATCTTGAACCTCTCGATGTTAAAATCTCGTACGAGGAAGAACAACCTTCGCTCCGGACAATGTTCTACCGTGATTCTTCTCGATCCATCCTAGCCAAGAATGACAGCCCTGACCTTCCCTTTTCTTACAGCATCAATCCCTATCGCGGTTGTGAACACGGATGTATCTATTGTTATGCACGCCCATCGCATGAGTTTCTCGGTTTTTCGGCTGGTCTCGACTTCGAATCAAAAATCATGGTCAAAATGGATGCAGCGCGGCTTCTCCAGGAAACCTTTGAAAAGAAATCATGGGAGCCGCAATTAGTAGCTTTGTCGGGTAACACTGATTGCTACCAACCAATCGAGCGAAAGCTTGAGTTGACAAGGAAATGTCTGAAGGTATTTCTGAACTACTGCAATCCCGTCGGTATTATTACCAAGAATGCCCTCATTGAACGCGACATCGATATTCTTCAGGAAATGTCTGCGTTGAAAACTGCCGGAGTCCTTTTATCGATTACAACGCTCGACAGGGATTTGGCCAGAAAAATGGAACCGAGGACATCCTCGCCGGAGGTGCGTTTACGCGCGATTGAAAAGCTTGCGAAGGCCGGCGTAACTGTCGGTGTGAATATCGCCCCGGTTATTCCCGGGTTGACCGATGTAGAGATCCCATTGATCCTCAAAGCCGCCTCGGAAGCTGGTGCGACAAGAGCAGGATATATTCTCGTGAGACTACCTGGACCGGTGGAACCGCTTTTCCTTGATTGGCTGAGCCGTGAAGTACCGGAACGCGCCACAAAGATCATCAACCGAATTAAAGAAACACGGAGTGGTGAGTTGAGCGATGTCAGATTCGGTTCGCGAATGACAGGGGAAGGCGAAGTAGCCGGAGCAATTCACCAGCTCTTCGATATCAATGTCAGAAAATACGGATACAAAAAAAGGTGGGAAGGGCTACGCACCTCTCATTTTAGGAGAAGTCGAAAACCCCAGTTGGAGATGTTCTCTTAATTCGGCTTACTTGCCGATGAGTTGCTTGTAACCTGATGCTGTCAGCAAACCGCTTACCTCGTCTGCAATGGACAGTTTGATTTTCACCATCCATCCCTTGCCGTAAGGGTCCTTGTTCACCAGCTCGGGCGTGCCTTCCATGTCCTTGTTCACTTCAACAACTGTTCCCGAAACCGGCGCGTACAATTCTGAAACTGCTTTGACGGCCTCAATCGTGCCGAAAGAGTCATGCTGTTTGATGACCTTGCCGGTTGCAGGCAGTTCCACAAACACCACGTCACCCAGCTCTCCCTGCGCGTAATCCGTTATTCCAATGGTCCCCGTGTCTCCGTGGAGAAGAATCCACTCGTGGTCTTTGGTGTATTTGAGACTCTCGGGGAAATTCACGGTCGTTGTCCTTTCATACTACGGTGATTCTTCCGGAACAATCTGGAATGAGTTCAGAAAGCCCGTATCAAACTTGCCGCTTCTGAATTTTTCATTCCGCATTACTTGTCGATGAAACGGGATGGTGGTCTTAATGCCTTGAATTGTAAACTCATCGAGCGCTGACGCCATCTTGTTGATGGCTCCTTCGCGAGTCTGCGCAAACACCACAAGTTTCGCGATAAGCGAATCATAATATGGCGGAACGTGATAGCCGGCGTAGCTGTGGGTGTCGACCCGAACGCCGAACCCCCCGGGCATGTGGAAATCCGTGATCTTGCCGGGGCTGGGTCTGAAATCTGTGAATGGATCTTCTGCATTGATCCGGCATTCAATCGCGTGGCCGCGCGGAACAATCTTTCTGCGGGGAAGCTTCGCGCCTGCGGCAACCTGAAGCTGGAGTTTAATCAAGTCGTGTCCTGTCACCTGTTCGGTGACAGGATGCTCAACTTGAATGCGTGTGTTCATTTCCATGAAATAAAAATCGCCGTTCTTGTCAACGAGGAATTCAATTGTGCCGGCGTTTTCATAATTGACGGCTTTGCAACCCTTGATGGCCGCTTCTCCCATGCGCTGGCGGAGATTCTCATCGACTGCCGGCGATGGTGATTCCTCGATTAGTTTCTGGTGTCTGCGCTGAACTGAACAATCGCGTTCTCCAAGGTGAATGACGTTGCCGTGGCGATCACCGAACACCTGGATCTCCACATGCCGCGGTTCTTCAACGTATTTTTCCAGATACACATCCGGATTATTAAACCCCTGCTGGGCCTCGTGCTGGGCAGTCTTGAATGCGTTATCGAACTCCGAATCCTCTCGAACAATCCGCATGCCCCGTCCGCCTCCACCCGCCACCGCCTTGATGATCACTGGGAACCCTACGGCTTTCGCTATCTCCAATCCCTCTTCGGTAGATTTTAGCACCCCCTCACTGCCGGGAACAACGGGAACTCCGGCCTTCTTCATTGTGTCTTTGGCGAGCGCCTTGTCCCCCATCGCCATGATCATTTCCGGACTTGGCCCGATAAACTTGATGCCAGATGTCGTGCAAATCTCGGCGAAGCTTGCATTCTCGGCAAGGAACCCGTAACCGGGATGGATTGCGTCCACGTTGGTGATTTCCGCGGCGGCCATGATCCGTGGAATCTTGAGGTAGCTCTCCTTACCCGGAGGAGGACCGATGCACACAGCTTCATCTGCAAAACGGACATGCAATGAGTCGCTGTCAGCTTTCGAATACACCGCAACAGTTCTTATTCCGAACTGCTTGCACACACGGATGATGCGAAGGGCAATTTCTCCGCGATTGGCAATCAATACCTTCTTAAACACTTCAGCTCCGGAGCGTCGCGGTTGAGTTACGGTTTGTCGACAATAAAGAGCACCTGGTCATATTCAACAGGCTGACCGTTTTCCACCATGACCTTCACAATCTTCCCTGAAACATCTGACTCGATTTCGTTCATGAGTTTCATGGCTTCAACGATGCAGAGAACCGTGCCGGTGGAGATTGAGGAACCAATATCAACGAACGGAGCCGCGTCAGGCCCGGGTGATCGGTAGAAGGTGCCAACAATGGGAGAACGAATCTCATGATGGCTTGATTTGGATGGTGCAGGAGCTGCACTTGGGGCAGCCGCCGGAGGCTGAGCAACAGGTGCGGCAATCGGCGCTTCCATTGCCGCTTGTTGAGATAACGATGCAACCGGAACGGTCGCAACGATGTTTGGTTTGCTTTTTACAACGCGAATCTTCTTTCCCTGCTCTTCAATCTCGACTTCATCAACTTCACTCTCGGACACCAACTTAATCAGTTTCTTGACGTAACTCAGATCCATTGCAAACTCCAGAGTTTGTTATGGAGATACTCGAGAACCCGGTTCATTCCCGGATCCGGTTGCAACTATGCTTTCACCCGCTCGATGTAATCCCCCGTTCGCGTATCGATCTTCAGTACATCCCCCTCGTTAATGAACAACGGGACGGTGACCGTCGCACCTGTTTCCACTTGCGCCGGTTTTGTTGCCCCGGAAGCCGTGTCGCCCCGGATACCGGGGACGGTTTCAACAACCTTCAGTTCAACGGTAATTGGCAATTCAATCCCCGTGATATCACTTCCATTAAACAGCATCTCGATGGACTCGCCATCTTTGAGGAATTGTGCTCCATCCCCAATCTGTTCTTCCTCGACGGAAAGCTGATCGAAGGTATCCTTATCCATGAAAACAAAACCCGACCCGTCGCGGTATAGAAACTGGAATTCCTTCCTTTCAATCCGTATGATGTCGATGGCTTCGCCAGCTCGAAATCTGTTTTCGATGACCTTGCCGCTCTTGACGTTTTTTAGCTTGGTTCTAACAAAGGCGCGCCAATTACCAGGATTGACATGTTGGAATTCAACTACCGACCAAAGCTCATTGTTATACTTGATAACCAAACCTGGTCGAAAATCTGATGTAGATGGCATAAAACCTTACAAAAATGATTGAAAATGAGAGAATATGGAGCAAAAACGAGTGGAATGGCTCGAAAATATAACAGCAACATGGTTGAAAGTCAAGGTTCCGTTGGTTCTGGGGCTCTTTGTTCTTCAACCGACATCCTGCACCAGAAACGAGGGGCTTGACCCTAAGGGTGAAGTCCTGCTTTCGGCATATATCGCAATCCTGGAAGTCCGGAAACAGCCTATCGTCGGTACTGATTCTACCCGCGCGATAGACTCGGTGCTCGCCAAGCACGGGTTCTCCTCCGAATCTTTTGCGAGCGCCGTCAAGGAGCGATCAGCCAAACCCGAGGAGTGGGTGAAGTTCTATCAGGAGGTTACCCGAAGGTTGGAGGAAGCTGACAAGAGAAGAACAGATTCAACTACAGCGAAGCCGTCGGATCGGACTGGGTCTTCTTGATGGTGAAACAGAACTTGCTGCCATCGCCGTATTGGCTTTCAGCCCAGATTTCCCCACCGTGAGCCCTCACAATTTCTCTGCAAATCCAAAGCCCGAGACCCGAGCCCTTGATCTCTCTCGCCTCCTTAGTATCGATTCTGGAGAATTTCTGGAATAGCCTGTCGAGTTGTTCCCGCGGAATACCGATTCCTTCATCAGCCACTGAGACAAGGATCCTATCGTCACTTTGCTCTTTGGCGGTCACTACAACTTTGCCGCCACTGGGCGAGTATTTGACCGCATTGGAGAGAAGATTCTGGAGAACCTGCCTCAGCTTGGTCTGATCCCCCTTGACGTAGGAGACGCTGCTCTCCACATGGGCTTCGAGCGTGTGCCTGCGTGAAAAATGCACCAATGAAGCGGCATCCTTCACGAGACGCTCCATGTTGACGACCTTGAAGAAGTAATTCAGCTGACCCGACTCCATCTTGGTAATCGAAAGGGTATCCTCCGCAAGCATACTCAATCTGTTTGCCTGGTCCACCACGATCGTCAGGTACTCGTTCATGCGACGCTGATCGAACGTCTCGCCTTTTTTTAACAAAGCGCGGGCCGCGAGGATGATGCTGGCGAGCGGGGAGCGGAAATCGTGGGAGACAATCCCCAGAAAATCCGATTTCATTCTGTCGAGTTCAGTGAGCTTCGTATTCGCACGCCTGACCTCATCATACAGCTTCGCATTCTTGATCGCGCTTCCAAGCTGATCACACAATGTTTCCAGTACGACCATATCGGTTTCATCGAACGCATGCAATTTTGTGTCTTCAACGTTCAGGACGCCGACGATTTCCCCCTCGACGCGAATGGGCACCGCAAGCTCGGACTTTGTACTGTGATACTCATACGCCATGTAGCGCGCATCCTCACTCACATCATTCAGCAGACAACCTTCACCCATTGTCGCTACCCACCCCACAACCCCCTCGGAGAGTTTCTGCTTGTATCCGTGCGGCAGAAAGTCGACGTAATTCCCCGAGTGCGCAACAAGAATTGCCACATCCTCTCTGAGGTCCACCATGAAGATGGTAACATCGAAATACTTGAAGCTTGTCTGAATGGTTTCAGCCGCGGAGTTAAGTAGTTCGTCCAATTCCAGCTTTGAGGTAAGCTTCTCCGCAATCTCATTCACCAACTCGATCTGCGACAGCCGCTTCTGCGCGTCATCAAAGATCGCCGCATTTTTCAATGCGGTCGCAGCCTGAATTCCGAGCAATTGCGCAATCCACATTTCCTGTTCGTGGTATGCTCCTGCTTCTGCTGAAGCGAATGTGAGCGCGCCGATCGTCTCGTGCCCGGTGCGCAGAGGAACCACCATCAGCGATTTCATACCCAAATCTGCGAGGGTCCCCTCGATGGACTCAGTGAAGGCAGGTCCCGCCGAGGCGTCAATGAAGATCGGGGACTGGTTCTGTATCACCCACCCGGACATTCCTTGATTAACAGGGAAGTGTTTTCGATTCAGGTCTGTGGCGTCTGCGACGGGAGAAAGCGTAGAGACAAAAAAATGAGAGCGCGACTTATTGACCAGGCTTGTAAAACAAACATCGTAGTCTATCATCCATTTCACTTCATTGCGGATGACTTCGAGGATTTCCTCGCGTCCTCGCGCGGCATCAATCAAGAGAGCAATTTCACCGAGGGTGCTTACCCTCCCGTAGAAAGTGTTTGCCTGAAGAACGCGATCACGTAATTCGTCCGAGGAAAGAAGAAGGTCGTTTCCGTCGGTGGGATAATGTGCCAGATCAATCTGGATTCCCTTTGGAGGGGAACTCTGTTGTTCGCTTCTACGCTGTTCGGCTTCGGTCACGGGACATGGTATCTATTGTGTCGGGATAACTCTTCCGATGACAAATCCCCTCTCACCATTTTTTTTCAGATGCTTCAACACATCTCCTTCATCGTTGCCCGAAACGATCGCAACAAGTCCGACTCCAAGGTTGAACGTACGCCGCATATCGTCCTCAGGTACGTTTCCCAACTGTTGAATGTACCTGAAAATGGCGGGACGCTCCCATAGATTCCAGTCCACCTGGAGGGTCAAACCTTTCGGCACAACCCGCAATGTATTCCCGACGATACCTCCGCCGGTAATATGGGAAAAGGCGCGGACAGAGAATTTTTTCTTCAACGAGTTGATGATGGTGAGATACGAACGATGGACGGAAAGGAGTGCATCACCAAGTGACGAACCCAATTCCGTAACGCGATCTGTGATGGAATGCTTTTTCAACAACACCGCGCGGGCGAGCGAGTAACCGTTCGTGTGCAACCCAGTGGATGGAATACCTATGAGCACGTCACCCTTTTTTACTTTTTTTCCGGAGATGATGCGCTTCCTTTCAACAACTCCGACAATGGTCCCGGCAAGGTCATACTCGTTTTCCGGATAGAACCCCGGCATTTCGGCCGTTTCTCCGCCGATAAGAGAGCAGGAGTTTTCCTTGCACGCAAGGACAAAACCATCAATGATTTGCCGCGCGACTGTTTCGTCAAGTCTACCCGTCGCAAGGTAGTCCATGAAGTATAACGGGCGCGCTCCGCATACGGCAATGTCATTTACGCAATGGTTGACGAGATCTTGACCGATCGTGTCATGCCTTCCCATCATCCGGGCAATCTTTAACTTGGTGCCGACACCGTCAACACTTGAAACAAGGACAGGAGATTTCAGGCCTTTGAATCGCGCGTCGTAGAAGGCCCCAAACGCTCCAACGTCGCCAAGAACCGACTCACTGAACGTGGATCGAACGTTTCGCTTGATGTACTGAACGAGCCGCTCACCACGGTCAATATCAACCCCGGACGAGGCATATGTCAAGGGTTGCTGCTTTATTTCCCACTCCTCGATTTCAAATACGTGGAAATAGTAAAAATTATTAAGGGTAATAGCAAGCTCTGTCGCTATCCGCAGATTTTTTTAGATGCCTGAAAAGCATGTTGATAGTCTCGAATCACCTAAGTATATTCATGAGTTGTTTCCTGAAAGTTACGGCAAATGAAGACGGCAGTTCTGGTAGATAGCAAAAAAGCTGTTCCCGTCGGCAAGATTCTTTGCCTTGGACGGAATTATGCGGAACACGCAAAGGAAATGAAAAGCGAGATTCCTACGGAACCTGTTGTTTTCATAAAACCATCGTCTGCTATCATTCACGATGGGGGGTCGATCTCCATTCCGCCTTTTTCGAACGAACTTCATCACGAGGTCGAGATGGTCGTGCTGATTGGAATCGGGGGAAAAGATATCCCTCGCGCCAAGGCCATGGATCACATTGCCGGATACGGCATCGGATTGGATATGACTTTGCGCGATCTGCAGTCGAAAGCAAAAAAGATGGGGTTGCCATGGTCTGTTGCAAAGGGGTTTGATGGTTCAGCCCCTATTTCCGGTTTCGCGTCGAAAGAAAGAGTCAAGAATCCTCACAACCTCACTCTGAGCCTGAAGGTAAACGGACAACCCAAGCAATCCGGTAGTACGTCAGACCTAATTTTTCCGCTCGACTTCGTGATCTCATATTTGTCCTCCATCTTCACGTTGGAACCCGGGGACTTGATTTTCACAGGAACCCCCGAAGGTGTCGCCAGTGTGAATCGAGGGGACGTTCTCGAGGCCGAACTCAACGGTGTTGCATCTCTTAGAGTGACTGTGCATTAGCCATGTGTGATGTCATTGCAATAGCGATTCCAAAAGGAGGCGTCGGAAAAACCACAACCGCAGTGAATCTTGCCGCGAGTCTTGCTGTGGCCGAGAAGCGAACGCTGTTGATTGACCTGGATACGTTTGGCGCGTCAAGTTTGTCGCTGGGTTTCACCATGGGAAACATCAAATATGGCTTGTCTGACGTCTTCAATTTCGTGACAAGCCTGAAAGGGGCCATTCACAAGACGGACCTCGCGTTCCTTGATTTTGTTCCGTGCAATGTGCAATCACTTCACGCAGAAGAACGAATGCTCAAGCTTGCCGAGAATCGTTCGATGTTGCGCACAACCATCCAAAGCGTCAGACAGGAATATGATTTTGTCATTTTGGATTGCCCTCCGCTTCTCCGTGGCCTGACAACAAATGCGCTGGTGGCTGCAGACTCAGTGTTGATCCCGGTGCGTTCCGGTCACGTGGCTCTTGATGCCGTCGACAGGTTGTTCCGCTACCTGGATTGGATCAAGGAAGCCGCACGAAAGGAGATCCGCGTTGAAGGTATCCTCGTGACGATGCACGAACCAAACACCAAAGTCACCGATATCACTCTCCGCGAGCTTCAAGGGAAATACGGACGTCACATGGTTGAATCTGTGATTCCCCGAAATACGTTGCTCAGCGAATCAAGCTTCTACGGGAAACCCGCGGTCTTGTTCGATGCGAAATCTCGCGGAGCAAATGCCTACCTTTCACTTGCGCGTGAAATCATTGCGAAACAGGCGGCACGCCTCCAATCCGCATCAATGGGTCCACCCTCGGAACGTTCGGGACTGAGTTCCTAAGGCGCTGGCGACCAACATGCGATTACGAATCATTTCCTGCGCGTTGTTGCTGTCGGTGTTTCCCATTACCGTTGCAGTCCAATCCGACGAAGGCAGTACGAGAGAATCATCCGCCACCTCTCACAACACTCCAGCCTCTTCTCCCCCGTCCACAGATTTTGAAGACTATATCTGGCCGACAAACGCCGGTAGAAAAATGACATCTTCCTTCGCAGAGTTTCGGCGGACACACTTTCACGGCGGCGTTGATATCGGAACGGGAAGCACAACGGGTTACGAAGTATATGCAATGCGCGATGGCTATGTCTCAAGGATCAAAGTGTCTCCCACCGGTTACGGAAAGATGTTGTTCGTCCGGCACAATGACGGGTATTCGACAACGTATGCCCATCTCAATCACTTTAATGCGGAAATTGACGCGCGTGCACACAACGAGCAGCAGCGCTTGGAATGCTACCCCGTTGATATTGAATGTTCGCCTAACGAATTCCCGGTACGCAAGGGTGATCTGATTGCTTACACGGGAGAAACCGGAGTCGGGACACCGCATCTTCATTTTGAGATCCGTGATCCATGGATGGACTTCGTAAATCCATTGCAGTGCTCGAACCTTGCCATCACGGATGACATTTCACCAACCATAAAACGCCTCGCATTCAGCCCGATCGGCGGTGAATCCCAGGGCGCAGAGCGTCCGCGGGAACACGTGTATTCCGTCCGGCAGGTCCGCCGTAACGAGTATCGTCTACACGAGACCATCGAGCTCGAAGGGAACGGGGGATTCGCAATCGAAGCACGCGATCGTTCAAATGGTTCAAACTTTCGTCACGGGGTCTACGGCCACCAGTTGTTTGTTGATGACTCCCTGGTGTACGCGGTAAGACTCGACAGAGCGCCAAGCACAGACGCACACCAGATCGCACTGTACTATGATTGGGACCTCATCGGACGCGGAAGACTTGAGCGTCTTTATGTCAACTCGCCCAACACATTCAGGTTCTATTCGCCAGGCGGGGATAAATCGGGAATCCTTGGAGCGAAAGATTTCGCGGAAGGTCCGCATGTATTTCGCATTCAGACAATGGACTTTGCGGGCAATACATCCACTGTCACCGGATCCATCATCTTCCACCACCAGAAGACAGTCGCCCTGGAGATGATGGAAAAGGATTTTGTCTTGCGGGTTCAAGATACCATGAATGTCCAACGAGTACTGATGTATTTCAAGAAGGACAATGCGACTTCGTGGAATCTCAAGACTCTTCACCCTCAAGATGGCCGCATTGTCCTTCCGATGCCCGAAGGCAAATACGACGTCATCAAAGTGGCGGCCGAAAGCAACTGGGGATTTCGGTCCACTCCATTGATTCATTACTTCAAGAAACCGACAGGATCCGCGGGCCGCGCCACGCTTCATCATGAAATTGAAGAAGACTTTGTCAGAATCACGGCAAAGACAACACAGGAGTTCTCCACGCCGCCAACGGTTACAGTCTACGAAGGACTATACAAGCGTGTTGTACCGTTGACACCTGTGGACGTTGACCATTATGTTGGGTCTTTCGTTCCGTTTGAATCACACCAGGGGGTACGTCGGCTCGTGCTGAATGCCGAGGTAAATGGTCATCTTTCAAGCGCCAACAGTGAATTTACCGTCTATCCGATAGTTGCAGGTTCTTCCGGATCGATTTCCTTCGATGACGGCAACATGGTTCTCACTTACGAACCAACCTCCGTATTCAAGACGGTATTCATGCGCATTGAAAAGGGGAATGACGGCTCCTACAAGCTTCTTCCTGAAAACACGGTCCTCAATTCCGGCCTGAACGTTTCGATGAAGGGATCACCCTCGAAGCAGCGGCAGGGTTTGTTTTTCAACGGGCTCGGAAGCGAAGACCTTCTCGACACGTCGTTGGATTCGGCGAAGGGAACGTTCGATGGACGAATCACGCGAAGCTTCGGAGAGATTTACCTGGAATCCGACCATACTCCCCCGGGAATATCGCGCCTGCGTATTTCGGGCACGTCAGGCGGCCGCCCTGTGATCTCCTTCCGATACGGAGACGGCGGTTCCGGCGTTGAATATCGCGAGCTAAAAATGTACATTAACAACATCGTAGCAGTGCCTGAGATTGACGGCGAACATCACCGGGCAATCCATCGTGTCGCTACAGCCCTCGAACGAGGCTCCCACCTTCTGACGATCCGGATCAAGGACAAGCTGGGCAATTCCACTGAAGTGGAACGCCGGTTTACTGTCCGGTAAATTCGTCGCGTCATCAGGCAACTCAACAACCGGAGTAGTTTGTGTCAACAGTCGAGGAAAAGGCCCAGCCGGCAAAGGTGTACTCTCCGGCTGAAGTAGAACGCAAATGGTATCACGCGTGGGAATCGCATGGGCTTTTCCACGCGGTGCCGAACGGAGATCGTCCCGCCTATACCATAGTCATTCCCCCACCCAACGTGACCGGCGTGTTACATATGGGGCACATTCTCAACAACACACTCCAGGATGCATTCGTGCGGTTCAAACGCATGATGGGCTATGAGGCCTGTTGGATTCCCGGAACCGACCATGCCGGAATCGCGACGCAGAATGTTGTTGAAAAATCCTTGCTCAAGGAAGGCAAGAGCCGTCATGATCTCGGGCGAGAGGAATTCGTTGATCGTGTTTGGGAATGGAAGAAGCAATATGGCGGCGTAATCATCCAGCAGTTGCGCACCCTCGGCGCGTCATGTGACTGGGAGCGCGAGAAATTCACGATGGATGAGACACTCTCCAATGCCGTGACCGAGGTTTTTGTAAGGTTATATGAAGATGGATTGATTTACCGTGGAAAATACATTGTCAACTGGTGCCCGAAGGACCACACGGCTATCAGCGACGATGAAGTCAACTATTCGGATCAACAGGGAAAAATCTATCACATCAAGTACCCGATTGACGACGAAACCGAGTCTGAAGGATTCCTTGGTCACGCAGTAGTTGCTACCACGCGACCCGAGACGATGCTTGGTGATGTTGCGATTGCCGTGCACCCCGACGACGAACGCTACAAACACCTTATTGGCAAGAATGCAGTTCTCCCTCTCGTCGGCCGCGATATCCCGATCATCGCTGATGAGTATGTTGATCCTGCATTTGGGACCGGCATGGTCAAGATAACACCCGCCCATGACCCGAATGATTTCTGGGTCGGCGAACGCCACCGCCTCCCGCAGTTGAACATCTTCGACATCTCCGCACGGCTGAATGATTCCGTTCCGGAAAAATATCGCGGCCTCGACCGTTACGAGGCGCGCAAAATCATTCTTCAAGATTTGGAACAACAAGGTCTTCTCGCCAAAGCCGAGAACCATAACAACAGCGTCGGCCGCTGTTACCGCTGCGATACTGTTGTGGAGCCCTATCTTTCCGACCAGTGGTTCGTGAAGATGAAGCCGCTTGCCGAACCCGCACTCAAAGTGGTGGAAGACGGGACTATCAGGTTCTATCCTGATCGGTGGACCAAGGTTTATCACCATTGGATGACAAACATCCGCGATTGGTGTATTTCACGACAGCTTTGGTGGGGACATCGTATCCCCGTGTGGTACTGCCTTGACGGATGCAAGGATCCGATCGTTAGCAGAACCACGCCGACAAAATGCCCGAAATGCAGCGGCTCGAAGTTGAAACAGGATGAAGATGTGCTCGATACATGGTTCTCATCCTGGCTTTGGCCTTTCTCGGTTCATGACTGGCCTGCGCAAGAAGCCAATAACAAGATGGCCGACCTCCGTTATTTCTATCCGACTCACACTCTTGTAACCGCTCCGGAGATCATTTTCTTCTGGGTTGCCCGCATGATCATGGCCGGATTGAAATTTGGTCCAGAGTTCACAGGGACACCGGAGTTATCCAAGAACATTCCGTTCAAGGATGTCTACTTCACCAGCATTGTTCGCGATGACAAGGGACGAAAGATGTCGAAGTCACTCGGCAACTCGCCCGAGCCGCTCGATCTCATCGCTGAATATGGTTGCGACGCCGTACGATTCACCATCCTCTATCTCGCCCCACTCGGACAGGACATTATCTATGCTCCCGAGAAGAATGAGATGGGTAGGAATTTCGCCAACAAGATTTGGAACGCGGGACGCTTCCTGATGATGAACCGCGACCAAACCGGTGAAGCACAACGCAAGGGCGAATTCAACTTCGACCACCTTGATCTTGCCGACCGATGGATTCTGTCGCGATTCAACTCAACTGCAAATGAAGTTGTAAACGCCCTGGAGCAGTACGAAATCAATAAGATTTCAAAGACCATTTATGATTTCTTCTGGCATGACTTCTGCGATTGGTATCTTGAAATGATAAAATCCCGGTTGTATGGGAATGAACCGGCGGAGGTGAAACAGGCGGTCGTTACCCGGGCATTGGATGTGTATGACGCCGCGTTGCGCATCCTTCATCCGATCATGCCATTCGTTACAGAAGAACTCTGGCAGAGCATCCGACAGCGGGGACCGAAGGAATTTATCATGCGCGCACGGGTCGTTCAACCTGACACCGCACGCATTGATATGACTGTTGAGCAGGAAATGGCATTTGTACAAAACGTAATTGAATCGGTGCGAAATATTCGCGGTGAAATGGGAATAGCCCCATCAAAAGAAATCTCTGTTGTTATGCGACTCGGAGAGAACCGGACAGCAACGAGCATCGAAAAGTACAAGGGGTATCTCGAACGGTTGGCCCGCGTTTCTTCCCTCTCCTTCCTCACCAATGGAATGAGGCCAAAGGTCTCGGCAAGCGCTGTAGTCGGAGGCGAGGAACTGTACATCCCGCTCGAGGGATTGATTGATATCGCCGTCGAGAAAAACCGGCTGAGCAAAGAAATGGAACGCATTTCCAGACTTCTCACTGGAGTGCGCAGCAAGCTGGGGAACTCAAGCTTTGTGGATAAGGCGCCAAAAGAAGTTGTTGCGCGAGAGAAGGAGAAGCAAAGCGATTTTGAATCCCACCTTGAGAAGCTGAAGAAGAGTTACGAGGCATTGAGTTGACGGCTCAACCAAGAGCGCGACGGAGAGTCCCAGGACGACCAACCCGGCCGTTCGTCGGCATTGTCATGGGAAGCTCATCGGACGCACCGCACATGGAAGGAGCCCGGTCTGTTCTTCATGAATTCGGAGTGAGATGTGAGTTCAAGGTTGTCTCCGCGCATCGTACTCCCGACGAAATGTTTCGTTACGCGGAATTAGCCATACACCGCGACATGGAGGTTATTATCGCCGGAGCCGGTGGTTCCGCTCATTTGCCCGGAATGATTGCTTCCAAAACGACGTTGCCCGTTATCGGCGTGCCTATCATGACCAAGGCACTCAAGGGTCTTGATTCCCTCTTCTCCATTCTCCAAATGCCGGCAGGCATTCCCGTTGCGACAGTGGCCATCAACAACTCTACAAATGCCGGACTTCTCGCCGTTAGGATTCTCGCCATCAAACATCCGCGGCTCAGGAAGAAGCTTGAATCATACCGACGAGGACTTCGCGCAAAAGTTCTCAAGATGAAAGTGTAATGGCGTTGAATCCCTCCTTTCTCCCTCCTGCAGTAATTGGCATTGTTGGCGGCGGGCAACTCGGCATGATGACCATTCGCGAAGCACAGCGTATGGGCTATCGCACCGTTGTCTGGGATCCATCGCCGGATTGTCCGGCCTCCCGTCTCGCCAATGAAACAATTGTTGCGCCCTTCGATAATCGTGCAGCGGCTGAACGGTTCTCCAAATCCGTCGATGTCATTACCTATGAATTTGAAAATATTCAGTCGGACACAATCGCTCTTCTGGAGACGAGCAAACCTGTCCGCCCTGACAGCAGCATCCTCCGGATCTCACAGCATCGCCGATCAGAAAAGGACTTTCTACGGAACAATGGATTTCCGACGGCACATTTTCGAAGAGCTGATTCCAGAAATGATATTCAGAAAGCGATTGAGGAAACCGGACTACCTGCCGTCGTAAAAACTGCAACATCAGGTTACGATGGAAAAGGTCAGGTGGTTATCCAAAATGCCGCGGATGTTCAGTCAGCACTTTCATCACTTCCGAGTACAGGTGATGGGTACATCGTTGAGCAATTTGTCGTCCTGGAGCGCGAACTCTCGGTCATCGTAGCAGGCTCAGCATCCGGTCAATCAGTGACGTTCCCTGTGTGCGAGAACGAACATCGGGAAAACATCCTTCATGCAACGATTCTTCCTGCGCGAGTGCCCGATTCGGTTGTCAGAAATGCAAATGAAATTGCGCGTTCAATTGCCGACACGCTGAATCTTGTCGGCGTCCTCTGCGTTGAAATGTTCCTCTCCACCGACGGCACACTACTGGTGAATGAACTGGCTCCGCGCCCACACAACTCCGGACACTGCACCCTCGACGCGTGCAATATGTCTCAATTTGATGCCCATGTCCGGACCGTTTGTAATCTCCCACTGACCCAACCCCGGCTTCTCACTCCATGCGCGATGGTCAACCTTCTGGGAAAGCATCTGCAAGTTCTGGATATCGCCGAAGCACTGATGATTGATGGCGCGAAGATCCATCTATACGGAAAATCGAAGAGCGAGCCGAAGCGGAAAATGGGGCACATCACCGTGACAGCCGTGACGCCAGGGGAAGTCAAAAAGAAAATGGAACACATTCAGATGCTTATAGGCGAGAAAGTCTCGGCTCACGAACGACAGGCACTTACACAACAGGAGAAACGCTGATATGTACAAGGGATACGCCTTCATTGTTTTGATGATGACATCATGCATGGGCGTTGCCCAGCCCTCCGGAGAGGAGAAGGTTGATACAACAATGATCGCATTGCTCAAAAAGGAAGCAATGGAGCAATCGCAAGCAATGGAAACGTTGAGTTGGTTGACGGATGTATGCGGTCCGCGGCTCACAGGCTCACCAGGCCACGTCAAGGCGGCGGAATGGGTGCGTTCGAAACTTGAGTCATATGGACTTGAAGGATCCCGACTCGACGCGTGGGGTCCGTTCGGAAATGGATGGACACTGAAAAGCTATTCTGCGAATATCATCGAGCCTGTTCCTTTTCCCTTGTTGTCATACCCAAAAGCATGGTCTCAGGGCGGCGACGACCTCAAAGGTGAAGTCATCTACTTCAATCCGGAAACCGACAGCGCGCTCCAGACATTCAAGGGAAAGCTCAAAGGGAAATTTCTGATGGTGAGTGACCCACGCGTGATAGAAGCCCAATTCAAGCCCCGTGCAACGCGCACGACCGAACAGGAGCTTCTCGATCTCGCGAACGCCGATACGCCACGCCGTCGACGCCGCAACTCCACTGGTGGAGGTTCCTCGCGGGCCGAGTCCACACTCTTTTTTGATATGATGGAAATGGCGCGCAAGGAGGGTGCTCTTGCTTTGTTCACATCGAGCCGCGGGGATGGGGGCATTATCTTTGTCCAATCCGCGAACGTTTATTCACACCCTGACACACCCGTTGCGCGCCGTCCGCGCATCTATCAACACAATGCGCCAAAAGGATTGCCACAGATTATCCTCGCATCGGAACATTATAACCGGCTTCATCGCATGATTGAAAAAGGAATCAAGCCAAAGCTGGAACTTGATCTCGAAGTGGAGTTTGTGAAAGCCGATTCAAGTTACAACGTCGTTGCGGAGATCCCCGGAACAGATTTAAAGAATGAAGTAGTGATGATCGGCGCGCATCTGGATAGCTGGCACAGCGGTACCGGCGCCACTGATGACGCCACCGGCGTTGTGACAATGATGGAAGTGATGCGGATTCTTAAGGCCGCAAAGATTCAACCCAGGAGGACGATCCGGATCGCGTTGTGGAGCGGCGAGGAACATGGCCTCCTCGGATCCGAGGCATACGTCAAGAAATACATCGGTACAAAGGAGACAAAGGACTCCGTCGATACGATAACGCTATCGGACGGAGGTAAGAACCTTTCCGTCTACTTCAACAATGACAACGGAACCGGAAAAGTGCGAGGCATTTACATGCAAGGCAATGAAAAGGTCAGGAATATCTTCCGGGCGTGGCTGAAACCATACGCTAGCATGGGTGCATCGACACTCACACTTTCAAATACCGGTAGTACGGACCACGTCTCGTTTGATGCAGTCGGCATTCCCGCGTTCCAGTTCATCCAGGATGACATCGAATACTTCTCTTTGACATGGCACTCCAACATGGATGTGTATGACCGCATCATCGAGGAGGATCTTAAACAAACGGTGGCCATCACTGCAGGTTTTGTTTACAATGCGGCCATGCGGGATGAAATGATTCCACGCAAATAGGCCGCACACAATATTGCACCCTTCAAACTGCCCAGCAAATGGACGCGGGCGGAACACCTTAGGGTACTGATCATAGCGCCCCACATGACGAAATCGCCTCCGTGATGGTGAAAACCGAGGAAACCCGAACTCCACTCCGCTTGCACCCATCCTCGCTTCTTGCTAACTTTTCACCGGTCTTTTCAGTCTCACATTCTAAAGAAGGAACCATGTATCTTGGCGGATTTCTTGCTATGACCTTCGCGTTCGTGCTGCTCTCCCCACTCCACGCGCAAACAAAGAAACTTGTTTTCAAGCACGTCACGGTCGAACAGGGATTACCCTCCGGCCGCATCAATACCATTGCGCAAACGCGCGACGGCATCATGTGGTTCGGAACGCGCGAGGGAATGGTAAAGTATGACGGCGGAGCAATCACCGTGCTGAAACCTTCGGGCACGACAACAACAGATGAAATCGCTAATGACACGCGGGCAATCTTTGAAGACCGCTCCGGCATTGTGTGGATTGGAACTTTTGGGGGAGGATTATTCAGATACGATCGCGTCAGTGGGAAGCTCAAGCAGTTCAAGTCTGAACTGGGCAATGCCAACAGCCTGAGCGATGATCGCGTACTTTCCATCCTCGAAGACCGTAACGGAATCCTTTGGATTGGGACCGTCAACGGGTTAAACACATTTGATCGCACCAATTTTGTTTTTTCCGTCCTCAGGCACGATGCCGACAACCCCATGAGCTTGAGCGAGAGTCGAGTATGGCCGTTGGCGGAGGATCGTGAGGGCAACCTGTGGGTCGGAACTCTGGGTGGAGGGATTAACCGGCTCGAGAAATCAACCGGCGCGATCGCCGTGTACAAGAACGAAGGTCAAGCGGCAAATTCACTTGCGCGAAATAATGTAACCGCCCTTCTCACCTCCAAGGCCGGACATTTGTGGGTTGGCATGGAGGAAGGCGGTTTGGATATGTTCGTCCACGGCAAGGATGAGTATGACAGACAACGGGAAGAGTTCAAACACTTCCTCCAGGGAATGAGCGTCACATCCATTGCAGAGGACTCTGCCGGAAACATCGTGGCAGGAACAGCCGGGAGTGGCTTGAAGGTGCTCAATACATCAACGTGGACAGTAACGACAACATTTGCTCACGACACACAAGACTCAAAAAGCCTTGCTGAGAACAACATCAGATGCTTGTTTGTTGACGCCGGACGGAACTTGTGGATCGGAACAGAAAACTCGGGCGTGAGTGTGTTGACGCAGGAAGAGATAAAGCAAAAGAAAGCGCGTCGCGTGTATTGATGCATCGTCTATCCTACGAATGAAGCCTATCGCACGGAATCTGTTTTCCCAAAACGATCTTGAGAGCATACAAGCAGCAGTACACTCTGCTGAAGGACAAACCTCCGGAGAAGTCGTCCCGTATGTTGTGTTCCAGTCAGACGACTACGATGAAGCCGAATTGGGCGGTGCCCTGGCATTCTCCTTGATCCCCCCGGTCGTTTACTTTTGCATTCAGCTCTTCACAGATATTTGGATGTTGTGGGAGGCGCCGGAAATGGTTCTCGCAATCTTTGCATTCATGGCGCTTGGCTGGATTCTCACAGGTAAACTCGCGCCGCTGAAAAGATTTTTTGCCGGCAAGAATCTGCTCAGTCGTCGGGTTGAACAACGCGCCGAGGAGGCATTCCTTGCGGAAGAGATCTTCAAGACAAGGGACCGCACAGGCATCCTGCTTTTTGTCAGCGTGCTTGAACATCGCGTTCTGGTGCTTGGCGATTCGGGAATCAATGCGCGAGTCCGAAAAGAGGATTGGGATGTCATCGTTCGTCACGTCGTCACCGGGATCAAATCGGGACGCAAGGCAGACGCGATGATTGAGGCCATACGCATGTGCGGCGATCTCCTCCAAAACAATGGCCTCCCTCTTAAACCCGGCGATACCAATGAACTCTCCAATGAGCTGAGAACAGGATGACCGGAACATTGACCGCCCTGTTACGTAGTTGAAGAACCTCATGGAACAATCCTTCGTTCGTAAATTCGGACTGTTATTGATTTGCGGAGCAGCAGGCGCCCTTGCTTTTGCACTAACCGTAAACAGCGTCGCCCCGCCTGCTTCTGTTAACCTCCGATACTCCCGCGCGGAGATCATGGATAAAGCGAACTCATATCTGCGCGGCCTTGGGTATGATCTCAAAGACTACCAGCAGGACGCGTGGTTTTCGTTGGAGAGTTCCGTTCATCTGTATTTGCAAACTCAAGGCGGCATTCCTCACGCTAATGCAATCCTTAGAACAGACTCCCTGCCCGCTCACCATTGGTATGTCTCATGGTATGATCGTTCGCGTTCGCAAAGCCAGTCCATTGAATCCTTCCGTGCGTGGCTCTCCCCTTCCGCGAAAATACTTGGCTTCCAGCACGTCATTAAAGACACGGCCAGTCTCCCTTCCCTGACCAAGGCAGAGGCACTCGAGAAAGCGGAGAACTTCCTGCACTCTCAAGGAATCGACCTCTCTCCACTTACACTCGGGACTTCTTCCGAAACCCAGCAATCGCACAGACTGGACCACAAGTTTGTTTGGTCAGACAAAGACACGGCGCTTGAACGCAACATTTGGGTTCAGATTCAAGGCACGGAGATCGGAGGATTCCGGCAAACCGTTGAAGAGGGTGGTACTTTCCAGGCGATGATGTCGGGAATAACAACGACCGCAACATTCATCGCGACCTCGTCCTATGCAGTATTCTTCCTTCTCTTCTTCTTTGTTGTCGTCCTGTTCCTGAAGAAGTATCACGAGGGCGAAGTGGGGACACGGACCGGCGCGATTGTTTTTATCGCCCTGTTTGCCATCTCCGTGGTTGGAACGATCAACATTTATCCGCTCATCGGCGCTTCGGTCGGCATGGGTGATCTCAATAAGTATAACACGCGGATGATTTCTTTCGGCATGACCGTGTTCATCTATCATGTTTTCCTGAGTGTGATGGTGTTCGCCGCGTGGAGCGTTGGCGAATCTTCATCACGATCCGTATGGCCGAGGAAGCTCGCGGGCATTGACAGTTTCCTGACATTCAAGCCGTTTACGATCGATGTAGCCGAGGGCGTCATCAGAGGCTACATGTGGGGGTTGATCCTCATCGGTGCTTACGCGACGATTCTCTACTTCTTCCTCCCTGCGATGAAGACAGGGCTGTTCGTAACCGAGGGAGGCGGGATCGCAGAGGCCTACCTGCCCGGGATAAGACCATTTCTCAGCGGTATCGCTAGTGCCTTGTTCGCGGAAATTGTTTTTCGACTCTTCTTCCTTTCGTACATCAAGGAGAAGACCGGGAAAATGTGGTTGAGCATTCTCGTCTCGGTGCTCCTCTGGGCCGCAACGGCATTTGTCATGTGGGAAATCCCCTTTGGGTCCCCGAAGTTCGTTGAAACCTATACCGTTCTCATCGTGTATGCGTTGATCATGAACTGGCTCTTTCTGAAGTACGATCTCCTGACCACAATTTGCGCGGCGTTCCTGATCTCCGGGTTTGATATTGCCATTCCATTGTTCAGCTCAAGCGGGCAGTACTACGCGGCGTTCCAATGGGTTTGCGCAGGGTTATTCATGCTTCCGCTGGTCGCTGCCGTTGGCGGGTTGATTCGCAAGGAGCGCTTCCAATTCACGCCTCAAACAATGCCCACGCACATTCTGCGCATCACCGAGCGTGAACGCATGGCGAAGGAACTGGAAATTGCGCGGAAAGTGCAGATGAGTTTACTTCCCAAGATGAATCCGGTAACACCGGGATATGACATCGCGGGGATCTGTATCCCTGCCCAGGAGGTCGGAGGCGACTATTATGATTTTGTGAGCCTGGGCGGCAAGCGGATTGGTATCGCCCTCGGAGATGTATCAGGCAAGGGAGTGCCCGCGGCAATTTACATGACGCTGACAAAGGGAATTCTCCAATCGAATGCAGAAGACAATGTATCGCCGAAGACCGTTCTCAGCAAAGTAAACAGTTTGATGTACAGGACGATTGACAGGAATTCATTCGTCAGCATGTTCTACGCGATTCTTGATCCCCAGCAACGCACGATCAGGTTTGCGCGAGCGGGACAATGCCCGGTGATTGTTGCGCAACATTCCGGTGGAAAAGGATCATTCCTAACACCGAAGGGAATGGCGCTTGGCCTTGAAAACGGCACTGTGTTCGACTCGGTACTTGAGGAACAAGAAGTCGCGCTGAGTTCGGGAGAAGTGCTTGTATTCTATACGGACGGTTTTACCGAGGCGATGACTGAAACCGGAGATGAGTTTGGCGAACAGCGTCTGGTGGATTCGCTGGGCAAACACAGGAACAAACCTGCCAACGAAGTTATCAAAGGAATCGTTGAGGATGTGAATGACTTTACACGAGGAAAACCCCAGCACGACGACATGACTATGGTTGTTCTCAAGGTTGGATGAACAAATGAAGAACCTTCAACCAGCGTTGCGTGAATCCATTCTGATTCTCACAGTGAGCTTGGTGCTTGGCTTCTTATCCACAGGTGTTTCAGGCAAGGGCTTCTTTGCACCTCCTCCCGATACGGCACAACGAAACGCACCACAGTTCATTTCGCTTGACGAAGCTCGTTTGCTGCATCAGAGTGAGTCTGCGATGTTTGTTGACGGACGGCATGCATACGATTTCGGGCTTGGGCACATCAAAGACGCCATAAACATTCCGCTGTCGGAATTCGAGGTCGCCGCCGTCCTGCTCGGTAGCATTCCGAAAGACAAAACCCTCGTTACATACTGCGACGGCGCAGAGTGCAATTCAAGCATTGAACTTGCAGTGAAACTTGATTCGCTTGGTTTCTCCAACGTGCGAATTTTCTTCGGCGGCTGGAAGGAATGGGAATCGGCACAACTTCCCACGGAGCCATGAGATTGAAATCCCTTCTTGAAAACCCGTATCTCAATTTTCTTCTCCGACTCGTCATTGGAATTGTGTTCATCGTTGCGAGTATTGACAAGATCGCCGACCCGAACGCGTTTGCCGTGTCAATCAACAACTACAAACTGGTTTCTCCCGGCTTTGCAATGTTTTCAGCGACCGTACTTCCCTGGGTCGAACTTCTATGCGGACTTGGTCTTGTCATGGGCGTTCTCTACCGGGGGAGTGCGCTTCTTTCACTTCTCATGCTTGTGGTATTCACCGTCGCAATCCTAATCGCCCTCTCCCGCGGATTGGATATTTCATGTGGATGCTTCACACAGGATCCGACAGTCGGTAAGATTGGGTGGGTGAAGATCGGTGAAAACCTTCTGTTGGTTTTCGGATCTCTCTATTTAGTTCTTTCCAATAAAGTCTCCTCATTTCTGAGCATCTTCCGAAAAACGCGGTAGAGGTTACATGGTGAACCTTCGCTATCTCATTCTCGCGCTCCTTCTCCCACATTCTCTGTATACACAGCTCTGTTCAGTACCATCCTCGCAAGCACACATCATCGTTTCAGATGCGGGGACAGGAAGAGACACATTGTGGTTCGGGTTTGACGCGCTGGCAACATGCAGTATTGATCCACAGTTTTGCGAATTGTATCTGGCCGAACCATGTGGCCCTCCGACGGGGTTGTTCTGCGTCTACTTTGAATATCCATGCGGATTTGAGAGTCCTTCATTTGTGTGGAAGAACGACATCCGGGACTATATTGGTCCGACTGATGTCGATACTCACCGGGTAAGGTTCATGCCAGGGCCTGGCGGCTTTCCAATGAAACTAACGTGGGATCGAAGCAAGGTTCTCTCAATCGCCGACAGCGCGATTCTCATTGACCAATTTGGCGGAATCCTTCATCGAATTCGGATGGACGCTCAAGACTCCCTCATCGTTACAAATCCCGCGATTGGAACTCTGCTGTTGATTCGCTACGGACAAAAGATTAATGCAACATCAGTTGAAGAACCCACGTTGATTGATCGGTTTCGATTGGCACAAAACTACCCCAACCCCTTCAACCCAACAACCACAATCGAATTCAGTTTGCCGAAAAAAGAATACGTCACAATGGAAGTGTTCGATCTTCTCGGAAGAAGAATCAAGACGCTTGCTGACGAAATAATGTCGCCGGGAAATTATACAAGGACATTCGATGCAACAGGGCTGGGTGGAGGCGTGTATTTCTACCGGCTGGTAGGCGGAACATCGGTTCAGACAAGGAAGATGTTACTTATCAAGTAAATCTCTCGCCTCTTTCTCTTCCAAAGAGAAGCGGCACACATGACAGCTTGCTTGTCTCCCATCGAATGAAGATATTTCATTCGAACTCCACCGCCTTCCACTCTACCCAACCTCATTGAGGAGGTGACATATGCATCCCCGAAGTGCACTCCTTTATCTTGCCGCGGGCATTTTCCTGACCCAGCCAACCATTGCACAGAGATCAAAATCTTTCAAACCCGAACTGGACCGCACCCAAGTTTCTCTGCCGCGAGAACTCGGTTCGACAACAATCCGGCAATCTTCAGCGATGAACTATGCGATCTTTGAAGACTTCGAGGGCTCATTCCCTCCTTCGGGCTGGACGGTGAAAAACCCTGACGGCGCGCGAACTTGGCAGAGAACGACATTGGCCAGCGGCTACGATATCGGCAATGCCAGCGCGCGGTTGAATTTCTATGACTACAGCCCGAACTCAGGGCAGATTGATTCACTGAAGTCCCCGGTTGTTTCAGGGTTGACCTCCTCCGATTCCCTCGTCTTTGATTATGCCTATTGTGAATTCCCGACAGGAGTCGTCGGACCGGACACGGTGGAAGTGTATTTATCGACCGATGGAGGATTGACCTTCGCGACGCATATTGTGACGCTCTCCGAACTGGATTCAACAACAGGTCCGACCACAGACAATTGGGCCCCGCTCGCAAACGAATGGGGAACACTCAGGTTCGGTCTTCCCGCAAGTGTAACCGGTTCGATGGTTCAAATCGTGTTTGTCTCCCACAATCATTTCGGACAGAACTTCTACATCGACAATGTTCTCCTGGGGGCACAACCCATTGACGACATCCGGGCGGTTTCCTTCGATGAGCCTGCCGACGGCGATGATGTCGTTGAGCTTGTTTCCTTTTCGCCAACGGCAACATTCGAGAACGTCGGAACCGGCAATCAGGCGTTTCCGTTCAGCGTCCGCTACGAGATCATCGCCTCTTCATCTCTTGTATTCTATACCAGCACGAAGTCGATTACTTCACTTACATCGGGAGCAACTCAGCAAGTCGTGTTTGATCCAGTCGCGAGCGGACTTCCCGCCGGAGAATACACAATCCGTGCGACAAACTTGCTTGCGCTCGACGTCAATAACGGAAATGATACAATTACTGGCGAGTTAACATCCTTGCTCCGCGTGACGTCGTTTCCGTACCTGCAGGACTTCGAGGAATCAACGGAAGAAGGCTGGACATCAGCGACAGTTTCCGGCTCAAAAAATGACTGGGAGCGGGGAACTCCGGGCAAGCCAACACAACTCACCGGGGCGCACAGTGGGACAAAAGCATGGGCCACAAAACTTGACACCACGTATTCCGACAACCATAACGCGGCACTCATCTCCCCCATATTCGACTTCACATCAATCACAAAGAACTTCGTCGTGGAGTTCTATCATAACTTTCTGATGGAAACCGGATGGGATGGCACGGTGATGGAGTACTCAACGAATCTCGGTTCGTCGTGGACACGGATGGAGAATGTGCTTGGTACCGGACCGGACTTCAACACGACGCGAAACCGGAGATGGTACAACAGCAACAGCACTGATGGCAATCTCACGCCGAATAAATACTCGGGTTCAACCACCGCATATGCGGCGCAGACGAATGGGTGGATTCGATCAACCGCGAGCGTTCAAGCCCTCGTGGGAAAGCCGAACGTGCGATTCCGGTGGCGCTTCAGAACAGATGGTTCAAACGTGGATGAGGGCTGGGCAATCGACGACGTTTCCGTTTTCGCTGACTCAATGAAGACCGTCTCCATTCAACTCAACGCAGGATGGAACGCGGCATCAAATCCTCTTGGCTCCGACTTTGATTCCCTCTTCCTTTCCCTCAGCACAAACAATATTTTCCCGTACAACTGCTTGACGGGGTATTCGCCCAGCGATTCAATACCCCAAGGTCCGGGTAACTGGCTGAAGATAACCAGTGCTAACACGATTACAATCGATGGGCGTTTGGTTGAACAGGACACGATCGCCGTTTGCTCCGGTTGGAATTTTATCGGTTCAATTTCGCTCACGGCCCCAACATCTTTAATCACAACAGAGCCGGCTGGAATAATTATCTCTCCCTTCTACAGCTACACAGGCAGTTATACAACGACAACAGCCCTCCAACCCGGCAAAGCATACTGGGTAAAAACATCTGCTCCTGGATCGCTGATCCTCACAGGTACATGGTAGAGATACCATAAAAGATCTTCACATCACGGGAATTCCAACCACAATGAATAACCATGTCCTCATCATCGCAATAGCCTTGTCCTGGATCGGAAACATGAATCCGGTCCTCGCACAACCGACACAACAGCCGAAGCGCATCGAAGATATGATCAGAACCTTCGAGGAGGATCGCAATGCGTACGCAAGATTCTACTCCGCCGACGGCTCACCTGCCGCATACAAGCGCTTTGAGGCGTTGTACTCCGACTGGCTTTCGCAACTCAGGGACATCCCGTTCGAATCACTTACATTCGAAGAACAGATAGACTGGATTCTCTTCTCGAACCACCTCAACCGAGAGCTTGACCATCTCAAGGAGGACGCGCGACGAGACGGAGAGATGAGCACACTGATTCCGTTCTCGAATGAACTGACTGCGCTTGAAGATAACCGCAGAATGTTTGTTGACCTCCAACCGGAATCAACCGCCGCCCAGCTCAACCGGATTCGCAGGCAGGTTACGGCATTGCACAAACAACTGGAAAGTGAAGCCGGGGGAAAGAAGTCAAATGTAAAGCCGACAGTTGCGAACCGCGCAGCACGACGTATTCGTTCGATTCGCTCGACACTTTCCGGTTGGTACGGCTATTACGATGGGTACGACCCTACTGCAACGTGGTGGCTTGAACAGCCATGGAAATCTCTGGACCAGACACTGGAGAGTTACGCCGCTTTCCTCGAAGAAACACTGGCCGGGGTGAAAGACTCAACCATGATCATCGGTGACCCCATTGGCCGGGAAGCGTTGTTGAAGGAATTGCACTACGAGATGATTCCTTATTCGCCTGAAAAACTTGTGGCAATAGCAAACAAGGAATTCGCGTGGTGTGAAGGAAATGAAGCGCGCATCGAAAGAGCTTGGATACGGCGACGATTGGAAAGCGGCCCTCGAGCATGTTAAGCACCTTCATGTGCTGCCGGGTAATCAACCGGCTCTGATCCGTGACCTTGCCCGCCAGGCAATTGAGTTTGTTGAGAAAAACCAGCTTGTGACGGTTCCGCCTGTTGCCAAGGAAACCTGGCGCATGGAAATGATGTCGCCGGAGCGGCAGCTTTTCAGTCCATTCTTTCTTGGTGGAGAACAAATCACTGTCTCCTACCCCACCAATACGATGTCACATGAACAAAAGATGATGAGCATGCGCGGTAACAACAAACACTTCTCGCATGCGACGGTACAGCACGAATTGATTCCCGGCCATCACTTGCAGATGTTCATGATGTCACGCTATCGTCAGTACCGCGGGATGTTTTACACGCCTTTCTGGGTTGAGGGTTGGGCGTTGTATTGGGAGTTTCTCTTGTGGGATAAAGGATTCCACGCGACTCCTGAAGATCGCGTGGGGGCGTTGTTCTGGAGAATGCACAGATGTGCCCGAATCATTTTCTCTCTCGGGTTTCACCTCGGAACCATGACGCCGCAACAGTCTGTGGACTTTCTGGTTGACCGCGTCGGACATGAGCGAGACAATGCTATGGCCGAGGTGCGACGCTCCTTCGCCGGTGACTACGGACCTTTGTATCAGATAGCGTACATGATCGGCGGACTTCAGTTCTACCGGTTGCACAAAGACATGGTTGACTCCGGAAAGATGACGGATATCGAGTTCCACGATTCAATGCTGCAGAATGGCCCCATACCTGTTGAGCTTGTTCGTGCGATTCTGACCCGGGCGAAACTCTCGCCCGTGTTCGTTGCGGAGTGGAAGTTTTACGAGTAAAGAAACGTTAGTAGGGTATCAAAATTCGGGTATACCCTTAGAATCTGCATGCTATTATACGGTGATACCCTTATTTATTATCGTCAATTTAAGGGTATCACCGTATGACGACTCCCGACGCAGAGGCGCTAGAATGAAGACGACAATCCCAATCGCGATCTAGGAAAGGGGCTGGATGCAAATCGGTGGTTTGATAATGTTGAAATCCTCGCTGCGCGGGAAATGGGTGGAAAAACTGTGCAGTATGTCAGCAATATCTATAAGTTTTATGTCTCATATCGGGCACTGGATTATTACAGATTACAACGTGGTAAGAAACCAATTCGTTGAGCCGAGGTTCCTATCAGACAACATGCTGACAAACAGTAGCCTGCGTATGGAAACATAATGAATTTCGCACGCATCACACCTGAAATTATACAACACCTGAAAGCCATCGTCGGACCAAACGCGATTCTCATTGATGAAGAGTCGCTCAATCTTCACTCGCGGGATGAAACCGAGGATTTTTCTTTTCGCCCGGAAGTTGTCGTCAAGCCATCCACGACAGACCAGGTTTCGCAGATTCTGAAACTGGCGACACAGAATTCCATTCCCGTCACGCCACGCGGAGGCGGAACCGGACTTTCCGGCGGCGCGCTTCCTGTTCACGGCGGCATTTGCCTTTCGATGAAGAACTTCAACCGCATCATTGAAATCGATGAGAAGAATTTCCAAGCTACTGTCGAACCGGGTGTCATCACGCAGAAGTTCCAGGAGGAACTCGAACAACGCGGCTTATACTATCCCCCGGATCCTGCCTCTCGCGGAAGTTGCCATTTGGGTGGAAATCTTGCCGAATGTTCCGGCGGGCCGCGGGCAGTCAAGTATGGCGTAACGAAAGACTACGTTCTCGGGATTGAAGCTGTGCTTCCCACCGGTGAAATCATTCAAGCGGGAGGCAGGGTTCTCAAGAATGTTTCCGGCTACAATCTTTCTCAACTCATCATCGGAAGCGAAGGTACGCTCGCAGTAATCACGAAGATTACGTTCCGGCTCATTCCCTTGCCGCGTCTCAGGAAGGTCCTTCTTGTCGCTTTTGATTCCCTCGAAAACGCAACGACGGTTGTGGCCGAGATTTTTCAGCGCGGCATCACCCCTTCCGCTCTTGAATTCATGGAAAAGTCTGCAGTGAAAGCCGCCGAGGATCGCCTTGGCAAGAAGTTCCCAAACGGCGAAGCCGAAGCTCAACTCTTGATTGAAGTCGACGGAAACTACGAGGACGCACTCAATGAGGATATCCAAGTGATAGCCGGCGTTGTGGAAAACCATAAGCCGCTTGACGTTCTACTGGCTGAAGACAGGCAGAAAGTTGCTGATGTGTGGGCTTTGCGGAGAAGCATGGGCGAGGCGGTCAAATCATATTCTATTTACAAGGAGGAAGATACCGTTGTGCCGCGGGCCCATCTTCCTCAACTTGTGAACGGAGTGAAGAAAATCTGCGCCCAGTACGGCATCACGTCGATTTGCTACGGTCATGCGGGCGATGGCAATGTCCATGTTAACATCCTCAAGGACAAGCTTGATGATGCAACGTGGGAGAAGTACCTCGATATTGCCATCAGGGAGATATTTGAGCTTACGGTCTCGCTCGGTGGAACGATCTCAGGTGAACATGGGATTGGTTATTCACAGAAGTCGTATCTGCCGATCGCGGTGGGGCAAGCTGAACTAAACCTGATGAAGCAAATCAAGAAAGCATTCGATCCGAAGGGGATATTAAATCCCGGTAAGATTTTTCCCGATTGATTCCAAAATCTTCTACAGTCTACCAGCCCAATTCTCAACTATCTTCTTCTGAATCCTGATGTTCCCATCCATTACATCGCTCGGGATCGGATCCGGAAAGTACTTTCCGCAACAAGCATATGCTTCCATCGTGGTCATATCCCAATGTGAGGGACATTGGGCGCAATAAATATGACTTCCCTTGAGTTTGAAATCCGTAGAGCCGCAATGTTCACTCACACTCATCGCTGTGACAACTTTGCCTTCAGGTGTAAGGTATGCAATGACGGCGCGCCGCGTTGTCGGCGTTTGGTATTCAAAGCGAGCAATGCGATACCGAATGACATCATCAAGCGGAATGGTCAGATAGTCGTCCTTTTCGTTCACTCGAACAGGGGTCGAAGCAATGAAGCCGGTATCAGTTTCCACGGTCTGCGACACCACGGGCTGGCCCTTAATCACCGGGTGAGCCGATGGATTGATGTAGATGAGATACACGATCAAACCGATGACCAGAAGCAGCAGAAGAATCATCCCAGGTTTCCGGAGTGAGGCGGCCCCTCTTTCGGCATTTGCTGAGGGTTGATGTCCCGCCGACGTTTCTACGGCAGCTCCGCAGGATGGGCAGTAGGCTGGGTTGCCATCAAGTTGAGAACCACATTTTGAACATGCTGACATGACGCTCCTCTTATTTTCTATCCATTGAAATATACAGCCATGAAGCCGAATCGGCAAACATCGCTTGCATTTTCCAATGATTCGGTTATATTCTTTTCATGCTCCCGAACTTGAAAACTATCAGGCATTAGAGGCCGCCCTAACTAATGGACAGACAGACAATTGACCGGATCATCGGCGAAATTCTTGCAGAAAAGCTGAAATCCGGAGATCCACACCTTTGTTGCAAGGACGGTGTATGCTCCGATGGTCTGTGTGTTGTCCACAACAAGGAGGGCGTCCGCAACATCGTTGGTAGCGGAGCAAACAGAATCACGACCGGGGTCGGGATCGAAGACGCCGGTGGTGTAGAGCCCGATCTGGCAAGGATGATTGACCATACTCTGCTTAAGCCGGATGCGACAACCGCTGAAATTCAAAAGCTTTGTGCCGAGGCAAAGAAGTACTCCTTTGCCTCTGTTTGCATCAATCCGGGATACGTCCCTTTGTGTGCAAAGCTTCTGAAGGGAACGGATGTGAAGGTCTGTACTGTCATTGGATTTCCCCTCGGAGCAACTGCAAGCGCCTCGAAGGCGTTCGAAACAGAGCAGGCGATTCGAGACGGAGCACAGGAAGTTGATATGGTAATCAATGTCGGTATGCTCAAGTCTGGTGAATATGAATACGTTGAAAACGACATCTTTGCGGTTGCAAGCACTGCGAAACGTTACCGCGTCTTGAGCAAGGTAATCCTTGAGACCGGGTTCCTCACGGACGAAGAGAAAATCCAGGCCTGCGTTCTGTCCAGGCGGGCGGGCGCTGATTTCGTGAAGACTTCAACCGGATTTGGCAAGGGCGGGGCAACTGCCGGTGATATTGCTCTAATGCGTAAGGTTGTTGGAAGTGCAATGGGAGTGAAGGCCTCCGGTGGCGTACGAACCCGTGAGGATGCCATGACCATGGTAGCAAGCGGGGCGGACAGAATTGGAGCAAGCGCGAGCGTCAAGATTGTTACGGGCGAGCCGACTGAGACATCCAAAGGTTATTGACGAATGAAACCTCTTACCGTCATTTGTGTGGGAGCAACTCTTTTCCTGGCCGGTTGTGGTTCCGGCAAGACTGTCACAAACGAATCCGGTGACGGCATGGATGAAGCCCGGCGCTACGAGGCGGATTTCAAGCCCTCTGAATTTGATCCTGATCCCGATGCAATTCTTGGGAAATCATCCGCCACAAAAAAAGATACGGTAACACCCCGTGAAGAAGTGTTAGACCCGAATGAATTGGTGACAGGGTTCAGGGTTCAGATTTTTTCCACAACGAACATCGATGATGCAAACAACGCTCGCGACTCGGCCCAAGCTCAGTTTTCGATCGATCGATTCTATGTTGTGTACGACCCTCCAACGTATAAAGTCCGCGGCGGAGACTTTCTGACTCGGTATGACGCAGACAAGTTTGCGCGCCAATTACGTGACCGGGGTTATCGGGATGCCTGGGTCGTTCCTGAGAAAGTGCGCAAGAGTGCTTTCGA
>Ga0187893_10000885_pt1 | contig 75371 bp, 69 predicted proteins | sample MA1701074metaG_FD_139574 | JGI IMG/M metagenome (GOLD analysis project Ga0187893, IMG submission 139574) | White microbial mat communities from a basaltic lava cave in the Kipuka Kanohina Cave System on the Island of Hawaii, USA - MA170107-4 metaG ...
CGCCTGGACCCTCGGAGGAGCAAGGCCCCAAAGGCCAAGCTTCGATGACGCCCAGGGCGGATGTCAGTCAAAAACGCCGCGCGCGGGGCCGCCGTAAGGAGACCCTTGACTGAAGACTAAGGAAGAGAACGGCGGGCCGCGCCTCCTCTCCACCTATCCTCTCGCGTTCGCTTGGCGAGCAGCGGAGCGGCAATCGGCAATGGGCAATCGGCAATCGGCAATCGGGATTAGGAATGAGCAAATCGGAAGTTGGAAGTCGGAAATGGAATGGGCGGAAATTAGAGAAGCTAGAGCTGCGCGGGAGAAAGCATCGGGTCGGGCCGCAGCCTTACCTCCCTTGCAAAGGGAGGCCGGAAATCGCGGAGCGATTTCCGGGAGGGTTTGGGACCGTGCCGCGCCCTCGGACGGCGAGAACGCTGCGAGGTTGAACCCTCCCTTGCGGCCAGGGCCGGCTTTCCTTCGCAAGGCCGGGGCCGCAAGCCCTCCCTTTTCAGGGGAGGGGAGTCCCCGCGCAGCCTTGCCGGGTTCGGCTGGCGATGAGGGCGGGCGAATTTCGCCGTTAACCGACGATGTCCCTGAAATCTCTTTTGTTTCACGTGAAACAAAGTCCGTGAGCGAATTCCTCCGTAGGCAAATCAACCCGGAGGCGAGTTACGCTAGGCTCGGCGCTGCCGCGCGGCGAGGCGTGCGCGGAGTTTTCCGTAAGAGTCCGCCAAGTCCGGCGGATTCGGCCGATTCTTCCGTCAGTTTCCAGCGCTCCAGCCTCGGCCGCGGGAATCGACAGTCGCGCCCGCCCGTGCCATCACGGCGCATGAGCAAAGAAGCCAGACAGAGCTTTCGCGACAAAGTTTGCGTCGTGACCGGCGCCGGTTCGGGTATCGGGCGCGCTGTCGCGATCAATCTGGCGGCGCGCGGCGCCAGTCTCGCGATTTCGGACATCAATCCCGCGAGCCTTGCCGAAACCGTCGGGATGATCGGAGGGTCGAACAGGGTTCGGGTCGATCCCCTCGATGTCGCGGACCCGGCGGCGATCGAGCCCTATGCGGCGAAGGTTCGCGAGAGTTTCGGCCCCGCGGATTTCGTCTTCAACATCGCCGGGCTGGCGCGCATTGGGCGGTTCAAGGACACGCCGCTCGCCTCGTTCGAAAAAGTGATGAACGTGAACTATTGGGGCGTTGTGCGCATGACCAAGGCGTTCCTGCCCCAGCTCATCGAGACCAGGGGCTGCGTCGTCAATATTTCGAGTCTCTTCGGAATGGTGGGCGTGCCGGGAAACACGCATTACTGCTCGTCGAAATTCGCGGTGCGCGGCTTCAACGAAGCGCTCGCCGCGGAAATGGACGAGCACGGGGTCGGCGTCGTTTCGGTCCACCCTGGCGGCGTGGCCACCAATATCGCGCGCGCGGCCGAACTCGACGCGCTTCCGCCGGACGCCGCCTCCCGCGAGGAGGTGAATGCTCGTTTCGAGAAGCTGGCGCGCACGCCGCCGCAGCGCGCGGCGGAGATCATCGTCGAGGGGGCGGCGCGGCGTCGGCGACGGGTCATGGTCGGCCCCGACGCCCGTATCATATCGTTCGTGCAACGACTCTTTCCGGCGAGCTACAACCGGATTCTGGCGCCCTTGTTCAGCCGCCTGTGATGACGCCGAGCCCGAGCCCCACTTTCCGAAACGCCGCAACGGCCCGGTCGACCTGGACATCCGTATGGCCTGCGCACATCTGAGTTCGAATGCGCGCCTGGCCCTTCGGCACGACAGGATAGGAGAAGCCGGTCACGTAGACGCCTTCGTCCATCAGGCGCGCCGCCATATCGGCCGCGAGTTTCGCGTCGCCCAGCATGACCGGAATGATGGGATGTTCGCCGGGTGCGAGCGTGAATCCCGCCGCCTCCATGCCGGCGCGGAATCGCCTAGCGTTGCGAAAGAGCTGGGCGCGGAGAGCGTCGCCTTTTTGCACCAGTTCGAGCGCTTTCAGCGCCGCGCCGAGGAGGGCGGGCGTCAGCGCGTTGGAAAAGAGATATGGCCGCGAGCGGTTTCTGAGGAGCTTCACGACGTCCGCCGAGGCGCAGATATAGCCGCCCATGCCGCCGCCGAGGGCCTTTCCAAGCGTTCCGGTCAGGATGTCGATCTTCTTCGCGACGCCGCAATGCGTCGGCGTTCCGCGGCCTCCGCCCATGAATCCCGTCGCGTGGGCGTCGTCGACCATGACGAGCGCGCCGAAACGCTCCGCAAGCTGAGTAATATCTTTGAGCCTGGCTATATATCCGTCCATCGAAAAGACGCCGTCGGTGACGACGATCTTCGTGCGGGCGCCGTCGGCATCCGCCTGTTTCAGCTGCCTCTCGAGGTCGGCCATGTCGGAGTTGGCGTAGCGATAGCGCTTCGCCTTGGAGAGCCGCACTCCGTCGATGATCGAGGCGTGGTTCAAGGCGTCCGAGATGATCGCGTCATCTGCGTCGAGCAAAGGCTCAAAGACGCCGCCATTGGCGTCGAAACAGGCGGCGTAGAGGATCGCGTCCTCATAGCCGAGGAAATCGGCGATCGCTCGCTCGACCTTTGTGTGCAAATCCGTCGTGCCGCAAATGAAACGCACCGACGCCATGCCGAAACCGTGGGTGTCCATTGTCTCTTTGGCCGCCCTCACAATCTCCGGATGATCGGCCAGCCCGAGATAATTATTGGCGCAGAAATTGAGGACGCGCCGCTTCTCGCCCTTGTGCACGACCTCGATCTCGGGACCTTGGGCAGACACGATCGGGCGCTCGGTCTTCTCAAGCCCCTGCTCTCGAATCTCGCCGAGCGCTGTCGCGATTCGGCTGTAAAAAACGTCACGGGCGGTCATGGGCGCCTCCAGCAGCAATTGTCATCCAGGACGGCGCACAGCGCCGTTCCGGGACCTTTCGAGATAGACCGCTTGAGGTCCCGGATAAACGCCTTCGGCGTTTTCCGGGAAGACAGTCGCCGATTCACGGTTGCCGGTTACCGTTCAGATGAACCGCGCCACGACGTCTTTGTAGGAGCGCGAAAGTTTCAACTCCTGGCCGCCTTCGAGGATAAGAAAATATTCCCCGTTCGAATGCGGGTGCAGCTCCTTGACCTTCTTGACATTGACGATCGCCGATCGGTGGACGCGCTGGAAGCGGGTCGGGTCGAGGCGGGTCTCGAGCGTCTTCATGGTCTCGCGGATGATGTGCGTCTTGCCGGCCGCGTGGATGCACATGTAGTCGCCGGCGGCGTCGATCCAGTCGATCTCGTCGGCGCCGAGCACCACGACCTTCGATCCGTCCTTGAAGCTAAGGCGTTCCGGGTACCGATCTTTTTCGGACCAGGTGGGCTCGGCCAGAAGCTCCTTGATGCGGTCGCGTTCGTCGTTCGACAGCGATGCGAGCAGCTCGACGAGCTTCGACTCGCGGGCCGAGGCGGCGCGCGATTTCAACGCCTCGCGGGCGCGATGGACGGCGTCCTTGAGACGCTCCTCCTCGACCGGCTTTACGAGATAGTCGAGCGCGTTCGCCTCGAATGCGTCGATCGCGTATTTGTCATATGCGGTCACAAACACGAAGAGCGGGGCCGGCGCGCCGATGAGGGCCCGGACGACGCCGAAGCCGTCGAGCCCTGGCATCTGGATGTCGAGGAAGACGAGGTCAGGCGTCACTTGCTTGATGAGCTTGACCGCCTCGCGGCCGTTCGCGGCCTCGCCGGCGACTTCGATCTCCGGGAAGTCAGCGAGTCTGAGTTTGAGGCCTCTGAGCGCCAGAGGCTCGTCGTCGACGAGCACGACGCGGATTCTTTCTTCAGACATGATCGCTCCGCAGTTCGAAAGGCAGTTTCAGGCTCACGCATAAGCCAGGCTCAAGCCGCGACAGGCGGAAAGATTGTCGGCCGCCGTAAAGATGCGCGAGGCGCTCGCGCATGTTGACGAGGCCGACGCCGGCGTCCGCCGTATCAAGGATTTCCGACGGTTCGGCGGGCGCGTTCGGTCCGTTGTCCGCGACTGACAGAAGCAACATGTCGCCCTCCTTCTTGGCGGCGACGGCGATGCGTCCGCCGGACTCCATCTGCGCGATTGCGTATTTGAGCGCGTTCTCGATCGCCGGCTGCAGGATCAGCGACGGCACCATCGCTTCGCGCGTTTCCGGGTCGATGTCGAAAACCAGATCGAGGCGGTCGGCGAAACGGGTCTTTTCTATGTCGAGATAGAGCTGCAACGCCTTGAGCTCATCGGCGAGCGTCGTCTTTTGCAAGGGATCGCTGTCGAGCGAGTAGCGCAGGAAGGCGGAAAGCCGTGTCAGCATGTCGTTCGCCGGCTTGACGTCGCGCTCAAGCACCAAGGTCGAAATCGCGTTCAATGTGTTGAAAAGAAAATGGGGATTCAGCTGATAGCGGAGCATCTTGAGCTGGGCCTGATCGGCGAGGCGCGCGGCGTGCAATCGTCTCTCAGTCTCGCTGCGCAATGTCAGGTAATAATTGATGCCGAAATAGATCCCCGCCCACGAGGTCAGGAGGAACAGATTGGCCGGCAGATCGGGCAGGGTGATCAGGAAGAAATTGTTCGTATCGAGCATCCGGCTGCGTTCCTGGATGAACTCCTCGCCGAAGATGACGGCGAAGGCGCGGAACTTCACCGCTGTCATCGCGAAGGCCATGAGGACGGTCGCCGACAGGGCGATCGACAGCAGCGTCACCGGCGGCTGGCGCCGCGCGAAGCGGAAGATCGGCCGGATGAGAATGCTCGTGGTCAGAAGCCCCACAAAGGCCGACACCACAGAGAAGCCGACCGCCTGCTCGGTGCGGCCGGGCAGAAGCGGCGACAGACTCATGAAGTGCAACAGGAAGAAGCCGAGCCAGCCGGCGACCTGCAGCGCCCAGAAGATCCGCCCCTTGTCGGCGAAGAACCAGTTGAAGGCGCGGCCGGACTTCCCCTTGGCGTCGACGAAGGGGCCGGCAGGGCGGCGCGCGGAGGAAAGGCGGATTCCGGGTTTGACTTCGATGGACGTCATTGCGCTCGCGGCCTCGATAGCCGCCGTCGGTTCCAATTGACCGGACTGCGCCACGACATGACCTTTCACCGTCGGGCGCTACAAGACGCATGCGGCCAACGGATTGTGCGCTGCGACAAACGCCCGTCCGCAGTCGTAACCCTATTCCGCCAGCGACAAAAGGCGGACATCTCCTCCCGCAGCCGTCGTGTTGACGGTCACGGTGCGCTCGACCGCGTAGCGCCACGGCGGGTCGCGGGACGACAGGAGCGGCGCGATCGGGCCCTTACGGCCGGCGAGCGCAAAGCTGAGTTTTCGCCGCGCTTCCGCCGAGCCGTCGAATGCGACTGCGCGCACGAGATCATGTCGGAGCAGCGCGGTGGGAACGATGCGGTCGAGATCGGGAAACGACATTGCGACGCCGCCGAAGCCTTTCGGCTTGAGCGCGTCGGCGATCGATGCGGCGAGACTTGGCGTGACAAGGACGCCATTGCCGGCGGCCAGCGCCGTTGCAGTCTGCGCATCGGATGCCGCGCCGTCGCCGCCGAGGCACACGACGATCCCGCGGCCCCTGAGCCGCAACGTATTCGATTCGCCGGTCGGTCCGGGCAGCGTCACCGCGCCCGAAAAATGCGCCTCGGCGATCTGCGCGGCGCGCTTGAGAACGACCAGCGCTTCGCCGCGCGCCGACGCCGCCGCGGCCTTGAGCGCGGCGGCCCGATCCGCGTGCTCGCTCCATGCGAGCGCGGCGTCAAATGCGGCGCCGAGCGCGCGCTGTTCCCGCGCCGTCAGTTCGCGCGGATCGAGTTCCGTTGCGGCCGATCCTTCTGCGGTGCGCGCCATCAACGCGTCAATATAATGCGGTCCGCCGGCCTTGGGGCCGGTTCCAGACAGCCCTTCGCCGCCGAACGGCTGGACGCCGACGACCGCGCCGATCTGGTTTCTGTTGATGTAGATATTGCCGACACGGGCGCGCCCAGCTATCGCATGCATGGTCTCGTCAATGCGCGTGTGAGCGCCGAGCGTCAGCCCGTAGCCGAGCGCGTTGATCTCATCGATGACGGCGGCGAGCGCGTCCGCTTTGAAGCGAACGACGTGAAGCACCGGTCCGAAGACCTCTTTCGTCAGATCGCCTATGCGCGAAAGTTCGACTGCGACCGGCGGAACGAATGTTCCGTTCAAGGCGGAAGCGGGGTTCGGCGAGCGCGCGAGGAGCTTCGCCGCCCGCTCCATCTGCTCGACATGGGCGTCAATGCTTGCTTGCGACGGCGCGTCTATGACGGGGCCGACATCGGTCTCGAGGAGCGCCGGATCGCCGACCTTGAGTTCGGCCATCGCGCCCGCGAGCATCTCGATGAAGCGGTCGGCGATATCTTCTTGCACGCAAACCATTCGGCAGGCCGAGCAGCGCTGGCCTGCGCTCTGGAAGGCCGACGAGATCGCGTCGGTCACTGCCTGTTCGAGCAGCGCCGTCGAATCAACGATCATAGCGTTGACGCCGCCGGTTTCGGCGATCAGGACGGCGTCATGCTTGCCGGCTTCGGCAAGCGAACGGCAGATCACCTGCGCGACTTCGGTGGAGCCGGTGAAGACGACGCCCCGGACGGCCGGATGCTTCACGATCGTCGATCCGATTACCGATCCCTTGCCAGGGAGGAACTGCAGCGCGTCCTTGGGGACGCCGCTTTCATGCAGGAGTTCGACCGCTTCGGCGGCAATCAACGGAGTCGGCTCCGCTGGTTTGGCGACGACTGCGTTGCCGGCGGCGAGCGCGGCGCTCACCTGACCGAGAAAAATCGCCAGCGGAAAATTCCACGGGGAGATGCACGCGACGACGCCCAAAGGCTGCTTTTCCTCCCCCGCGTCAGCGGGGGAGGTGTCCGCGAAGCGGACGGAGGGCGTGTCTCTCCCGCCCGCCATCGCCGCGTGGTCGGACCCTCTCCGGCTCGCTACGCTCGCCACCTCCCCCACTTCGCGGGGGAGGAAAATGCGCCGCTCCGCCTCACGCGCATAATAGCGCAGGAAATCAACCGCCTCGCGCACTTCCGCGATTGCATCCGGAATGGTCTTGCCGGCCTCGCGAACGGCAAGATGCATGAATTCGCTCGCGCGCGTTTCAAGAAGGTTGGCGGCGCGCCGCAGGATTTCGCTGCGCGCGACAGCGCCAAGGGCCGCCCATGCCGGCTGCGCGCGCGCGGCGGCGTCGCAGGCAGCGATCGCGTCCGCTTCGGTCGCCGGCGTAATCTCGCCGAGATTCTCTTCGCGATGCGCGGGGTTGCTCACGGGCGACGCGGCGCCGATGCGCGTGACATTGGCGACGATCGGCCCGGCCTTCAATGGCGCCCCTGCGAGCGGCGCCACCGCGGTCACGAGCGTGTCCGCGACATCCGGCTCGCTTGGATCGAAACCTTTTGCCGAGAGGCGCTCGCCGCCGAAGAGATCACGCGGGATCGGGATCGCTGGGTTTGGAAGGACGGCGAGCGCGCGGGCCTCCAGGAGCGGGTCTGCGACCACGTCGTCGATCGAAAGGTCAGGGTCGATGAGCTGATTGACGAAGGAGGAGTTGGCGCCGTTTTCAAGCAGGCGCCGCACAAGATAGGGCAGGAGCTCCCGGTGGCCGCCGACAGGCGCGTAAAGACGCGAACGCACGCCGTCCTTGACCAAATTGTCGTGCAGCGCCTCGCCCATACCATGCAGGCGCTGGAGTTCGTAATCCTTGAAATCGCCGGCCATTTCGCGAACCAGCGCGGCGGTCAGAGCATTGTGGGTCGCGAATTGCGGATAGAAGACGTCTGTCCTGGCGAGCACTTTGCGCGCGCACGCCTGATAGGAAATGTCGGTCAGAACCTTCCGTGTAAAGACCGGATACGAATCGAGTCCTAGGACCTGCGCGCGCTTGATTTCGGTGTCCCAATACGCGCCCTTGACGAGGCGCACCATGATCTTGCGGCCGGTCTCCGCGGCGAGCGCGGCAAGCCAGTCGATGACGAAAGAGGCTCGGCGCTGATAGGCCTGGACAACGACGCCGAAGCCCTCCCACGCGATCGCATCATCGCGCATCATGGCCTCGATCAAATCGAGGGACAGGTCGAGACGGTACGACTCCTCGGCGTCGATATTGAAGCCCATATTGGCACGCTTGGCCTCGATCGCGAGATCGCGCATGCGCGCGCCGAGCTCCTTCATAACCCGGTCCTTCTGCGCATATTCGTAGCGCGGATGGAGAGCGGACAATTTCACCGAGATGCCCGGATTATTTGCCGCTTTCTGCGCCGAAGCGCCGCTCGCGATGGCATCGATCGCCCTTGCGTAGTCGCGAAAGTATCGTTCTGCATCGGCGGCGGTGTGCGCCGCCTCGCCGAGCATGTCGAAAGAGAAGCAATAGCCGTGCGCAGCGTAGGTGCGGCTGCGTTTGAGCGCCTGGCCGATGGTTTCGCCGAGCACGAAATGGTCGCCCATGATCTTCATGGCTTGTGCGACCGCTGCGCGGATGACCGGCTCGCCGACACGGTCGAGCACCTCCTTGGTCGCTTTGACGACTTTTCGCGCAGGGTCTTTGCCTTCAACATCGTCCAGCCAGGCCGCAGTGAGCATCAGCGCGCGGGTGGAAAAGTTGACCAGCGGGAAGGGGCTCTTGCCCTTATGCGCCGCCCAATCGCCGGCCTCGACCTTGTCTCTGATGAGGGCGTCGGCGGTCGCCGCGTCCGGCGTGCGCAAAAGCGCTTCGGCGAGGCGCATGAGCGTCACGCCCTCGGCTGTCGACAAGCCGTATTCCTGCAGGAATTTGTCGATGAGGCCCGACCGCGAGGCATTTGCCCGCGCGGTCGCCACAAACGCCGCGGCCTTCTCCTGCGCCCGCTTTCGCGCCTCCGCTCCGATGTCGGCTTCGTCGATGAGCCTGCGGGCGAGTTCCGCCTCGTCGGCGACGTAATGAGCGCGGATCGCCGAGCGCAGCTGAGCGAGCTTTTCTTTCGGCATCGAGGCCCCAGACAAATCTCCGGCGAGGCTGTAGCGCGGGCCCGGCGGCTTGTCATGACTGCGCCCCGGCATTGCGGCTGCGAAACGGTGCGCCTAGGTAAAAGGCGGGACGCGAGCCGCCTCCGATCTCCATGCTTAAAGCTGCGAAAGGGCGATTATGACCGAAGCCTACATCTATGACGCCGTCCGAACGCCGCGCGGCAAGGGAAAATCCGACGGCGCGCTGCATGAGATCACCCCCATCCAGCTGGCCACCCAGGTGCTGGAAGCGGTCCGCGATCGCAACACGCTCGATACCGCCTTGGTCGATGATGTGGCCTTCGGCTGCGTGGCGCCGGTCGGCGAGCAGGGGGCGGTGATCACGCGAACGGCGATCCTCAACGCCGGCTATTCGGAATCGACCGCCGGCATTCAGGTCAACCGGTTCTGCGCATCTGGCCTCGAGGCGGTGAACATCGCCGCTGCGAAGGTCAAGTCCGGAGAGGCGGACCTCACCATCGGCGGCGGAGTCGAATCCATGAGTCGGGTGCCGATGGGGTCTGACGGCGGCGCCTGGCCGGTCGATCCGGCGGTGGCCTTCAAGACCTATTTCGTTCCGCAGGGGATATCGGCGGATTTGGTCGCGACGAAATACGGCTTCACGCGCGACGACGTCGATCAATACGCGGTCGAAAGCCACAAGCGGGCCTCGAAATCCTGGGCCGAAGGCAGGTTCAAAAAATCGATCGTGCCAGTCAAGGACGTGATCGGCGAGCCCGTGCTCGAGAAGGACGAGACGGTTCGTCCAGACACGAACATGCAGTCCTTAGGAGCGCTATCGCCGTCATTCACGATGCTCGGCGAGAATTTCGGTTTCGATTCCGTAGCGCTTCAGAAATACGCCGACATCGAGAAGATCAACCACGTGCACCACGCCGGCAATTCGTCTGGGATTGTCGACGGCGCCGCTGCGGTCCTGATCGGCAACGAAGCGGCGGGGAAGAAAATCGGCCTGAAGCCGCGCGCGCGCATCAAGGCGTTCGCGTCGGTCGGATCCGAGCCGACGATCATGCTGACCGGTCCCGAATTCGCCGCGCAGAAAGCGTTGAAGCGCGCCGGAATGACGAAAAAGGACATCGATCTTTGGGAGCTGAACGAGGCTTTCGCATCGGTCGTACTACGCTTCATGCAGGCCCTGGACATCGATCCGAAGATCATGAACGTGAATGGCGGCGCGATCGCCATGGGACACCCATTGGGCGCGACCGGCGCGATGATCCTCGGCACCATCGTCGACGAACTCGAACGCTCCGGAAAATCGACGGCGCTCGTCACCTTGTGCATCGGCGCAGGCATGGGCACGGCGACGATCGTCGAGCGGGTTTAAGGGCGAACGCTACTACGCGGGAAGGGTGAGATGGAACCAATAACTAAAGAGGACGAGAGCAACGTTCAGGCGATTTATTCCAAAATCCGGGAGTGGCGCAATGCTCATTCTCCCGCCAGCGCATTTTCTATTTTGCATGCCCCCTTACGGTATCGCGATGTCCCGCTTTTGATCATTGGACAAAATCCCGCAAAAAATGGAACCAAGCCTAGCGAGCAGATGCATCCGCCAAGTAGAAGTTTCATGTTTGAGTCCGCTCATCGATATGCGTTCACAGCTCAAGCCCTATTTTATCGCCCTGGACGCACAAATCATTTGAGATATGCCCAAAGTACCGACGTGAACTTTTTTTGCGATTTGGACACGCCTGAGGCGCGAGTGACGTGTGCGTCAGCTCTAAGGGATTTAATCGATGTTCTGTCGCCAAAGCGAATTCTGTTGAACGGCATAGGTGCGGCAGAATCTTTTCTCGAGATCAGGGGCATATTGCCCATTCCGAGGGTGAACTTTGGAGTGTTGCTGAAGGACGTTTTCGTGTGCCCCCATTTTTCGAGGCGTAGCGATCCGCCGTTGGACGAATGGGACAGAGTCATACGTGATCTGGCGACTTTCTTGCCCGAGCACGAGGAAAATGAGTTGGGCGCGCGAAGGAGCGAGTCATGACCTACACCACCCTTAAAGTCGAAATCGACGCAGACGGCATCGCACTGGTCACCATCGATCTTCCCGGGCAGTCGATGAATGTCTGGAACGAAGAGCTGATGACTGACTTCTCGGCTTTCGTCGAAGACTTCTGCAAGAGCGACAAGATCAGGGGCGCGGTCATCACCTCGGGCAAGGCGTCCGGATTCCTCGCCGGCGCCGATCTGCGCATGCTCGGCCGCGGCGGCCCGTCTGGGGCAAAAACGCCGTCTAAGCAGGAACAGTTCGAGGCGGTGTTCGGATTAAACCGCATGCTGAGGAAACTGGAGACATCCGGCCATTCGGCGAAAGCGCTCCTGAACGGCGATGCGCATGCGAAGCCCGTGGCGGCGGCGGTCAATGGTCTCGCTCTCGGCGGCGGTCTCGAACTTGTGCTCGCCTGCCATCATCGCATCGTCGCAGACGATCCGAAGGTTCAGCTCGGCGTGCCGGAAGTGCAAGTCGGCCTGCTCCCCGGCGGCGGCGGCACGCAGCGCCTGCCGCGGCTCGGCGGCCTTCAGAACGCTGCGCTGCTGGCGACGCAGGGCCAGCCGATCGATCCGGCGACGGCGTTGGGGCAGGGGATCATACAGGAGATCGCTCCGCGCGAGCAGCTCGTCGCCAAGGCGAAAGCCTGGGTCAAAGCCAATCCGAAAGTGACGCAACCCTGGGACCGTAAGGGGTTCAAATATCCTGGCGGCGCCGGGCCGATGAATCCGGGCGCTTTGCAGTTCCACATGGCGTCGAACGCCATGGCTCAGCGCGAAACCAACCACAACTACCCCGCGGTGCAGTACATTCTCTCCTGTCTTTATGAAGGTTCGATCGTTCCGTTCGACACCGCGCTCAGGATCGAGTCGAAATATTTCTTCAAGCTTCTCACCAGCGCGCAGACGCGCAATATGATCCGTACGCTGTTCATCAACAAGCAGGCGGCGGAGAAAGGCGAACAGCGGCCGAAATCCGTCGGCAAGCTGCAGATCAAGAAGATCGGCGTCCTCGGCGCCGGCATGATGGGGGCGGGCATCGCCTATGTGTCCGCGAAGGGCGGCGCCGAAGTCGTTCTCCTCGATCGTGAGACGGCTTTCGCCGAGAAAGGCAAGGCCTATTCGAAAGGCATCGTCGACAAGGCTGTCGGACGCGGGAAGCTCACGCAGGAAAAGGCCGACGAACTCCTCGCGCGCATCAAGCCCACGACCAAATTCGAAGATCTGAAGGACGTCGACCTGATCATCGAGGCGGTGTTCGAGGACCCGGAGATCAAGGCCGAAGTGATCAAGAAGACGGAAACCGTCATTCGCAAGGATGTGATCTTCGCGTCGAACACCTCGACTTTGCCGATCACCGGGCTCGCAAAGAATTCCGAGCGGCCTGACCAGTTCATCGGCGTCCATTTCTTCTCGCCGGTCGACAAGATGCCGCTGGTCGAGATCATCCCCGGCGGGCGCAGCGGCGACAAGGCGCTCGCGATGGCCTTGGATTATGTCGGCATGATCAGGAAGACCCCGATCGTGGTCAAGGACACGCGCGGCTTCTACACCAACCGCGTCGTTCCTCCGTACCTCAATGAAGCCATGCTGATGGTCAAGGAGGGAGTGAAGCCGGCTTTGATCGAGAATGCGGCGAAGTCGCTCGGTCTTCCCGTCGGCCCTCTCGCGCTTATCGACGAGACGTCGTTGGATCTCGGCAAGCGCATCATGGAGGCGACGAAGAAGGAGCTCGGCAAGGATTACAGGCCGACCGGCGTGGAGGACCTTCTCAACGTTATGGTCGATAAGCTGGAGCGCCTCGGGCGCAAGTCCGGCGGGGGCTTCTACGAATATCCTTCCGACGGGTCGAAGAAATATCTCTGGCAGGGCATCGCCGAATATTTTCCGCCGACCAAGGACCAGCCGTCATTGGAGGAAACCAAGGAGCGCATTCTCTACGCCCAGCTCATCCCCGCGGCGCAGTGCTACGCCGACGGGATCGTCTCCGATCCTCAGTCTGCGGATCTTGGCGCAATCTTCGGTTGGGGCTTCCCGCCCTGGACTGGCGGACCGATGAGTCATATCGATACGATCGGCATCGAGGCGTTCGTGCGGAAAGCCGAAAATCTCGCGCAGAAATACGGCCCGCGCTTCAACCCGCCCCAGAAATTCCGCGACATGGCGGCGAAGAAGGAGCGCCTCTACAAGGCGGCGGCATAGTCGCCCTGCCGATGGGGTTCCTCGGTCATCCCGGAAACGCCTAAGACGTTTATCCGAGACCTCCAAACGGCTCGGCGCGATCGACCTTCGGCCGATCGCTTGTGCCGGGATGACATTGGCCATCTGCGGCCATATCCTGCGCAGTCTAGTGAGGGGCCATGCTGCGTTCGATCATCGCCATCGTTGTCGGCGTCGTTGTCGCCACGGCCGTCATTTTCGTCAGCGAACAGATCGGCCGTCGGCTGTTTCCGGCGCCTGCGATCGGCGTCGACATGAGCGATCCCGAGGCATGGAAGGATCAGGAGACCGCGGCGGCGTATATGTCCGCGGTTCCGTTCCAAGCCAAGGCGGCGGTGGTCATCGGCTGGTTCCTCGGAACGCTCGCCGGCGGGATCGCCGCCTTGATGATCGGGGCGCGCTCAGCCCCCCTTGCCTGGATTGTGGCGGCGACCATCTTTCTTTTCTCGGTGAGCAATTTCCTGGCCTTCCCGCATCCCCTCTGGATGATCGCCGGCGCGCCTCTCGCCGGCGGCGCCGTGGCGATCGCGGCGATGCGCGGAACTTATGTCCGACCGCGAACAAGCAAGCCATTGTGAGATTTCTGGAGTTCTGAGTCGTGAGCGCCTTTGAGATCCTGTTTCGCGGCCATAACGCGCTCGAACTCATTCTCGCCGGGATCGCCATTGTAGCCATGCCGACGATTGCGGCGCGGCTCAGGATGCGCGTCCTGCGCGGACCGCTCGATCAGAGCGAGCTTCTCCGGCGCTACTGGATCACCGTGGTGCGCGGTTGGCTGATCGCCGTGGCGGTTTTGCTCGTCTGGCTCGCGGCCGGCCGCCCGTTTTCGGAGCTCGGACTCGACTGGCCGCCGCAAGGCGAAGCGGCGCTCGCATTTGCATTCACGATCATCGCCGTCATCGTATACGGCTATCGTCTCGCATTTCGTTTCCGCCCGACCCCGGCCGAAGTCGACAAACTTGCAGCGCAGCTCGAAGCGCTGCGGCTCGCGCCGCGCAATGGAACAGAATTCGCAGCCTTCGTTCCGGTCGCCCTGACCGCCGGCGTCTGGGAGGAAATATTCTATCGCGGCTTTCTCATCTGGTTCCTTGCTTCGCCGCTTGGAATTTGGGGGGCCGCGATCGTCTCATCGATTATCTTCGGCCTCGGCCATCTCTATCAAGGCTGGCGCGGCGTTCTGCGCACGACGTTCGTCGGCATGGTCTTTTCCGCGGGGTACATCGCAACGCAGAGCCTGTGGTGGCTGATCCTTTTGCACGCCGCGATCGACGTCTATGCGGGAATCCTCTCGTGGCGCGTCTTTGCGCTGCGCCGCGCCGCGCATGGCCGATGACGCACGCGGCGGAATGCGTCGCAATCGCGCGCAGCGCCGGCGCCTCGAGCCGTTCATCAGGCTGGCGAAGCAACGGCATGACAGTCTACACTGCGCCAATGAAAATGTCCCGTGCAACCGGCTGCGTTTGCGCCGGTCGCGTCGGCCGGAGCGCCTGATGCCCGCCGACGAGAGGTTCGACCCGCCTATTCCCGCTGCGACAGTCGTCATTCTGCGCGACGAGCCGCGGTTCGAGACGCTGATGATCGAGCGCCACGCCGAATCCGCCTTCGCCGGCGGCGCGCTCGTTTTTCCTGGAGGGCGAATCGATCCCAACGATCGCAATCCGGCGTGGACGGATCATGCCGAGGCGCTCGATCCTGATATAGGGCCGGCGCAGGTCGCGGCGATCCGCGAGGCGTTTGAGGAAAGCGGCGTTTTGATCGCGCGCGGCCCCAAGGGCCGCATGCTCGCGGGCGCCGACGCGGCGCGCCTCGGTCCGTGGCGAAAGCGGGTCGAACACGACGACGGGCGATTTCTCGAACTGGTGCGGACGGAGAATCTTTCGCTCGCCTGCGACCGGCTCGTGCTGTTCGCACACTGGATTCCGCCGCCAGGCCTTCATCGCCGCTTCGACACGATGTTCTTTGCGACGCTCATGCCCGACGGACAGGACGCGCGCGCGGACGGCGATGAAGCGACCCGCGTCCTGTGGACCACGCCTCAGGAGGCGATGACTGCGCGCGCCCGCGGCGAATGCAAGATCATTTTTCCGACCGCGCGCAATCTCGATCTTTTGGGCGAGAGCAGATCCTCGCGCGACGTTTTCGAATCCGCCAAGGCGCGCCGCATCGAGCCCGTGACGCCGACAGTCGAGCTGCGCGGCGGGCGGAAATTCCTCTGCATACCGGACGGCCTCGGTTATCCTGTGACCGCCGAAGAACTCGACCTCACGATCCGCGACTAGCGCTCGGTTCCTCGATCGCGCGCCGCACATAGGCGAAAGCGAAGGCGTCATAGGCGGCGTGCGCAACGACCGGCGCAAGCAGGTTTTCGGCGAGGACGAACAGCAAGCCGAAATAAGCGCCTACGAGTCCCGCAAGGAGGGCGTAAAACGCCGAGCGCCAATGCAGGGCGCCGAAGACCACATTGGTCGACAGGACGGCGAGGGCCGTCGGCAAGAATCCGTCCGCCCAGGTTTGAAGAACGCCGCGAAAGAGAAGCTCCTCGCTTACCCCCGCGCCGATCGCGAGGATCGCGATGCGCGTGGGAGTGAATTTGAAACCGAGGCCGGCGAAAAACGCGATTTGGTCTTCGCGGAAGGCGATGACGCGCGGTTTTCTGGAGCGCATGAGCCACTCGAGCGCAAGGACCAGGGGCGCGGTCGCGGCCAGTCCGGCGATGAGGCCGCGGAGGTTCAACTCGAAGCGCGCGAGCGGCGGCGCGTCGAGCAGCGCCCCGAGACCGAACGCGGCTGCGAGCGTGACGAGGATGCTCGCCGCGATCAGCGCGAAGGCGCCCCCTTGACGGCGGTCCCTGGGTTTCCAAGGCGATCTTTGTGCGGACAGAAACGACAACCTTCGCTTGTTCTGAACCCCGCCGTCTTGCCGCCGGCGGCGATGGAAAGCGCGCACTCGCGCACAGCGTTCATCAGCGCCTCTTCATTCCGCCGAGAATGCCGCGCAGGACAGCGCGGGCAAGTCCCGATGACAGGGTGCGAGCGGCGGATTTTATGGCCGCTTCGCCGACCGACTGGCGGTTCGAGCGACGACGAACCGGTGTTCGGCTCCGGGACTCGTCGCGGTCGCGCCATCCGCGATCCTCCTCTTCGCGATCGGCGCGTTCCGCGCCGGCAGCGCGCCGCTCGGCTCGTTCCGCTAGAATCTCGTAAGCGGACTCGCGGTCGCGCGTCTCGTCGTAGCGTCCGCGCAGCGCCGAATCGGCGATGACCGACGCGCGCTCGGTCGGCGTGATCGCTCCGATACGCGAGGCCGGCGGGCGGATCAGGGTTCGCTCGACGATCGACGGCGCGCCCTTCTCGCGTAACGTGGAAACCAGCGCTTCGCCGACGGCGAGCTCCGTGATCGCATCGAGCGTCGAGAATCTCGGATTGGGCCGGAAGGTTTCGGCGGCGGTCCTGACGACCTTCTGTTCGCGCGGCGTAAAGGCTCGCAGCGCATGCTGAATGCGGGCGCCGAGCTGGCTCGACACAGAGTCGGGAATATCGAGCGGATTTTGCGTGACGAAGAAGACGCCGACGCCCTTAGAACGAATGAGGCGCACAACCTGCTCGATCTTTTCAAGGAGCGCCTTAGGCGCCTCGTCGAACAAAAGATGGGCCTCGTCGAAGAAGAAAACGAGTCGCGGCTTTTCGGCGTCGCCGATCTCGGGGAGCTCTTCGAACAGTTCGGAGAGGAGCCACAGGAGAAACGTCGCATAAAGTTTCGGCGTCTCCATCAGCCTGTCTGCGGCGAGGATATTGATGACGCCGCGTCCATTGTCCGTATGCAGAAAATCTACGAGATCGAGCGCGGGCTCGCCGAAGAATTTATCGGCGGCCTGCTCCTCCAGGGCGAGCAGGCGCCGCTGGATCGTTGCGACCGTCGTCTTGGCGACCATGCCGTATTTCGCCTGCAGTTCGCCCGCGCGCTCGGCGACGTCGACGAGCATCGAGCGGAGATCCTTGAGATCGAGAAGAAGGAGGCCTTCGTCGTCGGCGACGCGGAAGGCGAGGGTGAGGACTCCCTCCTGCGTTTCGTTGAGGTCGAGCAGGCGGGAGATGAGCAGCGGCCCCATTTCGCTCACGGTGGCGCGGATGGGATGGCCTTGCGCGCCGTGAAGGTCCCAAAATACTACCGGAAGAGCCTCCGGGGCGTATGGAGCCGTTCCGACCGCCTGCGCGCGCTCGATCAAAAAGTCCTTTGCCTCGCCGCGCTGCGACAGGCCGGCGAGGTCGCCTTTGACGTCGGCGGCGAAGACCGGCACGCCCGCCTTGGACAACCCTTCGGCGAGGACCTGCAGGGTGACGGTCTTGCCGGTGCCGGTGGCGCCGGCGATGAGCCCGTGTCGGTTGGCGTATTTGAGGTCGAGGGTCTGCGGATTTTCCGCCTTGCCGATAAAGATTGCGGCCTCAGCCATATGCGGCCTCCCATGTCGCCCCCGGGTTATCGGGAGTTCGGCATGGCCGACAAGCGCCGGGCCCTGCGGCCTTCCGGCGGATCGAAAAAGCGAGAACTATCATGGCCATTCAACGGCTCTGCGAACCGTATGATCGCCGTCCCGGCGCTGCAATCGCGACGATAGCCCGCGGGCCAGCGGTCCCTTGCCTGCGTTTACGGCCCCCTTGAAAGCCGGTAAAAACCGCCTCGGCCGGCGCTGAAGGGGCGCGCCGCAGGGATTGCCCGCGGGAGCTGACGGCCGCCTGACAACGAAGGAAAGCGAACGGGTTTATGTTGAGAATTCTCCTGATCATTGCGGTGGCGATCGCTGTCATCATCGGTCTGATGAAGCTCACCGGCCGCGACCGGACCATTGGCGAAACAACCACCGAGGCGATGGAAAACGTTGGCGAGGCGGTGACCGACGCGGCGGAGCCGACTGGCGAGGCCGTCGACGATGCGGCGACGGCGGCCGGCGACGCCGTCGAAGAGGCTGGCGATTTGCTCGATGAGGCGGCAGAGACGACGGAAGAAGTGGTCGAGGGCGCAGAAGAAGAGCCGGCCGAGCCGCCCGCTTCGACGCCGGAATCGACGCCCGATGCGGCTCCCCAGGCCGTGAGTGCGACTCCGGACGCGACGCCGCAAGCCGCGGCCGCTGCAACCGATTCGGCTGAGGCGGTCGAAGACGCGACCAAAGCTGCGGTCGAAGCGGTCGAAGACGAGGTCGCGCCGGAACCGGCTGCGGGGGAACCGGCGCCGGATTCGCCGAACGACTAGCCGTACTCGGTCGCGAAGGCGATCCGTATCCGGACCGACCGGCGAAACTCGCGCTCCGCCCGGCGTCGAGGCAGAGCGCATCGTTAACCATCTGCGACGCAATTTTAAGCATTCCGAAGCGGCTCTTCCCTTACTTTGATCTTGCGTCTGCGAATCGGGCGGGGAGTTATGCCGGCGGCGATCGATCTTAATCACCTCAATCAGTATGTGTGCGGCGACGCTGCGCTGCTCGACGAAATCCTGACGATCTTCGAAGGCCAGGCCGAGCTCTGGATTGAGAAACTCAATCCCTCCCTCGAAGACGAAGCTTGGCGAAACGCCTGCCACGCGCTCAAGGGAGCCTCGCGCGGCATCGGCGCATGGGCGGTCGGGGATCTCTGCGAAAAAGGCGAAAAGCTGTTCGCCGGAGCGCCTGAAAAAGTCGCCAAACGCAGCGAGTTGCTGAAGGATCTCAAGCGCAAGCTCGCCGCTGTGGTCGACGAATCCCGCCGGATCCGCGACGGTCAGCGGCGGGCGAGCTAACGCCTCAGTTCCGACATCGCCTTGTCGATCCCTGATAAGGTCAAGGGATACATCCGCTCCGAAAACAGCTGCCTCATCATGCGGATAGACGGCGATAGATCCCAGTGCTTCTGCGGCGTCGGGTTGAGCCAAACCGCGCTCTCGTAGATCCCGAGCAGCCGTTCGATCCACACCGCGCCAGCCTCTTCGTTGAAATATTCGACCGACCCGCCTGGCACGGCGATCTCGTAAGGACTCATCGACGCGTCCCCGACGACGATCACCTTGTAGTCGTGCGGATATTTGTGGAGGACGTCCCATGTCGGGAATTTCTCGGTCCAGCGGCGACGGTTGTCCCTCCACACAAAATCGTAGAGGCAGTTGTGGAAGTAGAAATATTCGAGATGCTTGAACTCGCTCCGGGCCGCTGAAAACAGCTCCTCGCAGACCCGGATGTAGGGATCCATCGATCCGCCGGCGTCGAAAAAGATCAACACCTTGATCAGGTTGCGCCGTTCGGGGCGCATCTGGATGTCGAGATAGCCGTGCCGCGCAGTCGCGTCGATTGTGCCGCCCAAGTCGAATTCGTCGGGCGCCCCCTTGCGCGCGAAGCGGCGCAGACGCCGCAGCGCGATCTTGATGTTGCGCGTTCCGAGTTCGACATTGTCGTCGAGATTCCGGTAATCGCGCTTCTCCCAGACCTTGACCGCGCGGCCTTGACGGGCGCCTTCCCTGCCGATCCTTACGCCCTCCGGGTTGTACCCGCCCGATCCAAACGGCGACGTTCCCCCAGTGCCAATCCACTTCGATCCGCCTTGATGGCGGCCCTTCTGCTCTTCGAGACGCTTCTTCAGCGTCTCCATCAGCTTGTCCCAACCGCCGAGAGCTTCGATTTCCCGCTTCTCCTCCTCGGTCAGAAATTTCTGCGAAAGGACTTTCAGCCATTCCTCCGGAATTGCGACTGTCGTTTCGGCGAGGCTTTCGACGCCCTTGAAGACATGCGCGAAGACGCGGTCGAATTTGTCGAGATTGCGTTCGTCCTTCACCAGCGCCGACCGGGAGAGATAATAGAAATCCTCGACCTTCCGGTCGGCGAGATCGGCCTCCATCGCCTCCATGAGGGTGAGGTACTCGCGCAATGAGGCCGGAACGCCGGCGGACCTCAGCTCGTGATAAAACCTGGCGAACATGAAACGAGCTTACGCCGAAACAGTCAGTCACGGGAACGCCGATTCGGCCGCGAAATAGTCCGACCCGCGATGGAGACGACAGCTCCCCTCACCGAGCATTGATTTTGCTCCGGCCGAGGAGCGAGAGCGCCAGATTTCGGCCCGAACGGAGGAGGGGATAGGCGGCGGCGAGAAAACGCCGGTTGGCGAACCTGCTGAGCCCGGTCGACTCCGGCGCAAGCTCGGCATGGATGAAGCGCATCGCATCGGCCCCGGCATGAATCGCGTCGCCCTGCTCGACTATGAAGCCGTCATCGATATCGAAGCCTCGCGCCAGAAACTCGGCCACCTTCTCCGGCGCTTCGCGCGCGTTGACGAGCGCAACCTCGCCGAAGCGTTCCTTCAATTTCGCATAGGCGACATAAGAGCGACAGAAGGGGCACTCCCCGTCGTAATAAACTGCGATGCCGGCGCCGCCTGTCATGCAGCCCTGCCGTGCATGGCGTCGATCGCGCGATGGACGCGATCAGGATCTGCGTAAAGGAGGTAAAGCGCAATCATCGTCGCCGAATAGGTGTCGACTTTAAGGAGCCAGTAGAAGAGGACATGGAGCCCCAAGGCGATGACGAAGGCCGCCCGCTTCATCCTCCCGGCGATCAGCGCGTAGCCGAGAAAATATTCGAGCCCGACGACAAGGCATGACGCGGCCGCAAGGAGCGGGGGCGCGGTAATTACGTCATAAAGCGGATGACCGGCATAGGCCCATTCGAAGATGCGTTCGAGTCGCTGCCCGTTCAGGAAATAGGGCTCGGTCTTGTCGATCGCCGTCCAGAAATAAAGCGCGCCCATCTGCAGGACGATGAGCCTTTGCGCCCAAGTGAATCCGCGTTCCGCCGGGGGATCGCAGCCCTGTCGCGCGGCCCGCCGCAGAGCGAGCCAGCGGTCGACCGAATAGGATTTCTCGCAGGGTGCGCCGTTCAGAAGCGCGGTGACGGCGAGCAGCATGTAGCAATGGTGATGAGCCCATTCGTGAACGCCGCCGAGCTTTCCGTATCCGAAGTATAAAAGCCCCAGAACCAGCGACATTGCGAACACCGCGGCCTTCGTCCGGAAGCCGGCGAGCATCAGCAATGCGGCGCCGAAATAGATCGGGCTGAGGACGATGAGGCCGATATGGTCGGCGCGAAACAGCGCGAACTCCTCGCTCCATTTGGCGAGAATGAGCAGCGCGATGATGATGCGCACGAGCGCTGCCGCGCGCGTCGATCCCTGGCGCAGGGCGATGGTTTCGATTTCGGCGCCGAGCCTGTCGATGAGGCCGGCACCCGCTTTCAGAGCAGAACGAGCCACCCCCTCCGTCTCGCTTCGCTCGACACCTCCGCCACAAGCGGGGGAGGAAAATTGCGGCCCTTTTCCTCCCTCGCGAAGCAAGGGAGGTGGCGAGCCGCAGAGCGGCGAGCCGGAGGGCGCGCGTGTCAGGGGATCGACGCTCCTTGCGATTTCGCTCATGCTCGCTCGCAGAGCCCACCGACGACGAGCGGACGCCAGGAGGGACCGGCCCCAACGCGGCCTTCGAAGCGCAAATCCGCGATGCGTCCTTCCTGCCTGGCGCAGTAGTCCGCCACGAAGCGCTTCACGTCCTTGTCGGCGAAGACGCGGTTCTCAAAACGATAGGGCTGGGCTTCGATCGGGTATCGGCTGCGGCCAAGGACCTGGAGCGGAGTCAGGCGGACTTCCGCGCCGTTAAGGCTAGTCGCGACGAAGTCGCCTTTGAGGACGCCGATTCCGACATCCTTGAACATGATCCACGGGCGCACGAAGGGAAGCTCGATCCCCGCGAGCTGGGCCAGTCCGGGAGAAAAAAGGATCCAGGCCGCGAGCGCAGCGAACAGTGCGCGGCGCAGCCGGCGCACGTTCTCTTCCCCCCTCTTTTCAAGGAGGGGAACAGCGGAGCCCTTTTCAAGAGAAGGACCGGCGTCCGGCGTAGGATCAGCGTGTGAGCGCATGTCGGCGAAGCCTAATGATCGCGCGCTTAACGGAGCGCTAAGCATCATTCGCCGAACGCCCGCAACAGGTTGTTTCGGAGATTGGCGAGCCTGTCGCGCAATGCGGACGGCGCGTCGAGCGCCGCGAGGTCGGCGATGGCTGTTTCAAGATCGAACAGGATGGCGCGGTGCTCCGCTCTGCGGACCCGGCTCTTGATCCAGCCGACCGCCGCGAGCCGCGTCCCGCGCGTGATTTCGGCGACGCGATGGACGGAATTCGCCGGATAAAGAACGAGGGCGCCGGCGGGAAGCTTGATGGCGTCTTCGGCGCCGGCGGTGTCGATGACGAGCTCTCCGCCGTCATAGTCGGCGGGGGCGGCGAGAAAGAGCGTGAAGGAGATGTCGGTGCGAAGACCCTCGATATAGGGCGCGTCGACATGCGGGCCGTAGCCCATGCCGGGGCCGTAACGGTTGAGCATGACGCGCGCAAAGGCGGACGGCCGGGCCGCCGCCTCGATCGTCGGGTGCGCCAGCATCGCCGTGCGGATTTTCGCGACAATCCCTTTGACCGCCGTCGCATCGGCGCGCGCCTGCTGATTGTTTTTGGCCGCCAAAGCCCGGCCCTTGGCCGTGTCGCGGCCATCGGCCCACAGGGTGTCGTCGGCGAGAGCATCGCGGATCGCCGCGAGCTCATTGGCGTCTAGAACCGAGGCGATCTGCAGGATCATGCCGGCGCCTGATATTGAGACGCGTTTGCGAAACGGCCTATGCTGGTCGCCAGGCAAAGACGAGGAACGGTTCGATGCGGCGATTGAAACTTGTGACCGGATTGTCGGCCATCGCGCTCGGCGCGGCCTCGCTTGGCGGCTGCGGAGAGGGCGAAGGCGAAAGCGCGGCGAAGGCGCAGAAGGGCGCGACCGCCCCGTCGGGAGAAGGCGAAGGAGGCGAGGGCGAAGGGAGTGAAGGCGAGGGCGAGGGCGCCGCGACGGCGACCGACAAAGCCTCTTATCTCTCCCAACTGATGATGCTGCGCGGCCATCTCAAGGCCGGCGGCCTTCTTTACGCCTCGGGAGACTCGACCCTCGCGGCCGCCCATATGAAACATCCGCATGATGAGCTTTATGCGAGTCTGAAGCCGGCGATGGAGTCGTTCGGGGCTCAGAGTTTCGACGGCCAGCTGACGGCTATGGCTTCGGCGGTTGAGGGCGGCCAACCTTCGGACGCCGTCGACCGGACGTTCGCATCGGTGCGCGAGGCGGTCGAAAGCGCGAGCGCGGCGTCGGCGCCGACGATCAAGGACACGCTTCTCGCCGCGGCGCTGACTCTTCGCCAGGCCGGCGCCGAATTCGACGCGGGCGTCGAAGGCGGCGCGATCGTCAACGCCAAGGAATATCAGGACGCGTACGGATTTGTGGCGACGGTCGTCGAGATCCTTGGAACCATCGAGGGGGCCGGGCCTGCGGAAAAAGAGGCGGTCGCGCTCGCTCGCGAACAGGCGGCTCTTGCCCTCGCCGCGCTGCCGTCGATCGCCCCAGAGGCGCCGCTCGGCTACGCATCGACGCTTTACGGCGCGGCGGCTCGGGTCGAAATCACCGCCATGGCGCTCGAATAGAGGCGCGGCGCGGCCAGCGATCGTTCCTGCCCTCGTCAATGCGGCGAACGCCTCTTCGCGAGATCAGGCTTGAAGACGCGATCGGCCATTTCCGCGGCGTTGCGCCGACTTTTACGGAAGACCCGGCGCCGCAACGGGGTGCGATTTCGCAACTTGAGCGCCGGCTTGCGGGCGCCGCGGCGTCGGCGTACCGACACTTTAGCGTCCGGGATCCGGGGCTGCGGCGGCACGGCGGTCGCCAATTCGGTCCCTTTCAGGTCTGGTCGTTCAGTCATTGAACTCTCGCTACTAACTGTCTGGTAGGTTAGTACGCGTGTTTGTGGGTGTCAAGGGCGGTCGGGCAGGGTCGCCTAAAAGTGGCACACGCCGCGCGCGGCGATTTGGCGTCGGCCCCCCTTGCAATCGGGCATCAGTTTTCACAAATTTCAGTCATGACTGAAAATAGTGAAATTGGCGAGTTCGAGCTGAAGCCTTTGCCGGCGGTCGTCCACACCCCGGCGCTTTGGCGCTTCATTATCAACTGGGGGGAACTCGGGACGGCGTGGGGGATCAACCGGTCGGTCGCGCAGATCCATGCGGTCCTGTTTGTTTCCGACCGTGCACTCAGCGCCGAGGACATCGCCGACGCCCTGCAGATCGCCCGTTCGAACGTGTCCGCATCTCTGAAGACGCTGATCGGCTGGGGCCTCGTGAGGCGGGTTCCGAGATTCGGCGACCGCCGCGATTATTTCATCGCCGAAAGCGACGTTTTCGAAATGGCGCGCAAGATCGCCGCCATCAGAAAGGCGCGCGAATTCGATCCGGTGACGGAGCTTCTCGACGCTTGCCTACGCGCCGCCCGCTCCGAGGCGCGGGCCTCGCCAGACGCCATCAAACGCCTCTCGGATCTCCGGGAGTTCGTCTCTATGCTGAACAAATGGTACGACGAGGCGAGCGCGCTCCCCAAGCCGCAGCTCCTCGCTTTGCTGGGCCTCGGCGCAAAGGCGGTCGAGTTCATGCGGCCGTTTCTTGAGGGAAAAGGGAAAAGGGAAGAGGGAAAAGGAAGCGCCTAACATCCGCATGCGCGCCGCACTTTTCCCTTTTCCCTGTTCCCTTATCCTGAACGGAGGCGCACATGACCATGACGACCGACGCGACCGGAACTGACACGCTCGCCCGCGGCCTGCCGCAATCGGCCGCCGTGCTCGCCTATGCCGGAGCGCTGCCTTTGATCGTCGCGGCGCTCTTGATCGGCGTTAAGCCGGAGACGCACGGGCCTGAGGCCGCCGCCTTCATGGCGGTTTACGGCGCGGCGCTCATCGTTTTTTTCGGCGGCGTTCGTTGGGGCGTCGCGGTGATGCGGCGGCAGGGTCCCGACTTCCGGAGCCTCTTCGGCGCAATCATCCCTTTTCTCGCCGCGTTGCCGACGCTCTATCCCGGCGACATCCGCTTGAAGTTCGCCTTCATCCTCGCGGCGCTTCCGCTCCTGCTGCTCGACGATCTCAAGGCCACGCGAAGAGGATCGGGGGCGCCCGACTGGTATCTCGGGGTTCGCGTGCCGCTGACCATCCTGATCGAGGCGTCGTTCCTGTTCGCGTTCGCCGCGCTGCTGATTAGGTGAGCGGGTCCGTTGACGGTCGGGCCCTTTGAGCTCCTCCTTCTCGCCGCGGCCGGATTCGCCTCCGGCTGGGTGAACGTCCTCGCCGGCGGCGGGTCGATCTTCACCGTGCCGGTTATGGTCTTTCTCGGGCTTCCGGGTCCGGTCGCCAACGGCACCAACCGCATCGCGATTATCGCGCAGAACATCACAGCCGTCGGCGAATTTTTCCGGCGGGGGCATTCCGATTTTCGGCTGTCCGCGACGCTCGCCGCCACGGCGTCTCTCGGCGCTTATTTCGGCGCGAGAGTCGGCGTCGACCTTGAAGGCGAGGCCTTCAACCGCACGGTTGCCGCGGTTCTCATCGGAGTGGCGATTCTCATGGCGCTGGGCGAGGAGAAACCGAAAGGCGCCCAGGCGGGCGCCTCGCCGTCGCCAGCGAAGAATCTCGTCCTCGGCCATCTCCTGATGATCGCCGCCGGGTTTTGGGGCGGCTTCATCCAGATCGGCGTCGGCTTCCTGATGATGCCGATCCTGCATCGCGTGATGGGGCTCGATCTCGTGCGCACCAATATGCACAAGGTGTTCATCGCGCTCGTCTTCTCCGTCGTCGCGCTCGCCGTGTTCGCGTCGGAAGTTGAGATCGCCTGGATCGCCGGGGCCGCGCTCGCCGCAGGCAACGCACTCGGCGGCTACGCCGGCGCGCACGCGGCGATCACCAGGGGCGCCGGCCTCATCAAATTCGCCTTCTACGCCATGATCGCCGCGATGGCGGCGAAGTTGCTGTTCTTTTGATCTGGGAGGGCGACAGTCGATTGCCAAAGCGAACGAGTCCATTATATCTCTCACCATGAGGGATGGCGGAATCAATGACCGGCGCGGCCGCTGAGGCGGTTGAAATCACCGCGGGCAAAGGCCTCAAGAGCGGGACAGTCACCCGCAAGCGCGTCTCCGTCGCCCTATCGGAGATTGTGGAGGTGAAGCGTCTCGGGAAGGGACCGGGCCGCTACAATTTTCTGATCAGGATGAGAGACGGAAGCGTCATCGTCGGCGAGGTCAAGACAAACCCGACCGGGCGGGATTCGGTTACGGTGCGAGGAATGCGCGCTTCGTCTCCCGCCGGGAAAACCGCTTCGTCGGCCAAGGCGAAACGGCCCTCCGGCAAGAAGCGTCGGGCGGCGGCAAAGCCCGGCCTGCACCCAAAGAAGACGTCGCGGCGTTAGTAGGCACTGCGGTTTGAACGCGATTGAGGGGAGTTCCGCTCGATGCAAGCGAGCCGGAATAAGGACGTTTTCATCAACATGCCCGTTCGACGCGAACTACTCCGACAAGTTCGAGACAATAGTCTTTACGGTTGTCGCCTGCGGTTACAATCCGCGCTGCGCCCGGGAAGTGACGGAAGCGCGCGAACGCTTGGATTTCATCCTCAAGCTTGCGCGCGATTGCCGCTTAGGCGTGCACGATCTCTCCCGTGAACGCGCGTCGAGAGCCGGCGATTATGCCCGCTTCAATCTTCCATTCGAACTCGGCCTGCAGTGGGCGCTCAAGGAGCGGGACAAGCGCATATTGGTGTTCGAGCGCAAAAAATACGATCTTCAGAGAGCATTTTCCGATTTCAATGCGCTTGATCCCCGCGCGCATTCCAACAGGAAAGCAAATGTCCTAAGGGAGGTCCGGGAGTTTCTGAACGGCGATCCATTGAGTCGCGACGTTCCCGGTCCGGAACGGCTGAAGGATCTGAAAGCCGAGTTCGCTACGGTATTGCAGGCTGTGATCTGCCCGCAATTGGGCATCCGGCGAAGCAAGATCGGATTCGCAGACTATGTGCGAAGCGCGGCCGGATGGATCTCCACAAAATTCAGAAAATAGGCGCTAAGACCTGGCGGCTGGCTGCGCGGAGGAACGAATGGAGACGCTGATCCTGCTTGGCGTCCTTGCGGCGATCTTGATCGCCGTCGCGGTCATCTTCAACCAGCTGGTCGGCAAGCGCCAGCTCGCTGCCAATGGCTGGGCCGATATCGACGTGCAGCTCAAGCGTCGCGCCGATCTCGTCCCGCAGCTTGTCACGACGGTGAAAGGCTACGCGACCCATGAGCGCGCCCTGTTCGAGGAGATTTCGGCGCGGCGGAGCGCGGCGCTCGCGGCTGGCGACGATCCCCGCGCCCGCGCGTCGGCGGAGAATGCCTTCGCAAAGCCATTGACCCGGATGATCGCGGTCGCCGAGGATTATCCCGAGCTTAAGGCGAGCGGTAATTTTCTCGACCTGCAGCGCCAGCTCGCAGAGACCGAAGACAAGATTGAAATGGCGCGGCGCTTTTATAATGGCGCCGTGCGGGAGCTGAACACGGCGATCGGCGTCGTTCCCGGCAATCTCGTCGCCGGCCTCTTTGGTTTTCGCCCGCGAGACTATTTCGAGATCGACAGCGCCGCGCCGGCGCCCTCGGTCGGCGCGCCATGATCCGCGCCCTCGTCGCCGTTCTATTGCTGGCGCCGACTCTCGCGCGCGCCGAAGAGGCGATCACCGCGTTCGACGTCGCTATCGCAGTCGAAAAGAGCGGCGACATTCGCGTCGCCGAGAAGATCGCGATTCGTTCGGAAGGATACGAGATCCAGCGCGGCATCTATCGCGACCTGCCGCGCTGGTATGAGAAGAACGGCGGCAAACTTCCTTACCGCTACGATGTCATCTCCGTCACGCGCAACGGCGGGAAGGAGCCCTATGCCGTCGAGCGCGAGGCTGGCGCCTATCGCATCCGCATCGGCGACGCCGATGTTCTCATCGAAGACGGCGCGCATCGCTACGAGATCGTCTACGCGGTCAGGAATCAGGTCCGTTACTTCGACGGCTATGACGAGATCTACTGGAACGCGACCGGCAATTACTGGACGCTGCCGATCGCGCGCGCTTCTGCGACGATCTCCCTGCCGGGCGGCGCTGGCGCCCTCCAGCGCGCCGGCTATACCGGCCCGCTCGGCGCCAGCGGCGACGACTACCGCTACAGCTTCGGCGCCGGCGCCCATCACTTTGCGACGACGAAGCCGCTCGCAGAGGGCGAGGGGCTCACCGTCGCCGTCGGATTTGCAAAGGGGGTCGTCGATCTCCAGTCCACAGCCGACGCGCGCGGCGAATGGTGGGCGAAGAATCTCTCGCAGATCATCATCGCGCTCGGTTTTGTCGGCGTCGGCGGCTATTATCTCGCGGCTTTCCAGAGGATCGGGCGCGATCCGCCGAAAAGTCCGGTCTTTCCCCGCTATGAGGCGCCCGCCGGTCATTCTCCGGCGGCGATCCATTACATCTATCATCGCGGGCTTTCAGGTCACGACGCGCTCATCGCCACCCTGGTCAATCTCGGCGTCAAAAAGCGCCTGAAGATCGACGTCGGGCGAAAGCGGACGCAGCTTCGCCGCCTTCAGGGAAGCGCGGAGGGCCTCGACCCGATCGACGTCGCGCTCGAGGGCGACCTCCTTAGCGCCGGAGAGATCGAATTCGGCGGCAAGGTCAACACGACCCTGACGAGCGCTTATGGGACTTTCCGGAAAACAGTCGCCGAAAGCTATGGCCGCCCCTATTTCCGCTGGAACCGCATCGCGCTTCTCTTCGCGCTCGCGCTTTCGGCATTCGTCGTCTGGCTCGCCGCGCGCTTCAGCGTGGGGTGGACCATGCTCGACACGGCCGGCGTCGCAGCGTTGGCCGCGATGGGCGTTGGCGCCGCCTATTTCCTCCCGGCGCCGACCAAGAAAGGGCAGGACATCCGGACCGAGATCGAAGGCTTCAAGCTTTATCTCAAGACCGCCGAAGAGCTTCAGCTCAATGCGGCGAAGGTCGGATCGGAGGCGCCGCCGCCGATGACGGTTGAGCGCTATGAGCGCTTTCTTCCATACGCGATCGCGCTTGGCGTCGAGCGTCCGTGGACGAAGCATTTCGAAAGGCTGATGCCGAAAGAGGCCGCAGGCTATGCCCCATACTGGGGCGCTTCGGATTACCGCGGCGGATCCGTCACCGGCCTCAATAGCGCGCTCGTCTCCGGCCTGACGAGCGGCGTTTCGAGCGCCATGCCGCAAAGCTCGTCGTCATCAGGGTCGGGTGGGGGCGGCTCGTCCGGCGGCGGCGGCGGCGGGGGCGGCGGCGGCGGATGGTGAGTGATGGGGATTAGGGATTAGGGATTGGGGATTAGAGATGAGGATTGTGGGGGCGGGGCCGCTGGCGATGATCTCGGTAGTCTATGCGCCAGCTGGGCCCGCCTTCACCCAAGCCCCCAATCCCCAATCCCCAATCCCCTGGCCTCAGCCCCAGATTTCCGTCAGTGCCCGGGCGAAATTTGCGCCGGCGATTTTTTCCGCCACGCGCTCCGAATAGCCGCGTTTCAGGAGCGCATCGACGATGACCTCGATGCGGCGCGGCAGGTTGAGGCCCTCGACATAAAGCGGCCGGTCTTCTTCGGGCGCGGCGACGCCGGTCGCCTTGCGCCGCTCGGTCTCCTTGTTATAGGCCGCCATTCCCTCGGGCGATGTGTCGAACGGAGTCATCAGGCTGTCGCTCCCGATCCCGACATGGTTCTCGCCGCAAATATTCAGCGCATGGGTCATGTGCGCCATGTAGTCGTCGAGCGTCGGTTGTTTCGGGCTCGGCGTGAGATAGGGGAGGTCGTAGATGCCGACGACGCCGCCCTTGTCCGCCACGGCCTTCAACTGCTCGTCGGTCTTGTTGCGCGGATGCTTGTGAATCGCCGCGCAGCCGGCATGGGTGATGAGGACGGGCTTCGTCGATGCGGCGATCGCGTCCTTCGTCGTCGCCGGACCGGCGTGGCTCAAGTCGAGCGCAACGCCGTCGCTGTTCATCGCTTCGATCGCCTTGCGCCCCAACTCGGTCAGTTTGAGCGCGGGATCGGCGAGCACGCCGGACCCGAACTGCGAGGTCAGATTGTAGGAGAGCTGCATGATCCTGACCCCGAGATTGCGGAAGACCGAGATGCGCTCGACCTTGCCATCCAGCATGTCGGTGGACTCGAAGGAAAAGAGAATGCCGTAGCGCTTCTCCGCCTTGGCGCGCGCGAAGTCGGAAGCGACGCGGATTTGCAGGAAGAGGTCGGGGCGGGACTCGATCACCCGCTGGACATAGGCGATTTCGAAAATCGCCTCTTCGAATGTGGCGTTGGTGCCGGCGAAGGAGGTTTTGGCGGCGTGAACCCCGGATGATCGGACGATGGCCGCTAATTCGTCGGGATAAGGAAAATCGCCGAAGGGCGGCGCCAGATTGGCGTCGAAGACGAGCGCCCGCTTGTAAAGCGCGCGGGCTCTCGACGAGACGCTCGAAGCGGCGGCCGGCGCCGAAAGCGTGAGCGCTGCTGCGCCCGACGAAACAATGAGATCCCTGCGATTCATGGGCGCCAAGCCTTTCAAGGTCCAATGCGAAAACCGACACGGCATTTTGCTGCTTGTCAACGAAACTGCGCCGGAAAGGTTCGCGCGGTCGATGGAACGGTCTTGCCTTCGAACCTGGCTCCTTGCGAGCTAAGGCATCTGGACGTCGCGGGACCTCGCCGGCGTTCCATGCGCGGTGCGGCCGTTTCCGGAGAGATGATCATGAGCGGACTGCGGAACGACATCCTCGACAGCATCGGAGACACGTCGCTGGTCGCTCTGCGGAAGGTGGTTCCAGCCAATGGAGCCCGCATCCTTCTCAAGATGGAGAGCGAGAATCCGACCGGCAGCATGAAGGACAGGATGGCGCTCGCCATGATCGAGGCCGCCCGGTCCGACGGGCGTCTCGCTCCCGGCGGCGCGTTCGTCGAATACACCGGCGGCAGCACTGGCGTTACGCTGGCGCTGGTTTGCGCCGTGAAGGGCCTGCCCCTTCACATCGTGACGTCAGACGCCTTTGCGCGCGAAAAGCTCGACCACATGCGCCTTCTCGGGGCCGAACTGAAGATCATTCCGAGCGGGGGCGGCGGCATGACCGGACAGCTCACCCGCGACATGATCGAAGCGGCGCGTCTCATTGCGGAAGAAACCGGCGCCTATTGGACCGACCAAACCAGGATCAGCTCCCCGCCTATCACAAGATGGCCGAGGAGATCTGGAAACAGGCAGGGCGCATCGACGCATTCGTTCAGATGGTCGGCAGCGCCGCTTCCCTGCGCGGAGTCGGCGAGGGATTTCGCCGCCGGAGCAAGGACATGCGCATCGTCGCCGTCGAGCCGGCGGAATCCCCTGTCCTCTCGGGCGGCGAGCCCGGTTCGCACGGGATCGACGGCGTCGGAGCGGGCTTTGTCGTTCCGTTCTGGCATGACGGCGTCGCCGATGAGATCGAGCGGGTGTCGACCGAAGAAGCGATCGCAATGACGTTTCGGTTGGCGCGCGAGGAAGGACTGTTCGCCGGGACATCGACTGGCGGCAATGTCGTGGCGGCGTTACGCACAGCCGAGCGGCTTGGTCCGCACGCGACGATCGTCACCGTGATGTGCGACACCGGGATGAAATATCTGCGGAGGCTCGGCGCGGAGATCTCTCAGCCATTGCCCATCACACCCCTTTGAGGCATGCAATCGTCCGCCGCCAGGAGGGGCTCTCGATGCACATTCACGCCGTCCGCGCGCACCGCTCCAAGGAGAATTTGAAGCGCGAGGAGCAGCTCGCCTGGAAGATCGCCGAGGTTGCGGCTGACCCGGTCGAGGTGGGCGCGGAAGCGACCGAGATGATCGTCAATCGCATTATCGACAATGCCTCGGTGGCGATCGCGTCGCTGAACCGCGGTCCGATCATGTCGGCGCGGGCAATGGCCTATGCCCATCCGCGGAAGGGCGGCGCGACGTTGTTCGGCGCGCCGGCGGAGCAGACGGTGTGCGCGGAATGGGCGGCGTGGGCGAACGGCACGGCGGTCCGCGAGCTCGATTATCACGACACATTTCTCGCCGCCGACTATTCCCATCCCGGCGACAACATTCCGGCGATCCTCGCCGTCGCGCAGCAATGCGATAAGGACGGGCGCGCGCTCGTTCGCGGCGTCGCCACGGGCTACGAGATTCACGTCAATCTCGTAAAGGCGATCTGCCTGCACGAGCACAAGATCGACCACATCGCCCATATCGGGCCGTCGGCGGCTGCGGGCGTCGGAACCCTGCTTGGTCTCCCTACGGAGCAAATCTATCAGGCCGTGCAGCAGGGCCTGCACACGACGATGACCACGCGGCAGTCGCGGAAGGGCGAGATATCAAGCTGGAAGGCCTTCGCCCCGGCCTATGCCGGCAAGCAGGCGATCGAGGCGGTCGACCGCGCCATGCGCGGCGAAGGGAGCCCGAGCCCCGCTTACGAAGGCGAAGACGCGCCGATCGCCTGGATCCTCAATGGCCGAACGACGCGCGACAAGGGCGGCTCGCCTTACGAGCCGGTCTACAAGGTGCCGTTGCCTGGCAAGGGCGAGGCCAAGCGCGCAATTCTCGACACCTATACGAAGGAGCATTCGGCGGAATACCAGTCGCAGGCTCTGATCGACCTCGCCTTCCGCATGGGCAAAAAGATCAGAGATTTCGACAAGGTGAAGTCGATCGTTCTGCACACCTCGCATCACACCCACTATGTGATCGGGACCGGCTCAGGCGATCCGCAGAAAATGGACCCGAACGCCTCACGCGAAACGCTCGACCATTCGATCATGTATATCTTCGCCGTCGCGCTGCAGGACGGTGAGTGGCATCATGTGAAGTCCTATGCGCCCGAGCGCGCGAAGCGTCCCGATACGGTCCGCCTCTGGAAGAAGATCTCGACCGTCGAAGACGCGGAATGGACGCGGCGCTACCATTCCCACGATCCGAAGGAGAAAGCCTTCGGCGCGAGAGTCGTCGTCACCTTCGAGGACGGCGCGACGCTCGTCGACGAACTCGGCATCGCCAATGCGCACCCCTTGGGCGCGCGGCCCTTCGGACGGCTGGAATACATCAAGAAATTCCGCACCCTGACCGACGACATCCTCGACAAGGGCGAATCCGAGCGCTTCCTCGACCTCGTGCAGAAGCTGCCGAACCTTTCGGCTGCGCAGGTTCTGCTGCTTAACCCCGTCGCGCCGAAGGGATATCTCGAGGAGAATTCGGCGAAAGGGATTTTTTAGGAGCTGACGTGAAGAACGCGGGCCTGTGGATCGCGATCGGCGCCGGCGTAGGAGCGGCGATCGGCGTGGCGACTGAAAATCTGGCGTTCGGCGTCGCAATCGGCGTTGCGATCGGCATCGGCATCGCCGTCGCAACTGGGCGCGGCCGGCCGGTGACCTGCACGCGCAAAGATGATCGTGGTAGGGATTCGTAGCACCGCGGCGCTGAACTTGGTTTGAATCCGGTCGCGCCGCAGGGTGCCTCGAGGAGAATGCAGCGAAGAGGGTTTTTTGGCGTGACCTGGCGGCCGAAAACGTGGTTGGGGTCTATTGCTCGCACGATGTTGCTGGCGGTGACAATCGGCACGATTCTGATGTTCTTCGGAGAGTCCTCTGCAGCGAGAGTTGTGATTTGGGTTGCATTTGGGGCCCTTTTTTCAACGTTCTTACCATCGAAGATTCGACCGTCGCGGGATTGAAAAAATGCTTTTCACCAAGAAATCCGCTGCGGAGAAGCGCGCCGATTTCCGGAAGGCGCTGAAATCGGGAAAGCTGCTGCAGTTTCCAGGCGCGTTCAATCCGCTGTGCGCGCAGGCGATCGAGCGCAAGGGCTTCGATGGGGTCTATATTTCCGGCGCGGTCATGTCGGCCGATCTCTGCCTCCCCGATATCGGCATCGCGACGATGACGGAGTTCGCAGACCGCGGGCAGCAGATCGCGCGCGTCACCGATCTTCCGACCATCATCGACATCGACACCGGCTTCGGCGAGCCGATGTCGGCGGCGCGTACGTTGCGCACCATGGAGGAGGCGGGGGTATCCGCCTGCCACATCGAGGACCAGGTGATGCCGAAACGCTGCGGCCATCTTGACGGCAAGGAGGTCGTCGCGACGGCCGAGATGGTGAAGCGCGTCCGCGCCGCCGCCGAAGCCAGGCGCGACCCCAATTTCATTCTGATCGCGCGCTCCGATGCGCGCGCCGTCGAGGGACTCGACAGGGCTATCGACCGCATGAAGGCCTATGTCGACGCCGGGGCCGACATGATCTTTCCGGAAGCGATGAAGGACGAGAAGGAATTCGAAGCGGTCCGTACGGCGATCAATGTCCCGATCCTCGCCAATATGACCGAGTTCGGAAAAAGCCGGTTGCTCAATAAAAAGGAACTCGAGGCGCTCGGCTTCAACCTCGTCATTTATCCAGTGACGACCCTGCGTCTCGCCATGGGGGCGGTCGATCGCGGTCTCGATGCGATCCTCAAGGACGGCGACCAGAACGGCGTCCTCGACCTCATGCAGCACCGGAAGGACCTTTACGGCCTCCTGCGCTACGAGGACTATAACAAATTCGACTCCTCAATCTTCAACTTCAAGGTCGGCGATACGCCGCGCTGAGGGCCGCACGTCACGCACATTCGAAATCGTCCGCGCCGACGGGGCGGCACTGCGGGGGGAATTTCGTCTCGCGCCAATAAGCGAGGATGCCGCGGTCCTTGACGAGCTCCTTGAACTTCGCGGATTTGCGGAAATCGGCGTAGGCGGGCAGCCAGAAATTCTCATAGGAATTCGAGAAACTGTCCGATGTGATCTCGTCATAGACGCGATAGGCGAGGGCGACATGCGTGCGCGAAAAGGCGTCGACATCCGCCCCTTCGGCCCAGGCCCTCAGCCGGTCGAGCTTCGCGCCGTCGATTGAACCCGGATCTTCGAGCGCGGCGATATAGTCGGCATGCGGAAAGCCCCGCTGCTCGTTGGCGATGCGCGAAATCGCCAATGCGAAGAGTCGGTCGCCGCGCTCGAGCAGCGTCGGTATGAACAGGTCAAGATCGGTGAGAATGCCTTCGCTCAACGTCGCCTCGGCGTCCTCCGCCGCCGCGTCGAATTCGCCGCGGGACAGCCGCACGATCCAGCGATAGCGCCGGCAGTTGTCGTAGGAGGGCTCGATCTCCAGACAGGTGTTGAACGCCGTCAGCGCGGCGTCGAGATCGCCGACGGCGATGTAGTCCATGCCGAGCCACAGCCAGGCGCTCGTGTTCTTCGCGTCGCGTTCGATCGCCTTGTTGAGGCTTTCGATCGAGGCGGCCCAGGGGGTCGGCCGATGCGAGCGGTAGGTGAGGCCGATCGCGGCGTAGGGGAGCGACAGATTCGGATCGAGCCCGAGCGCGCGGCTCGCGGCGTCGGCTGCGAGCGCCGAATAGTCGCGCCCCGTAATGCTCCAGCTGGTGGCGACGGCGTACACCGCGGCAAGCTGCTCCCAGCCGCGCGCGAAATCGGGATCGAGCGCGACAGCCTGCTCGGCGAAGAGGAGGCTGTCGAGCACGTCTTTGGATCCGGCGCGGCCGAGATAAAGCTCGCGGGATTTAAGATAGAGGTCGTAGGCCTTGAGATCCTCTGTCGGCGCGGCGACTTCGATTTTCGTGTCCGCAGCGAGCCCGAGCTTGCCGCGGAGCGCCTCGACGACGGCGGTGGCGATCTCTTCCTGCACCCGCACCATATCGGCGAGCGGGCGCTCATAATCGGCGGACCACACCTGGCGGTCGTCGCCGGCGTCGATCAGCTTGGCGCGAATGACGATGTCTTTCTCGGATTTCCTGACGTCGCCCTCGACTACAAAATCGACGCCGAGCGTCTTCGCGATTTCGCCGACCGAAGCGCGCTCGCTTTTCAGCGCAAAAGATGAGGTCCGCGAAGCGACCTTGATGCCGTCGACATTGGCGAGGACGTTCAGGAGCTCCTCGGCGATCGCCGAGCCGAAATAGGCCTGATCGCCTTCCGCTGACATGTCATCGAATGGGAGCACTGCGAGCGCGGTCTCGTGCGCCTCGCCCGGACGCGCGCCGCTCCCGAGAAGCGTGACGGCCGCGACGGCCAACGCGACGACAACGGCCGAGCAGGCCAGAATGGTCACGGGACGGGCCTTGATCTTGTCGAGGATGGCCTTGAGTCCGGTCGGCGGCGGCGGCGGGGCCTGGCTCAGGCGTTCTGCGACCGCTTCGAGGACGGCGCGCGCGGGCGCCGCCGCGGCGTCGCCCTTCCAGCCTTTGAGGTCGATCGTCTGATATTGCCGGAAGCCCAAAGGCGGCTCGACGCCGTCGATCGCCACCGGCAAAAGTGCGCCGCGCTCGCGCGCATGCGCCGCTTCGTCTTTCACCCAGTCGGAGCGGCAGGACGCCTCAGACCACAACACCATGACGAGGCGGGCGCCTTCGAGATGTTTCTCGATGTCCTTGGCGAAAGCCGCGCCGCCTCGGATGTGGCGATCCCACCAGACGGCGTGCCCGGCCCCTTCCAAGAGGCGCGCGAGCATCGTCGCCTGGGCCTGATCCGGCCGCGCATAGCTGATGAAAATGTCGGCCATTCGAGCGACCCCGCGGCGCGAGGCTCCTCATAGTGCGCGCCGATCGGAGAGAAAAGCGCGCACATGCGGTGAGCAAGGCTTGACGAGGCGAGAACCGCGGTGTTGGCGATGGGCCGCAATTTCCGCGGGATAAATGTGGGCGAAAATCCGAAGATGTCGGTGAAAGTTCCCCGCATCGAGACCGAACGGCTTCTCCTGCGCGGGCGAACCATGGCGGATTTCGACGCATTCGCCGCTATCTGGGGCGATCCCGAGGTCGCGCGGTTCACTTCGGGCGTCCCCCTGTCGCGCGAAGATTCGTGGCGGCGCTTCGCCTGCTGCTACTGGGATCTCGTCGGCTGCGGATCGTGGATCGTCGTGGAAAAGGCGAACGGGCGCGTCATCGGCGACGCCTGCATCACCGATTTCAAGCGCAACATCGAACCCTCACTCGACGGCAAGCCCGAATGCGGTTGGGTGTTTGCGCCGTCCGCCCAAGGCAAGGGCTACGCGATCGAAGCGATGCGGGCGGCGCTCAAGTGGGCCGACGAGAATTTTCCCGGCGCGACGTTCTCGGCGATCATCGACCCCGGGAACGTCCGCTCGATCCGCGTCGCCGAAAAGCTCGGCTTTCGCGAGGCGGCGCGCACGACCTATAAAGCGAAACCGGCGAGCGTCTATTATCGCGGAGCGGAAGGGAGGGCGCGATGAACATCAAACCATGGATCGGCGGCGCGGCCGCAGGCGCGCTTATGACGGCGCTCGCCGCCTTCGCGCATGACGCCTTAAGCCTTCCCGAGCGTCCAGCCGGCTCGAATCAGATTCTAAAGGTCGAGCTGGCGACTGCGCCGGGACTCGAAGTGATCGTGTCCGACGTCGTCATTCCAGCGAATTCATCCGTACCAAAACATTACCATCCCGGCGAGGAGTTCGTGGCGGTCGTCGCGGGTTCGGCGATTCACGTCGAAGAGGGCGTGGAAGATCGCATCTACGAGGCCGGCGAAGCCTTCGTCATCCGCAAGGGAAAGGTGCACGGCCCCCGCGCCGGGGCGGAGCCCGTCCGCGCCATCGTCTTTCGCGTCCATGTGAAGGGCGAGCCCGAACGCACGCTCGTGGACTAGGCTGGCCGATTGCTCAAAAGCGGTGCTTCAGTTCCTCCCCTGCTGCGCGGAGGAAAGCGGTCTACTCCAAAATTCCGTCGATCCGTTCCTGCGCGATCGGGTGATAGAGCGGGCGGGCCTCTGCGTAGACCGATTTGGCGAAATCGGCGCGCCCCTTCTCGTCAAGCGATTCGTAAAGCCGGTAGATGAACTTGCCGCGGCCGACATGGAGAAGGAAATCCTTGAGATGCGGCATGGCCGGCTCATAACCCGCCGCGATGGATTTGAGATACCAGGCCGATGCGATCTCGGCGTTGCGCGCCTCGCTTAACTTGAAAGCTGCGTCGAGTTCGCCGAGGCGATCGGCCGTCGTTCCGTCGGGGAGCGAATTGATGAAGTGCAGCCATTCATGGGTGGTCCAGCCAGTCGCCGGCAATGCAGACGCGGCCTTTGCGCTCGCAAGCCAGGAGGTCTGCTCGGCGCTCACTCTGGCGAAGGCCTCTGACGCCGGCTGTTCGGCGGTCGCAGGCAAACCCGGCGCATAAAGCCATTCGGTGATTTCGGCCGCTGTCGCTTTGCCGGGATCGGCCGCGACGAGATGGGCTTTGAGATAGGTCTCGAAGTCCTCGGTGGTGATGCTCTTGAATGCGAAACTGTCGAAATAGCCTTTGAGGAAGCGATCGAATGCCTCGCGGCCAAAGCGGCCCTCGAGGAATTTCAGGAAGAACATCCCTTTGGCGTAAGGAATTTGCGCCGTTTCATCGTCGGGACCGAGATCTTCGGGAAGCTTCAGCTGCGTGAGCGCGGGGCGTTTCGCCTCGGCGATGTCTCGCTTTAACGCGTCGAGATCGAGCGCGCGCTCCATGGTTGCGCGCTCAGCGCCGTAGAGCGCCTCGATCACGCGGTTCTCGACATAGGAGGTGACGCCCTCATTCAGCCAGGAATCGCGCCATGTCGCGTTGGTGACGAGATTACCCGACCAGGAATGCGCAAGCTCATGCGCGACGACATTGGTGAGGCTCTTGTCGCCGGCGATGAGGGTCGGCGTGAGGAACGTCAGCCGCGGATTCTCCATCCCCCCATAGGGAAAGCTCGGCGGCAGCACGAGCATGTCGTAGCGCTCCCAGCGATAGGGGCCGTAAAGCGCGACATTGGCCGCCTCCATTTTCGGCGTGTCCTCGAATTCCTTGGCGGCGGCGTCGAGGATCGTGGCTTCGCCGAAGACGCCGATATGGTCGCTGATCGCTTTGAACGAAATATCGCCGGCTGCAATCGCGAGGAGATAAATCGGAATCGGCTGCTTCATTTCGAACCGGTAGTCGCCGTCGCGAACGCCCTCGGGATCCTGCGCGGCGCTCATCACCGCCATCAGCGCCTTCGGCGTGCGAATGGCCGCCGAATAGGTCATGCGGACCGCCGGGGTATCCTGCACCGGCGCCATCGACCGCGCCTGGATCGCCTGGTTCTGGCTGTACACATAGGGGTGCTTCTTCCCGGCGGTCTGCGCCGGCGTCAGCCATTGGAGTCCGGCGGCTTCAGGACTCGTGCGATAGGCGATGCGCACGGAGTCGGCGCCTTGCGGGAGGGCGACCTGCAGCGCCGAACCGTAATCCGGATTATCCGGCGAGAGATTGAACTCGGCGGGCGTCCAGGCGCCGCCGGCGCGCGTCTCGACGGTTTTGATCGTGAGATCGTTCGTATCGAGAATAAGCAGCGCCGAGTCGGGATTCCGCCGCTCGACGTCGAGCGTCGCCGTCCCTTCGAGAACCTTCTCATCGAACTTGACGTCAAGATCGAGCGCGAGATGCTTCACCGCGATTTCGTCGAAATTCGCGTAGGAGAAGGGATCGGGGCTTTTGTCGGCCGCAAGGTCGCGCCACTTGACGGCCGGCGCGGCGTCCGGGGCAGGGGCCGTTTCCGCCTTATCGGCGCGTTTGCCGCAGGCGGCGAGTGCGAAGGCGGCGAGAAGCAAAGCGGCGCGGGTCATGGAGGATTCCTTTTTTGCCAATACTGTCATCCCGTGCGCGCTGCAGCACGCAGTGCTGCTGCGCAGACACGGGACCTCGTGAGGCTTGCCGCAACAGATCCCGGGTCTGCGGCGCAGCATTTCATGCTGCGCCGCGCCCGGGATGACAAGAGCGGCTCTTGACGCGGCGGGCGGGCTTACCGAAGAACCAGAAAAGGCGGGCAAAAACGGCGATGAACGAAGCGGCGACAATCGAGGCCAGGCCGGCGCGCGGCAATTTCGACGCAGCGCTCGCGCGGGCGATCGAGAGAGCGGCCGATTGGCTGGTCGCACGTCAAAAGCCTGAAGGCTATTGGGTCGGCCGTCTCGAATCCAATTCCTGCATGGAGGCGCAATGGCGCCTCGCTTTGTGGGTGATGGGGCTCGACAGCCACCATCTCTGCCCGCGCCTCGCGCAATCCTTGCGCGAAAGCCAATGCCCGGACGGGTCGTGGCGCATCTATCACGGCGCGCCCGCCGGCGACATCAATACGACCGTCGAGGCCTATGCGGCGCTGCGCTGCGAGGGCGATGATCCGAGGGCCCCGCATATGGTTCGGGCGCGCGACTGGATTCTGTCGAAAGGCGGACTACGGAATGTCCGCGTCTTCACACGCTACTGGCTCGCTCTGATTGGCGAATGGCCGTGGGAGAAGACTCCGAACCTGCCGCCGGAAGTGATCTGGTTCCCCAACTGGTTCGTGTTCTCGATCTACAATTTCGCGCAGTGGGCGCGCGCGACATTGATGCCGATCGCGCTGCTGTCGGCGCGCCGCCCGTCGCGACCGCTGCCGCCGGCGAACAGGCTCGACGACCTCTTCCCCGGCGGGCGCGACAGCTTCGATTACCGGCTGCCGAAGAAACCGCAGGCCGATTTCTGGGACGGATTTTTCCGTACGACGGACAGGATTCTGCACGCGCTGCAATCCATCGGCATGCGGACGAAGCTTGCGCTGTGGCGCGGCGCGGCGGCGAAGCACGCGCTCGAATGGATCATAAAGCACCAGGATGCCGACGGCGTATGGGGCGGCATCCAGCCGCCGTGGATCTATTCGCTGATGGCGATCTATTTCGAGGGCTACGCGCACGACCATCCTGTGATGGCGAAGGGACTCGGCGCTCTCGACGATCCGCGCTGGCGCGTCGATCGAGGCGACGCGACTTGGATCCAGGCCTCGACCTCGCCAGTCTGGGACACCGAACTGATGCTGCTCGCATTAGACGACTGCGGCCTGACTTCACCTCTCCCGCTTGCGGGAGAGGTCGGCGCGCGCGGCGCGCCGGGTGAGGGATCGGAACAAGCGGAAATCGCCGAGACGAGCCCTCACCCCCGACCCCTCTCCCGCGAAAGGCGGGAGAGGGGAGTCTACGCGCAGGCGATTGAAACGGCGCTCCAATGGCTCCTCGACCAGCAGGTCACGCGCCCCGGCGACTGGCAAGTAAAGGTGAAGAACGTCGCGCCGGGAGGCTGGGCGTTCGAATACAAGAATTATTTCTATCCCGATGTCGATGACACCGCCGTCGCGCTGATCGCGCTCGCGCTGTTCTCGCAAAACGTGTCATCCCGTGCGCGGCGCAGCGCGGAGCGGTGCGCCGCAGACACGGGACCTCCCGCGATTGGGCAGGCAAGCCCGCACGAGGTCCCGGATCGCGCCTTCGGCGCGTCCGGGATGACATTGGTGGATGCGGAAACAGCGACTCGCATCGAACGCGCTATAAAACTCGGCGTCGATTGGCTGCTCGGCATGCAGTGCCGGGACGGCGGCTGGGGCGCCTTCGACAGGGACAACGACAAGAAGATTCTGACCAAGATTCCTTTCTGCGATTTCGGCGAAGCTCTCGACCCGCCGTCAGTCGACGTGACCGCTCATGTCATCGAGGCGTTCGGCAAACTGGGCATGCGCGATCATCCGGATATCCGGCGAGCGGTCTCCTGGATGCTGGCCGAACAGGAGGCCGACGGATCGTGGTTCGGACGCTGGGGCGTCAACTACATTTACGGGACCGGCGCAGCGTTGCCGGCGCTCGAAGCGATCGGCTACGATTTGAGCCTCCCTGCGGTTGAGCGCGCCTGCGGCTGGCTGATCGGTCGTCAGCAGGCGGACGGTGGCTGGGGCGAATCCTGCGCCTCCTATATGGACCCGGAGATGAAGGGACGCGGGACGACGACCGCCTCGCAGACCGCATGGGCGCTGATCGGCCTCATCGCCGCGAAGCGCCCGCAGGATCGCGAAGCTATCGCCCGGGGCCTCGCTTTCCTTGTCGAGCGCCAGAGCGCCGACGGGACTTGGGACGAGCCCGAATACACCGGAACCGGATTCCCCGGCTATGGCGTCGGAGCGACCATCAAGCTCGGCGATCCCTTATTGGCGGAGCGCCTGAAACAGGGCCCCGAGCTCTCCCGCGCCTTCATGATCAACTACAATCTCTACCGCCACTATTTCCCGCTGATGGCGATGGGACGGGCGCGGAGGATGCTGGCGCAACAAGCATGAACATCCACATTGAAGAGGCTGACGAGGCACTGGAAAACCCTTTCCGCCGTAGCGACTGCGAGCCTGTCTTGGTCATCCGTCACTGCTGAAGAGGTGGCAGTCCCTCCGATGTCGGAGCGCGCCCGCGTCGCCCTTGACGGATATGCGATCTTGCCGGGGCCGATCACCTGCGTGGTCCATGGCGGCGTAGGAGTAAGAAGACTGCGAGGACTCGACCCGCATCGAATTTTGTTGGAGATCAATCATAATGACATGCTGTTGAACGTTATAGAAGGAAAAAAGGGCTGCAAAGGGCTCGGTAAGAACAACAGTTTTTCGATTAACCCTGGAGCCGATCGGCGTCGCTGGTGTCGCGGCGATCGGGTGGAAGTCTACGCGGCAAATAGTCCGAACACGCTCATAATCGGAAGATGCAAGCTGGGGTATTTTTACCGGCTCGAGAAGGCAAATTAGGAACGCCCGCAGAACGTGCGCATGTCGAAGCGAACCGACAGGAGATTTCATCTCCGGCGGCCCGAAGATTCCTGTGTGGCGCAGCGACAGCCGGAGGCTCCACCCTTGGCCCTTGAGCTTCTCTTGGGCAGGCGGCTCCGTTAGACTCTTAGCGTCCGCGGGCCCCGATGGCTCAGCGCAATTCCCGCATGGATCAAAGACTTGGCCGACGTCTTCCTCAGCTACGCCCGCGCCGACCAGACGAAAGCCGACAGCATTGCGCGGTCGCTTGAGTCCGCCGGTTTCAGCGTCTGGTGGGACCGGCATATCCGCGGCGGCGCGTCCTACGCCAAGGACATCGAGCGCGAACTGCGTGAGGCTCGCCTCGTCATCGTGCTGTGGTCTGAGGCCTCCTGCAGGTCCGACTGGGTCAATGACGAGGCGATGTTCGCGCGCGACCGCCATGTGCTCCTGCCGGTGGCGCTCGACGGCGTCGATCAGCCGCTGGGATTTCGGCAATATCAGTGCATCGATCTGTCGAAATGGCGCGGCGCCGAAAACGCCGGCGCGATCCTCAATCTGCTCCAGGCGGTGTCCGACCGGCTTGGCGGAGCCGACTCGACAGGAAAAGCCGCGCCTCCGGCCATTGCGGGCCGGCGGCGGGTCGCAGTCTTCGCCGCATTCGCGGCGATCGGGATCGCGGCGCTCGTCGCGCTGGCGACGTTTCGCGACAAAGGCGCTCCGAAGCCCCCGCCCGCAGTCGCATCGCTCGCCGTCCTTCCTTTCGCGGACATGTCGCCGGCGCGCGACCAGGGTCCGATCGCAGACGGCGTCGCCGAGCAGATCCTGAATGCGCTCGGCGCGGTCGAGGGGCTTTCCGTCAGTTCACGGACCTCCGCCTTCATCTTTCGCGATCAGTTGCTTCCGATCGGGGAAATCGCCAGTCGGCTCGACGTTCGCTATGTGCTGGAAGGAAGCTGGTTCAAGGCGAAGGACGCCGTTCAAGTCCAGGCCCGCCTCATCGACGCCGAAAGCGACCGGCCGGTCTGGTCCGAAGAATACAGCCGCAGTGTCGTTGATCCTGACGATCTCGTGCGCATCCAGGAGGACATCGCCAACGCGGTCGCTTCGGCTCTGCGCGCCGAGTTCGGCATGCCCGAGCCGAAAGCGGTGAAGATCAAGGTCCCGACATCAAATCTGTCCGCCTACGATCTTCATTTGAGGGCGCGGGCCCTTTACATGACGCGCCGCCCCGAAAATATCGAGAAGTCGATCGCGCTTTCTGAGCAGGCGGTGGCGCTCGATCCGAAATTCGCCGAAGGCTTCGAGCAGCTCGGCGCCGTGTACGCGGTTGCGCGAAGCTATGGCGTCAACGGCCGCGACTTCACGGCGCTCGCCGCTGAGGCGAATGCGAAGGCGCTTGCCCTGGACGACCGCCTGTCGATGCCGCATGCGGTCATAGGGCTTGCGATGCGCGCGCAATACCCGACGCCCTGGGCCGCATCGATCGCCAGCCTTAAAAAGGCGATCGCGCGGGATGCGCGCAACGCCGACGCGCTTTTGTGGCTCGGCATGGATTACGTCGCGCTCGGCTATCTGAAGGAGGCTGAAGAGGCGCTGACCCGCTGCCTTGCCATCGATCCCAGCTACGCCAATTGCCGCAAGAACCGCGCGATCGCCCGCCTTGCGCTCGGCAAACCGGACCTCGCATTCGAGGACGCTCAACAAAACGTCGAAGCCGGATTCCTTCGCGACGCCGACGTCTATATTCCGTTGTTCCTGGCGCGCGGCGACCGCTACGCGGCGATGTTGATCTCCGGGCAGATCAACGCCTTTGAAGGCTTCCCGCACGAAGATTTCATTGACGCGCTGGCGACGCCGCCCCGCCTCGATCCGGCGAAATACGCCGAGGTGAAGGCGTTGGGCGCAGCGAGCGACATAGATGTCGCCAGCCGCAGCCACATCGTGCTCGCTTTCCGCGCCTACGACGAACTCAATGTCGAGCGGTTCGGCAACGCCTATGAAAATCTCTGGCTCCCAGTCTTCGCCGATTTCCGCAAAACCGAACGCTTCAAGACGCTGATGCGCGATCTCGGCCATGTCGATTACTGGAGGAAAACGGGCTTTCCGCCGCAATGTCGCGCCCTCTCCGGCGACGATTTCGAATGCGGATGAGCAGGGTGGGCGTTGGCCAGCCCCTGCGACGGGAAAATGGCTCGCGAGGCCGGCGACTCCCCTCTCCCGTTGGGAGAGGGGCCGGGGGTGAGGGTTTGGGCCTTGAATGTCCGTACACAAGCATTTTCGTGGCGGCCGGCCCCTCACCCCTGTCCCCTCTCCCGGCGGGAGAGGGGGACCCTGTCGCCGCACGCCGCATTTGCGGCGACATTCATGCTTGACCGACTCGAGTGAGCGGGGAGCAGTTTGGCGGCGAATGCCGGCGGCCTCAGTCTGCCTACAGCCCTTTTTCCTCTTCTGCGCGGCGCGCAGTGATGCCGGCCAAGTCTTCGGCGAGACCCTTTTTCTTTTCGACCTCCATGCCGCGGAGGATCTGGATGCGCTGGGCCTGGGGACTCCCCGCGCCGTGAAGAGATTCGGTGAGATAACCGACGGCGTTGCGGCCCAATGTCATGCACTCGATGAGGCGCAACATGCGCTGGCGATGCTCGACTGGCAGATTCGATTTGCCCTTGAGGTATTTTTCGAGCAGCGGGCCGGTCGTTTCGTTCTTGAAATCCGCCTCTGACGGCAAGGTCACCATCAGCCCGCCCGCCATATCCTGGGCCAGTCGGGAAATCTCGTAGGGGAAGCGGGTGACATTGTGCTTGCAGACATTGGCGAGCATCGAATCGTTCATGTAGATTCCGGAGGCGAGAGGCTTCGCCTCGTGAGCAGAGGCGACCGAGGACGAGTAGATCGTCTCATTCAAGTGCGTCATCTCGACGAGCTTGTCCTTGATATGGCTCGCATGATCGGCGCCGTTCATTTCGGCGATTGCGGCCGCCGCGCCGACCATCACGTCGCCGAGGCCGGTTTTGCAGACATAGCTCGCGCGATGATATGAGGTGAACCGCGACACCATCCTGCGCGAATTCATATTCGCCGTCCATGAAGACGTGCTCCCAAGGGATGAACACGTCGTCGAAGACAACGAGGGTCTCCTGTCCGCCGAAGCGGGCGTTGCCCTTGTCGATGTCGCCGGGCTCGAGCGCGCGTGTATCGCAGGACTGCCGGCCATAAATGTAGGTGAGGCCCGCGGCGTCGCCCGGAACCATTCCGACCACGGCGTAATCCTTGTCCTGCTCGGTCAGGTTCATGGTCGGCATGATAGAAATCCAGTGGCTGTTCAGCCCGCCGGTCATGTGCGCCTTGGCTCCGCGCACGAAGACTCCGTCCTTCGTTCGCTTGACGACATGCATAAACAAATCCGGATCGGCTTGTTCGCTCGGCCGCTTCGAGCGGTCGCCCTTGGGATCGGTCATTCCTGCGGCGATCATCACATTCGTGCGCTGGGCCCGTTTCAGGAACTCCAAAAAGCGCGGGTGATAGCTCGTTCCATGCTTCCGATCGATGTCGTAGGTGATCGAGTGAAGGACGCTGATCACATCAAGGCCGGTGCAGCGCTGGAAGCAGGTGCCGGTGAGCTGGCCGAGGCGCCGCTGCATCTTCCCCTTCATGACGAGGTCGTCGGGCGATTTGACGATGTGCAGGAAGCGGTTGACCTTCGCGCCTATGAGGTCGCTTGCAGCGGTCGCAAGCTCGGGGTCTTCGACCGCCAAGTCATAGGTCATCGCAAGGGCGTTGATCGACGGCCTGATGATCGGATGGTCAACCGGCTCGGCGATCTTCTCGCCCATCAGATAGACTTCGACGCCGCGGCCGCGCAGCGATGCGATGTAGTCGTCGCCGGTGACGATCGGCTTGAAGCGCGCCCATCGCGCGTCGGCGGTCTCGATGCGTTCCATGCTCGCCTTTTCCGGACTGGCGTATTAGGCGAGGTTAGGCTCAGGCCCCGAGCCGGTCAAACGCCGCGCGGCGCGCGCCCTTGCGAGGAACTGAAATGGACGTTGTTTGCGAAACCGCCGCCGAGGGCGTCGCCCTTGTCACCTTGAATCGCCCGCAGGCGATGAACGCCATGTCGTCAGCGTTGCGAAGCGCGCTGTGTGATGCGATGGAGCGAATCCGTGAAGACGACTCTGTCCGCGCCGTCGTTTTAACCGGCGCCGGCGAGCGCGCCTTCACGGCCGGACTCGATCTCAAGGAGCTAGGAGCAGCCGCCGACAATCTTGGAGCCGCTAACGATCCCGATCCCCGCTCCAATCCCGTCCGCGCTGTCGAGCGTTGCGGCAAACCGGTGATCGGCGCGCTCAATGGCGTCGCCGTCACCGGCGGATTCGAACTGGCGCTCGCCTGCGATATCCTCATCGCCTCGACCAATGCTCGCTTCGCCGACACGCATGTTCTGGTCGGGCTTTTGCCGGGCTGGGGCCTCTCCGCCAAACTCTCGCGCATAATCGGGGTTTCGCGGGCCAAGGAAATGTCGCTTTCGGGCCGCTTCATCTCCGCCGAGACGGCGGTGCAATGGGGCCTCGTCAATCGAGTCGTCGCGCCCGCCGATCTCTTGCGCGAAGCGATTGCGCTCGCCGCAGACATCGCCGCGGTCGACCCGAAAGTGACCAACGCCTATCGCACGCTGATCGACGACAATTACGGCAAGACCTTCCGCAAGGCGCTCCGGAACGAGCACAAGATTTCCTCAGAGTTCAACGGCGAGGTGAGCGCCGCCGACATCGAGTCCCGACGGGCGGGCGTGCAATCGCGCGGGCGCAAGCAGCTATAGAATTGCGATCGGCCAACAGCATTCACCATCGCTGCGCTCTTCTATGACCATTGATCCTTACAAACTCCTCGGCATGACGCCGGTCGAGATGACCCAGCATCTGACGCGGAAGGATGTGATCCTTTATGCGCTTGGCGTCGGCGCGGCCGAACTCGACTATGTTTATGAGCGCAGCCTCAAGGCTCTGCCGACCATGGCGGCCGTGCTCGCAGCGCCGACGATCGACTGGACGGCGTTCGGCGTCGATCGCAGGCGCGTTCTGCATGGAGAACAATTTCTGGAGCTTGCGGGCCCGCTTCCCGTCGAGGGGCTTTTGCGCAGTGAAACCAGATGCGAGGCGCTGATCGACAAGGGGCGGGACAAGGGCGCGCTCGCCTATTTTTCGCGGCGGCTGTTCGATGAGAGCGGCCGGCTTCTCGCGCGCACCGGAACCGGAGCTTTCCTCCGCGGGGACGGCGGCTTTGGCGGCCGCGCAGAGGGTGCGCCGAAACCGCGTGCGGTTCCGGACCGGCCGCCGGACATCGCGGTCGATCTTCCGACGGCGTCGAACCAGGCGATGATCTATCGACTTTCGGGCGACCTAAATCCGTTGCATATCGATCCGGACGCCGCGCGCTACGCGGGCTATGAGCGCCCTATTCTTCACGGCCTTGCGACCTACGGCGTCGTCGGTCGCGCGCTCGTCGCGGCGCTCTGCGACGGGGATCCCACCCGATTGAAGCGGATGGATGCGCGGTTCACGGCGCCGGTCTGGCCCGGCGAGACGATCCGCACCGAGATCTGGCGGACAGAGGCCGGCGCGGCGTTCCGCGCAAGCACCGTCGGGCGCCGCGCGCCGGTCCTGAACAACGGCCATGCTGAGCTCGCGTAAAGCGGCTTTGTTCCTGCCGCTGCGCTGACCTTGCGGCTCCGATCAAAACTTCTTCGAAAACTTGATCCCGAAGAGCCGCGGCTTGATCGGCACGGTGTAGATGCGTCCGCCGACGGCGGTGACGCCGCCAGGATCGCCGCAGGTGGTCTCGACGCACTGGGCGAAACGGAAGATCTCGCCGCGTTCGTCGAAAACGTTGTCGACATAGGCTTCGATCGACCAGTCGTCCTGTCCGATGCCGGCTGAAAGGTCGACCGTGCCGAAATCCCCCTGGTCGCCGAGAATGTCGGCTTGCAGGAGGCGCAAATCCGAGCGCGCTTTCGTCTGATAGCTGAACGCGCCCTGGACGTGGCCGGTGAGATCGCCAAAGTCGCGCTCGTAACGGGCGACCGCGTTGCCCTTGAATTTCGGCACGATGGGAAGGCGCGTGCCGTCGGGCGCCAAGGTGTCGTTGGTCGGCGGCGGCGTGCCCGGCGGCTGGAACGTGCAGTCGAAGTCCGGATTGGCGATGACGCAAAAATCCTCGGTGAGCTTGGCGTTGTTGTAGGCGCCTGCGAAGGACAGCGTGAACGCCTCGTTCGGCTGGAACACGAGGTTTGATTCAACGCCCCAGACGTCGGCGTTTCCGGCGTTGCGGATTTCAGTGAGGCCATTCGCGCCGAGGAACGAGAACTGGATGTCCGACCATTGTTCGAGATAGGCCGCCCCGTTAAAGCGCACGCGGCCGTCGGCGGTCTGCATTTTCCAGCCGATCTCATAGTTGTCGAGATAATCCGGAAGATAGGGGGGCAGCGTGCCGCGCCGGTTGATGCCGCCCGGACGGAAGCCCACCGACCATGTCGCGTAGAGGAGGATATCGTCGGTCGCCTCCCAAGAGAGATTGAGCTTATGGACGAAGTCCGTGTCCTTGGTGGCCTTGTCGAGATTGGTGCAGGGAGCGCCGTCGATCGTCGCCGGCGCGAAGCAAGCCGCCTCGCCGGTCGAGCCGGAGAACCCCGCGCCGAAACCGAAGAAGCCTTCGAGCGAGTTGTTGTAGTGGAAGACGCGCACCCCGCCCGTCGCGGTCAGCCGGTCGCTCAGGTCGAATGACAGGTCGCCGAACGCCGCATAGTCGCGGTCGATCCTCAGCTGCTTGGTCAGCCAGATGTTGTCCGGCTTGGTCGAAATCGCGATGCCGTCGTTCAGATCGCGAACGATGTAGTTTTGCTCGATGTTGTGGGTCTGGCGCTGATAGAAGAGGCCTACGATGGCGCGGAGGCGGTTCTCCTGCGGCGAGCTGAAGCGGAGTTCGTGGCTCTGCTTTGTGAAGCGGTCTTCGTTCTCTATGAATTGCGACGGGTTGATGATGTTGAACGCGTTGTCGTAGAGGTAATAGCCGTATATCGCGTCGTAGAAATAGGAGTAATCGGAGTAGTCGGACGCGCCGACGATGTCGCGATTGAGGTAGGCGCCGGCGTAGACGGTGTCGAAATTGCCGATCTTGCCCTCGATGGTCAGCGAGGCCTGAAGCCAGGAATCCTTGCTGCGGTCGGGGTTGAAGCGGACGACGTTGAGATCGCCAGCGTTCGGGTCAAAGCCGAAGAATCCGTCCGCCTTCTGCACCTGGCCCATGAGGCCAGGCGTCACGGACCAGCTCTCGTCGAGGTCGACCTTCAGGAGCGCGCGGCCGCCATAGGTCTCGACGTCGTTGAAGTTGTCCTCGGCTAGATCGGCGTTGTCCTCGCCGATCGGGGCGCCGGCGAGCGCGGTCGCAGTCGGATAGAGAACCGTTCCAAATTCGTTGTCGATGTATCCGCCGTCGCGGCGATACCAGCCGACGACGCGGAACGCCGCGTTATCCGTCAACGGAACATTGATGAAGGCTTCGCCGACGCCGCCGAAATCACCGTCGTCGAATTTGTTCAGCTCGAGCCCGACGCCGCCTTCAAAGCCGCTGGGATCCGGCTTGTTGGTGACGATCTTGATCGTGCCTGACTGGGAGCTTGCACCGTAGAGCGTGCCTTGCGGGCCGGCGTAGGCCTCGACCTGGGCGATGTCGTACATGTGGATGTCGAGCGCGCCGGTAATCGTGGTGATCGGCTGCTCGTCGAGATAGACGCCGACGCTCGGCAGCGAGGCCGAATGGTTGGCGTTCTCGCCGCTGGCGATGCCGCGCATATAGATGGTCGAGAATCCCGGACCGATGGTCTGATAGGCGACGCTCGGCAGAAAGCGGGCCACGTCGACGAAATCCGCCACCTGAAGGTCGTCGAGCTGCTGCTCGCCGACCGCCTGGATGCTAATCGGCACGTCCTGCAGATTCTCAGCCGTCTTGCGCGCCGTGACGATGATCTCGTCGTCGTCGACTTGCGCGACCGCCGCGCTGGTCAGCATGGTGGTCGACAGGAGCAACGCCGCATATCCGCCGCGGCGCCGGTTCAAATGATGGGAAATCTCGCCCGACATGACTCCCTCCAATGCAACATCGGCCGCAAGCCCGTGCGGGAGGCGGACCCGGTGAAATGTTAGAATGCCGGGATTTGGGGATATTTGTCGAGGACGTTTCCGAGGGCCGAACGCAAGGGGCCGAGCCAGCTGTCGTAATTCCGCCACTGGCCCAAACCTTCGGTTGTGATGGGCTTTCTGACCTGCTCGGAGCTTGCGGTGCGGACGGCGCGCTCGGTCTCGTAGAATTTGAGGCACTGCGCTTCGAAGGGCAGCCCGCACCAGGCGAGGAGGCGCCGGGTTTCGGCTTCGGGGTCTTCGACCAGCCGTTCGTGAAAGACGCGATGGATGCGGCCGGGCGCGGCGGCGTCGAAATGCGCCATCAGCTCGACATAGTCGCGATAATAGCGGCCGATTTCGTCGAGATCGTAAGTGAAGCTCTGCCCGCGCGCGAAGTGCTGCTTGTAGTTCGAAAAGCAGCAGGCGAGGGGATGCCGGCGCGCATCGATGATCTTGGCGTTCGGCAGGATCAGCATGATGAGTCCGGCATGGGCGAAATTGTTGGGCATCTTGTCGATGAAGTAGGGCTTCGCCGATTTCCGCTGGATGCGCGTGCGCTGGAGATAGTCCTCGCCGAGCGCGCGAAGTTTTTCCGGCGAAAGCGCCGCGACGCTCTGCGGATAGACCGCCTTGTCGCCCTTGCCCTTGCGGAATCCGAGTTCGCGGGCGATCGCAATGATGTCGGGGAGCTCCATCGTGCCCTCGACCATCGAGTGGCTGGAGAGAATCTGCTCGAGCAATGTCGAGCCTGAGCGCGGCAGGCCGACGATGAAAATCGGATCGGGGGCCGTTGCTCCCTGGACCTCTCGCGCGCCGAGGAGCGCGGGCGTGAAGACGGCCTTCGTCCGCTTCATCGCGGCGTGGTTCTCTTCGGCGTCATAATAGAGTTCGGTGCGGCGCAAACGATTGCCTTCCCGATAATGCGCGAAGGAGTCTTCGAACGCGCCTTCGTCCTCAAGCGCCTTGCCGAGCGCAAAATGCAGATGATAGCGATCCTCATTGGGCAAATCGGCGCGCGCAAGTTCACGGCGCATCGCTGCGACGTGTGCGGACGAGAATCGCCAGGTCTTGAGATTGGCGAGACTCCAATAAGCCTCGCCGAGATGGGGCGCCGCGGCGATGGCGGCTTCATAGGCGCCGATCGCATCCCTCTGGCGGCCGACGGTCTTGAGCGCGTGACCGTAGCTCATACGGATTCTCGGATGTCCGGGCGCGCGTTCGAGCACCTGTTCGTAACCGGCGAGAGCCTGATCGTAATCTCCGATGCGGACCAAAGTCGCCGCCTTGAGGCTTTGATGGCCCGGATCGCCGGGATCGGCGCGCAACAGCCGTTCCGCCTCAGCCAGCGCTTCAGCCGGCTTGTTCTGCCGCATGAGCACGCCGGCGTAATTGTGCCGCGCTGCGGAGAAGCCTGGCGCGAGCTCCAGGCAGCGCCGGAGGAGAGTCGCCGCGTCGTCAAGCCGACCGAGACGCGCCGCCACCTCGGCGAGCATGCGGATCGCCGTCACGTCGGTCGGCGCGCGCTTCAAATAGTCCTTGAGCGAACGTTCGGCGAGCGGAATGTCGTTTTTGACGAGCGCCGTCGCCGCGGCCATCAGCAGGGAATCCTTGACGTCGGACCGAATGTGACGGGCGAAAGCCTCGTCGGCGGAGGCCGCGTCGCCCGCCCGGGTGAACTCGTCGGCGAGCGCCCGCCAGGCGTTGACGACATTGGGTTTGAGCACGATCGCGCGCTCCATCGCCGCGAAGGCTTCCCGCGAGCGTCCCATCGCCGCTTCCACATGCGCGATCTCAGCCTGCACTGCTGCGGAATTCGCGTCTCCACGCGCCAAAGCCGCGAGCGTATTGAGCGACGCGGCAAGGTCGCCTTTTCGTCGGAGCGCCCGCGCGAGCAAAAGGCGGGCTTTCGGATGATCGGGATGGCCGGCCAGAATCTGGCGCGCGCAAGACTCGGCGGCCGAGGGATCGCTCGGGAGCAGAGATCGTCCGCGCTCGATGTCTTTGTCTACCTTCGCAAGGTCGCTCATGCGCGAACTGTGGCCGCGACGGCCTGCGCCGCCAAGAGGATTCTCAGCTGGTTACCAGACTATGCCAGCGCAGCAGCAGTCGCGCGGCGACATAGAGAATGAGCGCGGCGGTCAGGCGGCGGAGCCAGGTTTCGTCGAGCTTCATGGCGCCGAGCGCCGATCCGATTTGTCCTCCGACGAGGACCGCCGGAAAAAGCGGCCAATATTCGGCGAAGGCCGAAAGCAACGATGAATCGCCGAGCTTCATCAGCTGGCCTGCGAGTCCGCTGAGCGAATTGAGGAGAATGAACAAGGAGCAGGCGCCGGCGATCGAACGCGGCTTGTCCCAGCGCAGGAAATAGAGGATCGGCGCCAAGAAGATTCCGCCGCCGATTCCGACGATGCCGGACAGAAATCCGATTGCTGCGCCGGCGGCGATCGCCAGCGCCATCGGATTCGCTCCGGGCGCTTCGGCCGGGTTGGCCGGCGAGCGCTGCAAGAGCAGCCGAAGTCCCGAAAGCGCCAGCGCCGCGCCGAGAAGGCCGACGAACACGGTTTCGGAAACCGGAATCCGGCCGCCCGCCCAGGCGGCCGGGATGGACGCCGCGATCCATGGGGCGAGGCGCCGCCATGGCAGCGCGCCCGCCCTTGCGAAACGGAAAACGCCGCCGGCGACGACGATGACGTTGCAGAGGAGGGCGACGCTCGGGAGGATGCGGTAGTCGGCGCCGGCGAGGACCAGGAGCGCGTTGTAGGTCGATCCGCCGCCGAACCCGACCGAGGCGTAGAGCAAGGCAGTGAGGAAGAAGCCGAAAGCGAGCGCAGGCATCGGCAACTGATGCCCTCATTGCGCCTGCGCGCACAACCGAATTGACGTTGTCATCCCGTGCGCGCTGCATCGCGCAGCGGTGCAGCGCAGACACGGGACCTCATGCGGCTCGTTCGAAGGAGGTCCCGGGTCTGCGGCGCGCCACCTTCGATGCCGCGCCGCGCCCGGGAGGACAGTTATGTGGTTTTGCAGAGGTCTCGCACGTGAGAGAGGGTTACGTCTCTCGGCTTCTTGCCGTAACAAGCAATCCCGGAGACAGGGCGAATATGAGTGCGCGACTGATATCCGCGAGCAAGTGCTTCGACGGCGAGCAGCGCATTTATGCGCATGACGCGGAGACGACGAACTGTCCGATGCGCTTTGCCGCCTTCGTTCCTCCCGGCGACGGGCCGTTTCCGGTCTTCCTGTGGCTTTCGGGCCTGACGTGCACGGAGGAAAATTTCCCCGTGAAGGCCGGCGCGCAGCGTATCGCCGCCGAACTCGGACTTCTCGTAATCGCGCCGGACACCAGCCCGCGCGGGGAGGGCGTGCCGTCGGGCGCCGATGGCGAATGGGATTTCGGTCTCGGCGCCGGATTTTATGTCGACGCGACCGAGCCGCCCTGGGCGACCCATTACCGGATGCGCAGTTACATCGAGCGCGAACTTCTCGATGTCGTCGGGACGACATTGCCAATAGATCCTGCCCGTGTCGGCATCGGCGGCCATTCGATGGGCGGCCATGGCGCGCTGACGGTCGCGCTCCGAAACCCCGGCCGTTACCGCTCGGTCTCCGCATTCGCTCCGATCTCCTCGCCGATCAATGCGCCGTGGGGCGAGAGGGCCTTTTCTCGCTATCTCGGACCTGACCGCTCATCTTGGCGCCAATACGACGCCTGCGCGCTCATCGAAGACGGTGCACGCCTCCCGGATATACTCGTCGATCAGGGTACGGCCGATCAGTTTCTCGAAACGCAGCTGAAACCGGAATTGCTGGTCAAGGCCTGCGCCGGCGCCGGACAGAAACTCACGCTCCGCCGCCATTCAGGTTATGATCATTCCTATTATTTCATCTCGACCTTCATCGAGGATCACCTCCGCTGGCATCGGGAGCGTTGTAGGGCGGATGGAGCGCGAAGCGCGATATCCGCGTAACGCCGCAAGTCTCGGCGCGGATATCGGCCTTCGGCCTCCATCCGCCCTACGCGAAGCCCGCCCTTAGAGCGATTGCATCGCAAGGGCGAAGCGGCCGCGATAGCCGTCGCCGTCCCTGTCGAGGGCGAGGGTCAGCGCCTTCAGCGCCTTCCGGTCGCCGTGGAGGACGAGGTCGCGCTCGACCGACATGGGGCTTTGCCCGCGCGCGGCATAGGCCGCCGTCGCATAGACCGCGCGTTCGATCGCCGGATCGAAGAACAATTGCGTATCGTGCGCGGTCCATTCCGCGCCGCCGGCGACGGCGTGCAGATGGAGGTGCGGCACGCGGCCCGTATACCAGCCGGGAAAGATGGTTGTGAATTCGACCGCGCCGCGTTCGTCCGTCAGCTGATGGCCGCGCAGGAACATCTGCCCGCGCGTGTCGGGGCCCGCCCCGCCCGGCTTGAGCGATTTGTAGTCGAAGTCGATGTTCTCGACGTTGGAGTAGACCCCGGCTGCGTCGCACTGCCAGATCTCGACCGGAACGCCGGCGATCGGCTCGCACGACCAGTCGTTAAGCACGCGGACCGAGAGTTTTAGCGGGACACCCTCGCGGCCTTCGCGGATGTCCGAGCGCAAGGGGCTCGTCGTGAAGAACGGCCCGCGCGCCGAGCGCGGCGTCGCCTTGCAGGATTTCGACGGCATGGCGAGGCCCGCCTTCGCCGCGACGGCGGCGGGGAAGATTCCGCCAAGCGCCGCCGCGCCGGCCGCCCTGATCAATTCACGTCGGCGCATACGCCCTCTATGTTCCCGCTCAGCAATTGCCCGTCATCACGCTGGCCCCGCTCGACGGATCGAAATAGCCCGAGCACTGACCATCGCTCATGAGATCGCCGAAGGCCGTCGAGGTGTTGTAGCCAGGCTGTCCCGTTGCGTCGACCGCGCCGCCTCCGCCGTAAGAGCCGGCGCCGCCGCCTGCAGCTTGCGCCGCCGCGGCCTTGAGGTCGAACATCGGCGGGCCGCCTTCATAGCCGCCGACAAGCGAGGGCCACAGCCAGTAGCGGCCGGGATTGACCGCGCCGAAGAGGGCGGTCAGCGTCATCAGCTCGGAAGGGTGAATTTCGCGGCCATTGATGAAGACTGCGGTCAGCCTCCCGTCGCCGCCGCCTGACGCGTTCGGCGGAAGCGCGCCCAGCGGAAGATTGGGAACAATCTGTCCGCTCGACGGCCCGCCGACCACGCCGACGAGTCCGCTGACCGGATCGTACCAATAGGCGCCGTCCGGAATGACGCCGTAGAATTCCACAAAACCCGCGAGCATTTCTCCCTCGAGCGCCGCGCCGTTGAACGCGATTCCGGACTTGGCGCTTGGAGCGCCGGCGTCGGCTTCAATTTCGGTATCGAGGTCTGCATCCGCATCATCGCCGGCGCGAACACCGGCAAGCGCCTCGATTGCGGCGCCGCCTGTTGCGGCATCAGCCTTGGCGTCTGACGGCGCATCGGCGTCCGCGTCGGCGCCGCCCGAGCAGGCGCAGGCGAGCGCTGCAATCGCGCCCGCCGCGAATCGCAACTGTCGCATGGTTCTCTCCCAATTCGCGCTAAGAGATTATCCGCCCGTTCCCCGCGCAGGGGAAGCCCGCGTTCTCATGAGTTTGCGCGGCTCACGCGCAAAGCAGCGATCGCGTCGTCTCGCAGCCGGTCCCTGTCTTCATACCAGCGGATTGCGCACTTTGAGCGCAGGATAGCGCGCGAAGTCGCGGTCGGCGGAGAAAAGCTCGTTCACCCCGTGTTCAAGGCAGATCGCCGCGACGCGGGCGTCGTGGATCGCAGGACCGGCGGTGCGGGCGGCCGTCGTGAGATCCTTCAGCATGGCCCAGTGATTTTCCGTTTCTGAAATCAGCATGAGGCTCGGCGAAGCGCGCCAAGCCTCGATCTGGTCGATAGCGTTCCCAAAGGGAGTTGGCGGCTTCAACACGCGCGGATTCGTAACAACTGCAAGGAATTCGTGCAGGCACGGCCACGCGATCGCCCAGGCTGGTCGCGCCTCCGCGAGGCGCGCGACAGTCGCCCATGCCGCGCCATGCCATGGCGACTCGGCGCGATGCGCATAGACGAGAATGTTCGTATCGACCGCGATCAACCGCCGCGGCCTTCATAGATGGCTTCGCGAAGCTTCTCCCAACTCGCGCCTTCAAACTCCGCCTGCAGACCTTCGCCGCGAAATGAAGCGTTGCGCAGCTTGAACTTTCCCTTGCGCGACTTCTTCTCGGCAATGACTTTTCTGAGCCCATCCCGGGTGAGGGCTTTCAAGGTGGTTCCCTCGCGCCGCGCGAGCTCTTGCGCTTCGGCGAGGAGAGCGTCGGGAATATCGATGGTGGTCTTCATATTGCCAGCAATATAATCTGATATTGCTAGCTGTCAAGCTGGCGGATAAAGCAAGCCCCCCTACCCCCCCATTTCATGGGGGGGAATTAGACCGTCCGTGGCGGGAGATTCGCCGATCACAGGCGCGCTGCAATCCCCCCACGCAGTGGGGGGGCAGGGGGGCTTCTTCCACGGGTCCGATCCGCGCGAGGCGGCGCGCCTCGCGCTTGATGCGCCCTCCATTCGCTGGTATTACTTTCCGAAATAAGTAATGGAGAGCGAAATGGAATCGGCGGTCACGTCCAAAGGCCAGGCGACAATCCCGAAGGCCATTCGCGACCATCTGCGCTTGAAAGCCGGAGATCGGGTGAAGTTCTTCGTCCATCCCGACGGGACGGTGGTGCTGCTGCCAAAGCGGCCGGTGACAAGCTTGCGCGGCATCGTGAAAGGCAAGGGCCGGGCGCCGACGATCGCCGAGATGGATCGCGCCATCGCAGCCGGCGCAGCGGCGCCCTTGCGCAAGCGCCGACGCGTAAAGGCGCGGTGACCGCTCGGAGCGGCAGGCCCCTCGCGCAAGCGCGAGAGGCGGGGGCCCGGCGTTATCTGCAAGCGGTTAGCTGGAAATGATCGGCATCGATACGAACGTCCTCGTGCGCTACCTCGCGCAGGATGATCCGGTTCAGTCGCCGAAGGCGACCGCATTCTTCGAACGCCTGACGGCGCGCAATCCGGGATATGTGAATCTCGTCGCCCTCGCCGAAACGGCGTGGGTGCTCGATCGTTATTATGAGCTCCCGCGCGCCGAATTGGCTGGCGCGCTCGAAGCGCTGCTGCAAGTCGACGTGATCGAGGTGCAGAAAGAGCGCGCGGTCTTCCAGGCGCTGCAAATCTTCAAGGAAGGCTGCGCTTTCGCAGACGCCCTCATCGGCGCGCTCAACCATGAGGCCGGGTGCGCGCGCACCATGACCTTCGACCGTCGCGCCGCGCGGATGGCGGGGTTCGCGCAAATCTAAGGGCGAAGATGCGCCGTCGCCGGCCGCAGCAAAGGCGCATGCGCGCTTAGTGTCCGTTACGACGGCTCCGATCGCGGAGAGTACTTTAGATAGCGCGGCTGCCGCCTTCCTCACCCATGTCACTCCGGGGGATTCGCAGTATCGAATCCGGGATCCAGAATCTCCTAATTCACCGCTGATTCCCGATTCCGCTTGGGTAACCGGGCCACGTGTGATTCACTTGACAAAATAGCTGAGTTCATGATTTGTTCTTTGGTGCATGATGGGCAAAACGGCCATTGAGTGGACGGATGCAACGTGGAACCCAGTGACCGGTTGCACGAAAATCAGTGCGGGCTGCGATCATTGTTACGCGGAGCGTTTCGCGGAGCGATGGCGCGGAACACAGGGCCATCCTTACGAAAACGGGTTCGACCTGACGCTTCGCCCGGAGAGGCTGGATCATCCGCTTCAGTGGCGCCAGCCGAGAATGATTTTCGTCAATTCAATGAGCGATCTGTTCCACAAGCAGGTGCCGACTGAGTTTATCGATCGCGTCTTTGACACCATGGAGCACGCTCGCTGGCATACGTTTCAAGTGCTTACCAAGCGCAGCTCGCTGCTGCGGAATTATGTGAACGAGAGATATCAGACCGAGCCGGTGCCGGCGCACATATGGCTCGGAACATCCGTCGAGGATGGGACCAAAAAATCTCGTATCAAGCACTTGCAGGACGCAAACGCGTCCGTGCGGTTCCTCTCGATCGAGCCGCTGATTGGACCAATCGGCAAATTGAATCTGGTCGGCATCCATTGGGTGATTGTCGGCGGCGAAAGCGGGCCCGGTTATCGGCCGATGCAACTTGAGTGGGCGCGTGAAGTCCGGGACCGGTGTCGCTCAGCAGGCGTGCCGTTTTTCTTCAAGCAATGGGGTGGAGCACGCCCGAAATCCGGCGGGCGAAAGCTGGACGGCGAAGAATGGAACGGCTACCCATCGCAGCGCCTCTCCGCCTAGCATGACAAGCTACAAGACCGATGGGACAGTCGGTGAATGGGCGCGCGAGAAGTTGGACGTTCTCGGGCGCTACTTGTCCGCATACACCACGATCCTTAGGAAATATGGATTTCAAGATTACTATTACGTCGATGCCTTCGCGGGCGAAGGACGATCTGCCCTCCGATCAGAGAAGGAAGCCGATAACGAGCCTCTTCTATCTCAGATCGCAGCGTTTCGAAGAGAAGACCCGGCTGAGATTGAGTTTATCGACGGATCGCCGCTTGTTGCGCTCGGCGTTAGGCACTCTTTCAAGAAGTACATCTTTATTGAGAAGAATCCAAAGCGCCTCGACAAGCTTCGCGCTATTGCCGCCAACTCACCTCTCCGAGAACGGATCGAAATTGTGGCTGGTGACGCGAACGACGCGCTAAAGGACCGGCTACTTTCGTCGAGAATTAATTGGACACGAAATCGTGGCGTTGTTTTGCTGGATCCCTTCGGCCTTCAGGTGCCTTGGTCAACGATCGAAATGTTGGCGCGAACCGCTGCGCTTGAAGTAATTGTCAATTTTCCAGTTGGGATGGCCATCCAGCGATTGCTGCCGAAAAGCAGCCAATTCTCCGCCCAGCAACGCAAAAGGTTGACGGAATACTTCGGCGCGCCCGACTGGGAGGCCCTATTGTATGCAGAATCCAGCGATCTATTCGGCGGTACCGTTCGGACGAAAGTTTCTGACTCGGGAAATCGATTAGCAAAATGGTATCGGGACCGGCTTAGGCAAGCTTTTGGCCATGCAACTATGCCGCGGCTCATAACCAACCGCCAAGGCGGGCACCTTTACTACCTACTTCACGCGGGCCCGAACGAAACGGGCGTTAAGATCGCCAGCGACGTATTGATGAAAGGTGGAAAACTGGTTCGGTAGGTCACTGACAGGCGATGCATTCCTCGTAATCCGTGCGCGCCGCTGCGGCGGAGTCGAGGTTGAACTGGATTTCGGCGTCGATCGGAGCGGTCGCCGCGCCCCCGTCGCCCTTCGCGCCGTTGGCGAAGCCGGCGCGCTGCACGGATTTCGACCGGCAGTAGTAGAGCGACTTGACGCCCTTCTCCCAGGCCGTCCAGTGCAACATGTGGAGGTCCCATTTGTCGGAATCGCCGGCGAGGAACAAGTTCACCGACTGGCCCTGGCAGATATAGGGCGCGCGGTCGGCGGCGAGTTCAATCACCCAGCGCTGGTCGATTTCGAAGGCGGTGCGGAAGACGGTCTTCTCGTCCTCGCTCAATATATCGAGATGAGCAACCGAACCCTCGTGCTCAAGGATCGAGACCCAGATATCGTCCGTATCATGACCTTTGGACGCCAGGAGCTTCTGCAGGGCGTCGTTCTTGACCGTGAACGAGCCGGAGAGCGTCTTGTGCGTGTAGACATTGGCCGGGATCGGCTCGATGCATGGGGAACAGCCGCCGCAGATGATCGAGATCGAAGCCGTCGGGGCGATCGCGAGCTTATGCGAGAAGCGCTGCTTCATGCCCATATCCGCCGCGTCGGGGCAGGGGCCGCGCTCTTCCGCGAGCTTCACGGAGGCGGCGTCGGCGCCCATGCGGATATGCTTGAAGAGCTTGATGTTCCAGGCCTTGGCCATGGGGCCTTCGAACGGCACACCAAGCTGCTGCAAAAACGAGTGAAAGCCCATGAGGCCGAGCCCGACCGAGCGCTCGCGCTTCGCCGAATAGACGGCTTTCGCCATCGAGGCTGGCGCCCGCGCGATAAAATCTTCGAGCACATTGTCGAGGAAGCGCATCACGTCCTCGATGAAATTGGGATCGTCCTTCCACTCGAACCATTTTTCGGCGTTGATCGAGGAAAGGCAGCAGACCGCGGTGCGCTCCGCGCCCAGATGATCCTTGCCGGTATGCAGCATGATCTCGGAGCAGAGATTGGAGGTTGAGACCTTGAGGCCGAGCTTCCGTTGATGCGCCGCCATCTGGCGGTTCACGGTGTCGGAGAAGACGAGATAGGGCTCGCCGGTCTGCAGGCGGATTTCGAGAATCTTCTGCCAGAGTTTGCGCGCATTGATCGTGCGGATCGTCTCGCCGGTCTTGGGCGAGCGCAAGGAGAACTCGCCGTCCGCGATCACCGCGTTCATGAACTCGTCGGTGATGTTGAGGCCATGATGGAGATTTAGGGACTTGCGGTTGAAATCGCCCGATGGCTTTCGGATTTCGAGAAACTCCTCGATCTCGGGATGGTGCACGTCGAGATAGACTGCGGCGCTTCCCCGCCGCAGCGAGCCTTGCGAAATCGCCAGCGTCAAGGAATCCATCACGCGGATGAAGGGGATGATGCCGGAGGTCTGCCCGGCGTGCTTCACCTTCTCGCCGATCGAGCGCACGCCGCCCCAATAGGTGCCGATGCCGCCGCCATTCGACGCGAGCGACACGTTCTCGTTCCAGGTGCCGACGATGTCTTCGAGCGAATCGCCGACGGCGTTCAGGAAGCAGGAAATGGGAAGCCCGCGATCGGCGCCGCCATTGGAGAGAATCGGCGTCGCCGGCATGAACCAGAGTTTCGAGATGTAATTGTAGATGCGCTGGGCGTGATCGGCGTCGTCGCCATAGGTCTTGGCGACGCGCGCGAACATGTCCTGGAACGACTCGCCGGGGAGGAGATAGCGGTCTTCAAGCGTCGTCCTGCCGAAGGGGGTCAGAAGCGAATCGCGGGAGTGGTCGAGTTCGATGTCGCGGACGATGCGGAGCGCGGGACGTCGCGGGACGCTCGGGAGCGGTTCCGTAGCGACTTCAACTCGTTCGGCGGCGTCGCCCGACAATGGCATATCCCTCTCCCGTCGCTTACCGTTTACAACCGCGCGCGGTCTCGTCGCCCCGAAAGGCCTCCCGGCCGCGGCGTCTCTCGCGTCTCGTTTCGGATCGCACCGACGGCGCTTTCTCGGGGCTTTTCCGGAGCGGTCGCCGGGGCTTTTGCCGGGCCATCCGGCGGCGCCCCTCGGAAGCGCCGTCGACACAACATATAGTGTCGGAGACGGCCGTCGACGTCAATATGAAGTTACCAACAGGTCAGACTTTTTTCGTTAAGGCGGCGTAAAGCGGGCGCAATGAATGCGCTTGCTGCCTTAACGTTTGGCGCCTATTCGAGCCCCGCTCCGCCTCGTTTCGGGCCCGACTTCCGGACGCGAATTTTTCCCTTCGCGGGGCCTTCGCCAACCGCGAGGAAGGGCTTCGGCGCGGCCTGAAAGCCGGCCTCGACGAATCGGGGGGCCTCGGGACCCTTGCGCCATTCCGGGGTCTCGTCGGCGTGTTGCGCAGCGCTGCGGGATTGTGCGACGCGAGCCTTGTAGAGTTCGAGCGCATTTTCGATCCGGCGAATCACGTCTTCGACGCGGGGCGCGTTGTTGGCGACAAAGCCGGAGCGCGCGGAGTCGAGTGCGACGTCGCACGCGCTCGCCGAAGCCGGAGCGATGATCAGATTGCGGAAGGCTTCAGCGATCACGCCGGCGAAGGCGTAGCCCAACAGCCCGAGGCCCAGCCACAACTCGGCCGCCGGATAGGATGAAAGCAATGTCGCCGGCAGGTCGACAGCGACCGGCCGCGCCAGCGCAAGAATCACCAGGAGGGCGCCGACGACGACGCCCAACAGAAACGCAAGCAAAGCGCGCGATTGCGGGCGCGCCGTATGGGCGTGGACATAGCCGTGGAATCGCTGCGCCGCGTCGGTCTCTTCGGTCAGGAAAGAGATATCGCGGTAAAAGACCGCCGCTTCGAGTGCGGTCAGATGCGCCTGCGAAAGATCGGCGACGGCCTCGACCGGATCGCGGCGGTGCTCCATATCCTCGCGCATGCGATCGAGCGCCTTGTCGAAGCTCTTTGCCAGCCCCGCCGCTTCCGCGCCGAAATCGCCGGCGCTGCGCCGCACCTGGCCGTCATCGGCGATGCCCGCAATCTTGAGGCCCGCACCGGCGAGAAACGGCACGATGGTCGCCGCCGCCGCGCACACCCCGAACAGCATTGCGAGGCTGCGGATGTCGCCTTCGGCGACGCGGCCGACGCCGAAGATGAAAGCTGGCCCATCGATGAAGGCGGCCCATACGAGCTGGACGGCGATCAGTCCCCAGATGAGGCCGATCGCGAAGCGCGCCAGCCATGCCCAATAGGCGACGGCGCCGTCGCAGCGGCGGCCGATCGTATGCGCGAGGTGGCGCGCAAAGGCGGCAAGCCCGTCCCGGCGTTCGGCGATTTCGCGCGCACTATGGCGAAGGCGTTCGCCAAGATGGGTGCTGGGGCTCAGTTCGACTTCGCCGTCGAGGAAGGTTGGCCGGGCGGCGTTCGGGGATTGAGTCGATTGAGCCGATCGGCCCCCAAGCACAATCTTAGCCGGGTCGGGCGCCGCATCGCCAAGCCCCTCTGTATAGGCCCGCCGGGCTCTATCGGGGGAAAAGAGGCCGGCAAGTTCGAAGCGGAATCTGAGCGCGGGCGCCTTGTGAAGCGGAGGCGCCGTCGGCGCGTCGGCGCGCGAGTGCGGCTTCGCCTCAAGTCGCGCGGCGAGCCCTTCCCTGAGCCGCTCGACCCGTCCGAAACCAGCCTTCACGCGCTGGCTAAAACCTGACACCCCTCACCCCGTGCGCTGTCCCCGCCGCAATCGGCTGGGTCGGCTCGTTCGCCGGCGCCGCAATCTTAAAGGAAAACCTCTACGGCGTCACGGCTGGAAGCGAGGCGCAAAGCCGGGGTCTTGCAGAAGGCGCGAAAAGCCGCCGCCTGGCGTGTGAGCTATGGACGAACGGCGCCCGCCGCCTTACATTCCGGCTATAGGTAAGGAATGGAGAAGTTCCGTGGCGATGTCAACACTGACCAGCAAAGGCCAGGCGACGATCCCGAAGCAAATTCGGACAGCGGCCAAGCTGAAGACAGGCGATCGCATTCATTTCACCGCGCTTGCCGACGGCACCATCATCATGCGCGTCAAAAACCGGAGCGTTCGGAATATTTCGATCGATGCTCCGGGAGGGCGACGCGTGTCGATCGGCCAGATGAACCGCTAGGCGGCGCAAGTTCGTGCTTGGGCTGGACACCAACGTGTTTGTAAGGCTCCTGATCGCCGACGACGCGGAGCAAACACGGCGTGCACGGCGATTCGTCGAGCAGGCCGTCGGGCAGGGCGAGCTCGTTCTGGTCTCGTTGCCGGTCTTACTCGAGACGGAATGGGTTCTTCGCAGCCGATACAAGCTTGGTCGAGACGCGATCTTGCGCCTCCTTCGCGCGGCGCTCGAAGCGCGCGAACTGACGTTCGAAGATGAAGGCGCATGCGAGGAAGCGCTCTTCATCTGGTCGGACAGCGCCTGCGGCTTCGCCGATTGCCTGATTCTCGCGCATAATCGCCAGCTTGGATGCCGGTCGACGGCGACGTTTGACGCGAAAGCCGCGCAGCTGCCCGGCGCAGTCTCGATATGACAATGTTTGCTGCGTTTGCTGCGCCGACCATCAACCGTGACGAAACCCGGCCGCATCGGCCGCTCGCGGCGGCGGGCGGGGCGCCTGTATAAATAGAGAATGACCGACGTCGCCGCCGCCGAAGCCAAATCGCCGCGCATCGAGTCGGTCGATTCCCTGCGCGGACTGGTCATCGTCATCATGGCCCTCGACCATGTGCGCGATTACACGAGCATTGTCCGCTTCGATCCGCTCGACCCGGAGCAGACCAACTGGGCGCTCTATCTCACCCGCTGGATCACCCATTTCTGCGCGCCGGTTTTCGTGTTCCTCGCTGGAACCGCCGCCGGCTTTCAGAGGCATAAAGGAAAATCGGCGGGCGCGCTCTCATGGTTTCTGCTGACGCGCGGGCTTTGGCTGATCGTCCTTGAACTGACGGTCGTCGCCCTTGGATGGACGTTCGAGTTCCAGCCGGGCGGATTTCTGCAGGTGATCTGGGCGATCGGCGTCAGCATGGTCGTGCTCGCCGCCCTCGTGCATCTGCCGCTCGCCCTCATCGCTGCGTTCGGCGCCGTTCTCGTCTTCGGGCACAACATCTTCCCCCCGACGTCGTTCGGCGGCTTTGATGCGCCCGAGACCGATCCGGCGAACATCGTGGCGATGCTCTTGCACCAGTCCGGACTGGCGCAGATCGGACCCGCCACCCTCTTCATCGCCTATCCGCTGATCCCGTGGATCGGCGTGATGGCGCTCGGCTATGTCTTTGCCGACCTCTACCGTCTCGATGCGACGGCTCGCCGCTCGCTGCTGCTCCGATCGGGCGTCGCCGTGACTGCGGCATTCTTCGCGCTGCGCGGGCTCAATCTCTACGGCGATCCCGGGCCGTGGAGCGAACACGGTTCGGCCGGCCGCACGATCATGTCGTTTTTCAACACGACGAAATATCCGCCTTCGCTCAGCTTCCTCCTCATGACATTGGGGCCGGCGCTGATTGTCTTGTCGCTCGCGGAGCGCTGGAAAGGTCCGCTCCACGATTTCTTTGTCGTCTTCGGCCGCGTGCCGCTCTTCTTCTACATCCTCCACATCTATCTCGCCCACGCCGTCGCCGTCGGGCTCGGGATGACGCAGGGCTTCGAGGCGAAGAGTCTCATGACCTTCTTCGCGTTCTTTCCGGAATCCTACGGCGTCGGTCTCGCCGGCGTGTATCTCATCTGGACCGCCGTCGTCGCCGCACTCTATCTTCCCTGCCGCTGGTTCGGGGCTGCGAAGAGCCGCTCGAAATCGTGGTGGATGGCGTATTTCTAGCGATCAGGTATCAGTGATCAGTGATCAGACGGCGCGCGTCGAGCCGAAGTTGCGCCCGCCCGGAGCAGGCGAATTTGACGTCTGATCACTGATATCTGATCACTGATCACTGATGTTCACCGATGAAGCGATCGTTCTCGGCGCGCGGGCGCATGGCGAAACCCATGCGATCGCGGAGCTGTTCACGGCCGCCCATGGCCGCGCGCTTGGGCTCGTCCATGGCGGGCAGGGGCGGCGCAGAGGTCCGCTGCTCCAGCCCGGAAACTTGGTCAAATGCGAGTGGAAGGGAAGAGCCGACAGCCTCGGCTGGTTCACGCTCGAACTCGATCATGCGCACGCCGCGGAGCTTATGAGCGACCGGATGTCGCTCGCCGGATTGACGGCGGCCTGCGCCTTGGCGCGCGTCGCTTTGCCCGAACGCGAGCCGCATGTCCGCGCCTTCGATGCGATGCGCGTACTGATCGCCAATCTCGGCGACGTCGATATGTGGCCTGCGCTGATGGCGCGCTGGGAATTGGGCCTCCTCGCCGAACTCGGTTACGGGCTTTCGCTCGACCGATGCGCTGCGACCGGCGCGCGCGAAGACCTCGTCTACGTCTCGCCGAAGTCCGCCTCTGCGGTCTCGCGCGCCGCCGGCGAACCGTACAAGGACAAATTGCTGGCGCTGCCGCAATTTCTGATCGACCCCGCAGCAGACGCTGCGCGTGACGACGCCGTCGCGGCGCTGACGACCATGGGGTACTTTCTCGACACGCGCGTGCTCAAGCCATTCGGCAAAGAGCTTCCGGAGGCGCGACGGCGCATCTTGAGTCTCTTGTGCGAAGCGAACTGACCCCTTCGAACCCTTGCCGCGCCTGCCCTGGCGAGTTAGGCAGGCCGTGGGATCAAGAAGGGGAGGCGACCATGAAACGGTCGAGCGCGTTTTTCGCAGCCGCCTGCGTTATGTGCAGCATGGCGCAAGCACAGTCGCCCGGCGCTGGCGGCATGGAGTTCAAGTTCACGACGCTCCGTGCCGGCGGAGATAATTTCAAGACCGTTTATTTCGGCCACGGCGTCAGAGGCGCAGTAAAGGTCTGCACGACGACCAAGGGCGTGCATGTGTACGCCTATTCGACCGGGACGGAGACAAATGTCAGCACCGTCACCAATCAGAACGAATGCACTGTGGTTGTCGGCGACAAGGTGACGGTCGTTCCCTATGTCGTTCAGGAGCCCAGCGCTACGGTGTTGGTCACGGTCCTCGGAGTTGCCGGCGTCCACGACGCTGCGCCCTAAGCGGCGCCGAAGACCTGGGCGCCGACGACGCGCGCTGCGATCTTTTTCAGCTTTTTCTGCGGCGGCGCTGCAAACCACAAATGCGAGCCGGCGTCGAGTTCGAGATCCTGAAACGCGGCGGCGGCGGCGTTGTAGTCGAATTTGGTGCGCGATTTCGGTTCGATGACGAGGTGATAGGCGAAATAGCCCTCGAGAGTCGGAGCGTGTTTTCGCAACAGCCACGCGCCCTTCAGCCCTTCAAGCGCGCCGAGGCGCGCGCTGATCGCATGCTGCGTGAAGTCGTCGAGGCCGTGTGCAACAAGCGCGTCCTTACTCGTCAATGTCGAGACCTCGGCGGCGGCGCGCTCATGATGCTTGGTCTCCTGATCGAGGGCCTTCCTGGCGCCGACCGTCGCACTCCCGTCGCCGGCTTCGGCATGCGTCTGAAAGGCGTGGAACGCCGCGGCGTATCGGAAGCGCGCCTCGGCGGCGGCGGCGCGGTTGAGGAATTTGAGACCGCGCCTGTCGCCGAGCGCGACGAGCGCGCAGCCGGCGTGAAGCCAGGCTTCCGCGTGATCGGGCCGCCATTTGACCGCTTCGAGAAAGCGCCGCGCGGCTTCCTTGGCCGTCATCAGCTCGCCGGCGATCCGTCCACGGATGAGCGCGGCGTCGCGGTCAAGGGGCGCTCGCGCGGCCTTGTCGTCGAGATCCCTTAGGGTCCGCGATTTCTCGCGGGCCGCTGCGTGCGCCTGCGCCCAATCGCGCTCCGCAAGTTCGCGCCATTTGCGGTCCAGCTCCGCCTCCGCCTTTGCGGCGAAATCGCCGAGCAGTTCGGCGGCCGCCGCCGGCCCGGAGCAGGGCGGGCGGGGTTCTACGCCTACGGCGGCGAGCCGGTCCTTGAGGGCAGGATGCGTGTCGGCGAAGCCGGTCGCTTCGGCCAAGGCGGCACGCGTCCATTTGCCGTTCTCCGGCCAGCCGCACATCGCAGACATGGCGCGGGCGATCGCCGCCTGCGGGTCGATGTCGGGCGCCGGCGACGCGATCGCGCGCCGGCGCACCGCCGGCCAGAATTTTTCTCCGAGATGACGGGCGGCAAGGCTGATGCGCACGAGCGAATCCCCGATCGCCTGCGCCCCGGCGATCTCCGCTGCGCGCCTGTCGGCCGCGAATTCGTCGGAGCGGCCGAGGGGAAAGCTCAGGCGGTCGAAATAGGGAGCGAACCAGCGGATGAAATAATAGAGGGGCAAATTGAGAAGATTGTGATGGGCCTCGAGCTGGGCGAACAGGCGCGCCCACAGGGCGCGCGTGCGATAGAGCGAGGTTCCGGTCTTGCCGTGCGCGCCAGCGAGATGGCCGTATTCATGCGCGAGCACTGCCGCGAGCTGCGGCTTCGTCAGCGCCCGCATCAACGGCAGGCCGACAACAAGCCTGTTGATCGAGCCGCCGAAAAACCCGAAGCGAGGAATTTGCTGGATGTAAGCGTTGAGTTCGCCGTCGACATAGACTTCGTCGACCTGCGGCCCGTCGAGCCTGGCGCGTATCGTCTCGATCGTCGCAAAAAAATCCGGCGCGTCAGCCGCGGCGATCAAAATCCCTTCCGGCGCATCGAATTTGATGAACATCGAGCGCAAGATCATCAGACCGACGACTGCGACGGCCAGCGCGAGCTTGGCGAACAGCGCTTCGCCGGCATGATTGACGAAAGCCGCATAGCCGAGGATCGCGACCAGCGCGGCGAGGAGCCCGAGAAAGACGAACGGCGCGGCGTAGCCGGCGGCGGCCGTCAGAACCACGAGCCGGCGATAGCGTTCGGGGTCGGCCTTCGCCAGGGCCTCGAAGCGCTCGATCTCGCGCTGGGCCGCGGCTTCTCGTCGGGCCTCGTCTTTCCAGAACATCGCCGTCCCCGATCCGGGCCGGACTCTCGCAACGGCCTGTTAAGATCGGCTTAACCATGGGGAAATCGCGGGGAGGCAGCTCCTTGCTTTCGGCCGGCGACGGCGGGTATGCGCCGGCCCTTAACAGCTGTTCGCCTCATGGTCCGCACCAGAAATCCTGAGCCGCCAAAGTCGGAAGACATTTTTCTCGAGCCGCTCGATGAAGCGCTCTCGCGGCGCTATCTCGCTTATGCGCTCTCGACCATCACGGCGCGGGCGCTCCCCGATGTGCGCGACGGGCTCAAACCGGTTCACCGCCGCATCCTCTACGCGATGCGCCAGATGCGGCTCAATCCGGGCGGCGGCTTCAGGAAATCGGCGAAGGTCGTCGGCGAGGTGATGGGCAATTTCCATCCGCACGGCGACCAGGCGATCTATGACGCCATGGTGCGTCTGGTGCAGGATTTCTCCGTACGCGTCCCATTGATCGACGGTCAGGGGAATTTCGGCAATATCGACGGCGATAACGCCGCCGCAATGCGGTACACCGAGAGCCGGCTCACGGGCGCGGCCGCGCTCCTCCTTGAAGGCATCGACGAAGACGCCGTCGATTTCCGCAAGACCTATGACGGAGAAACCGAAGAGCCGGTCGTCCTGCCGGGGGCGTTCCCGAATCTTCTCGCCAACGGCGCTTCGGGCATCGCGGTCGGCATGGCGACTTCGATCCCGCCGCACAACGTCGCCGAAGTCATCGACGCCTGCCTCCATCTCATCAAGACGCCGAACGCGCACACGGCGACCCTTCTTAAATTCATCAAGGGTCCGGATTTTCCGACCGGCGGCGTGTGCGTCGAGTCGGCCGGCGCCATGGAGGAGGCCTACGCCACCGGCCGCGGCGGATTTCGTGTGCGCGCTAAATGGGCGATCGAGGATTTGGGACGCGGACGGTATCAGGTCGTCGTCACCGAGATCCCTTACCAGGTCCAGAAGGCGAAGATCGTCGAGCGCATCGCCGAACTGATGGCGGCGAAAAAGCTCCCCATGCTCGAGGACGCGCATGACGAGAGCGCAGAGGACATCCGTCTCGTTCTGACGCCGCGTTCGCAGAATGTGGACGCTGCGACGATGATGGAGGCGATCTTCCGGTCGACCGAGCTCGAGACGCGGTTTCCGTTAAACATGAATGTCCTCGGCGCCGACGGCGCGCCGCGCGTGCTGGGCCTGCGCGAAGTCTTGCGCGCTTTTCTCGACCATCGTCGGGAGGTCCTGCAGCGCCGCTCGCGCCATCGCCTAGAAAAGATCGCCGAGCGGCTCGAAATCCTCGACGGTCTCCTCATCGCCTATCTCAATCTCGACGAGGTGATCCGCATCATCCGCTACGAAGACGAGCCGAAAGAGAAGCTGATCAGAAAGTTCAAGCTCTCCGACAATCAGGCGGAAGCCATCCTCAACATGCGCCTCAGAAATCTGCGCAAGCTCGAAGAGATGGAGATCAAGGCCGAACACGCTGCTCTTCGGAAAGAGGAAAAGGCCTTAAAGGCGCTCCTGAAATCCGGAGACGCGCAATGGGACCGCATCGCCGAGGAATTGAAGGAGGCGCAGAAGGCCATTGATCCGAAGACGCCTCTCGGGCGCCGGCGCACGAGTTTTGCTGACGCGCCCGTCGAAGAGGAGATCGACCTATCGGCTTTTATCGAGAAGGAGCCGGTCACGGTGATCCTCTCGGAAAAGGGCTGGATCCGCTCGATGAAAGGCCATGTCGAGGACGCCGGGTCGATCAACTACAAGGAAGGAGACGCGGAAGGCTTCGTCATCAAGGCGATGACGACCGATCGCATTATGCTCTTCGCCACCGACGGCAAATTCCACACATTGGAGGTTTCATCGCTCCCCGGCGGCCGCGGCCATGGCGAGCCGATCCGGCTCATGATCGACCTCGCCAACGACCAGTCTGTCGCGGCGGCGTTCCTTTACGCCGGCGAACGACGGCTCCTCGTCGCATCCTCATCCGGGCACGGATTTTTCGTCAAGGAAGACGACTGCGTCGCCACCACGCGCAAGGGAAAGCAGGTTTTGAATCTCGTTCCAGGCGCTGAGGCGGCGGTGTGCCGGGTGTGCGCGGGCGACATGATCGCATCGGTCGGCGACAACAAGAAGCTCCTCGTCTTCACCGCCGCCGAGCTCCCCGAGATGTCGCGCGGCAAGGGCGTCGCGCTGCAGAAATACCATGACGACGGATTGTCCGACGCCAAATGCTTCTCGAAAGCCGAGGGCCTCACCTGGACCGATCGCTCAGGGCGGGTGCAGACCGTCGATGGCTGGAAGGATTATCTCGGCAAGCGCGCCCAATCGGGGCGCATCGCGCCCAAGGGCTTCCCGACCTCGAAGAAATTTGGGCGGGATTAAGTCAATCGCGATTTCTTGGCCCGCGCGTCCTGTTGCGCCTGCATGTAGGCGCGCAAGACCGCGTTCATGCGCGTCTGATAACCTTGCCCATCTCCTTGAAGAAATCGACCACGTCAGCGTCGATGCGGACGCTCAGGTGCTCCTTTTTTTCCGGGAAAATCACCTTCGCGTCTTTCCAAAACGCGCGCGTAGTCTCAGCGATATCGCTGAAATCGATGTCCTCGTGGCAGAAATTCTGCAACTCCTCAGTCGTTAGCGGCCTTTTGTACTTCTTCATAATACGCTTCCCTTCTTCCCGCGACGCCGTGCGGGCCGAAATGCCTTCGCGGTCCCTGTGGACGGCGACAGCGATCAGGGCAGACCAATACCGCGTTCGCCATTCTTATGCGCGACGATGAAAACGGATGTACGCAGTCGACGCTCGGTCCTTCCGGCGCTGGTTCAGCGCGCCACGCCCTGAAATGCGCCGACCGGCGTGTAGCACGTGCAGATCGAGCCGACCGGAATCGGAACGGCCATGGTGCAGGAGCCTGCGGGCGTGACGCAGAACTGTGCGACCGCGCCGCGCGGTTGGGTCGGCGGATACGAAACCGGATCCTGGTCGCGCCGGCGTGTTGTGATGCGGCAGTCCGTCGTGTCGCTTCCCTTCCGGCAAAGGTCCGGCTCATCGCATTCTCCGTCTCCGGAATATTCGCAGCTGTCGGGGCCGTCTTCAACCACCTTTTTCTTGGGCGCCTTCTGCGGGGCCGTGCCTCGACATTTGCCGTCGCCGTCGCAGGCCTTTTCCCAGCCGCTCGAAATCGCAACGAGACGGTCGACTTTTGCGGGGTGCGAGGGTGTCTCGACATCGGATCCCAGCATTTCCATCGCCACACGCGAGTCATCGTGAGATGCGCCCATGCGCTCCAGAATGAATCCGGAGAAATAGTCGGCCTCAAGTTCGAGGCGGGGGCGGCTTCCTCCGTTGTCAAGTGTGTGGCCGTTAAGATGGTGTCCGATCTCATGCGCCATGATGCTGGTTGGAGCCCAGTCGTTATTTGTCGATGCGCGCACGCTCTGAATGAAGGCCGGATTGTAGAGGACATAGCGGACCGAATTCTGAATGACAGCGGCCGCATTGGGCACGCCCGCGGCCCGGATCTGGAAATTCTTCGATAGTCCCGACGCTTCGATAATCCGGTCGATTGTGCTCTCGGCCTCCTTGTTGGAATTGAATGACGTCACGTTCGCCGGCAGGCGCTCGCTGAAATAGCTGCAGCTGTCATCGAGGTCGATCGACTCAAGCGGCTGCGCTACGGCGCAGAGTGGGGCGAGCGCCGCGGCGCTCGCGCATAGATAAATCTGGGTCGCAAAGCGATTCATGTGAATCTCCCGAATTGATTGGATGTCCGGGCGACGCTACGAGCCTTGCCCGCCGACCTGCGCAACGGGCCCACCTTGGCGCGGCTGTAGAAGGCGGGCTGTGACGAAGGTCACTAGGCTTGGCGATTGACCTGACCTCTGCCTTGCGCGAAGGGTCTGAAGCCCTTGGCCCTTCCCGGGAGACGGCCTGTAACCGGGCCAAAATGGCGGCCAAAATCAATTGCGATATCTATCTAACTTTATGATATTATTTCTATATGGAGAACGATCAGCCGGCCAAAAAAGCGGCCAAAAAAGCGGCCAAATTGGCGGCCCCAAATATCGCGGCCATTGATCGCGGCGAGGCGGTGAGCATGATGGAGCCGCTCTTGGTGCGCGAGAGCGCGCGCCAGCGCGGCCTCCTTGCCGATCACGCCCTTGAACTTGCCGCCAGCTCGACCGGGCTTCGCAAAAGCATGCCTGAGGGAATTGCAACGGGGCTTTGCGATCTCGTGCGCTCGATGAATTGCTATTACAGCAATCTCATCGAGGGCCACGACACGCATCCTGTCGATATCGAACGGGCGCTCAACGACGATTACAGCAAAAATCCGAAGAAGCGCGATCTTCAACTCGAAGCCAAGGCCCACATAAGCGTCCAGAAGTGGATCGATGAGAAGGGCGTGGCCGGCAAAGCGACCTCCCGCGCGAGCATCCTCGAAATCCATCGCCGGTTTTGCGAATTGCTCCCCGAAGACATGCTATGGGTCGAAAACCCCGACACCAAAAAACGCGTCAAAGTTACGCCGGGAGAGTTACGCCGGCGCGACGTGAGGGTCGGGCGGCATGTCCCGGTGAGCGCAGGGGCGGCGCCGCGCTTCATGCAGCGCTTCGAAGAGGGTTACGCCGGGCTCGGCAAGATCGATACGATCATAGCGTCGGCCTGCGCTCATCACCGCTTGCTCTGGTTGCACCCGTTTCTCGACGGCAATGGCCGCGTCGCGCGGCTGATGTCTTATGCGATGCTGCTCGACATGCTCGATACAGGGGGTCTGTGGTCAATCGCGCGCGGGCTTGCCCGCAATGAAACCGCCTACAAACAGCATCTTGCGGAATGCGATCTGACCCGCCGGAACGATCTCGATGGCCGGGGAAATTTGAGTGAGGAAGCGCTGGCGGCGTTCGTCACATTCTTCCTCGAAAGCTGCATCGACCAGGTGAAGTTCATGGAAGGACTGATGCAGCCTGCGCGCCTGCAGGGTCGCATCATGATCTGGGCGGAGGAAGAAATGCGCGCCGACGCCCTGCCGCAAAAGTCCGGCGCGGTGCTGGAGGCTGTCCTCTATCGCGGAGAGCTGCAACGCGGCGACGTTGCACCTTTGCTGGGCGCCAGCGAACGCAACGCGCGCCGCGTCACCGCTGCCCTGCTTGAACGCGGCGTGCTCACATCGAAAACGACGCGCGCTCCCTTGCGTCTCGCCTTCCCGGCGGCGCTCGCCTCGCGCTGGATGCCGGGGTTGTTTCCAGAAAAACCAGGCGGCGGGTAGCGGCGCTGCATGCAAAAGCTTGCGCCCGGATGACCATCGGATCGCCCACCCGCCGACCCGATCGCCGGGATCGCGGCAGGGCGGCCCGCTCGGGAGCGAAACAGGGCCCGGACCTTGCCCGCTGATCGCGGCGGAGGCCGTTTTTGAAGAGTTAGCGCCGGGGTGCTAGTCTCCATGCCGGCAGTTGCGTTGGGCAGGAGCCCGTGTTTTCGGGGGTCGCCATTTCGCGGGTTTTGACAGTCCTGGCGCTTGTTGCGCTCGGGGGCGCGGTCGCTTTCAGCGAAATCTCGCGCCGGCGCGATCACAGGGAGACCAAAGCTGGCCTTGCGGCGCTCGAGGCGGACGTCGACGCGGCCCGCAACGAGGCGCACGCCGCGCTCGAAGCTGTCATCGCTCCGGACACGCTCGCCGCAGCGAACGCGTCGGTTTATCTCATCGTCGTCAACGGCCGCCCGCGCGGGACGGCCTTCGTCATCGACCGCGACAAGGGAATTCTCGCCACGGCCGGCCACACGGCGGACTCGCTTCCGGTCGATGATCCGAAGGCGGAGATCCATATTCTCAATCGCTTCGCGCGAGCGCCGATCGCGGTGAAGGACCGGCACGTCCACAAGGGCTTCGGCGCCTTCCGCGCGCTCGTCGAATCCTATCAGCCGATCCGAAAACACACTTCGATCTACGCGCCCCAGGCCGCGCCGGTCAGGGATCTCGCATTCGACGCAGGCCTGATTACGGTCGATCCGATCGACCCCGAAACCGGGGAAAACCGCCTCGGCCCCGATCTGCCGATCGCATCGGAAGAAAAGCTTGTGAAGCTTTCGGCCGGCGCGGCGATCGCCATCATCGGTTACCCCTATGACACGCTCGACGATGGGTTTTCGGCCGACGCGGCCATTTCGCGGATCGATCGCGGCGTCGTGTCGGCGGTCATGCCGCCTTTGGACGCAGCGGCCGAGGCGCCC
>Ga0187893_10000886_pt1 | contig 75362 bp, 59 predicted proteins | sample MA1701074metaG_FD_139574 | JGI IMG/M metagenome (GOLD analysis project Ga0187893, IMG submission 139574) | White microbial mat communities from a basaltic lava cave in the Kipuka Kanohina Cave System on the Island of Hawaii, USA - MA170107-4 metaG ...
ACGGGCCGGCTGGCATCGCTGAAGCGCACGGCGAGACGCGCTCGACCGCCGTTCGGGGACACTGCATACAGTCCGGGCCTGCCGCTCTGGTCGACAGCATGGAAGTAGATGTTGCGGCCGTCGGGCGAGAAGGTCGGCCATGCAACCGAGGCCAGTCGCTCGTCTGCGGCCTTCAGGATCTCGCGTTCGCTTCCATCGAGGCCCAGCAAAATGATGGATTCGTATCCCCGAGTTCCTACCAAGTGCACTCCGTCCGGTGACCAGCGAGGATACGTAGCCGGACCGCGTGACACACGACGAGGGGCTCTCCAAGCGCCACCTAACGAGTCGCGCGAGATGACGTAGGCGGAGTTTTCTCCGACAGCTTCGTATCCATAGGCTATGCGTCGCCCGTCTGGTGAGAATGACGGCTGGAATTCCTCGCCCGGCTGATCGGTCAGGCGCTGGGGACTCCCGCCATTCACCTCAACGAGGAAGATGTCGCGAGTCCCATACTTCGCCGAGTGAAATACGACGGAGCGTCCGTCCGGCGAAAACGCGGGATGGAACTCGGCGGCGGAGTCCACCGTTAGGCGGCGCGGCTCTCCGCCTGTAACGCTCACGAGGTAGATGTCTTGATTCCCCTCCAGATTCGCGTCGAAGGCCAGCCACTTGCCATCTCGCGACAACCCGTGGCTCTCGACGACCTGATTGCCGCTGGTCACGGGGCGCGCGTCTTTCATCGTGACAGTGCCGCTCGCCAGTAGCGGAAGCGCCCAAACATTGCGCCGGAAGAAGTACCGTGTGTACACAGCCTTCGTGCCGTCGCGCGATAGGGACACCGAGTGCGGCTCGAGGCCAGTCGTTAGGCGTACTGGTCGGCCGGCGCCAGTGCCCGTACTCGTCACGTTCAACATGTATAAATCCCGCGGCCCATCTCTATCCGAGATGAAGAGCAAGTGGCGACTGTCGGGTGACCACGCTGGACTCGTATGCAGCGCGCGTTCCCGTGAGATCTGAATCGGCTTGCCACCTTCGCTGCTGACGAGCCACATCGAGCTCGGGGCAACATTGCCGAACAGCGCGCCGATCTCGAGAAAGTTCTTGTTTTGTGTCAGGTACACGATTCGCCGCCCATCCGGGGCAAGGCGGGCGGAATACGGACTCGCAGCGACCACCACGAGTCGTTCGGCGTCGCGGTCAAACGCGCGAGTGAAAAGACTGTCGCCTCTCGTTATGACGATGCGGTCGCCCTGCACATCCTCTACTCGGCCGGCGGCGATGGTGCGCGGTGGGCCCCCGAACCTCGGTACGGTAACTGCACCCGCACTGTCGTGAAAAATGACAGTGCGACCATCTTCCGACCAAACAGGTCGAGGTCGGATAGACTGCACTCCGTCTTGCAGCACAATCGGTCGGCCGCCCTGGAGGTCACGGACATTGATTTGAATCGGACCGGATCCTGACCAGGTCACATAGGCGACCTCGCGACCGTCTGGAGAGATTGCGGGTTCAATCTCCAATTCGTTGCCCCTCGTAACCTGTCGTGTGTTGGCCACCTCGAGCGTGTTCCGCGCATCACTGAACGGAGACCAGACCAGCACGCCGGCGACGGCGGCGAGCACGAACACTCCGACGATCACCCAAACGCGCATCGAAAAAGGGCGCCGGAGTGCCACACGCTTGCTCGGCGCGAGCTGCGCCGGAGTGATTCCGCCAGTCGGCGTGCTCAGAGCCTCGAGCACGGGCAACATCTCGTCTGCGCTCTGCCAGCGGTCGGACGGATGTTTCTCGAGACATTTCATGACGAACTGCTCGAGCACTGGCGGCAGCGACGCTCGGTGTTCGTTGAGCGGACGTGGGGTCTCGGTGAGATGCGCAGCGAGGACCCGCTGCGATGTCGCGCCTCGGAACGGCGGCTCGCCGACGAGCATTTCGTAGGCGACAACTCCGACCGAGTAGATGTCGGCACGATGGTCCAAATGCTGGTCCGCCGTCGCTTGTTCCGGAGCCATGTAGGCCGGAGTGCCTAACGCCACGCCGGCCGTTGTGACCTTCGGTCCAGTGACCTCGCTCAGAGCCTTCGCCACGCCGAAATCGCTCACCAGCGCGTGCCGGTCCGAGAGGAGGATGTTGGCTGGCTTGATGTCTCGGTGTACGACATTGTGCCGGTGGGCATAAGCGAGTGCGTCTGTCACCTCCCGGATGAATCGAATGGCGTCCTGCACGGGGAGCGCGCCGTGGCGGGCGATCCAGTCGCCGAGCGATTCGCCTTTGATGTACGGCATCACGTAGTACAGGAGCCCACCTGCTTCCCCCGAGTCGTGCACACCTAGGATGTGCGGGTGGGTCAACCCGGCGGCGATCCGCACCTCGCGCAGAAACCGATCTGCGCCGAGCGTCGCTGCGATGTCAGGGAGCAGCACCTTGACCGCTACTTGGCGGCCATGTCGTAGGTCCCGGGCGAGATAAACAGTTGCCATCCCACCGTGGCCGAGTTCGCGTTCGATCTCGTAGCGACCGGCGAGGGCAGCCGAGAGCTGTGGTGGGAATTCACTCATCGCGCCTGGCATGCACCTCCGGTCGGTGATGGCGCGCGAGCATTCGGGGAGATTACTCCTGCTTCAGCATGCAGCTGAATGGAGCTCACTCGCGCGGCGGCAACGGTGGGCTTTCGCGGGAGCTTGATACTGCTGACCCAAGGGGCCGCGCGCCAGCTTGGTCGTCCGAGTTAGGCGGGACGCTGGAGGATGCATGCGGCCGTCACGTCGAATGGAGTCACGCTTTGCCCCGCGTCCAGCGCAGCATTTTTGGATTGGGTTTAGTCGCGAAGAGCCACTTACACTGCTCGATGAGCCTTCTCAGTTCGCGCGCGGCCACCGTCCACAGTCTGCCAAAGTCCATTCTGACTCACTGGCGCTTCGCTGCGTTGGCGAGCTTCGCCTTGGCACGCTGCGTCGTTTCGTTCGCGAGGAACTTTGCGATTCGCGCGATGAGCCGAGTGGGCACGGGCTCGGAGAGCGGGAATCGAATAGTGCCTTTGCTGAGCTCATAGGGCGCGAGCTCTGTTTTAAATGCTTCGGCGAGTCGAGCGTTTGCCGGATAGATCGAGAAATGTTCCTTCCAGCCGGCGAAATAGATCACGTAAGCGCCATGCTGTTTGTACGTCGGCATCTGGTAGCTGATCGTCTCTTCGGCTCCTGGCAGCGCCTTACGGATTGTGGTTCGGACGAGCCGCAGCGCCGCTTGCTGGTTCGCGGGTCGAGTCCTGATGTAATCGTCGACGGACTTGAAATCGGTCTTGGCCATTATCGCGAGTCGTTGGGCTCGATTGGGAAGGCCGCGGAACAAACTTGGACGGGTAGGCCTGGCTGACATTCCAGTCGTGTTATGCACGGTTTCGTCGAGACGAGCTTCATCACATTGTAGTTAGATGCGTTGGCGCGAAGCTACGGCCGAGGGTGCTTGGCTGCAACAGTCAGGAGCGTTGTGCATCGACGCAGTCCTGGACGGCTGCCTAACGCGGGCCTGTTTACTCCCCGTCCACCCGAGCGGCAAACCTTGCGTCTGAGGCGTGTGGCGCTATCGCGGCGTAGATGTTCCGCTCAACGGATGAGCTGTGTAGTCGACCGAGGCCCGCGCTATGCAGTGCGGTATCTGCTCAGCAACCTGCAGACAAAGGAGGCGCAGTATGCGCACGCGATTCCTGACCGGCTTGGTTGCCGGTCTTGTGCTCGCTGGATGTGCTCGTCAAACACGAGTGGAATCGACCGGAGATGTCGCGCTCAGCACAACTCCGGCGGACTCGAGAGTCCTGCCGAGCGGCACGACGCTCGAAGTCAGGCTCGACCAGGAAATAGGTACTAAGTCGAGCAGAGTGGGCGACACGTTCACCGCGACCGTCGACAAACCGATCGTCGCTTCCAATGGCGCGACCGTAGTGCCGTCAGGCTCGACGGTCTATGGCAGGGTCATGGGACTCGACAATTCAGATCACGTGGGCGAGCCTGCCGCGATCAAAATCGATTTCGAGCGAATCGAAGTCCGCGGTCAGAGTCACCCTCTAAGCGCCAAAGTAACGGCGACGAACCTGCAGACACGTGGGGGCGATACGCGAAGTGAGACACTTAAGAAGGCCGGTATTGGCGCGGCCGCGGGTGCGGTGTTAGGCGCCGTTCTAAGCGGCGGTGAGCTCAGCAAGATCTTGTTAGGCGGTGCGCTGGGCGCGGCCGCCGGTACGGTCATCTCGCTCGGCGTCGGCGACGTTGAAGGCGTGCTTCCGGCCGGCACGAAGATGACACTGCAGACCACAAGCACAGTGGCGCTGCGTTAAGCAAGCGAATTACCGCCGATCGCACAACACCTAACGACTACTCGCGCACGCGCAGATCGACGTCTCCGGCAGCGATGTCAGTCGCCGGCTGATTGCTGAAGCTCACGGATGCCGTGACGCGATAGCGCCCGGCGGGTAGCGAGTCGCCAAGCACGTCACGGACGCGAACGATTCGTTCCAGCTCGCTAGTGGCGACCGATCCTCCCGGTGGGAGGGGGTACGTGACGCGAAAACCAACGCACGCCGCCCTCGGATTCACCGTGATGCTCCAGCGCTCATACTCCCACTGGTGCACCGCGCCCGGGGCCAGGCTGGCCACGCGAATGTTCATGGAACAGGGGCCGAGCTCCAGCGTCCACGTTAGGCTGCCGCTATTCGTCGCGATCGCACGGATTCGCAGCAAGCTATCGCCGGGCGCGATGATTTCGGCGTGCGCCCTGAAGTCGACCGACTCGGACTTGGGCGGCGTCCGTGTACCAAACAATGCGCACGCGTCCAACAGTGGGCAGCCGAGAAGAAGCAAACCGGCGGTCGTTCGTTTGCGCGGGTCCATGGACTGGGATGCTATGCCGACGCGTTGACTCTGTCGAGCGCGCGAGGAATGTTCGTCCTTCCCCACTCCAACAATCCATGATGGCCAATCGGTCGCACGTATCGCGCTTCCTGCTCTCAGTCGCATTGGTTGCCGCGCCCGCGAACACGATGGGGCAGACGATCGAATATCAGCGCGCCGAGCAGATGCTCACGTGGAACGCCCTGCGTTACGTGACCGGGGACCAAGTGAATCCCACGTGGTATCGCGACAGCACGCGATTCTGGTACCGCGTTATGACGCCGCGCGGCTTCGAGTTCGTGACGATCAATCCAACGACTGGCTCGCGGTCTTTGCTCTTCGAGAATGGACGGTTGGCCGCTGCACTCACTCGATCAGCTGACACGGCAGTAGCTGGCAATAAGCTCCCGTTCCAGACGATTGCGTTCGAAAATGATGGAAGGGACGAGCGGCGCATACGCGTAAAGCTGGGGAACCGCGGGTTTTCCTGCGAGCTTGCGACATACACGTGCACGAAAGCCGACACGCTGCCAACCCGGACGCGTTTCGTGAGGTCGCCTAACGAGGAATGGGATGCCCTCTCGTCAGGCTACAACCTATGGTTGCGGCGCGTGGGGAGCAGCGACTCCATCCAGCTCACGACGGATGGAGTGGCCGGCTACGCCTACGGTGTAACATCGCCCTCACCGACGCAGGTGCGCAGCAAGATACCGGCGGCGCCTCAGGTAACGTGGTCACCAGACTCGAAACGACTCGTCGTTCCACGGATCGACGAGCGCGGCGTCGGGAAGTTCGTGGTGTATTCCTCGACGTCCACGCGTCCATCGTACTACGAATATCCGTACGCGCTGCCCGGCGATTCGATCGTCCAAACGTTCGTGCACTACGTGGTCGATGTGTCGACACGCACGAGTCGGCGCCTCGAAGCACCGGCACAGCCGTATATGACGTTCTACACATTCGGCGGACGGTCTGTGCAGTGGAGCCCGGCGTCCGATCGCATCTACTTCACGCAGGTGGATCGCGGTCCCAAGCGTGTGCAGCTGATGGTTGCTGACGCATCTGGAGGTGCGGCTCAGCAGATTATTGCAGACAGCAGCAAGTCCTACGTGGTCGGCAGCATCGACATCATCGGTGGCCGGACCAACTGGCGCCCGCTCAAGAACGGCGACTTGATCTGGTTCTCCGAGCGCGACGGCTGGGGACACCTGTATCACGTCGGCTCAGGCGGCCTCGTTAGGCATCAGATCACCAGCGGTGACTGGGTCGTGACCGGTTTGCTGACTGTGAACGAGACTACAGGGCGAGTCTTCTTTACGGCGCGCGGCCGCGAAACGGGACGGCATCCGGAATACGATCTGCTCTACTCCGTGGGGCTCGACGGCTCCGGCCTAACGCTGCTCACTCCGGAGGATGCGGACCATCAAGTCACCGCGGTACCTAACGTGCCGCTTTTTCTCGACACGTACTCGCGCGTGGACCAGCCACCGGTCACGGTCCTTCGTTCGGCGGAGGGCCGAGTGGTGAAGGAGCTGGAGAAGGCCGATATCAGCGCGCTCAAGGAGATCGGATGGCGGCCCGGCGACGTGTTCAGCGCCAAAGCGCGCGACGGCGTCACCGAGATCACAGGGGTCATCTGGAAACCCAGCCAATTCGATTCGACCAAGAGCTACCCGGTGATCGACCACATTTACCCCGGGCCGCTGATCACGCCGGTCAGCCACGAGTTCTACCCGACGCGCGCCAGCTTCAGCTACTCGGCGTTCGGCCAGGTGCAGGCCCTGGCGGAGCTGGGCTTCATCGTCGTCGAGATAAACGCGTTAGGCAACTCAGGCCGGAACAAGGCCGTGTACACCACGTGGTACGGCAACATGGGTGACAATGGAATCCCGGATCACGTGGCCGCGCTCAAGCAGCTGGGAGCGCGATTCCGCTGGATGGACCTAACGAGGATCGGAATCTACGGGCACTCGGGTGGCGGCTTCTCTTCCACGGACGCGATGCTGCGGTATCCCGACTTCTACAAGGTGGCGGTATCCACGTCGGGCAATCACGACAATCGCAGCTATTATCATGGATGGGGCGAGCGCTTTCAGGGCCTGCTCGTGAAGGACACGCTGCGCGGCACCGACAACTTCGCCGCGGCCGCCAACAAGACGATCGCCGGGAACCTCAAGGGAAAGCTGTTCCTCATCCATGGGGATTTGGACGACAACGTGCATCCGGCGCACACGCTGGCGCTCGCGGATGCGCTCATCAAAGCGAACAAGACGTTCGACATGTTGATCTTGCCCGATGCCACGCACGACCTAACGGGGAATCCGTACGTGATTCGGCGGACGTGGGACTATTTCGTCGAGCATCTGATGGGCGCGCGTCCGCCGGTTGACTACACCATCGCGCCGCCGCCGCAGTGAACGATGCGCGTTACGCTTGCATTGAGCGGCCTGCGCGTCGCGCTACTGGCCGTCCTACTCCCGCTCTCGACGCAGGCTCAGCTCAGCCGGCCTATCGTTGCCGTCTTCGCTCATCCCGACGACGAACGCATCATCGGCCCCTTGCTGTCGCGCCACGGAAGCAGCCTGCGCGGCCAACCGGCTCGGCGTTAGGCAGCTGCACCTGATGGGATTTCCGGACGGCGGCCTCGCATCGTTCGATGTGCTCGGCAAACTACGCTCTGAGCTCGTCGCAATCATCGATTCGCTCCGGCCCGCGGCGATCATCACTTTCGGTCCGGAGGGAGTCACTGGGCATCCCGATCACCGGCTAGTCGGCGACGTCGTGACACAGATCGTTCAGAGCGACGCGAAATACGCGAAAGTGGACCTGCTGTACGCGTCACTGCCAACCGAGCGTCTCGCGACTGCACCGCCCGCACAACCCAATGTGAACGGTATGGCGCAGGCGCTGCTGACCGTGCGCGTGCCGTTCGAGGAACGCGACGTCGCGGCGGGACGCGAGGAATTCGCGTGTCATCGGAGCCAGTACACGCCCGCGGAGATGGACGCGATCAACCGGTAGCTCGCGCACTCTTGGAACGGCAGCGTATGGCTGCGGCCGTGGAACGGGACGCTGCACGATCGCGAACTTCTCAGGCGTTAGGCGCCGAGCAGCTGCTTGACCGCGCCGTCCTCGGCCGCGTAGACGGTCGCCATGCCTCCGGCACCGAGCTCTCGCTCGAAGCGGTATTTGCCGGCGAGCGCAGCGTTCAGGCGCTCGAGCGACTCGGTCATCTACCTCTCGCGGATGGCGGCGCCCAAAAGTACGGCCGAGCGCCATCAGATCCATCGCCGTGGGCTCCTGGACCTAACCGGGCAGTATGGTTTCCGGTGCCTGCCAAGTCCAGTTCAGAGGGTGCGTGGCGAAAAGCCCGCTACGCCATCCCTAACGAGTTTGAGGTCTACAACTGACCGTTAGGCAACTACGACCCGGTGCGGTTCATCACGGGCGCGTTCAATTCCAGCTTCCAACAAATGGGAATCTCTGGGTCCAAGGAACTGCGCACAGAGCAGTACTTCTCTACGGCCAGCGCGATCGCGCGTTCCGCGTGCTTACGCTCGATGCCAGCCCCTGTAATCGTGTACCTAATCTCGGCCCCGATTAGACGGGCCGGGATTGCGTCGGCACGCGCGCCGCGCACTTCCATCGTCATCGACTCGACCGGTGTGCGCCGTTTCGCCAGAATCTCGATGACATCCTGGGCGGCGCACGTGCCTAACGCAATCAGCAGCGCATCGACAGGTCCAGGTCCCGCCTTGCCGCCGGAATCGAAGGGCACTTGCGCATGGCCGGCGCGTCCGCCCTCGAAGCGGTGTTCTCCCTTCCACTCGATCGTCACGTGATTCACGCGCCCAGGCTCCGCGCCGTCGCGCGTGGGAAAGCTCACAGTCGTCATGTAGGAAACGTAGCACTCCCTTACGTTCATCGTCATGCCGGAGTACAGCGCCTTCGTCGAGCCGTACACACGCCACATCGTCGTGTGCACGGGAGGATTCTGCAGTCCAAGCCGAGCGGGGCGCGCGCTGTACAGCCTCCTGCCACAATTATTAGAGAGGGAAGACCTGCTCTTCGGCCCCCAGCGCGTGAAGCGCAGCGAGACGCCATGCCTCGGCGTCTGCGCAGGTGGGCCAGTCGTCGTTGTGTATCCGGAAGGGATTTGGTACGCGCCGGTCACGCCGGAGTTACTCGAACGTATAGTCGTCGAGCATCTCAAACACGGGCGCGTGATCGACGCCGCCGTGTTCTTTCGACTACCAGCGCCTAACGCTTAACCGCCGCGGCGAGCGCCTGGCGAATCGCCCAAACAACCAGTTCCGGCTCAGACGAGTGAACGAAGTGGCCGCTCTTTGACGTGAGCACGAGCGTCCCCTGGCGGGTGCGTTACATCATGCGGCCGAAGTGATCGATGCGCTGCTCCATGCCGGCCTTGAAATAGGCCTCCATATCGCCGGGGAACGTTTGGCCGGACGGAGTCGGGTCACGCTTACCGCCTAACAAGACGTACGTGGGGACATCTGGCGTGTCGCCACTCTGACGAAGCTCGGCGAAGCCACCCTTCCGCAGGCGATCAATCTCCTTTCCTTCGGCAAGAATCCCCGGCGGCACTCCCGACATTTTCTCGAGCATCTTCGCCATCATGTCGTCGCCATCTTTCACCCCGGCCTGCTCCCGTAGAGCAGACATGTCCGCCTTAGACTGGGTCCAGTCAGTCGGGTCGATGTAGACGAGCGCTACGATCTCGTTAGGGTACGTCGCCGCGAACCTATTGATGATCGGCCCGCCCCACGAGTGTCCAACCAAAACGTACTGTGACGCCGCTTCGAGCTTGCCCAGAAGAGTGTGCAGCGTTCTGACAATGTACGGAATTGTTGGAGCTTCCTTGGCTAACTCGGATTTGTTTATCCCGGACCGGTCATAAGCGATCGTCGTCGTCGACTCGGCGATTGCGGTCTGCACGCGAGTCCACTGCTCGACGGGCGAGCCGAGCCCGCTCACGAAGACGACGGTCGCAGTGCCTGGGCGCGCGGTGCCCGCCAACTGCACGTAGAGCTTGTGCCCGCCGACATCGACCATGCTGGTCTGCACGGCAGCTTGGGCCGCGAGCGAAGATTGAGCACAAAGAAGAAGTGTTGCGGCCGTCAGGCTCCACGCTACGCGATTCAGCATTCCATGGCTCCCTTGTCGGTCAATCAAGCTAGCGGTACTATCTAATGAGTGCCGAGTGGGCGGCCGACGGTCCGCGTAAAGGGTTCAACCCGCCCGCATTTCGTTTTCACACAACCTTCTATTCCTCGCCCAAACCGCGGACAACGGGCGACACGAAAGGGCACGTCCCTTTCCAAGGGAATGGAGGTGTCTCATGTCCGATCCGACCAAAGAGTCGGCATCCGGAGCGCTGCAGCTCCCGGATAACCCCAATCTCGATTGGCTCCGCAAGGAGGCCAAGCGTCTACTCGAAGAGTTGCGCAGCGGGAATCCCGACGCACAGCTCGCCGACGCCCAGTTCGACCTGGCCAAGCAGTATGGTTTCTCCAGCTGGCGCGCGCTCAAGGCGCATATCGACAGCCTAACGATTGAAGGACAGCTCTTCGCGGCGGCGAAGCACGATGCAAACAAGCTCGCCGCGCTGCTCGATGCGCAGCCGGACAAGCTGCTGGCGCACGACAGACCATACGAGCATTCACTGCTGCACGCAGCCGCGCAAAGTGGGAACCTCGCAGCCGTTGATCTCCTGCTGCAGCGCGGCATCGACGTGAACATACGCGAGAAAGGAGACAACACTTACCCGATGCACTGGGCCGCGGCGGCGGGCCACGTGGACGTCGTGCGCCGCCTCATCGAGGCAGGTGGCGATGTCATCGGGCACGGCGACGATCACGAGCTGGAAGTCATCGGCTGGGCCTCATGCTGGAATGGCTGCGACACGGATGCGCACCGCGCCGTCGTCGACGCGCTCGTTAGGCACGGCGCGCGGCATCACATCTTCTCGGCGATCGCGATGAACCTTGGCGACGACGTGCGCCGCATCGTCGCCGCCGATCCCTCGGCGCTGAACGCGCGCATGAGTCGCAACGAAGCCAACCAGCTGCCGCTGCACTTCGCCGTGCGGATGAATCGACCGGCGATGACCGCGCTGCTCATTGAGCTTGGCGCCGACCCGCTCGCCGTCGATGGAATGGGTCAACCAGTCGCCGCGTACGCAAGCACTCCTGATAGCGATCGCGCCGTCATGCAGGCGATCCGCGCGCTGACGTCGGCGGAACTGCTCAGCGCCGACCGCGGCAAGCGCCCGACGCGCTCTGCTCCAATGGACCTTGTCGCCACGCTCGCGCTTCGCGACTTTGACACTGCTTCTCGCCTCGTACGCGACAACGCCGAGCTGCTCAAGATCGGCGGCGCGCTGCACATCATGGCAAGGCGCAACGATTTCGTTGCAGCGAAGTGGTTACTCCAGCACGGGGCGGACCCTAACGTGCGCTGGGCCTTCGGCGACTCCGAAATGACTGCGATGCACCTTGCCGCGTGGGAAGGTCACGCGGACATGGTGCATCTGCTGCTCGAAGCCGGCGCGGACCCGAAGATCCATGACAAGGAGCACGACAGCGACGTGCTAGGCTGGGCCGAGTATGCGGGGAAGCTCGAGGTCGTGCAGATCCTCCGGGCTCGCACCTAACGCGGGGCGGATCAGCATCAGCCGCTGATCGTCATGCATGTGGTGTCGCGCGCGACGTTGCTGAGCACGAACGATGTTACGCCAATCTCAGGGCTGATCGTCTTGGCCGCACGAACCTGGAAATGTACGAGCATATTCAGCGTGCCACTGGCCGTACACGTCCCGGAGTTGTTCCCGTTGAGGAGCGGAACGCTCGTCGGATAGCTGATCCAGTTGACGTCGCGGAAATCGGCGAATCTGCTCGCGCGAAAATTGGGACGGCTTCTTGCCCCCTATGAGCTTGTGGTCCATGGTGATCTGCCCGGCACTTGCGAACGCCGCTCCGTTGGCGAGCGCGAAGGATGAGACGATTATCGTGTCGGCAGGGGCGCCCGGCGACGGGAGTTGTGGCGGCGTCTTGGGCAGTGGCGACTGTGCAGCGAGCGGTGCGCTGGCGACGAGAGAGAGTGTGGCGACGATGAGGCGGGTCCGCATCGAAGTCCTCCTGAAGGACCGTTAGGCGTCCATTGCGGTGCAGGAACGCCGATAGCAACGCAGAAAGCTGCGGTTTTTCTCACGCGGTCATGGCGACATTGCGTTCGTGCCGGAAACGCCGCAAACCCACGTCCTCCGGGCTGGACGTGGCTGCCGGCTGTCGCCGCACGTGGAGGCATACGCCTAACGCGTTCGCGACGTAAGTGCTGTCACAGCTTGGTTTTCAGCGCGCTTGCTCGCTCCGATCCGGGGGGGTAAGTTGCGCTTGCCAATGGCGCTGATCCCCGATCCGTTCAAGCCGCGGCGCCTCTTCATGGGCGCCGCCAAGCGCTATCTCGTCGACGCGTTCGATCGTGACCGCGACGAAAAGACTGAAGCCGCGGAAGAGCCCCCGCGCCTGACCCCCAAAGCACTCGAGAGAACTCGTATGGCCCGTACCCGCGACCGCATCCTCGCAAACCTCGATGACATGTACCGCGAAGCGTTCGAGCGCGCGAAAGCCACCGGCGACGACAACCAGATGGCGACGCTGGACTTCGCCTACCGCCGCGAGCAACTGTATTTCGAGATTCTCCTGGATATCCGCGATGCAATGGAGCGGCGCTGAACGCGCCTAACGAAATAGGAGACGTTTATGCGAATCTTTCCGGGGGCCGCATTGGTCTTGGCGCCGCTGCTGCTCTGCGCGCAGACGCCGTCGCGCTTCGCGATGCTCGGAGAATGGGAGCATCAAAAGAAGCACGCGCTCGCCGTTGTCGACGTCGCGCCGGACTCGATGCTGGGATTCCGTACCACGCCGGGCGTACGAACGTTCGCGGAGCAGATCATCCATGCCGCCGGCACAGGCGCCTACATCGCCGCCGACGCGTTAGGCATCAAGCCACCGGCCGATTTGATGGGCGACCGCGAGGTATTTTTCAGGAACAAGACGGCTTTGCGCGGCCAGACCGAGAAGTTTTACGACTACGTCATCGGGATCCTCAAGGATGCTCCCGAGAACACGCTGCTACGTGATGCCACAGTGTTCGGTGGCGTCAAACCGGCATGGCTCTGGGTCGTCACGGCGCACTCGCACGGCGCGTGGACGTTAGGCCAAACTGTCCCGTACCTGCGGATGAACAACGTGAAGCCGCCCGAATTCACTCCTTTCTGAGCCCCGATGCGAAGCGCCGCATTCCTCCTGCTGGGGACGATCCTTGCCTGCGATATGAGCTCCCGCGATCGCGCCGCCGCCGGCGCAGTGACGCTGGCCGTCGTCAACGCGCGCGCCTGGACCGGCAACCCTGCACGCCCATGGGCCGACGCCATCGCCGTTTCAGGTGATCGCATCACGGCAGTCGGCTCGTCAGCTGAAGTCCGCAAGATGGCCGGCAACGCCGAAGTCATCGACGCGAACGGACAATTCCTCGTCCCCGGCTTCATCGACAGCCACGTCCACTTCGTTTTGGGCGGCTTCCGCCTTTCCTCGGTCGAGCTCAAGGACGCGGATACACCGCAGGAGTTCGTTAGGCGCATCGCGGCGTTTGCGAAGACGGTGCCCGCGGGAACGTGGATCCAAGGCGGGGACTGGGACAACGAGCGTTGGGGTGGAGAGCTACCGACGCGCGCCTGGATCGACTCTGTGACGCCGAGCAACCCGGTCTGGGTCAACCGCTACGACGGCCACATGGCGCTCGCCAACTCGGTGGCGCTGCGAGCCGCGAAAGTCACAGCTGCAACGAAGGACGTCGCCGGCGGCACAATCGTGCGCGACGCCAAAGGCGAGCCGACGGGCGTGCTCAAAGACAACGCGATGGGTCAGATGCAGGACGCTGTCACCCCGCCACCGCCGGCAGTCGAGGACCGAGCGCTGGACGCCGCGATGAAGTACGTCGCCGAGCGCGGCGTGACGACCGTGCACAACATGGGAACGTGGGAGGAGCTCGCGATCTTCGAGCGCGCGCACAAAGCCGGACGCCTGGCGACGCGTATCTACGCGGCTGTCCCGCTTTCTACTTGGGAACGGCTACGCGACACCGTCCGGGCGCGCGGATCACGCGGCGACGCGTGGCTCACGATCGGCGCGCTCAAGGGTTTTGTGGACGGCTCGTTAGGCTCGCGCACCGCCGCGATGTATGCGCCCTTTGACGACACGCCCGGCAATACGGGACTCTGGGTGACGCCTCCCGAGACGCTGTACGTGCGCGCCAAGGGGGCCGACAGCGCCGGCCTGCACGTACTCATTCACGCCATTGGCGACCGCGCCATCGGCACGCTGCTCGACATCTTCGAGCGCGTTGAAAAGGAAAACGGTCCGCGCGATCGTCGCTTTCGCATCGAACATGTTCAGCACATCGCCGCGGCCGACATCGCTCGACTCGGCGCGTTAGGCGTTATAGGAAGCATGCAGCCCTATCACGCGATCGACGACGGCCGTTTCGCCGATAAGCCTCTAGGCCGCGACCGCGCGAGCCGCACTTATGCGTTTCGCTCCCTCATTGATGCAAAAGCATTACTGACTTTCGGGAGCGATTGGTTCGTCGCGCCGCCGTCGGCCATAGAGGGGATCTACGCGGCGGTAACTCGTCGCACGCTGGACGACAAGAATCCGGACGGCTGGTTCCCGGAGCAGAAAATCAGCGTCGAGGAGGCGCTGCGCGCGTACACGGTGAACGCCGCGTATGCGCAGTTCGCCGAACGCGAGAAAGGCTCGCTCGAAGTCGGCAAGCTTGCGGACTTCGCGCTCATCGACCGCGATCTCACCAAGATTCCGCCGGTCGAGATCAAGGACGCGCGTGTAGTTTTAACTGTAGTTGGCGGCAAGGTGGTGCACCGCCCCTCTCAATCTCCATAGCTCTGCATGGCCCATAGTCCCCTGCCAATTCTCGAGCGGCGGCGGTTCGGGGAAACGCTGCGACGTGATCTCTGGTGGCTGCCTAACGTTCCGGTTCTAGTAGTTTTTTCGGCGTTCATCGTCTATGCGACGTGGGCAGCGTTTCAAAATGCTTACTACACTTTCGGGCCGTATCTATCGCCCTTCTACTCGCCAGAACTATGGGGCGATTCACCGCACGCCATTTTTGGGCCTCAGCCTGCATGGTGGCCTGGCTGGCTCAAGTTCTCGCCGGCGCTGATCATCCTCCCATTTCCAGCGCTCTTCCGATTCACGTGCTACTACTATCGCGGCGCGTACTACAAGGGGTTCTGGGCCGATCCGCCGGGATGTTCCGTCGGTGAGCCGCGCAAATCGTACCTCGGCGAGCGCACGTTTCCCCTCGTCCTGCAGAACGTGCACAGGTACTTCCTGATCCCCGCGCTGATCCTGATCCCGATCCTGGCGTACGACGCTTACAAAGCGCTCTGGTTCACAGATGGCCTAACGGGAACTACGCGGTTCGGCATCGGCATCGGCACGTTGATACTCGTTGCCAACGTCGTGTTTCTCTCGCTGTACACGTTTGGCTGTCACTCGTTTCGCCATCTGATCGGGGGAGTGAAGGACCGACTCTCGGGCTCGCCGGTGCGCAAGGTGGCGTACGATTGTTCCAGTTGCCTCAATCGCTGGCACATGCAGTGGGCGTGGACGAGCCTCATCACGGTCGGGTTCAGCGACGTCTACATCCGCCTCTGTGCGATAGGTGTCTGGACCGACTGGAGAATTCTCTGATGGCGCAGCACGAACGCGTCGAACACGATGTCCTCGTGATCGGCGCAGGTGGTGCAGGGCTGCGCGCCGCGATCGCTGCGGCAGCTGAGGGGGTCCGGGTCGGCCTCGTTTGCAAATCGTTGTTAGGCAAGGCGCACACAGTGATGGCCGAAGGTGGTGTGGCCGCTGCGCTGGCGAACGTGGATGATCGTGACAGCTGGCGCGTGCACTTCGCGGACACCATGCGCGGTGGTCAATACTTGAACAACTGGCGCATGGCCGAGTTGCACGCGAAGGAAGCGCCGGCGCGAGTGCGCGAGCTGGAGGCGTGGGGAGCACTCTTCGATCGTACGGACGACGGCCGCATCCTGCAGCGCAACTTCGGCGGACACAAGTATCCGCGGCTCGCGCACGTGGGCGATCGAACGGGGCTGGAGATGATCCGCACGCTGCAAGACCATGGCGTGCATCAGGGGATCGACGTGCACATGGAGTGCACAATCGTGGAGTTGTTCAAAGACGGCGATCGCATCAGCGGTGCGTTAGGCTACGATCGCGATCGCGGTCGTTTCAAACTGTTCAGCGCCAAGGCCATAGTGCTGGCGACCGGCGGTGTCGGCCGTGCCTATCGCATAACGAGCAACTCCTGGGAGTACACTGCCGACGGCCACGCGCTGGCGTACCGCGCCGGCGCCGACTTGCAGGACATGGAGTTCGTGCAATTCCACCCGACGGGCATGGTGTGGCCGCCGAGCGTGCAGGGCATTCTCGTGACCGAGGGCGTGCGCGGCGAAGGCGGCGTGCTGCGCAATAACAAGGGCGAGCGCTTCATGTTCAGCGACATTCCGGAGAACTACCGCTCACAGACGGCGGACAATCCGGAAGAAGGGTGGCGTTACACGCAGGGTGACAAGAATGCGCGGCGGCCTCCCGAGCTGCTCACGCGCGATCACGTGGCGCGCTGCATCGTGCGCGAAGTGCGCGAAGGGCGCGGAAGCCCGCACGGCGGCGTCTTCCTCGACATCGCCTGGATCAAGGAAAAGCTGCCTAACGCGGAAGCGCACATCAAGAAGAAGCTGCCGAGCATGTACCATCAGTTCAAGCAGCTCGCGGACATCGACATCACGAAAACGCCGATGCAAGTGGGTCCCACAACGCACTACATCATGGGTGGTGTGCGCGTGGACGGGGACACACAGATGTCGACGGTGCCGGGGCTCTTCGCGGCCGGCGAGACGGGAGCGGGATTGCACGGCGCTAACCGGTTAGGCGGCAACTCGCTCTCGGATCTGCTCGTCTTCGGCCAGCGCGCGGGCGAGCACGCCGCGAAGTTCGCCAAGACTATTCGTAGCGCGCCCATATCAGAAAGCGATGTCGAACGAGCCGAGCAAGGCGCGCTGGCACCGTTCGATCGCGCGAAGAACGCCGGTGCTGAGTCGCCGTATGCGATTCAACACGAGCTACAGGACATGATGCAGGATCTCGTCGGGATCGTGCGCCGCGAAAACGAAATGCAACGCGCGCTGGAAGGAATCGCGAAACTTCAGGGAAGGGCGGAGACGTGCGGCGTGCAGGGGAATCGCGAATACAATCCAGGCTGGCACACGGCGATCGACTTGCAAAACCTCCTGACGATCTCCGAAGCCATCACACGTTCGGCGCTCGAGCGTAAGGAGAGTCGCGGCGCGCAATTCCGCGACGACTATCCGGCGAAATCAGAGAGCTACGGCAGCTTCAACATCGTCGTGCGACGCGGGGCAGGCGGAAGCATGGAGCTGGAGCGAGTAAGCGTTAAGCAGATGCCCGCCGAGCTGAAACAAGTCATCGAGGAGCAGAAGTAATGGCTGCGACGACGTTCAAGATCTGGCGCGGCGAGCGCGGCCAGGGCGGCTTCCGAGACTTCTCGACCGATGTCTCCGAAGGCATGGTCGTTCTCGACGCGATCCATCAGATCCAGGCAACGCAGGCCGGTGATTTGGCGGTGCGCTGGAACTGCAAGGCGGGGAAGTGCGGCTCGTGTTCAGCCGAGATCAACGGGAAGCCGAAGCTCATGTGCATGACGCGGATGAGCGAGCTACCCGCCGATCAACCGATCACAGTGGAGCCGATGCGCGCTTTTCCGCACCTAAAGGATCTCGTGACGGATGTGTCGTGGAACTTCGAGCAGAAGAAACGCATCAAGAAGTTCACGCCGCGTGCCCCTGACGCGCCTGACGGGACGTGGCGCATGCAGCAGCAGGACATCGATCGCGTTCAGGAATTCCGGAAGTGCATCGAGTGCTACTTGTGCCAGGACGTCTGCCACGTACTGCGCGACCATCACAAGCACGAAGAGTTCATCGGGCCGCGCTTCTTCGTGCACGTCGCCGCCCTCGAGATGCACCCCCTCGACACCGAGAACCGTCTCGAGGACCTCAAGGAGAAGGGAGCGATCGGCTATTGCAACATCACTAAATGCTGCACGAAGGTCTGTCCGGAGAGCATAACGATCACGGACAACGCGATCATCCCGCTCAAGGAGCGGGCCGTCGACGAGTTTTATGATCCAGTGGCCAAGGTCTTCAGGCTGCTCAGAGGGAAGCCGAAGGCCTAACGAGTGCTAACCAAAGCTGTCAGCTAACAGCTGCCGGCCGACAGCTAACAGTCGCTTAGCGAAAAATCGCCGCGATTAGCGCGACTAGGAGTGCTGCGCCGGCGTACCAAACTCGGCGTCTCCGATCGGCCATTACTCGCGCTCGCTCGAGTTGCTCGCGCACCGAGGGTGTTCCGGCTGACACGCGCGCTATTGCACGAGTTCGCTGCTCGTCACTAATCCAGTACATCGATGTCATCTCCGATGCGCAGGAGAGAGGCATTCTCCATGCCTGACGATCGCGCAAAAAAAAACCGCTCCCAGAGGGAGCGGTCAAACAGACCCGTGCGACGCCGTCAGGCGCGCGACGAGCCTGCGCTCGAGATCTAGCTGACGAGACGAAGCGGCTGACCGCTGACACCGACACGTCGAATGGTCGCGACCGAAAGCGGGCGCTGAATTCCACGCCGACGCTCTGGATGACGCGCAACCACGCGCCGTGGCGGCCGCTGAGCTTCCGCCGGAGTCTGCTGAACTAGAAGGAGTCGGATTCTTGTTGACCAGTTCATGTCCCTTACCGCCTCTACGTACTCAACCTGCAAGAAGGATTGCTCTTCAACATCCTTTAGGACACTCGGGGCAACCCCAGTCCACTCCACCGTTTCGCTCCGTGTTACCCCGGTCCAAACCCCAGTGCCAAGCCCCTTGTAATGCATTGGCCGTGCCAACTCGCCTCGGTTCGCGTTGCCGACCAATCCGGCCTGTCGAAGGGCCACTGCTAAAGAGACCTCATCAATACGGCTGTCGGTCACCGCGTCGTCGCCTTGTGGCACGCGCGCGTCAATGGCGGGAACGGTGCGGCGACAAAAGATCCCTGGGCGAAGTCTCAGCGGTCAGGCTAAGTCGTTGTGACATCGTCTCTTTTTTGAAACGACTAGCGCTCAGTCTGCTGGGTCCAATTATTGTCGGTCTTCAACCCTTTTGTCGGTCGCGGCAGTCCCCAAGCCCGTCCAACGATGATCTGGTGTTCGCGAAAGGATCCGCGCGGACGGACGCGCGATTGGTTCAGCGCCCTCATTACATGACGCTCATCAAAGCGGCATTTGGGTACGCTGGCTTTTTGCGAGCACTACCGTCGTTTCTGCGCCAGCGTCTTACTGAAGCAGACGCGCGCGCGATCGTGCAGCGACGACTCGCTGAGCGACAATCGAACTTCGTTGCGACGCTCGAGCGTGCTGTCTTCCAGAATCCCACCAGTCCGTATCGCAAACTGATGAGCGTCGCCGGATGCTCACCCGCAGACGTGCGCGAGCTGGTTGCGGCGGAGGGAGTAGAGGGAGCGCTCGGCGCGCTGCGCGAGGCCGGCGTCTACGTCTCGTTCGAGGAGTTCAAGGGGACGCGACCGATTGTGCGTGGTGGTCAGACTGTCACCGCGCGCCCGGAGGATTTCGACAATCCCGCGGTCAGTCACTACCACGCGGTGGCGACCGGCGGTAGTACGGGCGGCGCGCGACGGGTGCTCATGGACCTCGAGCACCTAACGGCACGTCTGCCAATGATCCTTCTAGGCGACATCTACCATGAGCTGTTTGGGATTCCGACGGTATTCTGGTTCGAGATTCCGCCCGGGAATGGGTTGGACAGCGTGTTGCAGCGGGTCCCCGTGCAGAACATTCCAGAGCGCTGGTTTTCGCCGATCAAGGGCGGCGGAGACGGTGCGGCGTGGCGCTTTCGCCTGGCCACAGCAGCTGCCGTAGCCGTCGCCAAGGCGTCCGGCTCGAGTATTCCGAGTCCGGAGTATCTGCCGCTCAGCGAAGCTCATGTGATTGCGGAATGGGCGCGCGACGCGCTCCGCCGTCGCGGGGGGTGCGGGATCCGCGCGCACGTAAGCAAGGCGCTGCGCGTTTGCGTGGCTGCGCGGGATGCGGGGATCGACCTAACGGGGGCGATCTTCGTGATCGGCGGCGAGCCTCCGACGCCGGCCAAGGTCGCCGAAATCAGACGCGCGGGCGCGCGCTTCTATTCCAACTACTATTTCACGGAAGGCGGACCGATCGGATCGAGCTGCACGACATCAGATCATCCTAACGAGCAGCACTTCCACGCCGACCATTTGGCGCTGATTCAGGCCGAGCGAGTGGTTCCGGGGTTCGAGATGAGCGTTCCGTCGTTTCATTTCAGCACGCTGCTGCCGAGCGCTCCGAAGGTGTTACTCAATGTGGAATCCGATGACTTCGGTGTCATCGACACACGTGCGTGCGGCTGCCCGTGGGAGCAACTCGGCCTAACGAGTCATATTAGAGATATCCGCAGCTTCCGCAAACTGACCGGGGAAGGCGTCACGTTGATCGGCAGCGACATGGAGCAGATTCTGGAGCAGGAGCTGCCGGCCAGGTTCGGTGGGTCGTCGCTGGACTACCAGCTTGTGGAAGAGGAGGACGAGCGCGGCTTGACCCGCCTGACGTTGCTCGTGCATCCGTCCGTTCCATTGGCCGACGACGCCGCGGCGATCGAGGCCGTGCTCGCGTCACTGGCGCGTCGCGGCGGCGCGGCAGATTTGTCGCGCGGAGTCTGGAGTCAGGCCGGCAGCTTCCGCGTTAGGCGAGAGCCGCCGCACTACACGTCGCGCGGGAAATTGCTGCCCTTACTGCTGCGCTCTAACGCGGCACTCGACGCGACGGTGGAGCCGCAGTGATGCTGCTGTCAGCCGTCAGCCGGCAGCTGACAGCCGTCAGCTTCTTTGTCCTGCTCTCAGCGTGCAGCACTCCACCTGAGAAGGAGCTTCGCACCAAGATTCGCGTTGTCACACAGCCGTATCTCGCTCTCGCGCCGATTCACATCGCGGCGGCGGAGAGTCTCTTCGCCAAGCACGGACTCGACGTCGAGATGGTGCCGATGAATCGGCCTACCGACGCTGTGCCGCTCTTGCTTACCGGTGAAGTCGACGTGCTCTCCAGCACACCGCAGGCGGGGTTCTTCAACGCAGCAGCGCGGGGCGAGCCGATTCGCGCCGTCGCTGAACGGGGTTACTACAATCCGGCTGGGTGCGCGCATCTGGCGCTCGTCGTGCGCGTCGGCATCGACACCGCGCGTGCGGCCAGGAGCGTGCGGCGTCTGTCTTACGATCGTCAGGCGCCGATGATCTATGTCACCGAAAAGATGCTGCAGCGCGGCGGCCTAACGATCGAGAAGCTGGAGGGAACGACTGAGGTTCCACACATAGCGGAGATCGACGCGCTCAAGAGCGGCAAGCTGGACGTGGCTCTGGCAGGCGAGCCGTGGCTGTCGCGCGTTCAGGACGCGGGCGCGGCCAATGTTTGGATACGCGCCGAAGACGCCGCACCTAACGAAACGTTCGGCTACGTGTTCTTCGGCAGTAATTTGCTGAGGCGGGATCGCGAAGCAGGACGCCGCTTCATGAGTGCGTATCGCGAAGCAGTCGCTTTATATCATCAAGGAAAGACTCAGCGCAACATCGACATACTGGCCTCGGCTACCGGCGAAGCGCATCAGCTCGTTGAGAAAGCCTGCTGGGCCTCGATGCGAGCCGATAGCCGCATCGACACAGGCTCGCTGATGGCGTTCCAGAAGTGGGCTCACGACAAGGGCCTAGTACCGACACTCGCAACGATCGCTCAGCTTTGGGATTCGACATTTATCGCACACGCCGATTCGCAGGCGAAATCGGCAACGCATTAAAAAGGGGGGTTGCATGATCGTGATGACTTGTTTGACCAAGACTCGGAGCGCGCTTCTCGTCATGGCAGCCGTGCTGGCGGCACAGCGGACAACAGCACAGAGTGCTGACACGACGACCAAGAAACCAACGATGCTCGACGCAACGGTCATCACGGCTACGCGTGTGAACCAAGTGGTTCGTGAGGTGCCGGCCAACATCGCCGTGCTCGGAGTACCCGAGATTCAGCGCTCCGCGGCACGCACGGTATCGGATTTCCTGCGAGTGATCCCGGGCTACACGACGAAAGACTACCAGAGCAGCGTCGTGTCGCACCCGTCTCGTCAGGCACCGGCGCTCCGCGGCCTGGGCGGCACGTCCGCGAGCCGCACGCTGGTTCTGCTCGACGGTGTTCCGATGAACGAGCCGTTTGCCGGCTGGGTTTTCTGGCCGCGCGTTCCGCTGGCGCTGGTCAAGCAGGCTGAGGTCGTGCGCGGTGGCGGGGCTGGCGTCTGGGGAGATCGTGCGTTAGGCGGCGTCATCAATCTCATCACCGTCGATCCTCGCGAGACCTCGCTGACGCTGACGCAGACAAGCGGCAGCTTCGGTGCGATGCGCTCGAGCGTCGTAGCGACGGGCAGGTACGAACGCGCCGGCGTGCTCCTGGCCGGCGAGTACTTCGATACGGACGGCTACCTCAACGTGCCAGCCAACATTCGCGGCACGATTGACGAGAAGGTCGACTCTCGCAACAGCGCGATTTTCGGCAAGGTGATGTTCGATGCGACGTCGTCGCTCAGGCTGTTCGTCGGCGGCAACTATATGGATGATTTCCGGCATAACGGCACTGCTCTGCGCGACAATTCCACGACGCTGCGTGACGTGCGCGGCGGCCTGCGCTGGTTGACTCCGGACGGTGGCCTCATCTCGGCGACATCGTACATAGGATCCAGCGGATACGAGAACTTCTTCACCAACGAAGCGCTCGATCGCAATAGCGAAATCCCCTCGCTGTATCAGTTCGCGGTCCCGACTCACTCGTCAGGCGCTCAGGTGCAGTGGTCGAAGGAGCTCTCCAGCGTCCATCGACTGACGTTGGGTACGGACCTTTCCTGGGTGGACGGCGAAGTGAATGAAGACTTCAACTTCCAGCAGACGTCGTTTGCCAGCCGGCGGCGCGTCTTCGGTGAGCAGCGCCTCTTCGGCCTCTACGCGCAGGAGGCGCTCTCACTCGGGCCGCGCTGGCGCGTCCTTGCCAACGTGCGGCACGATCGCTTCCGCAACCAGAGCGCGCGGAGGATCGAGCGCAACCTGCGCACGAACGCGATCACGCTCGACACAGCATATGCGAGTACGTCGGACTCGCGTACGGCCTACAGCCTCGGACTACGCACGCAGGCGAGCGACGCCGTCGCGCTGCGTGCGTCGGTGTACAGCTCGTTCCGGTCGCCAACGTTGAACGAGTTGTACAAACCGTTCCGCGAAGCGGGGAACATCATTACAGAGTCGAATCCGCAGCTCAAGCCGGAGAGCCTAACGGGCATTGATGTCGGTGCCGATCTGACATTGGGCGACAACGTCACGGCGCGCGTCACCGGATTCTGGAGCGTCGTGAAGGATCCAGCGCTCGAAGTCACTCTCGCTCTCGCGGGTGCAACAGGACGGCAGATACCGCCCTGCGGATTCGTTCCCGCGGGCGGAACGTGCCGCCGGCGCGAGAATATCGAGGAGTTCCGAACGTCTGGTATCGAGACTGAGATCGAGGCGCGGCCCAACCGCTACTGGACACTCGGCGGCAGCTATTCCTGGAACCCAACTGAAATCACCAAGTCGCCGACTCAGCAGCAGCTCGTGGGCAAGGTCGCGCGAGGGACGGCAGAGCATCAGGGGACGCTGCTCGTCGGATTCGACAATCCCGACATCGTTGCGCTCAACCTAACGACGCGCTTCGTCGGCTCTCGCTTCGACGACGATGTGAACGTCCTTCCGCTGGCATCGTTCACGGTAGTCGACGTCCGTGCGTCGCGCCGCCTAACAAGCAGCGCCAATGCGTTTGTGACCGTCGAGAATCTGTTTGACCGCGCGTACCCCGCCACGCGCGCCGCCAACGGTTTCGTCCGAATCGGCGGACCGCGCTTCATCGAGGGAGGCCTGCAGTATCGCTGGCGCTAGTTGATGGGCGATCGCGAGCCGGCCGCTTGACGGCTGCCACACGATGAGTGCGGAGCCGTGGTTTCGCGATCACGCTGCGCTCGAAGGACTCGCGGCTCGCTCCGTACGCTCAGGGGCGACGGCAGTTGGATCGCGGGCCGCCCAGCTGATCGTGCAGCTCGGGGCGGCGATGATACTCGCGCGCATCCTAACGCCGGCGGACTACGGCGTGCAGGCGATGGTCCTGCCCCTTGCGTTCTTGATGAACGGCATCGGACAGCAGGCGCTGCAAAGTGCCGTTATGCAGCAGGACACGCTCACGCCGGCTGACGCGAGCGGGCTGTTCTACGCGGCGATGCCTATCAACCTCGGCCTAACGAGTGCCATGGCGTTGCTTGGTCCCGCGCTCGCATGGCTGTACAACGAACCGCGTGTCGTGCTCGTGACGCTGGCGTGGGCGGCAGTCATTTTCGCCGTATCGCTCTCCGCGATTCACGAGGCACTGCTCAAGCGCCAGCTGCAATTCGTTACCATGGCGCGTGCGCAGCTCAGCACGCACGCGCTGTCATTCGCCGTCGCGATTGGCGCCGCGCTAATGGGCGCCGGTTATTGGGCGCTGATGCTGCAGGTGGCCGCGATGGAGCTTGGGCGCGGTGCCGCGATGTGGATGCTCGTCTCCTGGCGGCCCAGGCGCGAGTTGAGCCGGAGCGGCAACGCGCACGGGCTCCGGCGCTACTGGCTTGGTGTCATGGGCGCCAGGATGATCTCGTGGATTGGCGATCAGAGCGATCGCGTGACCATAGGAACGTTAGGCGGCGCCAGTGTGGCGGGTCTCTACGACAGTGCCAAGCGCTGGGCGTGGTTCCCGTTCTTCGAGCTGTTCATTCCACTGACCGACGTAGCAGTCGCGACGCTGAGCCGCGTGCGCAACGACGCCGAGCGTTTTCGGGCGTATGTGCGGCATGCGTTGCGTACGGTCGTGTCGGTTTCGCTACCGGTCGCAGCCTTCATGTTCATGGAGGCGCGGCTGGTGCTGCACGTGATTCTGGGTCCGCAATGGTTAGGCGGCGCCATTTTCGTTCGCTGGCTGTGTGTGGCGATTGTCGGAGCGACGATGATTCGCCTCATGCAGTGGGTTTACCTGTCGACCGGGACGACGATGCGGCAGTTACGCTGGTCAGTCGTCACGACGCCGGTAATCCTCGCTGCTGTGATCTTTGGCGGCCTGCGCTATGGACCGGTTGGCGTCCCCGCGATGCTCGCCGTGGCGACGTGCACCTTGGCTGTGCCGAGCGCGCTCAATGCGATTCGCGGGACGCCGCTCACGCTGGGGGACTGCTTTGGTGTCCTCGTACAACCATTGATGGCGGCCGTGGCGGGCGCGCTCGTGCTTTTCCTGCTGGACGCTCGGCTGCCAGCCGCGTCGCCCGTGGTAGCGCTTGCGCTGAGACTTCCAGTTTTCGCCGCGGCATACGTCGCCGGTTGGCTGCTGCAGCCGGGCGGCCGCCGCACGTTAGGCGAGCTGGCGACGCGTGCCGGCGGAGTATTCAAGCGGAACTAACCAACGCTGTCAGCCGTCAGCTTGCAGCTGATAGCTGACGGCAGCATGGCAGCTAGAACCTGACGATCTCCTCGTAGGCAGTCTTGAAGTCCTCGATTTGGGGGAGAATTGCGTCTTCAAGGCGCGGTGCATACCCGACGAACGTATCGGTCGAGCCTATTCGCCTAACAGGAGCGTCGAGCCACGCAAAGCAATCATCGGCGATGCGTGACACAATTTCGCTGCCGTAGCCCCACGAGATCGCGTCTTCATACGCCACGATCACGCGGCTGGTCTTTTTCGCCGATGCGTAGACTGCTTCCTGATCCCAGGGCGACAGCGACCGAAGATCTATCACCTCGACCGAGATGCCGGCATCGGCGACCTGATTCGCGGCTGCGAATGCGCGCTGCACGGTCGCACCATACGTCACAACGGTCACGTCGGTTCCTTCCCTAACGATTCTGGCTTTGCCGAACGGGATCATGAAGTTGGGACCCGGATACGCAGCCTTGTTGTACGTCTGGCGGTAGAGATGCTTGTGCTCGAGGAAGATCACCGGGTCGTCGCAACGGATCGCCGTGCGCAGCAGCCCGTTTGCATCCAGTGCCGTCGCGGGGCAGACGACGCGGAGTCCGGGGCAGTGCGTAAAGAGACTGGCACCGGTCTGTGAGTGGTACAGCGCACCGCGGATGTAGCCGCCGTATGTCGTCCTAACGACGACCGGAGCGGCGAACGCATTGTTCGAGCGCCAGCGCATCGTCGCCAGCTCGTTGCGCAGCTGCATGTAGGCCGGCCAGATGTAGTCGAAGAACTGGACTTCGATGACGGGCTTGAATCCGCGCAGCGCGAGCCCGATGGCGCGGCCGACGATGTTCGCCTCGGCCAGCGGCGAGTTGTACACGCGGTCGCTGCCGAATTCCGTCTGCAGCCCGTACGTGACTTTGAAGACGCCGCCTTTGCCTTTCACCTTGCCGAGGTACTGCTCGCGGGAAACGTCGGCGACGTCTTCGCCGAAGACGATGATCTTCTGATCGCGGCGCATCTCGTCCTTCATGCACGCGTTCAAGAGATCGACCAACGTCGTCTCGTTGCCGCTGTACTGGGGGTCGTCTTCGGTGTCGAACTGCTCGCTCGTCGGATCGACGTCAGGCGAGTAGACGCCGAGGTAGACGGTGTCAGGGGCGGGCTGCTCCTGGCCTAACGCGTCATCGGTCGCCGCCAGTACGGTGGCATCGGCCTCTTCCTTGATGCGCTCGATCTCGGCTTCGGTTGCGTGGCCTTGCGCGACGAGCCACAGCGGATACGTCACGAGTGGATCGCGCTTCGCCTCTTGCGCGCGTTCTTCGGGCGGTTTGTAGAGTATCTCGTCATCCGAAAGCGAGTGCGAATACGGGCGAATCACGTGTGCGTGCACGAGCGCGGGGCCTTGGCGCCGGCGCGCGTAGGTCGCTGCTCGCGTTAGGGCATCGTAGCTCGCGCGGAAATCGCAGCCGTCGATTTCCTGCAGATCCAGGTTGGGGAAGCCGGCTACGAGCTTGGAAATCGACCCACCTGCCGTATTCACTTCCACCGGCACCGAGATGGCGTAGCCGTTGTCCTCGATCAAATACACAATCGGCAACTTGAGATTGCAGGCTGTGTTGAGCGATTCCCAGAACTCACCTTCGCTGGTCGTCCCTTCGCCTGCAGTCACGAGCACGATCTCGTCCTTGGCGAAACCATCGCTGATCTCGAGCTGGCTCGCGCGAAGTACTGCTTCCGCGGCTCCAACGGCTTGGAGGAACTGCGTCCCGGTCGGCGACGATTTGCTGACGATATTGAGACCTTTGTGGCCCCAATGGCTCGGCATCTGGCGTCCACCGGAATTGGGATCGGCTGCCGCGCCGACGGCCGAGTAGAGCATCTCGGCGGGTGTCATTCCCAGCGTTAGGCAGAGCGCGCGATCGCGATAATAGAGGAAGAACCAGTCGCGCGCTGGGCGCGTCGTTAGCCCCGCTGCGGTGAGCACTGCCTCGTGCCCCGCGCCTGAAATCTGAAAGAAGATTTTGTTCTGACGCTTAAGCTGGATCTCCTTGTCGTCCAGCCGCCGCGACAGGTACATCGTTCGAAATACATTGACCAGCTGCTCCCGGCTGAGACCGGTCCCACTTCTTGGCTCAGATCGAGCGCGCGTTGGAGAGGCCAATTCGTTGCTCCGAGGGGTCGGTAGGGTCATTCAAAAACGGCTCATAAAGATAAGCGTCACGTGCTCCGGAGCCGCGGACTGGATGCGCGTCCGGCGCAGTACAGCGTGCGCTCGTGCCACACGCCTGATGCATCGTCTGGCGGCTCTGAGCGGTTCGGATTCGCCAGATCCATTCGTGCCTGCGCCCAAGCAACGTTCCGATCGGGCAAAATGCCGCAAGCATCGATGTGAGCGGAGTTTCGGCCACTCCAAACGTTGCCCTCCAGAAGCCGCAATCGCTGGCTATGACAGAAACGCGCCAACGCGTGCGTTTGGCACTTCATATGCGCAGAAGTGCAGTCCGACCCTTGGAGATCGGCATGAACGCCCCGAATCGACACTGCATATTCTGCGACCTTATCCAGGGCGCCGCCGAAGTCTCCGTCTGCTATGAAGACGCGAATGCGATGGCCTTCATGGACATCCAGCCGGTCAACCTGGGCCATACGCTCGTCGTTCCCAAGAAGCATTACGAGTCGCTGAAGGACGTTCCACGCGACGTCGCGATGCACCTGTTTGACGTGGCCGTGACGCTAGCGCCGGTGATTCAGCGCGCGTCCGGCTGCGATGATATGAACATCGTTGTGAACTCGGGTCATCAAGCGGGTCAGAACGTTTTCCATTACCACGTGCATCTGATTCCGCGCCGCGCGGAGGACAACTTCGACATCGCGCTGCCGTTCGAGGGCTCGACGATGCCGGATCGCACGTTCCTCGACGCGATGGCGGCGCGCATCATCGCCGGACTGCGCGACCCCGCGCGTCAGGCAGCGCCGCACACGACGCGGGCGGTGCGCGCCGGATAGCTGCCTGACGAGAACGCGCTGCGGGTCTTGCGCATCGCCGCGTTATGCACAATAAGTAGTACGGCGCCTGACGACTCCAGGCGCATAACGAAGGAGGACGATGGCTAGGTTCCCCCGCTTGGATCCAGCGGACCGCGCGCGAAGCGAACGAGCGCGGCAGAACTGCCGATCGACTCCATTTCCCCTAACGACGCACCCCGCCCGAGCGCCCGGCTCGCGGCGGGGTGTCGTCTTTCTGCGCGAGGTGCAATGTCACGACCTGGTCGCGCGCCACGATTGGTTCAGCATTCCTCCCACCGTGCCCGGAGTGAGATAAGCCGGCGCTCATCCGCGCACCGCCGTCCATCCCGCCCCCCTCATCGCCACGTCACAGCCAAGCGAGCAGTAAAGAAAGCCACAATGCGCGACTGCAGTCGGCGCTGTGTGTACTGCGCCAGGCCGCTCGCACTCGATACCGCGACGCTGGACCACGTGCTCCCCGTCTGCCACGGCGGAACGCACGCGCCGGGGAACCTCGTCACCGCGTGCGCGCGCTGCAACGGACTCAAAGGGGACCTGCTCCCGGTGGATTTTTTCGCGCGCTTCCCGTGGGCAGGCCTCAACTTCATGCGTTATGCGCGAGCCGTGCACCGCGCGCTCAAACGCGGCGCGCGGCGCGCGGTCAGTCTCGCACTCGCGGCGTATCCTCTCGCGTCGTAATCAGGCTACGCGCCCGGCCTCCCACGCCAGCATCGCGCGCTTGCGCTCGATGCCCCAGTGATATCCGCCTAACGCGCCAGTAGTTCGGATGACGCGGTGGCACGGGATGAGGTAGGCGATCGGGTTTACCGCCACGGCTGCTCCAACGGCGCGCGCAGCGTCGCGCGAGCAGACGACACGAGCGACGTCTTCGTACGACGCCAAGTTGCCCGCAGGAATTCGCAGCAGCGCCTGCCAGACCTTGATTTGCCAGTTGGTGCCTTTGACGAGCAAACGCAGCGGCGCGAGCGCGGCCAGCCCGCCGTCACGTCGCCACCCGCCGAAGATCTGATCCATCAACGGCGTCGTGCGCTCTTCGTCTCTCGTTATGTGTGCTGCCGGCCAGCGCTTGCGCAGCTCTGCCAGAGCGCCGTCGTGCGAGCCGCCTGTGAACGTGAGCGCGGCGATCCCTCGATCGGTCACGCCGAGCAGCGCCTCTCCGAAGGGCGTGGCGTGAAAACCCGTTGCGATCTCAACGCCCTCGCCGCCGCTCTGGTACTCGCCAGGCGTCACCGCATCCATCGTGACGAAGAGATCGTGCATCCTGCCGCCGCCTGATAAGCCGCTCTCCCACGCGGCTTCCAAGACGTTTCGTGAAGCAGCCAGCCGCTGCTTTGCGAATTCCAGCGTCTGCACTCGTAAGAACTGCTTGGGAGAGATGCCCGCCCAGCGCGAGAACAACCTCTGAAAATGGAATTCGCTGAGACCCACGGTTGCCGCGACATCGCGCAGTGCGGGTTGCTCGGGAGCCACGCTATCGAGGTAGCGCAGCGCGCGTTCCACTCTCGCATAGTCCAGTGACATCTGACTCATCGTGCTCCTCCGATGAGCCGAGATGTAATCTGCCTTGCTGGGCCGTCCAACCCGATTCTTGCGCGCCGTGCGAGCGCCCTTCGCCCCGCGCAATCTAGTAATCGACTGGGCGCAGATACGACTCGCCGATCGCTGTTTGGCTGAGCATCGCGACCGTAGGAAGCTTGCGCTTCCAGTGCGTTCCTTCGAGCCGCTTCGTTACCAGTTCGATCTGATCTCGCTCAAACCCGCGCGCGATAAGCTCTGCCGGGCGATAACCACCCAGCAGCCAGCTCAGAATCTGATCTGCGACGGCGTAGCTGACGCCAAAATCGGCCTCGTCAGTCTGACCGGCGACAAGATCGGCAGATGCCGGCTTAGCGACGATCTCGTCGGGAATACCGAGATGCCGCGCAAGCGCCCAGACCTGCGTCTTGAACAGATCGCCCAGCGGATTAATCGGCGGCGCATCGTCGGCGTGCCACGTGAAGTAGCCGAGGAGCCGCTCGGACTTGTTACCTGTGCCTAACGGCACACCATGAATCTTGGCGGAGAGGTCGAAGAGCACGATCATGCGCGTGCGGGCCATCACGTTGCCGCGGCGCCGCGCATCGGCTTCGGGTTCAAGCTTGAGGTAGCCGTCGACCGCAGCAGAGATGTCCACCGTACGTTCCGCGATGCCCAACGCGTCGATGAGCAGTTGCGCGTGGGCCAGACTGTCGGGACTCGACGTCCGATACGGCATCCGCACGCCGACGACATTGTCGGCACCTAACGCGCGCGCGGCGAGCGTGGCCGTAACGGCAGAATCCACTCCCCCCGAAAGTCCAACGACGGCCCGCTCGAACCCTCGCCGCGACATCTCGTCCTTGATGAAGCGCACCAACCACGTCTCCACGAGCACAGGATCGATCGCAAGTGACGGCGCTGTCTCATGCGCCGAACCGTCAGTATGCCGCCAGGTCACGTCGCCAGGGGACTCCTGCGCCTGACGCGGAGCCGTCGTCGGCGGCGTTCCGGCCGGCGACGTATCTTCGTCGAAATCCAGCCTAACGGGCTCCCCGAGCGTGACTCGGCGCAGGTTCTCCTGCACGTGCGGCGCGACGGCACGCAGATCCGATAGTAGTGGCAACTCGGCGCGCACGCGCGTGAGATCGCCGAGGTCGAGCGTCGCCGAGGTAAGCGCCTCATCCCACACACGCGCGCGGGCACGAACGTCGCCCTTTGGGCCCACGATCAACGAACCGCCCGCAAAGAGCTTCCCTCCTTCGCTGCCTACAAGGTTCGCGAAGGTCACGAAGACTCCGTGCTCTTCGGCCATGTCCCGAAGCAGACGCTCCCAGCGGGCCATCGTGGCTGGACCTTCGATGCCATCGTCACGCGGCTGAATGCCACGCGCCGGCGCCGCCGATGAGACGAAGATCACTTGAGCTTCGTCCAGCGCAGCTAAAGTTCCGGTCACGCTATGCCAGGCATCTTCACAGATCAGGATCGCTGCTCTTCCCCAGGGGGTATCAAACGCCCGGACATCGAGGCCGCGTTCGACAAAACGCTCCTCGTCGAAGAGGCCGTACGTGGGGAGGAAAACCTTTCGGTGAACATGGAGAATCTGCGGCGTATTTCCGCCAAGTCGCACATACATCGCGCTGTTATACAGCGTGTTTCGCCAGCGTTCGTAGAAGCCGAGCACAACGTCCAGTTTTCGGTCGCTCCCACTAACCGCCCTCTTATAGACGTCGGAGAGGCGGCTGGCGAGCGTGCCCGCGGTCATCGCAACATCGGCAACGGCCCCCTCGACGAAGTACCCGCTAAGTACTGTCTCAGGGAGTTGAAGTACATCCAGCCGTTGCGGGGCCTGGTCGACTTGGGCGAACAATTCGCCGAGCCGTTCGAGGTTGGCCGCGACGTCGCCCTTACGCGGGCGCAGTTGCCCGAGGACGATGCTGATACGTTTGGACATGTGCGTAGCGGAACTTTACGTAAGCAGCCAAGGCGAGCAACGGTCGCAATGAGGTCCGCAACTACTATCTGCACTGTCGTCGCGCTCCTGGCGGGGGGGGGCGCTGCGTGGCGGCCACTTCTCGGGCAGACGGCTGGTTCCGGCGAGAAGATGCACACGCACGGCCTTTTTCTCGGCGTGGGTGCTAGTCAGGCGGCGCTCGAGTCCGACGAGCTCGCTCCGCCAGACGAAGGTCGGCTGGGCGTAGCTGGGCGGATTGGCTACGGCTTCGGGGATCTCATCGCACTCGTGATAACCGGTGATCTGTCGCGCGTCGATTTGAACTTCGACGCTCAGGACAGCGAATTCGAGTTCGCGCATATTGCGCTCGGCGCGCGCATCCATCCGTTCCGAGCCTGGCGACTCGGTCCCTTCATCGAGGGCAGCTGGCTGCGCTACGCGGCCACGACTGATCGCACGGTGCCGCCTGCGACGACATCGTCGCGTGTCACGCTGGAAGGAACTGGAGCGTCTGCGGCGGCTGGGTTGCATCTCTTTCTTTCGCGCGCCGTGTCGCTCGAGGCGTCGGCTTCATGGACAGACGGAAAGCTCACCAAGTCAACCGGGAGCGCAGCCGACGCCGACTTCAGCGCTGTGCCGCTGCGCTCGCGTCTGTATCGACTCGGCCTAACGTGGTGGCTCGGTACCTAACGACCCTCGCGTGGGTCGCGCTCTGCGGGCCCGTGCTGGCAGCGGCGCAGGCGCCGAACGCTACTGGTGAGGCGTGGCGCATCGTGGCGGCGCCGCAGTCCTCGATCGTCTTCGCGCGCGACGGGTCGGTGCTCGGCGAGGTCGGTGCGCAATGGCGCTCCAGCGTGCCGATACGATCGATGCCGAGATACCTGCCGCAAGCTTTCATTGCCGTCGAGGATCAGCGGTTTTATGAGCACGACGGCGTCGATTTGATCGGTGTGGCCGGTGCCGTGAAGGACATCGTCCGGGGGCGGCCGCGCGGTGCGAGCACAATCACGCAGCAACTCGTCGGCAACATGCACCCGGACATCATCGATCGCCGAGACATGAGTCCGTTGCGCAAGCTGCGAGAGCAGTCGGCCGCGCGCGAAATGGAGAAGCACTACACCAAGGAACAGATCCTCGAAGCGTACCTCAACTTCATCCCGTTCGGCCGGCGGTACCACGGTGTGGACGCGGCCGCGCGCTACTACTTCGGCAAGCCAGCGGCGCGCCTAACGCTGAGTGAGGCGGCCGCGCTGGCTGCGATGCCGAAGGGCCCTGCGCTGTACGACCCCATCAAATACAACCTGCGCACGAAGACACGACGGAATCTCGTCCTATCGCTTATGGCACAGCAGGGGTACATCACGGCGCAGCAGGCACAGACGGCGAAAGCCGAGTCGCTCATGACGGCGCCCCCCGCGATGCTGATGGAGGCGCCGTACTTCATGGATGTCGTTCGCACGCAGATGGACCGCCAGGGTCTCTCGTTAGGGACGAGCGGCCTGCGCGTGTTCACGACGCTCGATCCTGCGCTGCAAAGCTCGGCGGCCGCGGCACTCGCAGGCGTCACCGCCGAGTTCGAGAAGCGGCCAAAGTATCGCCACCCAACCCTTGCCAAGCACGTGAAAGGAACGAGCGGCTACTTGCAGGGTGCAGTCGTCGCGATGGAGCCCTTCTCGGGAGAGGTTCGCGCGCTGATCGGCGGGCGCGACTACGTGGAGTCGGCCTTCAATAGAGCGGTGAACGGCATGCGGCAGCCCGGTTCGTCGTTCAAGCCGTTCGTCTACGCGACGGCCCTGGAGCACGGGATAATGCCTAACGCCGTTGTCGCGGATACGGCGATCGCGATTCCTTTGCCGAATCGCACGATCTACAAACCGAAGAACTCAGACGGCGAGTTCCGCGGCTTCCTGTCGCTGCGCGACGCGCTGGCGTTCTCGCGCAATCCCGTGGCTGTGCAGCTCGGGCTGAGCTTACGGATGGACACAGTCATTGCACTGGCGCATCGGCTCGGCATCGATTCACCGATTGCGCCGTATCCGTCGTCGGCGATTGGGGCGTCTGTCGTTCAGCCGCTCGATCTCGTCGCGGCCTATGCCACATTTGCCAACCTGGGAACGAAGGTCGATCCACGTTTCGTATTGCGAGTGGAAGACGGGAGCGGGCGAATCGTATGGCAGCCACCGCCCCAGGCATGGGAGCACGTAATGCAGCCCGCCGTCGCGTTCATCGTGCGCGATATGCTGCGCGACGTTGTCGAGCGAGGGACTGCTACGGTTGTGAGGCAGACGCTGCCCGACAGCATTCCAGTCGCCGGCAAAACGGGGACGACGGACAACAACACCGACGTCTGGTTCGTAGGAATGACGCCGGAGATCGTTACGGGAGTCTGGTTAGGCTTCGACAAGCCGACGCGGATCGCTGACGCAGCGGTGGGCGGAACGCTCGCCGCGCCGATCTTTGCGCGGACTGTGCTGGCGCTCTACGTCGATCGGCCCGCCGCGCCGTGGTTGGCACCGGAGGGCGTGGTTCCCGTGTTGTTCGATCGATCCACCGGAAGTCCGGCGAGAGCCGAGACGCCGCTCGAGTCGCTCTATACGGAGTACTTCCTAGACGGGGCCGAGCCGGAGCCCCTTCGCACCCTCCGACGTGCGATGCGAAGTGCCGCTTCTGTAGTCCAGTAGATGCAAGAGCCTCACCGCGAACTAATGTTGCGTTTTCGTCCGTGTGAGTTCGCGTTAGCCCGCGGTGGGAGCAGGTTGATCCTAGACTCGAGCTAACTCGGGTTCGACGGCTGGCTCGCCGACGACGGTTCCTTCAGGAATCAGCGCGATCTTGAGCACTTGAGCGAGGGTCTCGACCGGATGGAACGTGAGCGCCTTGCGCACTTCCTCAGGCACATCCTCGAGATCTGCCTCATTCTCTTTCGGCAGGACGATATTGGTGATACCGGCGCGGTGAGCGCCTAACACCTTCTCCTTGAGCCCGCCGATCGGGAGCACTCGGCCGCGCAGCGTGATCTCACCCGTCATCGCCACGTCGCGGCGAACCGGCCGCCCCGACATCTCTGATACCAGCGACGTCGCGATTGCAATTCCGGCCGAGGGACCATCCTTGGGGATGGCGCCCGCGGGGACGTGAATGTGCACTTCGACAGCACCGAGGTACTGCCGGGGGATGCCTAACGCAGCGGCGTTGTTCGTGGCGTATGTAAGCGCGGCGCGCGCCGACTCCTTCATGACGTCGCCAAGCTGACCCGTGAGGATGAGCGAGACAGGCGGAGTCGGAGACTGCTGCCCGTCGTTCGCCGCCCCGATGTAGCGTCTGATGGATGCCTCGACGAACATGATGTCGCCGCCCATCGGCGTGTAGAACATCCCCGTCGCGATGCCGACTTCGTGCTGCTCCTTGGCGCGCTCGGGATGCACCTTGGGCCTGCCTAACAGCTCGCGCACCTCGTCCGAGGAGATCTCGTTGTCTTCGAGGACCTTGGCGTCGCCGGAGGCCAAGCGTCGCGCAATCTTGCGCGCTGTGCGCCCGATCTCGCGCTCGAGCTGCCTAACGCCGGCTTCCCGCGTGTAGTGCGACACGAGGCTCATGACAGCCTCGTCGGTGAAGTGCACTTTCTTGTCGCCCAGCCCCGATTCCTCGAGCTGCCGCGGAATGAGATAGCGCTTCGCGATCTCGGCCTTCTCGCGCTCAGTGTAGCCCGCGAACTCCACGGTTTCCATGCGGTCGAGCAACGGCTGCGGAATGTTCTGCACGTAGTTTGCAGTCGCGATGAACAGCACTTCGCTCAGGTCGAACGGCACGCCGAGGTAGTGATCCGTGAACGAATCGTTCTGCGCGGGATCGAGCACCTCGAGCAGCGCCGCGCTCGGGTCGCCCTGGAAGGAGACGCCGAGTTTGTCGACTTCGTCCAGCAGGAAAACCGGGTTCTTGGTGCCCGCCTGCTTCATTCCCTGGATGATCCGGCCTGGCATCGCGCCGACATACGTGCGACGGTGGCCGCGAATATCGGCTTCATCGCGGGCGCCACCTAACGAGACGCGCACGTACTCACGTCCCAGCGAGCGCGCGATCGACTTCGCGATCGAGGTTTTCCCAACGCCCGGCGGCCCCACGAACAGGAGGATGGGGCCCTTCGCCATCGCTCGTGCTTTGGCTTCCTTGGCGTCGGTGATGGGACGGTCGTCGTCAGTATCACCGAGAGTAGGCGTGGCGTCGTCCTTCGGCGCCTTGATCTTGGCCGCCGGGAATTCGCCGGTCTTTTCCACTTCGTTGGCGAGCTGCTGGGCGCGGAGCTGCCTAACGGCTAGGAACTCGAGCACGCGATCCTTCACGTCGCGCAGACCGTAGTGGTCCTCCTCGAGCACTGTCGACGCGCGATTGAGGTCGAGATGGTCGTCCGAGCGCGTGTTCCACGGCAATTCGCTCATCCACTCGAGGTAAGTGCGAATGACCTGCGCCTCCATCGACTCCTTTCCGGAGCGCTCCAGACGTCCGAGCTCGCGCTCCACCTCCGTGCGCGCATCCTTCGGCAATTCGAGCTTGGCGAACCGCTCGCGCAGATCGCTGAGCTCCTTCGTCGAATCGTCGTCGCCCAGCTCTTTCTGGATTGCTTTGAGCTGCTCGCGCAGGAACATCTCGCGCTGTCGCTCGCCTAACTCTTCTTGGACTTGCGACTTGATCTCTTCTTGCGCCTCGAGCATGCCGATCTGGCGCTCCACGTGCACGAGCACGCGACGGAGCCGCTCTTCGACGCTGAGCGTCTCGAGAAGCCCCTGCTTCTCCGGAACCGACAGCTCCAGGTAGCTCGCGACGAGGTCAGCGAACCGCCCGGGCTCCTCCGCCGAGTCGAGAACCTGCTTAACGACTTCTTCAGGAAGGCCGCGCTTTTCGCCTAGATCAGAAGCGCGCTCGCGGACCTCACGATGCAGCGCTTCGAAGGCTGCGTCGTGCTCGTCGATAGGGTTCATCTCTTCGGTGTTCACGATCACGGCAGTCATCAGCCCGTCAGTCGTGCTGAGCTGCAAAGCCGTCGCGCGCTGCTCGCCTTGTAACAGCAACTGCACAGCACCGAGCCCGCGTTGTACCTGGCCGATCTTCGCGATCACGCCCATCGAATAGAGAATCTCCGGAGTTGGCTCTTCGGAGTTCTCGCGCTGAGCCACCGCGAAAACGAGGCGGTCACCCTTGAGTGCGGTTTCGATTGCGCGCAGGGTGCCGGGCCGACCGGCAGTGATAGGAGCGGTCTGACCTGGGAAAATGACAGTTCCGCGCAAAGGCAGAACCGGAAGTGTCTGTCGCTGTGCCATCGTTATCTCACTTGGGAACGCAATGACCGTGCTCGGGTGCCTCTGCGGGCACGATCGTGGTGTGAATGTCGACCCCGTCGCTATCTGTTCTATCTCACAACGAGGTCGGAGGTTCTCCCTCTGCAACCATCACGCTCCTGACTTACGCCAGCGTGGCTGGGTTTGCAACTTTCGCGGGCCAAAGTGACGTAGAACGACTCACTCTGCGCGGAAGGCAGTTCCGGCTAGACGCTCTCTCGGAACAGCGCTACACTTCGGCGGCCCATCCCCTTCGACAAGCAGCTTGTAACGCGTGCCCGAGTCTGGCTTTACATCGTCGTCGAGCGACGCCGAGCTGCGTGCGCACGTCGAACGCAGTCTGGCGAGCAGTTACGAGCTAGATCGCGAAATCGGGCGCGGCGGAATGGGCATCGTGTACCTGGCCCGCGACCGCCGCCTCAAGCGTCAAGTCGCGATCAAGCTTTTGCCGCCAGAGCTGGCCTTCCGATCCGAGATTCGGACGCGCTTTCTGCGCGAGGCCGAGACCGCCGCACAGCTTAGTCATCCGAACATCGTTCCGATTTATTCGGTCGACGAGCGCGACGGGCTTGTCTACTTCGTCATGGCGTTCGTCGATGGCGACACGGTGGCGTCGCGCCTGCACGCGCGCGGGCCGATGGCGCCTGACGAGGTGCGACACATCCTCATCCAAACCTCGGATGCACTCGCCTACGCGCACGAGCGCGGCGTCGTGCATCGCGATATCAAGCCGGACAACATCCTGCTCGATCGCGACGACAACCGGGTGATGGTGACTGACTTCGGTATCGCGCGCGCCGTGACCGAAGGTGGCGATGCGCGCCTAACGGCGACCGGGATGGCGATCGGCACGCCGGCGTACATGTCGCCGGAGCAGTCCATGGGCGAGCGGGAGATCGACGGACGCAGCGATCTCTACTCGTTAGGGATCGTCGCCTACCAGATGCTCGTTGGTGAGCTGCCCTTCACGGCGCAGAGCACGCCGGCGCTCCTGGTGAAGCACATCTCTGAGCGGCCCTCGCCTGTTGACGAACGCTGCCCCAGTGCGCCGCGCGATCTCACGCGCGCGATCATGCTGCTGCTCGAGAAGGACCCAGCCAACAGATTCCCAACGGCCGAAGCCCTCTCGACGGCGCTCTCGACGCGCAACGTGCCGGCCTTGCCGGAGCCGTCTGTCTACCTGGAGCAGCACGGCACGAGCGAGCGCTATTCACGACAACAGTATCGCGACGATAGCCATGCGACTGGCGCTGTCGGGATCGATCGAGAGCCGACTGCAGCCGAATTGCGGCGCTGGAATGCCGAACCCGTGGTGCGATATCGCAAGAAACTCGCGCCGTACGTCGCCTTCGGCAGTGTCAGTGTGGTCCTCGCGATCACTGGCGTCGTGAGCTTCATGCCCGTCGTCGGCGTCTGGAGCGTGTATCTCGCGTACAAGTACTCGCAGCTCTGGACTGAGGGGTACGACTGGCGCGATGTCCTGCGCGAACCGCGCGACCGCATGTTCTTCGACGTCGTCGCGGATTGGTTCGACAACGTGCGCGCGCTCTACGACCGCAAGAAGCGCGCGGAAGTGCGCGAGCGAACACGCATCCGCCGCGGACGCGCGCCTCTCTTCGCGGCTCCTGACGCCCCGGGAGGCCGGGGTGACACGTTAGGGAGCCCCCGCCGCCAGCCGACCGGCTTGACCGGCGCCGAGGCCGGCGCGCTCGCGCAGGCGGCTCACTTCCGCGACGACATCGTGCGAATCGTGCACGGTCTGCCGCGGCGCGACCGAGAATTGGCTGGAGACGTCGCCACCTCCGCGGAGGCGCTTTATCATCGGGTGCAGGTTCTCTCCGATTCGCTGGCGGACATCGGACGGAACACGCCTAACAGCAACACACAATCCATCGACGCCGAGATCGCGCGGCTGGAGGCTGAAGCGAATCCGCTGGACCCGCGCGCCGAAGAGCGCGTGCGTCGCCTGGCTCGCTTGCGCCGCGATCGCCGCTCGGTCGCCGACGCGGGCACACGGCGCGAGCAGGCCAAGCAGAAGCTCGAGAGCTGTCTCCTCGCATTGCAGAACATGCGGCTCGATCTCATGCGGCTGCAGGCCGGCGGTGAGTCGTTCGCCAACGTTACGCTCATCTCCGAGCGCGCCATGGCTCTGGCGCAGGAAGTCGATCATGCGGTGTACGCGGCCGACGAGATCCGCAAGCTGCGCGACTCTCCGTCCTCCGCGCGCGGCGGCGCGCGCTGAGGCGCCGCGTTAGGCTGCGCCGGTAGACATGCCGGACCAACTGCGCGATCGGGTCGTCGCCGCGATCGGTGACACGTACGAGCTCGAGACCGAAATCGGCCGCGGCGGGATGGCCGCCGTCTACCGCGCGCGCGATCTCAAGCTCAGGCGTCTCGTCGCCATCAAAGTCCTTCCCCCGGACCTCGCCTTCCGGGAGGAGGTGCGCACTCGCTTCCTGCGCGAGGCGCAGACAGCGGCGCAGCTCAACCATCCGAACATCGTCCCGATCTTCTCGGTCGATGAGCGGACGGGCCTCGTCTACTTCGTCATGGCCCTGGTGGAGGGCGAAAGCCTCGGCGCGCGACTGGCGCGCGAACGCCGGCCGCCTGTCAACGACGTCACGCGCACGCTGCGCGAAGTCGCCGACGCGTTGGGCTACGCCCACGCGCGCGGCATCGTGCACCGTGACATCAAGCCGGACAACATTCTGCTGGATGGCGGGACCGGCCGGGCGATGGTCACCGACTTCGGAATCGCGCGCGCCGCGGAAGGCGACTCGCGCCTAACGGTCACCGGCATCGCGGTCGGCACTCCGACGTACATGTCACCGGAGCAGGCGCTCGGTGAGCGCGACGTGGACGGCCGCAGCGATCAGTACTCGCTCGCCGTCGTCGCGTACCAGATGCTGACGGGCCAGCCGCCGTTCACAGCGACGAATACGCCGGCCATGCTCCTCAAGCACATCAGCGAACCGCCCGCGCCACTCAGCGAGTTGCGACCCGACCTTCCGCGCGGACTGATCGTCGCCGTGGAACGCGCCCTGGCGAAGAAGCCGACCGACAGGTGGCCTAACGCGTACGCATTTCGCGACGCGCTCACGGCGGAAGTGGCGTCGCTGCCTGGTCCCGCGCTCGTGCCAGCCTCCGAGCGTCTCAGACAATCAGCGGCGTGGAAACGTGCGGCGGTTCCGCGAGAAAACGCTGCGAACCCGGTCGCCCCGCGCGGCAACGCTGCACGCAGCCCCGGGTTGGGCTTGCCGAGCCGGGATCGTCGCGCGCCAGGTCTCAGCAAGGGTGAGCCGTGGCGCACGCCCGATCCTAACGAGGAAGTCCCCGTGCCGAACTGGATGCCGGCGTCATGGCAGGACGTTAGGCGGCACCAGCGCGAGGTGCGGAGGGCGCAGCGTCGCAGCCAGCGAGAGCGCGACACGCTGCATGCCTTCGGCGAGCTTCCGATCGAAGAGAAGATCCGCCGCTTCCGACGCAGACTCGCCGGCTACGCCACGTCCATCGCGGTGCTCGGAATCATCAACTCCGTATTCACTCCGTTTTTCCCATGGGTGATTTTCCCGGCGATCGGCATGGGCATCGGTCTCATGGGACGCGCTGCGTCACTCTGGGCCGATGGTGTGCGCTTTCGGCAGGTGTTCGGCCGCGAAGCGCGCCAGGCACTGCAGCGTGCCAACGAGCGGCCTAACAGTTCCAAGGCACGGCTCGCGTTGGGCGATCGATCATCTGTCGATGATGCGGAACGGCTGGCGCCGAGTGACGTGCTGCGCGGGCGCTATGGCGAAGTCGTTCGTCGCGCGGCGTATGATCGCGCCGCTGTGCAGGAGGCGGTCGCCAAGCTCTCCAAGGTCGACCGCGAGATGATCCCCGATGTCGCTCCGACTGTCGACGCCCTCGCGGAGCGTGTCGGTGCGCTCGCGCAGGCGCTGCATCGCATGGACACTGACATCACTCCGGAGTCGCTCGCGGCGCTCGACGCTCGCATCGAGGAAACAAGCAGCCGCCCGCAAGGCCGCGAGCGAGATCAACGACTCGAGTTACTCCAGCGCCAGCGCGTGACGATGAACGACCTGCTCACGCGACACGAGACGCTGTTGACACAGCTCGAGAGCGCGTCGCTCATGCTGCAGAACATGCGGCTGGATTTGATCGCACTACGCTCGGCCGGCGTGCAATCCGCGATAGACGATGTCTTGACGGCGACACAGGAAGCCCGCGCGCTCTCGCGGGACATCGCGCACGTCCTCGATGCCGCGCGTCAGGTTCGTTAGGGCGGGATGCGCCCCGGCACCCAGCGCTCTCCACCTAACGCGTACCCGACAACACCACCAACGACACCGCCAAGCACCGCTCCGATCGGCGCGTACTTCACGAAGTCGTCGAACTTCGCGTTGACCTGAGGCAGGTTGCCCCTGGTTAGTTGGCTCCCAGGCCGCGCGTGCAGTCGCGAAACATCGTCATCGGAGTGAGCGCAATCTAGCGCGTTAGGCTCGCCCGCTGCGTGGAGCGTTATGATCGAAAGCCATCCGCTCTCCCGTTGCCGCGTCGAACACATGAAGAAACGCAGAGTCGAACACGAGCGACGCACGATCCCCCAGTGCGACCGCCTCACGCGCGCTGCATCTGACCACGACGAGCGGAGCGCCGGCGCGCCCGCCGAGCCGCGCATGAACCAACGTCTCGCTCCCCATCACCTCGACCAGCTCCACGACGGCGGCGACCCCGTCGCCGCCAAGATGCGCTCGTTGGATGGACACGTGCTCGGCCCGCGCCCCCACGTGGACAGCGGCACCATCACTACTGCGCGTGAGGTGCGCGAGCGCACCGTTCAGGCCGATGGAACCCGCACCACCCGCGACGATAAAACGCCCAGCCCGGATATCCACAACACCATCCAGGAAGTTCATCGCCGGTGTGCCGATGAACCCAGCCACGAAGCGATTGGCGGGGCGCTCGTAAAGCGAGAGCGGCGCACCAACCTGCTGTACGGCTCCGTCCTTCATCACGACGATCCGCTGCCCGAGCGTCATCGCTTCGACTTGGTCGTGTGTCACGTACACCATCGTCGCACCCAGCGAGCGATGCAGCGCGGCGAGCTCGCGCCGCATCTGTGAGCGGAGCGCGGCATCAAGATTGGAGAGGGGCTCATCGAAAAGAAAAACCTGTGGTTCGCGCACAATCGCCCGCCCAAGAGCTACCCGTTGGCGCTGGCCGCCGGAAAGCTGCCGGGGCTTGCGATCGAGCAGTGCGGTCAACTGGAGCGTCTCCGCAGCGGCGTGCACGCGTGCCTTGATCGTCGCAGCCGGCAGTTTACGAAGCGCTAATGCAAAGGCGAGGTTTCTACGCACGGTCATGTGCGGATACAGCGCGTAACTCTGAAAGACCATGGCGATGTCGCGCTGGCTGGGTGGTACGTCGTTGACGACGCGATCGCCGATGCGGATGGTCCCACTCGACGCCGCTTCCAGACCAGCGACCATGCGGAGCGTCGTGCTCTTACCGCATCCGGACGGGCCGACAAGGACAACGAACTCACCGTCAGCGATGTCGAGGGAAACATCGCTAACAGCCGCACTCCGCCCTCGATCGTATATTTTGGAAACGTTTACAAGCTGTACGCTCGCCATTCCGCTCCGATCAGTGACTGACGTCCGTCTCTTCCCCAACGACTTTCTGTGGGGCGCCTCGACATCGGCCTATCAGGTCGAAGGCTCTCCGCTTGCCGACGGTGCCGGGCCAAGTATCTGGCACCGATTCTCGCGATCGCCAGGGCTCACCTCGAGTGGCGACACCGGCGACGTGGCGTGCGACCACTACCGCCGCTACCGCGATGACGTGGCGCTCATGCAGTCGCTCGGCCTCAACGCTTATCGATTTTCCATCTCGTGGTCCCGGATCCTCCCCGACGGCACTGGGCGCGTAAACACGGCAGGCGTCGACTTCTACCAGCGTCTCGTCGACGCTCTCCTCGAGGCCGGGATCGCGCCGAACGCGACGTTGTACCACTGGGACCTGCCAGCCGCGCTGGATGACCGTGGCGGCTGGCTCAACCGCGACATCGCCGACTGGTTCGGCGCGTACGCCACGACCATGTACCGAGCACTGGGCGACCGCGTGGCGATGTGGGCGACGCTGAACGAACCGTGGGTCGTGACGGACGGCGGATACCTGACCGGCGCGCTCGCTCCAGGTCACCGCAACATATACGAAGCGCCCATTGCCAGTCACAATCTCATGCGCGCCCACGGCACGGGTGTGCTGGCCGCGCGTGCCGAAGGGGTGAAGGAGATCGGGCTCGTCGTGAACATCGAGCCCAAGTACCCAGCCAGTGAACGCGCCGAGGACGTGGCGGCGACGCGCCGCGCCGACGCCTACATGAACCGTCAGTACCTCGACGCGGCACTGCTCGGGCGCTACCCGGACGAGATGCACGAGATTTTCGGCGAGGCGTGGCGCGAGTGGCCGCCTAACGACTTCGGCCTGATCCGTCAGCCGCTCGACTTTATCGGGTTGAACTACTACACCAGGGGGGTGATCCACGACAACCCGGCCAATCCGCCGGTGCGCGTCGGCTATGTCCGGCAACCGCACCACGTCTACACCGAGACCGGGTGGGAGGTCTACCCCGCGGCGATGACGCGAATGCTGACGTGGATGACCGCGCGCTACGGCGCCATTCCGCTTTACATCACGGAAAACGGCGCTCCGTTCTACGACCCGCCGCATCTGTTGAACGGACGCATCGACGACCCGCTGCGCGTAGACTACTTCCGCACCCACCTCGGTGCGGCCCTCGACGCCCTCGAGCGAGGTGTCGACCTGCGCGGGTATTTCGCCTGGTCGTTGCTGGACAATTTCGAATGGTCGCTCGGCTATGCCAAACGCTTCGGCATCGTGCACGTCGACTACGCCACGCAAGCGCGCACTCCCAAGGCGAGCGCGCTCTACTATCGCGACGTGATTCGTTCGCGCGGCGCCATCCTCGCGGAGCCCTGGCACTCGCTGGCGCACGCCTAACGACTCGCGAGCGGACGCGCGGTCGCGCGGACGACCGCGGAGGCTGCGCGCGGCCGCACGCTCCCCGGCTCCCAAAGGACGCTGGCACCAGCGATCTCACGCACCGTGCCCAAGTCTATGTCCAGTGACGCGCGAGCGGTCTCGGTGCGCCAGACCGTGGTCGTGTCACCGTCGACGGCCCCGCTCGGTGGATGCCCGATCGCCGACGTCATGGCCGACGTGATGGGTGGCGGGGGCGTCTGCGCTACCGCCGACAGTTCGAGCAGTTGGAAGTCGTCGATCCAAACAGTCCCCTTCCCACCAGTTCCCGCCGTGATTGCAATCTCGATCCCCGCGAGTTGGCGAATCTCGCCCCCGCCAGCTGGCCCCCACGCGAATTCGATGTGTCGCCGCTTGCGTTGCAACTGACGCCAGACTAGAGGGAACTCGAAGTCGCGCTGGTTCGACCACCAGACGTTGTCGCCGCTTGCGTCCACCAGTTTGAACTCGAGGTCATTGCGCGGCGCCGTCGCGACGCATCTGCCACGAGAAGGCGTAGTTCGCCGGGAGATCGAGCGCCACGCGCTTGCGCGCGCCCGCATACAGCCACCGCTGTGAAAGTCGAAGTCGAGCCGCAGCGCGCGTCCGTTGAGCCCTCGGTCCAGAGAAGCACGCAGCGTGACGCCGTCCGACGGCACCAAGTCCCACGCGCTGAGCGTCTCGAAGTCGTCGATGATGCGCGGCGCGGCCTGCGCGGCGGAACCTGTCGTGAGCGCAAGGAGCGAGAACAGACCGACGACGAGGGTTCTCACTTCACACTTCCGGCCGTGATCCCGTCGATGTAGTAGCGCTGCAATGCCACGAAGACGCCGAGCACGGGCAGGATGGTCAGCACAGCGCCGGCCATCATGAGCTCAGTGTCCTGCACGTGTTCCAGCGCGAGGGTCGCGAGCGCCACGGGGAGCGTGAATTTCTCCTCAGAAGCGAACACGATCAGCGGCCACATGAAGTCGTTCCACGTCCCCATGAACGTGAAGACGGCAAGCGTGACGAGGATCGGCCGGATGACCGGCACGACGATCGAACGGAAGAGGCGCCATTCCCCGGCACCGTCGATCCGTGCCGCGTCCAGCAAGTCGTCCGGCACAGCAAGAGTGTATTGCCTAACGAGAAAGATGCCAAAGATCGACGCAAGCCCCGGGATCATCGCGCCCACATAGCTGTTCACCAGCCCGAGTTCCTTCACCAGCAGGAACAGTGGAATCATCGCCACCTGCGCAGGGATGACCAGCGCACCTAGCAGCACGCGATACAGCGATTCTCGCCCCGTAAAGCGGAGTTTGGCGAAGGCATAACCGGCCATGCCGTTGATCAGCACCGCGAGCGCCGTAACGGCCAGCGCCAGGCCGGTGGAGTTGAGGGCATGTCGTGCAACATCGAGTCGGGCGAACAGCGCGACGTAGTGCTCAGTGGTCACGCGCGACGGGACAAGGCGTGCCGGGAAGACGTTGGCGTCCCCGGCGGGCATCAACGAGATCGACACCATCCAGAGGAGCGGCGCCAGCGTGAGGAGCGCCAGGGCACCTAACGCGGCGCCGTAACCGATGGTTTGCATCCGCCGAGTCACGTCTCCTCCCGGCGCAAGAGAAACTGCAACGCAGCGCCGACGAGCATGATGGCGAAGAGGACGAACGCGATCGCCGCCGCCCCTCCGATGCGCCACCAGCGGAACCCCTCTTCATACATGAGCAGCACGAAGCTCTGGGTGCTCTTAAGTGGGCCCCCCTGCGTCATCACGTACGGTTCGGCGAAGAGTTGGAAGTAGCCGATGAGCGTGATGACGGCGACAAACATCAACGTCGGACGCAGCATGGGTAGCGTGATGTGCCGGAATCGGGTCCACGCCCCCGCACCGTCAAGCTCTGCGGCTTCATACAGCTCGGCCGGAATGTTCTGCAGCCCGGCCACACAGATCAGCATGTTGTAGCCGAAGTTCTTCCAAACGGCCATCAGGATGATCGCAGGCATCGCCCACGTAGCGTCACCCAGCCAGTCGATTGGTGGCACGCCTAACGTTCCGAGTGCCCAGTTGAGGAGGCCGTAGCGCGTGTGGAAGATGTAGCGCCACACGACTGCAACAGCGACGAGCGTGGTAACGACCGGAGCGAAATAGATCGTACGGAAAAACCCTTTGTACGGCGCGAGCCGCGCGTTGACGAGCAGCGCAGCTCCGAGCGACGCGGCGATCGAGAGCGGACCACCGACCAGCACGAAGTAGAGCGTGTTCTTGAGCGCGCGGATGAAGTCCGCGTTGCCCAATAATGCGCGGTAGTTGTCGAGTCCCACGAACCGCAGCACGCTGCGGTCGGCGAGCGCGTAGACGTCGAAGTCGGTGGCGCTAAGCATCAGCGCGGCCACGACGGGGACGATGAAGAAGACGCCGATGAGCACGAGCGCGGGCGCGAGAAAGCTCCACGCCTTCCACGACGGGACAAACGACCGGCCCCCGTTCGCCACCTAACGAATGCGACTCACCGAGGCGCCGCGATTGGCGAGCCACCGCCTCTTCTCGAGGATGCGATCGACCTCGCGGTCGAGGTTGCGAAGGGACTCCTCGCTGGTCATCGCTCCACGCACCGCTCGCTCCGCGTATTCGAGCGTCTTGCTCGCGATCTGTTCCCACTCAGGGACCATAGGCAGGGGACGCACGCGATCGAGCTGTGTGCGGAAGGCGCGCGCGCGCGCGTTGTTCGCCAGTGACGGGTCGCGCCACGCGCTGTACGTGGGAGGCAAGTCGCCACTCTCGCGATAAAAGCGCGCCTGCACGTTAGGGCGCGACAGGTACTCCATGAGCCGCCACGCGGCATCCTTGTGGCGCGACGCGCGGAACATAACGAGAGACGATCCGCCGGCCATCGACACCCCATCAGCGGTGCCGGTCGGTCCTGGCAACGGCGCAGTAGCCCAGGTGTCCTGCTCCGCCTGCGGGAGGCGATTGGCGAACTCTCCAAGGTTCCACGGCCCCGTGATGTACATCGCGAAGAGCCCGCGCGAGAACTCCTGGTATACGTTGGCGACCTGGAGGTTGCCGCTGAGCGGCGCCAGTTGCTCGGCAAACATGCTCACGTAAAACTCAAACGCACGGCGAAATGCGGAGTCGGCAAACGCTCCGCGAGTTCCGCTCGCTTTGAGCAGTGGCGAACCCGTCTGCATCCCGAAGATGATCGGCTGGTTCCACTCGTTCACGGGCAAGAAGATCGCGTACTTTGCCGCGGACGCGTCGCGCACGCGACGCATGGCGTCGCGCCAACCGGCCCACGTAGTGGGCATCTCGCGCACACCGGCGCGCTCCAGCAGGTCCTTGCGATAGAAGAGCAGTCGCGTGTCGACGTACCACGGAATCCCTAACGTGACACCGTCGAGCACGTTCGTCGCCCAGATTCCCTGGAAGTAATCGTCGCGCCTAACGATGGCGCTTGAAGCGATGCGGACATCCAAGGGCTCCAGCGCCTTGAGTGCTGCGAACTCGGCGATCCATGTATTGCCGAGCTGCGCGACGTCAGGCGTGGTTTCGCCGACGTAGCCGGTGAGGAGTTTTTCGTGTGCCGCCATCCACGGGATCTGCTGCACGCGCACACGGATGCCGGGATGTTCACGCTCGAAGTCGCGCGTGAGCCCTTGCACGATCTCACCCTCGCGTCCAAACGCCCAGAAGCGCAGTTCGGTCGCATCCTGCCGCGCGGACGAGCAGGATGCCGCGAGGAGCAGCAGCGCCAGCCGCGCAGACCGGATCACCATCACCTCCCGAGCCAGCCGTTGCGGAAGCCGGCCCGCAGGAGGCCCTGCACGATGTAGGGATTGCGCCGCATCGTACTCCACACCAACTCGGTCCGATAGTTCTCGATCATCGTCACGATCGGGCCCTGGTCGATGCCGAGGTAGTCACCGTTGAACCAGCCTAACGTGGCGTCGACGCGGCCATGGCGCACGGGAACACGCGGATCGCGCAGCGTGGGATTGAAGCTGTCGAGGAAGCCGTAGCGCTGGAAGAGTGCGTCGCCGTAGCGGGTACGCATGGCGCGGATGGCCGGCATGACTATTTCGGGCGCGAACGCAATCGACGATGCGGCCGCCGTCGGCGCGATCGTGCCATCGTCACGGACTTCCGTCGCTGCCGCCCCGCGCGCGGAGTACGTCCAGAACTGGATCGACTGCGCGTCGATCGTCATCACGGAGTCGATCGGTCCATCTGCGGCGGTGAGCCCCCAGGTGTCCGCGCTGTAGTCGCGGAACCGCCGCGGGTTGGCAATCGCATAGGCACGCTGTGAGATCGTCGCCCGGCGCGAGTTCTCGAAGTAGTCGATGCCCCCCCCACGGGCGCGCATGTAGTCGTCCTGGATGCCGCGGAAGTCGATCCAGATGTGCGAGTACTGATGCCCGAAGAGCGGGGCGAAGTTCACGTGCGCCTGTCCGTAGAACGAAAGCCACCGATTGGTGGTGGTGAAGGCGTTCCACGCCGAAGGCTCGATGGGGAACGTCGGCGAGCCTAACGCGAGAATGTAGAGGATCATCGACTCGTCGTAACCGCGCCAGTCGTGGGTGCCGAAGCCGTCGCTGGGACGCCAGCGGTGATTCACCAGCGGCCTGTTCGGCTGAATCCATGTCCACTCCACGCGGCGGTACAGCGAGTCGGCGTACGCGCGGATCGCGACCTCGTCGGGAACGTCGCGGTCGTAGTAGGTCTGGCAGAAGAGCACGCCCGCCAGGAGCAGCGCGGTGTCGATCGTCGACAGCTCCACGTCGCGGAAGCGGACGCCGCTCGCCATGTCGAGGAAGTGATAAAAGAACCCCTTGTGCCCGATCGTCCCGCTCGCAGCCGGACCCTGTGGTGACGTCCAGAAAAAGCGCAGCGTACTGAGCGCCCGCTCAGCGGCCTGCGTGCGGGTGATCCAGCCTCGCTCGACGCCAATCGGATACGCGGTCAGCGCGAAGCCGACTGCAGCAATGCTCGAGAAACTTGGGGTTGGCCAGCGATCCGGCGTTAGGCCGGTGCGCGCATCCGTTCGCTCCCAAAAGAAGTCGAACGTGCGGCGCTGGACTGTGTCGAGCAGTGCAACATCGGCCGCCGAAAGGCTCGTGCGCGTCGGCCCCGAAACTGAGGCTGACGCGCACGCGCCTGCGAGACCGGCAACGGCGCATACGGCGCCGCGCCTGAGCCACCTGTGAGCGATAGAGCTACCAATCAACCTGCAGTCCAAGTTGGAAGCGACGTGCGTCGCTCACCAAGCCTCCTGGCACGCCGAAGTTGCGATTCGGCCCCGCAGTCGCATTACTCGGGCGGATGAACCCGTCGTAGCCCCCATAGTTCACGGTGTTGAATGCGTTGACTAGATCCGCGGTCACGCCTACGCGAGTGCCGCCTAACGGCGGGAAGAACTTGGCTAGGCGCAGGTCCAACGTGTTGGAGGCCCACTTACCCAACCCAAGGAACGAACTCTTCCACTTGTCGTCGATCTCACCCGTGCCGCGCAGCGGCTGGCAGATGTTCGTCGTCGGCTGATCGAAGCAGTTATTGACGAAGAACTTGTCACCCGACCCGAGGTTCAGGATGCCGCTGAACTGCGTACCGAACACCCACGGCAAGTCGGTGATGAAGTTGCTAACGATCGTGTGCCTCTGGTTGCGATCGGTCCCAGTGCGCGGGTACGCTTTTACCGTGACGCGGTCAAGTGAGAAAAGATCGCCGCCCAGCTGCTCGGCGGCTGCCAAGGTGTAGTTGATCCCACCGCCCCACGCGAAGCTTTTCGCACCGGCGCTGCGATAAGGCTTTTCCACCTGGAAGATGTAGGCGTCATACCAACTGCGCGGATCGTTGTTCGAGAGCAGGATGTTGCTGAAACGCGGGCTTACCGACACACAACACGTACCGTCGGGGCGGCGGTTGCCGAAGATGAAGGTGAAGCCGTTGTAACTCTGCACTCCAGTGTACGTGGCCGCCACCACGACGTTCCGGCGTGCATGGCGCAGCCCGAAGCTCCACATATTGGAGTGGATCGGCTTGGTGTCGTTATCGATCAGGAACGCTTCCGGCAGCGGTCGGCTTGGGGAGTTCGCCAACTGATCGAGTCCGGCCTTGGACAGGTAGCTCGGATTCCACATGATCGTAGGCTGCCCATCGCGCGGCGCGCCGTTGGCTGAGAAGCGATACGTCAGCACCTGGTACTGCAGTCGGAATTTTTCGTCCAAGCCGTTGTTGTAGTTCGAACGATCGTAATACACGCCGAACGCGCCGAACACCGAGGTGCGACCGGCCCTGTCGAACGCGTAGTTGAAGCCGACGCGCGGCTGGAACGCCCCCTTGAACCCCGGGCGTTCGGACCCGTCGGTGAAATAGTTGGCCGGGAACCTCGAGGCAAGCTCCTGCCTAACGAGCGTCGGCGTCACGTACGAGTTGTTGAACATGTCCGACTCATAGTCCCAGCGCAGACCGACGTTCACCGTCAGTTGTGGCGTGATGCTCCAGTCATCCTGCGCGTACAGCCCGACCTGGGTGTTGCTCGTGTTCATGTTCGGGTCGCCGAAGCCGTAGCGCGCCTCGAACGGGAACGCGTAGTTCTCCGTTGCGCGGAAGGTGAACAGCGGATTCCCGTTGAAGAACTTCTGCACATCGTACTGGTTGAAGTCGACGTTGCCGCCCACCTTCATGACATGCGCGCCGTTCCACGTCCACCCGAAGTAGGTCAAGTCGTTGCGGAACGACAGGCGCTTCTGGTCGAAGTCCTGGTACGAGTCGCGCCCGCCTACTCTTCCGATCCCCTGGTAGCTCAACCCGATGAGCTGGTCGTTCTCAGGAACGGGATTCCACTTCGACTCCTGAAATGACACCATGGCTTCATTGAGTCTGTTGCCACTCGAAAATGTGTGCTTCGCTAGCCCTGTGTGCGTGTCGATCTTGACGTTCTCAGCGGCCTCGAACGACGTCTGCCCGCCGAAGGAGCGGATGTCGGTCTCGGTGCGCAGATTGTAGCTAAGCTCCCACGCGTTCTTGGAGTTTTGCTGGTAGTTGAGCTTTGCGATGCCGAGGTTCGACCGGAACGGCGAAACGAAGATGCCTCCCTTACCGCCGAAAACCGCCGGGAATTGCGAGGCCTGCGCCCCGAACGTCACCACGTTCGAACGATCTTGGTAGTTCCCTTCGTACGCGCCGAAGAAGAAGAGCTTGTCCTTGATAAGCGGACCGCCTAACGACAACGCTGCCTGGTCGCGCCGAAAGTCGGGGATTACGAAGTTCTGGCCGAGGGAATCGGCGCGTTTCTTGTTACGGCGCTGGAATTCGTCGAGCGCTTGGAAACCCTTCGTCTGCCCGGCGTAGAGTGCGCTCCCTCGCCACGCATTCGTCCCCGACTTGGTCGTCGCGGTGATGATCGCGCTCGACGACTTCTGGTACTCGGCTTTGTAGTTGTTCGTGAGGACGCGGAATTCCTGCACCGCGACCTGCGGAAACGGATTGCCGCGCGATGCATCCTGCCCGACCACGCCGCTCGGCAGCACGTCCGACTTATACGACGCTCCGTCAATGAAGACGTTTACGTTCTGCGCGGGGAGTGCGCCGGCTGTGAACGACTTCGTCGTGGCTTCGCGTCGGCCGCCAGAGATGCGCACTCCAGGCGCAAGTTGGGCCAGTGCGAGGAAGTTTCGATCGACCGACGGGAGCGCGCTGATCTGCTCCGCGGAGACGTTCGTGGCCACCTCGGAGGTTCGCGTCTCCTTCGCCGACGGCGCCGAGATCTGTACAGCGGCGAGTTGCGTCGCAACGGCGCGCAGATCGAAGTCGAGGGCGATCACCTCGCCGATCTGTACGCGTTGGCGTCGCATCTGCGACTCTACGCCGAGGCGACGCGCAGTGATCTCATAGTCACCCGGAACGAGGCCGACCAGTGCGTAGTAGCCGCGTTCATTGGCCGTCGCCGCGCGCACTGTGCTGGTGGCCACGCTGCGAGCCATGACCGCGGCATCGGCAACCGGCGCGCCGTTTTCACCGCGTACGTAGCCGCGAACCGACCCGGTGGTGGTCTGCGCGCCCAGCGCTGTCGCGTGGCAGACGAAGCTCGCGGCCGCGAGTCGCAATCCCCACGTGCTGAAGCTCTGACTGAAACTCATTGCAACTCCCTCCTTCGCGGTGATGGTGGAGAACCGCACGAGCCGCGAGCGACGAAACGCGTCGCGAGCTGCTCGTGACGGACTGCTGGCGGCGGCTCACCGGTGAGCGCCGCGATAAGACGGCGCGCCGCGCGGGCGCCTAACTCGAGAATGGGGACGTGCACGGACGCGAGCGGCGGATGCATGTAGCGCGCGAGCGGAATGTCGTCGAACCCCACCACAGTCACGTCGTCAGGCACTCGATATTCTGCCTCCCGAAGTGCGCTCATTGCGCCGACAGCCGTGGCATCGTTGGCGGCGAAGATCGCGGTCGGCGGAGGCGTACGCCCGACGAGCTCCATCGCGGCGCGGTGCCCGGCGGCCTCAGTGAAATCGCCAGGCGTAACGATCGACTCATCGAAACCGATCCCTGCCTCGGCGAGGGCCTCGCGATAACCGCGCAGTCGCTCGTCGGCATCGAAGTTCCCCGAAGCGCCACGGATCATTGCTATGCGGCGATGGCCGAGCGATAGGAGGTGAGCCATCATGGCGCGAACGCCGCCAACGTTGTCGATCGAGATCACGTGGTGGTCGCGGTCACCCGGAGGACAACTCAGCAGGACGACGGGGACAGGTGAGCGGAGGTTCTCGACGAGCGTGGCTACAGCGAGGTGCGGAGACATCGCGATGATGCCATCCGTGCGCCCGCGCATGGCATGCATCGCCGCGTCGATCTCCGGCTTTCCACCGTGCGAACCGGAAAGGAGAAGGTGGAATCCGTGTCGCTGCGCAGTCTGGTCAATCCCCCGGATGACCTCCGAGAAGAACTCACCATACAGGTCTGGTAGTAGCACGCCGATCGTATTGGTCTTCGCGGTGATGAGGGCGCGCGCGCCACCGTGCGGGACGTACTGCAGCTTGTCTGCTGCTTCGCGGATGCGTTCTGCCGCCGCCACACTCACGGGCCCGCTGTTGTTAAGGACGCGCGAGACCGTTGCGATGGAGACTCCGGCTCGGCTCGCGACGTCCTTGATGGTGGCCATGATCGAGGATGAAAGCGTTTCCAGTCTCGGTCGCTCTCGCTCTACGGCAGCGAGTGTAAACGTTTACATCAGGCCCTGGTTCTGTCAATGGTACTTCGCTGCTAATCTCCCACGCGCGCCGTCAGCTCTCTACCATGTCGGCCAAACTGCTTCCGGTCCGCTTGTGCTTCGAACTGCGGCCGGTTCGGCTCGACGCGTGGTCCTTTGAGCGGGGAGCTACCCCCGGCGACCTTCGCGCAGTCCTGGTCGAACGCGCGAGCTTTGGCTAGACCGAAGATCGCACCAGGGAGCCGATCCTGAGAGCCACATCAGCGGCGAGCGCCTAACGCGACGTGCCTAGCGCCAGCGTTCAGCTGCCAGCGGAAATCACCGAGCAAGAAAGCGGCGCGTACTCAAGCGCAGGGCGCTGGCAGTCACGGACTCCGCACCCGGTCATGCCAGAGCTGGAACTCGTCCGCGAAACCTGGGTGGAGCTGGTCCTCCAAATAGACCTCGAAGCAGCGAGCTCCGGTGCAATCCAGCGCTGCAGCATCTGGAACATGACATAGGTGTTGGCCTTTTCCTGATAGAGAGCCGAGCCCGAGGGCGAAGCTGATCGGCATCAAGCTGATCGGCATCAAGCTGATCGGCATCAAATCGTCCAATAACTTGGTGGACGGCATACTGCTACGCGAAGACGCGGACGGAAATCTCGCTGCGCAGTTGCAAAACACGACCACGAGCGGCAACGACGGCGACGGTATCGACCTCGACGAGAACAGCAGCGGAAACTTGGACGTCCTGATAAAGAAGGGGACGTCGTCGAATAACGTGCTTGCCGGGGTCCGGGCCGATCAGGCGTCCCCAAGTACAGGTGCCCTGAGCCTCGTGACGTTCACGGCGACCGGCAACGGTGCCGGCGCAATCGTCGCAAACGCTCGGGTAACCGTCACACAGATGCCGTGATAGGGGGAGGTAGTGGGCTGGACCACTGCCGAGTGAGGCACCGCAAAGGCGTTAAGGCTGCCTATCGCGCCTGCGTTAAAGTTTCACTGCGTTCGGCGAGCTGCGCAAAGCGCCATGAACTGGTAACGCTTGCGAGCTAGGTACTTCTACCGTTGTTGTAGTTGCTAACGGATGTCGCTGTCGATGCCTGGAGTGCTCGCGCCGTCACGCCGAACGTGTGCGTACTTCTAGGGTGGAAAGCGCCCCGGCATCCAACGTTCGCCACCTAACGCGTACCCGACAACACCACCAACGACACCGCCGAGCACCGCTCCGATCGGGGCGTACTTCACGAAGTCGTCGAACTTCGCGTTGACCTGAGGCAGGTTACCTACGCCGACAATCAGAGCGCCGGCCAGCGCGCCCCACAGCGCGCCCCGGATCGTCGAGCTCCTGAACGTCCGGCCACCACTCACGTCGATGCGCTCGATCGCGCTGCGCTGCACGGATGCGCGTCGATACGAATCCACCAACACGGGACCCATCTCGAAGCCTAAGCGGTGCCGCTCCCCCGTGGTGTCGAGGACGACACGTTCCGCACTGAGTGAATCAATACGCCCGATGAAGCGGTCCCGACGCACAGTCGGCGCAATGATCCGCACGCGCGTCCCGACGCGCGCGTCGATCGAATCCCGAGCCGTCGCTTGCGCGTCCACCGTTGGACCGAGCACGGCTAAGAGGACACATAATGTCATTCGTTCCAACTTGCTCACGTTCCGACTCCTCGTTCCACTGGCGGCTTTGCTACATCGTCGTGCTGCCATACGCATGCTGGCAAGTGTTCGGACGACAATCGGGCAACTCGTGGTAACATTAGCGGTTGCGCGCGTCTCTCCGCGACTGGAACAGGCCTTCATACACAGCCAGGCGTGGTGACGTGTCACTTCTAGCGCTTTAGGAGAGAATTGATAACGTTCCGGCCGCCAAAACTCCCCGGGCGCGAGCAACGACCGGGGTCATTCCGGACCACTAGTGACGCGGCCAGATCCGCTCCCCCTCCCATCGGACAGCGATCCCCAGGAGCCCGATTGGGCGCTCCCGAGCGACCAGACTCGGGGTGTGACGCCAACGGCCGAAGGGCAGGCTGCTCCCGCAGCCTCTCCTGAGGCAGCTGCGCCGCCCGCACCACCTCCGCCTCCTCCGGAGCCGGTCGCCGTACCGATCAACTGGCTGGTAGACAACGGCTCGCCTCCGATCAGATACCGCTCGCTCCTGGAGCTCGCTCGAGTCGCCCCTGTTCCAGACCGTCTCGCGTCACTGATCTATGGCTATCCGCCGGCGATCACGCTCGCGCTGTCGCAGCGGCCGGAAGGGACGTGGAACAACGCGATGCTCGCGGTCCCCGCGCCGCGTTCCGCAGACTTCGAAGGCGTCGGGACAATCGTCGCGTATCGCCGACTGCTGGAATACGGATGGGATCGCGACGCGCCGCCACTGTTTCACGCGCGGCGCATGCTCTTCCGTCTGCTGGCGGAGGACAGCGACCCCAACCTGCTGTTCGAGCTGGCCGAAAAGGGAAAGATGGACGACGAAAGCGTTAGGCGGAGTCGCGTGCTGTTGCGCGATGCCGCGGCCGCCGCGCTGGCGCAGGCGGGTTACGAGGGCGATCCCCGATTGCGTGGTGCGGCGTTGCGCCTGTTGCATCGCGTGACTTCGTTCGTTCGCTCACCGCTTGCCTCCGACCCATGGACTGGAGCGCCGGGGAAACGCACGCTGGCGCCGGGAGCCGCGACGCCGTCGTACTTCTTTCTATTGATGCTCGCCTACATGCCGCTCTTTCGCCTGGAGCATGCGGGCGAGATGGACGATTTGCTCAAGTACCTAACGAACCAATCGAGCGAGGCCGCGCAGGGTAATCACGGCGGCGCTGGAAGCCATCGCTACCTCGTGACGGGTGATCCGCTCTCGAGCGAAGAGGTCGCGCAAGGTGACATCCCCTTCGCGGTTTCGTGGCTCGAGCTTGCCGCGCGGCTCGGCTTTCTCAAGCGCCACGCATCGTGGTCGGCGGTCTTCTCGTCCCTGCTCGCGCAGTGCGACGAATCGTGCGTTTGGCGCGGGCGTCGGGGGCAGATTGCATCGCGACAGAGCCACGCGTTCGTGTGGCCGTCGTTCCCTTTGGACGCCAATGTTTCCGCGGACGATCAAGCGGGTGACGTGACGTTTCGCCTCGCGTTGATCGCACGGCACTCCGGCCGGCCGCTCGAGTTCGTATAGACTCGGCCAATCGAAGGCATGCCACGCGTTGTCGCTAAGCTCGCTTGACGCGACGAGACCTTCGCATCATCTTGTACGCGGAAACCATTTCGGAGCGCTCGTTAGGCGACATCCGCTGGGCTGTCGTCACGCGCCTCCAAATGCGTGCCGCGTCGGTGTGCTGACGGCCGGAGCCTCCGAGAGGCTCAGCGCAAAGGGGGGCGTCAATGAACGCTCATCCGGCGCCAAATCGCAGCACGCGGTACCGATCGCGGGCTTCGCGGCGGCCGTGCCCTCGTGCACGTGCCGCCGCGATTCGTTAGGATCGTGCTCATGGACGGACCCGTCGTCCCCCGCCGCGGCAAACCCGACACCTGGTATCCGGCCGGAATCCCCGAAGCCAACGCGCGCTGGCTCACGCTGGCGGACGGCGAACGCGTGCGCATCGTCGAACATCGCGCGCTGGGCGCGACCGACGGCTCAGCGCACGCGTTGTTGCTCCACGGCTGGGGATGCAACGCGTTCCATTTTCGACACCTAGCGCCGGCGCTCGCGCGGCGTGGCATCCGCGCAACCGCGGTGGACCTGCGAGGCCACGGGCTGACACACAAGCCGGCCGCTGCGGCGGAGTACGCCGCGTCTGCGGCCACGACATTCGTGCTGCGCGTACTCGACGCCCTGGACCTTCCTCGATCGGGTCTCGTGGGACACTCGTTAGGGGGCGCCATTGCACTGGACACGGCCGCGGAAGAGCGCGAGCGCGTCTCCTGGCTCACGCTGCTCAATCCGGTCGGGCTCTCCAGGTTGACATACGCGCCGTTTTTTTCGCGCTTTCCCGCGAGTGTCGCTGAGCTCATTCCCGCTGCCGTTAGCCGGATGGTGGGTTACGCGGCGCTTCACTTGGCATATGGGCGCCTGGCGCGGCCTGAGCCCGGTGATCTCCAGCAGTATCTCTATCCAACGCTGATGCCGGGTGGGCGTCGCGGCATGCTGGCGTACGCGGAAGCCTACACGTGGGAGCCGCGTCCGCCGGAACTGCTGGAGCGCATCGCAACGCCGACGCACGTGATGTTTGGAGAACGCGACCGCGTCATCAAGCACCGCGAGGCGGTGGAGCGCGCCGCCTTCATTCCCCACGTGAGTATCGATGTGGTCGCACACGCGGGTCACGTGCTCGCCGAAGAAGCGCCGGAGCGCGTGTCGGATGTGATTGCGGCGCAAGTGACCGCGTTGCGAGCACCTAACGACGGGTTACGCGCCCGAGGCGCGACACGATAACGGTTTCTGCAGCGGCGCCGCGCGTGATGACCAGGCTCAAGTTCGCCGCACCGTAGCCAAGGCCGTCAGGCGCCAGCGCGCTGGAATCTCGGCTCGCCGAAAGCCGCACACCCCAGGACGCGCCGAGAGGTACCCGCAAGATTGTATCGACCCCGCCGTGGACGACGATGCGACCAGCTAGCGTGTCAATGCGGACAGCGGCGTGCCGTCCGCGAGTGAGCGCGAGCGCACGCGCCGCGTCGAAAGCAGCGACAGCCGCGGTGGCCGCGGAGTTCACCGACGCGCGATCGCGCACCGTGATGTAGGGCGGCAGCGCTAGCGTTGTGAGTAATCCCACGATCACCAGCACCAGCAGCAGTTCCACCAACGACAAGGCGGCACGGAGACTCATTCAAGACGCGAGTTGCGCGGCAACATACGTGTCCGTACGATCCGCCACGCCACCCTTTCAACGCCCCCCGTTTCCTTCTGTTGCAACGGAGAGAACGCAATGCGTCGCGCGCGATCGTGGTTCTGCTGCCTAACGCTTTCGCTGGGCGCGTCTGCTGCGGCGGCGTGCTCGGTCCCCTCTCGCAGCGATCTCGAGGTGATGCAATCCGTAAACGACCTGGGCGATGCCGTGAGCGCGATGCGGCAGGACTATGGCGTGCTCGCGGATCAGGTGGACTCGTTACGCCTGATAGTCGCACGGCAGGACACGCTGCTGCGCCAGTTGGCGAATCTCGCGGGCGTGGCGGTCCCGTCCACTCGCTGACTAAGTTGCGCTGCGCCTAGCGCTGTGCGCCCGACATGAAGATCAGCATCGAATACTGCACGCTTTGAAACTACGAGCCTCGGGCCACCAGTTTGGCGGCCGAGATTCGTCGCGCGTTCGCCGCCGCGGAGGTCACCCTGGTCCCCAGCTCGGGTGGACGCTTCGAAGTCACTGTCGATGGCAAGCTGATCTTCGAGAAATCGAAGCTGCACCGCCATGCGAAGCCGGGCGAAGTCGTGCATCTGCTCGGCGGGCATGCTGGCAAGTAGCGCGCAGTCGGCGCGCGTCATGCGTTAACGAACGGCGCGATGCGCATCGCGATCTCCACCGGCGGCGGTGACGCACCCGGTCTCAACGCCGTCATCCGCGCCGCTGTACTGAGCGCTCTGGGTCGCAGCTGGGAGGTCCTGGGGATCAAGCGCGGCTTTGGCGGCTTGCTAGGCGAGGACGAATGCATCCCGCTCACGCGCGACTCCGTGCGTGGCATCGCTCACCTGGGCGGCACGATTTTGCGCACGACGAATCGCGGCAACCCGTTCCACTATCCTGTTAGGCAGACGGACGGTTCCGTCGCTTCTGTCGACAGATCCGATGAGCTGCTCGATCGCGCGCGTTCACTCGGCATCGACGCGCTGATTGCCATCGGCGGCGACGGCTCTCTCGCCATCGCGCAGCGTCTCTTTGAAAAGGGGATGCGCATCGTCGGCGTCCCGAAGACGATCGACAACGACGTCGCCGGGACCGTCCACACGTTCGGCTTCGATACTGCCGTAAACACCGCGATCGAGGCTATCGACAAACTGCACACGACAGCCGAGAGCCACGATCGCGTGCTCGTTATGGAAGTCATGGGGCGCCGCTCTGGGTTCATCGCGCTGCACGCCGGCCTCGCCGCGACTGCCGACGTGATCCTGATTCCCGAGATCCCTTACCAGATCGATTCGGTGTGCGAGAAGATCGTGGAGCGCGACAAGAGGGGGCGAAAGTTCTCAATCGTCGTCGTTGCCGAAGGAGCGCATCCGGTGGACGGCGAGGAATCGGTGATAGGAGAATCGCTTCCTGGTCAGGACAAGCGACTCGGTGGGATCTGCGGACGCATCGCATGGGACATCCAGCAGCGGACAGGGAAGGAAGCTCGGTCTCTCGTGCTCGGGCACCTGCAGCGAGGCGGAGCTCCGACCGGCTTCGATCGGTTGCTGGCGACGCGCTTTGGCGGAGCGGCGACGCGAGCGGTGGAAGACGGCAAATGGGGCGAAATGGTCGCGCTGCAGACGCCGCATATCGTGACTATCCCAATCGAGACAGCACTGGCGCAGGCCAAGCGGGTGGACCCATCGCACGACATCGTCCGCACCGCGCGGGAGGTGGGTATCTCCTTCGGTGACTGAGGCCGAGTTCGTCTGTCCAAGTGTCCGGCATTGGGCGTCCACGGACAGTGACGGCTGTGCAACCCTGGCCCTTGCAAGCGTGTACAACCTACTGTACGTCAAAAGCTTGAGCGCCTGACGCTGGCGCGTCATGGCAAGGCACCGGTTGTGCCACAGTGAGCAAGCGACCGATGCAACGATTCCTGTGATTCTTAAACCATTTCTTGTAGCGGCCTGTGTGGGCGTGGGCCTGGCGGCGTTCCAAAACAGCGCCGGGGCGCAGGGTTTTGCCCCACGCAGTCGCCAGGACGCGATTCCGCCGCGCTATCGCCCACCGGCGGGCATGTGCCGTATCTGGCTGGATAGCGTGCCTGCGAACCGGCAGCCCGCGCCTACCGACTGCGCCAGCGCGATCCGCAACGTGCCGCCTAACGCGCGCGTGATCTTCTCCGACTCCGCGGCTAGCAACAGGCGCGACAAGGGGAAGCCCAAGAAGCCGGATTCCTCGAGCACTCGCTAAGCGATTGTCTCGCAGGGCGGGGTCGGATCTTGAAATACGACACCTGATCAATGCGGCCGCCATCATATTCATGCGCGGGCGCATGATGGCGTCCGCATGACTTAGATGTCGTATTTCAAGATCCGACCCCATGCTACGCGAAGTTCACGACCGCGCGCTCCCGCCCGACCACGAAGCATTTGTAGCGGCGGAGCCGCCGACCGGCCGCGTCATCGTCATCGCTCCCACGCGAGCGGCCTGCGAAACGATCGAGATCGCGCTAAGTCTGCACGTCGACACCGTGCTCGAGCGCGAGCATGGTGCCGAGGTCCGTGCGTTGGCCGCGTCAGGCAAGGGGTTCGGCATAATGGCTGGGACGGGGACGGGGAAGACGCTCGCGATCCGTCCCGTCGCCGAGGCGATTCTCCGCACGGAGTCGCTGCGCGTGGGCGTCGTGAACCGGGAACGCGAAGCGACTCCCGAGACGCCGTCGTGGAACGTCATCATTGTCACGACCGGGATAGCGCGACGCTGGTTCCAGGACGGCGACATCCTGCCCGGCGACACGCTCCTCGTCGACGAGATCCACCAGACATCGGCCGAGCTGGAGCTTTGTCTCGCGTTAGGCAAGCGCGTCGGTTGTCGCTTTATCTGGCTCTCGGCGACGGTCGACCCGACGTTCTACGCGCGATACCTCGGCTCAGCCGAGGTCATTGAAAGCTCCGCGTTCGATCCGGCGCGTGCTGCTCATGTGAGTGTGATTCGCGAGCGACCGCCGAACTTCCTCAGTGATCGCTTCCTGGCTCAAGTCGCCAAGCATCGCCGCGGTGTCGCGATGTTCCTTCCGACGCGGGCAACCGTCGAAGAAGTCGCGTCGGCCGTTGAAGGACGCTATCCGCGCATAACGAGTGCTTTCTACCACGGCGGCGAGCCGATTCGCGTCATCCGACCGTTTCTCGGGGAGGGCGCTCCGAAGCCGTACTTCCTGGCGATGACGGCTGCCGGACAGAGCGCGCTCAACATCAAAGGACTCGACACGGTCGTCATTGACGACACGCGCTTCACAAACGTGGTCACCAAGGGGCGCAACGTTCTCACCAAGCTGCACCTCGGCGCCAACGAGATCTTGCAGATGGCGGGACGCGTGCATGGCCGCGTCCGAGGCGGGCGCGTCTACATCCTCTCGGACCGCGACATCGAGTTCAATCGCCTGGAGCCGACAGAACCGGAGTTTCAACTGGCGGGCGACTCGGAGCGCATCGCGCTCACGTGCGCGGCGTTAGGCGTTCGCGCCGACGAGCTCGACCTGCCCGTGCCGTTGGATCGGATTGCGTACCGCCGCGCCATGGCACATCTCGAGGCGCGCGGACTCGTCGCCAACGGGCGCCTGACGAAGTACGGCGCGACAGTCGAAGCCGTTCCCGCGGAGCGCGCCTGGGCGGAACTGGTCGCGAACGCGGATGACGCGCTGCTCCCAGCCGTTGCGATCATGGCGGGCATCGAATCCCTGCACCGGATGACGCGCGAGGATCGCGATCTCAAGGGAGTGCTCGTGCAGGGAAGCGACCACCTAACGGCGTACAACCTGTACGCCGAGGCGTATCAGCGAGCGGGATCGATGGGCGAAGTGTACGGGCTCCCGCGCCACGTGTTCGACGAGCAAAAGATCCAGCGCTGGGCTGACAGGCGCGGCGTTCTCATCAAAGCGATCGAAGACGCTGCGCTGGCAATGGCGAGCGTGTATCGCAGTCTCGATGTCGAGCTGCCAACGAGTCTGCCGCTCGTCAACGATGAGATGCGTCGCGTATACATCGATCTCGTTGCGCGCATCATGCCCTTCGATCTAGTTATTGATGAAGAGACAGCGGATGGGCAGGAGGCGCGAGTTTCGAAGTCGAGCGTGGCGGGAAGTTGGGGAGCCGTGGCGGGAGAGCTGCGCTATTTCGCCGACCGATTCGGCGTGCCACGCGCGTCGATCGACGGTACGCAGATCCCGATTGGGGTCATCCGCAAGTATGCGCGTCGCACGGAGGGTGACGTCGATGTCGTGACGGGACGCAACCGTGATGCGGTTCTCGTTAGGCGTGGACTCGATTACTTCGGCTTCCAGCTCGAGCGGGACGAGGAGCCGATCACCGAGTGGTCGGACGATCTTGTGCCGAGCGTGCACAAGGCACTGGCGCTCGTGCTCGCACGCGGCGAAGCGCGTCACCCGGCGGTGCGACGGCACCACGCTCAAGTGGAGCGCATACGCGAGTATTACCGCAGGTCCGGTGGCGCGACGCCGCGCATGGGAGAAGCCGAGCTGGCGGTACTCTACGAGCGCGCGCTTGCTGAAGCCGAGGTCCGCTCACTCATCGGCTATGAATCCGCGCCGCTCAGACTGGAGCTTGACGCGCTGGTGCCGCCGGCCACTCGCGCGCAGCTGGATGCGCTGCCGGATCACATCACGCTGCGCGGCATGCGTGTCGACGTGCAGTATGACGTCGAGGAGCGCTCCGAAAAGCCGTTTGGTGTGGCTCGCCTGCGACTCCCAGAGAAGTTGGCGCGCAACCTCGTGCAGGAAGAGCTACCCCCGTTCGATCGGCCGTATCGCTTCATCGTGCTTCGTGGAGCGCGTGGCGCTGTGCGCGCCGACTCGCTGGACGAGCTGCAGGAGTTGCTTGAGCGCCCGTACGCGCCCGGTGAAGGACGTCCAGTTCGAGGTCGCGCGCTGACGACGCGCCGGGGGGGGGCGCACCGGCGCCGTCGTTAGGTCGTTCCCGGACGAGCGATCTCGTAGCGCTCCGTGCGAAACGGGACGAATCCGCGCGCGCGATAGTTCGGCAGTGCCGCCGCGTGGTCCAACGTGCAGGTGTGCAGCCACACTCGCGACGCTGGCGTGTCGAAGCCGGCGCGAATCGCCGCTTCGAGAAGGCGCTTCCCCAACCCCTTCCCCTGCGCCGCAGGGACGAGGCCGAAGTAGGCGATCTCCACGCCGGGGTCAGACTCCGCCATTCTGGCGGAGTCTGACCCCGGAGACGTAGACAGCTCGAAAAAGCCAACGGGTCGCGTTCCCTCGCGTAGCACCCACACTGCCACGTTAGGGTCGGCCAGGTGTGCCGCCAAGCGCTCATCCGTCCACGCATCGCGATCGTACCAACGGTACGCACGTCCAACAGCCGCGTAGAGCGCACGCGCCAGCGCGACAGAGCACGGTGCCTCGCGCGTCAGGGTCACAGCGTCCGGCCACGAGATGACGGCGCCAGGCGCCGGACGCTGGAGCAGCTCGAGGTAGGTGCGAACGACTTCCAGCCGATCAGCGGCGTTAGGCATGGCCTGCCAGGCGATCGCGAAAGCGTGCTGCCTTCGCGCGGTTGCCGCACGTCGCCATGTCGCACCAGCGGCGGCGCGAGTTGCGCGTCGTGTCGAGAAAGAGGCGCGGACAGCGCGAGTCGGCGCAGCGCCTAACGCGCGTCAGCTCGCCGCCGATCAGCGAATCCGCCGCCGATTCGACGACCGGGATCAACAACCCCGCGAAGGCGTCACCACCGGGGACGAACGTGCGCACGAAGCCACCACTGGCATGCTCCTCGACTCGGCGAGTCCCGGCGCTGCGTCCCAACACACGATTGATCTCTGCGATGGCGTCCAGGCGCGCTCGTTCGGCGGAAAGACCGCGCTCCGCCAGCGCGCGCAACGCAGCGCGAATGCGGCGTGCATCCACGAGCGACGCCGACGCGCCGGCCGGCTGCTGCTGCGCGCGACGACGCATCAACGCGAGCCGCTCGCTATCGAGCACGTGCGCAGCCGCGAGCCACAGGAGGAGCCCATCGAAGTCGCGCAGCACATCCGTGCGTACTCCGCGACGCACATCGTCTGTGTTCGTGAAGTCAAGCCACAGCCGTTCGCCGATGAAAGTGAACGCTGCATCCCCCATGGCCGCTCAGCATATGCAGCGTACCGAGCGTCGGCCAGAGGGTTAGATTGCGCGCGCTCCGAGCCTACGGACCGATGGCTGCAAGCGACAAAAAAGTTGTAACGCCCGCGCCGTTCGTCGTACACGAATACGTGCGTTGGGGCGACGTGGACCCAGCGGGAATCATTCGTTATGACGCCTATCTCCGCTTCTTCGAGTACGGTGAAGGCGAGTTCTTTCGCGCGCTCGGCATTCCGTACGGAGAGCTCATAAGTCGCTTCAAGGTGGGCATTCCGCGACGCGTCATGCACGCGGATTTCGTCACGCCCGCGCTGCTCGATGAGCGACTCGAGATCCGCGTGTACATCAGCCACATCGGAACGACGTCGATGAAGATGCACGTCGACATCTATAGCATGGACGGAGTCGCCCGTGAGATCGGATACATGGTATTTGTGTGCGTGGATCCGGGGACATCCAACAAGCGACCGTGGCCGCCAGAGCTAATCACGCTACTGGACCCGTATCGCCTAACGAGCAACAGCTAGGCAATCAGACGTTTTGAACGCACTGCGCACGCAGGTGGCCGTTAGGCACCCGTTGACGCCCTCCTCCCTAACTCAAAACGTCGTGGAGAACTCTTGGCGGGGAGAACCGTCGCGGTCGCGATTCCACACGACCACAGGAGCCCCGTTCACCTGGCCGGTGGGTAGATTTCGTGCATGCCGCCCGTCTCCGAGGATACCTATTTCCGCAAAGGCTTCGGCCTCAAGGCCGAGGTGCAGGCTGCCTTGTCCGCGGATTACGCGGGTCGAGTGGTCGAGATGCTGCGCGCAAACGGGAATACGCTGACCGTGGGCGACGTGACTGCTCGTCTAGCACGCGAATTCGGCTTCTGCTACGGCGTCGAGCGTGCAGTGGAATACGCCTATCAAACGCGCCACAAGTTTCCAGACGCTGATCGGCGCGTCGTACTCGTCGGCGAGATCATCCACAATCCGCACGTCAACGAGCGCATGCGTGAGATGGGCATCAGCATCCTGGAGCCGCAGCGGGATCCGCGGCCTGAACAGCCCCGCTTTGACTATTCGAGCATCACCCCGAACGACGTCGTGTTGCTTCCGGCCTTTGGGGTGACGCTCGCCGACTTCAACGCGCTGCGTGCTATCGGCTGCATCGTTGTTGATACTACGTGCGGTTCGGTGCTCCACGTGTGGAAGCGTGTGGAAGCGTACGCTCGCGACGGATTCACGGTGCTCATCCACGGTAAGCACTATCACGAGGAGACGCGCGCCACGGCATCACAGGTCAGCCGCTTTCCTGAACGGCACTACCTCGTTGTACGCGACATGTCAGAAGCGGAAATCGTCTGCCGGTTTGTGGAGGCGCTAGGTCGCCGGGCAGTCACGCCGGACGACAGCGCCGCGCTCCTGACACGCTTCGCCGACGCCGTCTCCCCAGGCTTCGAACCCGCGCGTGATCTCCGTCGGATCGGCGTGGCAAATCAAACGACGATGCTCGCCCGTGAATCGCTGGCCATCGGTGAAGCAGTCGGGGCCGCGATGCAGCGCGGATTCGGTGAGGCGTATCGCAGCGCCAACTTCCGCACCTTCGATACAATTTGTTCGGCTACACAGGAGCGGCAGGATGCGGTGATCGAGCTATTGGACGAGCAGTTGGACGCGATGATCGTGATCGGCGGTTACAACTCGAGCAACACGATTTCGCTCGCGGCGTTATGCGCCGAGCGCGTTCCCACGTACCATGTAGCGGAGGCGGCGGCCATCGATCCCAAGTCGCGCACGATCACCTATCGCGTCGCGGGAGTGAAGCACGAGGAGGCCGTCGCTACCGATTGGATGCCGGCGTCGGGTGCGGTGCGCATCGGTCTCACGGCGGGCGCGAGTACACCGAACAACTCGATCGGAGATGTGCTGACTCGCATTCTGGCGACACGCGGCATTACTCTAAAGATGGACGCCTAACGAGCATCGACTCGGTCTAACGAATGCTTGATCTCTTCCGCCGCAAGCCAGCCGCCGCGACCACAACGGTCGAGGACTTCGGATATGCCGAGCTTCGCGGCGGAGGGAGCCGAGTGCGCGTCATCCCGGCGCTCGGTGGCAGAATCGTGGACCTGGAGCTCGCCGGCCGGCAGTGGCTATGGGCGAACGAGCAGCTGCCGTATGCGCTGCCGACGCCAGGCAGCTCCTATATGGTGACGGCTGACAGCGGTGGGTACGACGAGTGCTTCCCAACGGTCGGCCAATGCCGCCTGCCGAGCTGGGTCAAGGCATTCGGCGGGTTCGAGCTGCCGGATCACGGCGAGCTGTGGAGCCAGACGCCGACCGTGAACGTGGAACAGTATGAAGGGACGCAGGCGATCGTGTCGACATGGACGGGCACGCGGATTCCGTACGCGTTCACGCGACGGATACTCGTCACGCATGACGGTGCAGTGATAGTGGACTACGCCGCGCGCAACGACGGGCGCGAGCGGATGCCGTTTATCTGGTCGTCCTATCCATTGTTCCCGCTTACGCCGCAAACGCACCTAATTCTTCCCGAAGGCGCACGTTTGCGTGTGTACGGTGCGCACGGCATCGCGTTAGGCACGACGCGCACCGAGCACAAGTGGCCGTTCGTGCGCACAGGTGCCTTGCAGGCTGACCTCTCACATCCTGCTGTGGTAGCCAAGCGCTTCGCCTGCAAGCTCTTTCTCGATATGCCCGTGGCGCAGGAAAGTCGCGCGGCGATCCGCGAAGGGATGGAGCAGCTCGAGGTCACGTTCGATGCAGCAGAAGTCCCGCACTTGGGGCTCTGGATCAATCGCAACGGCTGGACGCCGCTCAAGCGCTCGGAGGCCTACTGCAACATCGCGCTGGCGCCGTGCGTCGGCGCGCCGGACACTCTGACGGAGGCGTTAGGCGATTGGAAGGGCGCGTTTTGGATCGAACCGGGAGCAACCAAGGAGTGGCGTCTGACGTGGCGCGGCCGCCGCCTTATCGGCGAGGCTGATACGCCGTCGCGCGGGTCGACCGCCGTGTCCGACCCTGAGAATGAGTGACGATCGCGCCCCCGCGGCCGACGATACGCTTCAGTTCGATCGCGCTGTTCCACTGAGCACGGACGCGGCGGGGCAAGCGGGGCCCTCCTTGACCTGCGAGTCATGTAAGAACGAGATCAAAACAGAGTACTTCACCGTCAACGGCGTGACGCTCTGCGAAACGTGCAAGGACGCCGTGCAGCAGCAAGCTGCGAGTGTTCGCGAGTGGCCGAGCGTGATTCGCGCGACACTCTTTGGCTTCGGCGCAGCTCTTGTCGGCGCGATCATCTACTACGGCGTCATCGCGATCACTGACTTCGAAATTGGGATCGTTGCGATTCTCATCGGCTACATGGTCGGCTACGCAATGCGGAAAGGTGCTCGCGAACGCGGTGGGCGACGACTTCAGATCATCGCTATCGTGCTAACGTACTTGTCAGTTGCCCTGGCCTACCTGCCGCTGGCGATGCGCGGAGCGCGAGAAAGCAGTTCTGAGTCCGGCCTAACGATTGACTCCGCTCAGGTACTGGCGCCGACAACGGACTCCACGGTCGCCAACGCAGATACGACTGAGAACGCACGCGGAGTAGCCGACTCGCAGCTGCGCGCGTCGTCTGACTCGCTCGTACTTGAGACAACCTTCGGCGGCACGGTTCGCGCGATCGGAATGCTCCTGGTCTTTTCTTTGACGCTGCCGGTGTTTGTTGTTTTCGGCTCGATGCCGTCAGGACTCATCAGCGCGCTGATCATCGGCATCGGGCTGCGTCAAGCCTGGAAGATGACTGGCGTACCAGACTTGGAAACCCACGGCCCATTCAAGGTCGGTGCTGTTTCTTCGGCGAGCGCAGCACCTCCAGCGGCTTCCTGAGTCTGTGGCAGACGCCGCTCAGCCATGGGCCGGCAGGCGCCACTCCGCATGCGTAAACTGCAACACTGAGCTGGCGCCGCACGCATTGACCTGTCCCGCGTGCCTAACGCTCGTTCATTCCGAAAGACTCAAGGACCTTGCGCGCCGTGCAGAGACGAGCACTGCCAACGGCGCTCTTGGCGAAGCGCGGCAGTTGTGGGAAGTGTCCCTAACGTTGCTGCCAGCGACATCCAGACAGCACGCGGTCATCAGCGCCCGGGTCGCCGATCTCTCAGCACTCGCTGCCTCGGCTACGGTTGGTCAGGGCGGCGGTAGCGCTCAAGGCACGAGGAGTTGGTGGAAGGCAGGCACCGCGGCCATCGCTGCGCTGGCGTTGCTCCTCATTGGCAAGTTCAAGTTCCTGCTGCTTGGCCTTACGAAGGCGAAGACGTTTCTCTCGATGTTCGCCTTTTTCGGCGTGTACTGGACAGCGTTCGGCTGGCCGTTGGCCTTGGGTCTAGTTGTCTCGATCTACATCCACGAAATGGGCCATGTCGCGGCACTGAGGAAGCTCAACATCGCCGCCGGAGCACCGCTGTTCATTCCAGGTGTGGGCGCGTTTGTGCTCCTCAAACAACACATCGATGACCCGCGCAAAGACGCGTTCATCGGACTGGCGGGACCCGTGTGGGGGCTCGCGGCGGCAGTGGCGGCACTCGCGGTCTATGCCGTGACTGGAACGAAGATATGGCTCGCTATCGGGCAGCTTACGGGCTTCATCAACCTCTTTAACCTCATCCCCGTTTGGCAACTCGACGGTGCGCGTGGCTTCCATGTCCTAACGCGAGCGCAACGCTGGGCCGTTGTGCTGGCCATCGCGACCGCTTTCCTGGTTCTTGGCCAGAAGCTGTTGCTAATCGTCGGTGCAGTTGCCGTTTGGCGTTCGTTCAAGCGCGATAGCGGACCGGGCGACAATCGGGCCGTCGCCACCTTCGTCGTCCTCGTTGCGGCGCTGTCGTGGATCTCGATGTTGCGTGCTGTGTGACGGCGCGGCAGAATCGAAACGCCGCTGTCCGCCGCTCCTCCTCTCACTGATAATCGGTCAGATGATTCTCAAATCGGCACGTCTCGGCGTTCTCGTGCTACTCGCACGCGTGATGTGTCCTGCAGCTGCTTTCGCGATGCCGCAGGACACGAGTCGCTACGACGTGCTCATTGCGGGCGGCACCGTTATCGACGGTACGGGCGCCGCGCGGTTCAGCGCTGACGTAGCGCTGCGCGGCGATCGCATCGTCGCCGTGTCGCGCACACCGCTCCCGCGCAGCCGCGCCACGCGCGTCATCGACGCAGTAGGATTCATCCTCGCTCCCGGCTTCATCGATCTGCACGCCCACCTGGAACCGTTACTCACTCAGCCGGACGCCGAGAGCGCTGCCAGGCAGGGTGTAACGCTCGCGTTAGGTGGGCCCGATGGCGGCGGCCCATGGCCCTTCGCCGACTATCTCTCGCGCGCGCAAAAGGCCGGCCTCGGCATCAACGTTGCTTTCCTCGCCGGCCACAACACGATTCGGCAACGCGTGATGGGGCTCGCCAATCGAGCGCCGACGGCAGACGAGCTGCGCACGATGCAATCGATGGTCGCTCAGGCCATGGGAGAGGGCGCGTTCGGACTCAGCACGGGGCTGCGCTATGTCCCCGGCTACTACTCCAAGATCGACGAAGTCATCGCGCTCGCGCGCTCCGCCGCCGACTCCGGCGGCATCTACACGTCGCACCTTCGCGAAGAAGGACTGGGCCTCCTCGAGGGCGTGGGCGAGGCGATCACGATCGGCGAAAAAGCAAAGATTCCGGTCGTTCTCACTCACCACAAAGCCATCGGCACCAAGATGTGGGGCGCGAGCACGAAGACGCTCGCAATAGTGGACTCCGCGCGCCGTCGCGGCATTGACGTCATGATCGATCAGTATCCGTACACAGCGAGCCAAACAGGAATCGCCGTGCTCATTCCGCCATGGGCGCTCGCCGGAGGCGACACGGCGTTCTCTCGCCGAGTGAGTGACCGACAACTCCGCGACAGCATCGAGCGCGGGATCGTTGAGCTGCTGCTAACAGACCGCGGTGGCGGCGATCTCAAGCGCGTGCAATTCGGCAATGTGTCTTGGATGCGCGAGCTCGAGGGAAAGACGCTCTATGACTGGGCGGTCATGCGCGGTATCGACCCTATGCCCGAGAAAGCCGCGGGACTGGTGGTCGAGGCCCAGCAAAAAGGGGGAGCGTCGATGGTCTATCACGTCATCGATGAAAGTGACGTGCAGCGCATCATGAAGCACCCGATGACGATGATCGCGTCGGACGGTCGCCTAACGCGCCCAGGGCAGGGAATCCCGCACCCCAGGGCGTACGGCACATTCCCGCGCGTGCTCGGCGTGTATGTGCGCGAGAAGAACGTGCTCAACCTCGAAGAGGCGGTGAAGAAGATGACATCGATGCCCGCGGATCGGCTGAGTCTGGCGGATCGCGGGAGGCTCAAGAGCGGGGCTGTGGCCGATGTCGTTGTGTTCGACGCGACGAGCGTCAGCGATCGCGGCACATTCGAGAGTCCGCATCAGTATCCGGTCGGGATTCCATTCGTGATTGTGAACGGCATTGTGGTGGTCGACAAGGGCGCCATGACGAGCGCCCGGCCGGGACGGGTCCTGCGGCGCGGCAAGGCGATGTAGCGAACGAGTCTTTGGCAAAGCCGTTGCTTGACGGGTGAGGCGCGCGGGATCAAGCTAGGAGTCCCGCCAGCGCCTCGAGGCGCCAATGTCGAAAGTCAGCATGACGGTCAACGGACGAGCGACCGCGCACGACGTCGAGGATCGCACATTGCTCGTCCACTACCTCCGTGACACGTTAGGCATAACGGGCACCCACGTCGGCTGCGATACCAGTCAGTGTGGCGCGTGCACCGTGCTGCTCGACGGCCGCGCCGTGAAATCGTGTACTGTGCTCGCCGCGCAGGCCAGCGGCAGCTCCGTCACCACAATCGAAGGCTTGGCCAAAGACGGCGTGCTGCATGCCGTGCAGGAAGCCTTCCACCAGGAGCACGCGCTGCAGTGCGGCTTCTGCACGACCGGCATGGTCATCGCGACTGTCGAGTTGCTGTCGCGCAATCCGCATCCTAACGAGCACGAGATCCGGCACGGCCTCGAAGGCAATCTCTGCCGCTGCACCGGCTACCATAACATCGTGCGTGGCGTGCAACACGCCGCGCACAAGATGGGCGACGCTGCCGTCGCCGCCGACTGAGGAGTTGCGCCATGGCGACCATCGTTGAACCAACCGGCGCCCTGCTGGGCGCGTCGATCAAGCGACTGGAAGACGGCAAGTTCCTAACCGGCCGCGCTTCCTTCACGGACGACATCAAGCTCGTCGGACAGACGCACGCTGTATTCGTGCGCAGTCCGCACGCACACGCCAGGATTCGCGGCATCGATTCAGAGACAGCGTTAGGCATGCCCGGAGTGCACGCCGTGCTCACAGGCGAGGATCTCAAGGGCAGCGGCGTCAATCCCATGCCGGTCGGCTGGCTGCTGCCGGACATCAAGATCGGTGAGAAACACGCGCTGGCAGTTGGGACCGCCCGCTTTGTCGGTGAGGCTGTGGCTGTCGTCGTCGCTGACACACCCGCACTTGCGAGAGACGCAGCCGACGCCGTGGTCGTGGACTACGAGGTCCTCCCCGCGGCCGTCGAAGCCGTCGACGCCCTGAAGCCCGGTGCCCCGCAAGTGCACGCCAACGCGCCAGGCAACGTTGTATTCAACTGGCAGATCGGCGACAAGGCGAAGACAGACGCCGCTTTCGCCGGCGCCAAGACAGTCGTTAGGCAGCGCCTGGTGAATCAGCGGCTCATCGCCAACGCGATCGAGCCACGTGCCTCGGCCGCCACGTACAACCCGGCGAACGACGAGCTGACGCTCTACGTCACGTCGCAGAATCCGCACGTGCACCGGCTCATCATGGGCGCGTTCATTCTGGGACTCCCGGAGCACAAGTTCCGCGTGATATCGCCGGACGTGGGCGGCGGTTTCGGCTCGAAGATCTTCGTGTATCCGGAAGAATGCGTCGTCGCGTGGGCGGCCAAACGTCTCGCGCGCCCAGTGCGCTGGACCGCGACGCGCAGCGAGAGCTTCACCACGGACGCACACGGCCGCGATCATGTGAGCGACGCCGAGATGGCCTTCGATGCTGACGGCAAGATCGTCGGCCTGCGCGTCAAAACCGTCGCGAACATGGGCAGTTATCTCTCGCTCTTCGCGCCCTGCGTGCCGACCTATCTCTACGGTACGCTGCTCTCCGGACAATACGACATCCCGGCGATTCACTGCGAGGTGACCGCGGCGTACACCAACACGACGCCCGTCGACGCGTACCGCGGGGCCGGCCGTCCGGAAGCGTGCTACCTCGTCGAGCGCATGGTGGACATCGGCGCGCGCGCGTTAGGCATGGATCCCGCGGAGCTGCGACGCAAAAACTTCGTGCCGGCGGGAAGCTTCCCGTACCAGACGCAGGTGGCGTTGGCGTACGATAGCGGCAACTACGAGCCGGCGCTGGACAAAGCGCTCGAGATGCTGGACTACAAGAACGCGCGGGCCGCGCAGGCCGCCGCTCGCAAAGACGGGCACCTCATCGGCATCGGCTTTTCCTCGTACATCGAGGCGTGCGGCATCGCCCCGTCGCAAGTCGTCGGCTCGTTAGGTGCTCAGGCCGGATTGTATGAAAGCGCGACGGTGCGCGTGCATCCCACCGGCAAAGTGAGCGTCATGACCGGCTCGCATTCGCACGGTCAGGGCCACGACACCACGTTCGCGCAGCTCGCCGCCAGCCAGCTCGGTCTCGCCATCGACGACGTCGAGATTGTTCACGGAGACACCGGCCGCGTTCAGTTCGGCATGGGGACATACGGCAGCAGATCCGCCGCGGTCGGTGGAACCGCGATCTACCTCTCGCTACAGAAGATCAAAGACAAAGGGAAACAGATCGCGGCACATCTGCTCGAGGCGAGTCCGGCCGACATGGATTTCGCGGACGGCAAGTTCTTCGTGAAGGGTTCACCGTCCAAATCCAAAGCCTGGGGCGAGGTCTGCTTGGCTGCCTACCTCGCACACAACATTCCGACGAACATCGAGCCTGGACTCGAGACGACGTCGTTCTTCGATCCAGGGAACTTCACGTTCCCGTTCGGAACGCACATCGCCGTCGTCGAAGTCGATCCGCAAACCGGACATGTCCAGCTGCAGCGCTACGTCGCCGTTGATGACGTCGGCAACGTGATCAACCCGATGATCGTCGACGGCCAACTGCACGGCGGCATCGCGCAGGGCGTGGGCCAGGCGCTGTGGGAGGGTGCCACGTACGACAGCAACGGCCAGCTGCTCACCGGCTCGATGATGAACTATGGACTGCCCAAGGCAGAGAACCTGCCGTCGTTCGAAACGGCACGCACTGTCACGCCGTCCCCGGTCAACCCGTTAGGCATCAAGGGAGCAGGGGAGGCCGGCACGATAGCGGCTACGGCGGCGGTTGCTAACGCCGTAGTCGACGCGCTGTCGCCGTTAGGCATCACGCATGTGGACCTGCCGCTGACGCCCGAACGCGTCTGGGGCGCCATTCGGACCGTGCAACAGAGGAGCTGAGCCATGTATCCGGCTTCTTTCGAATACCATCGCGCCGTGAACGTCGACGACGCGTTAGGCATGCTCCAGCGCTACGGCGAGGACGCCAAGCTGATCGCCGGCGGCCACTCGCTGCTGCCGCTCATGAAGCTGCGCCTCAGCACGCCGGCGCACCTGATCGACATACGCCGCATCCCGGGCCTGAGCGGCGTGCGCGAGAACGGCGGCGGCGTCATCGTCGGCGCGACAACCACGCACGCGGAAGTCGCCGCGTCCAACTTCGTGCGCGCCAAACTGCCCTTGCTGGCTGAAGCCGCAGGTGGCATCGGTGACACTCTCGTTAGGAACATGGGGACGATTGGCGGCAGTCTCGCGCACGCGGATCCCAAGGCGGACTATCCGGCTGTCGTTCTCGCGCTGCGCGCGCACATCGTCGCGATGGGCAAGTCGGGCAAGGAAGACATCGAGTCAGACAAGACCTTTACCGGCATGTTCACGACGGCGCTGCAACCCGGTAACATGATCACCGAGGTGCACTTCCCGGTGAGCGGCAGTGGCAACGGCGGCGCGTACGAAAAGCTCGCCGATCCTGCTTCGGGCTACGCCACTGTGGGAGTCGCGGCGCAGCTCAAGGTCGAAGGTGGCACCGTTTCGTCCGCCGGTGTGGCGCTCACCGGATTCGGGCCGACGGCGACGCGCCTGTCTGCCGTCGAATCCGCGCTCAAGGGAAAGCCGGCGACGCCGGACAGGATGCGCGCGGCGGCGAAGCACGCCGCGCAGGCAGGAAGCACGCCGTACCAGTCGAATCTGGCGAGCGTTTATACCGAACGCGCGTTGCTGCGCGCTTTGGAGCGGGCTACCGCGAACTAGGGCCGACTTAACGCAGCAAGCGACGGAACCAGCCGACGATCGCGCGCCAGAGCAACGGCAAGAGACGCAGCTCGCGCGGCGCCGTCGTCGCCGGCGCGGCGGCGGGCGTCGCGTCGATCCTGCCTAACGCGCTATCCTCCACCATCGGTGATGCGCTTTCGAGCGTCACCCGCGCCTGCTCGACAAACTGCTTGAACAACTGCTGCGACACGGACTCGACCAGCCCTCGGCCGAACTGCATCACCTTGCCCGCGATGTCGATGGTGGCGTCGACGCTGACGTCGCTTCCGCCGTTGGCGTTAGGCGCGACGCCTCCTTGCATCGTCATCTTGGCCGAGCCAGCGCCGCCG
>Ga0187893_10000887_pt1 | contig 75312 bp, 69 predicted proteins | sample MA1701074metaG_FD_139574 | JGI IMG/M metagenome (GOLD analysis project Ga0187893, IMG submission 139574) | White microbial mat communities from a basaltic lava cave in the Kipuka Kanohina Cave System on the Island of Hawaii, USA - MA170107-4 metaG ...
CACCCTAGCCGCCCTCCGCGACGCCCTGCCCGGCTACGGGCGACCGCGCGCTTCGCGCGACGCCGAGCTTCGTGCGCTCAAGGCAGAGTTCGAACAGGCGTTTGCGCAGATTCAGCCGCAGCATGACTTCCTCCATGCCATCCGGGAGGTGCTGCCGGATGACGGGATCGTCGTGGATGAGATGACACAGGTGGGCTACACCGCGCGGTACGACCTACCCCTGTATCATCCGCGGACGCTCGTGACACCGGGATACCAGGGCACCCTTGGCTACGGGTTCGCCACGGCCCTCGGCGTGAAGGTCGTGGAGCCCGACCGCGCCGTGCTATCGGTCTCGGGCGACGGCGGGTTCCTGTTCACGGCCGCCGAGCTCGCCACGGCGGTGCTCCACAAGATCGCCGTGGCGGCCGTGGTCTTTAACGACAACGCCTACGGGAACGTCCTGCGTATGCAAAAGGAGTTGCATGGCGGGCGCGTCATCGCCACGCACCTGCACAACCCGGACTTCGTGAAGCTGGCGGAAAGTTTCGGTGTGGTCGGCGTGCGTGCGGCAGGTCCGTCAGAGCTCCGCGCGGCGCTGGGCGAAGCCTTCGCGCGCGCCGGTCCCACGGTCATCGAAGTACCGGTGGGTGAGATGGCGGAGCCGCGGCGGTTCATCCACATGCCCAGGGTCCGGCCCCGCTCCTAGGCGGGACCGGCCTCCAAACACGTCAGGCGAAGAAGCCAGCGATCGACTGCCGCTCGCTCTCCGAAAGAGTGAGCGCCAGCGCCTCGATCGCTGGCGACAGGTGCTCCGGCCGCCGCGGGCCGATGATAGGCGCCGTCACCACGGGGTGCGCCATCACCCAGGCGAGTGCCAGCCCGGCCGTACTCGCGCCCCGCCGTTCGGCTTCAGCGCTGAGCCGTGCCAGGCCGGTGAACGTCTTGGTGCGCTCGTAGCTGGTGTACGGCTCCGGGCGCAGCGTCATGCGCGATCCGACTGGATACGCCGCCGGGCGGGCGTACTTCCCGGTGAGCCACCCGCCCGCCAGCGGGCTAAACGGTGTGTAGCCAAGGCCGAGCGCGGCGCATAGCGGCAGCACCTCGCGCTCGTCGCCGCGTTCCAGCAGACTGTAGGCGTTCTGCACCCAGACGAAACGCTGCAGACCCAGCGCGTCGCTGACACGCTGGGTCTGCAACATGAGCCAGGCCGGCATGTTCGACGCGCCGATGTACCGGACTTTCCCCTGGTGGATCAGGTCGCTGAACGCCCGCAGGTGTTCCTCCAGCGGAGTGTCCGGATCAGGATAGTGGATCAGGTACAGGTCGAGATGGTCGCTCCCCAGGCGGCTGAGGCTTGCCTCGATTTGCCGCATGATGAAGCGGCGTGAGAGGCCGCGGTCGTTGGGCCCGTCTCCGATGGGGTGGAAGACCTTCGACGACAGGACCAGGCGATCGCGCACCGCCGATCCCTTCGCCCGAAGCCAGTTCCCGATGTAGGTTTCACTGCGCCCGCCGCCGTAGGTGTTGGCCGTGTCGAAGAGCGTGATCCCGCGCTCCCACGCGGCATCCATGATAGCGTGTGCCGCCGGCTCGCTCTCGCCTTTGCCGAACAATGCCGGTGCGCTGCCGATACCGCCGAAGTTACCGCAGCCGAGCCCGACGGCCGACACCCACAGACCCGTGCGACCCAGCTTCCGGTACGTCACGCTCAAGGAGTTCGACCCCACACGCAGCGAACTCCTGGACGAATCCCCTGGAGGTCGCATGACCGTGCCGCATGCCGATTCGGCGGACCTGACCCTCGATGAGGTCCTTCACGTGCGTCATCCGGACCACCACCGGTGGTCGTCCGCGGGCGAGCGGCTCGCGTTCATCTGGTACGACGGCGGGCATGATCACCTATGGTTGGCGGATGTGACCACCGGTGAGATCGCGCAGGTGTCCGGCGACGCGCGCGTGACCGACTTCGACTGGCGTCCTGACGGCCGCGGGATGGCTTACGTCCAGGGGAACGATCTGTGGGTGCTCTGGGATGCCGGGCCCGGCGCCGTTCCGATGCGCATCACCGACACGTCGGCAAAGCAGTCCACGCCGCGCTGGTCTCCAGATGGCGCCAGCCTGGGTTTTGTCCGCGACGGACAGTGGTGGGTCTGGCGGCCCGACGACGGATCCTTTCGCGCCTACGGGGTGCCGGGACGTCTAATCGAGGACGTACGCATCCCGGCCTTCCGGTGGGCGCCGGATGGGGCCGCGGTCGCCTGTCTTTTTGCCGAGCGTGGCCGCCTCCCGCGTCACGATCTGGCCGTTCTGTCGGTTGCCGACGGCCGTCTCATCTGGCGGACCCACACGCCGGAACCGGAAGGTCACTTCCTCTGGATCGACGCGCGCCGGCTGTACTACTCCGTAACGCTGGACATCAACCGCCGCCGTGAACATCACCTGGTGGACCTCGCCACCCTTCTCACCTCACGGCGCGAGTCCGCTGCACCACCACCCTATCCGGCGGCGCGACTGCTGCACATCGAGACTGACAACAAGGGCCTGATGTTCGGTGTGGAGCCACAACGCTCTCCTGACGGCCGTCTGCTCCTGTTCGTGCTGCGCCACACCGGGTGGGACCATCTGTTTATCCTCGACCTGGCAACGGGCTGGATGCGCCAGGTGACGGATGGCGCCTGCGAAGACGTCGGTCATGCATACGATCTCCCACGGTGGTCGCCCGACGGCCGGCGGATCCTGTTCTCATCGAACCGGACTGAGCCGGGCCACCGGCAACTGCATGCACTCGAGGTCGGCACCGGGCGGCAGGGACAGTTGACGAGCGACCCCGGGACCGCCGTCGCGGGTACCTGGTCGCCGGACGGCGAGCAGATCGCCTATCTGTTCTGCGGCCCGGTGGATGCCGCGGACCTCTGGTTGATGGGTGCGGGTGGCGAGCATCCCAGGCGTCTCACGCGTTCGCTGCCGGAGTCGTGGACCGTCGACAAGATGGTGACGCCGACGCCGGTGACGTTTGCCTCGGCCCGCGACTGGACGATCCACGGATACCTCTACACCCCGCCGGCGTTGGAGCGGGGTCGGCGCTATCCGGCGCTGGTCTGGGTGCACGGGGGTCCCATGCGTCAGATGCGTGACGGCTGGCATCCCATGCACAGCTATGCGATCTTTCACGCCTTCACACTCTACCTGGCCCATCGAGGCTACGTCACACTGGCGGTGAACTACCGCGGCGGTATCGGGTACGGCACGGTCTTCGAGCAAGGGACCTTCCGCGCCATAGGCACCGATGACGTGTCGGATGTGGTGAACGCCGGTCGTCATCTCCAGACCTTGCCGTTTGTCGATCCCAACCGGGTCGGAGTTTGGGGCATCAGCTACGGCGGGCTCATGACGCTCGCGGCCCTGACCAAGCATCCCGACACGTTTGCCCTCGGCGTCAACATCGCGGGTGTCTGGGATGAGAGCGCCTGGGCGCGTTGGGCGGAACAGGAGTACCCGCTGGCCGCGGACTACCTCACGGCGCGTCTCGGCGGACCGGAGGAGCTCATCCCGGACATCTGGCGCGAAGCCTCACCACGACACTGGGTGGCCCAGATGCGCGCGCCGCTGGTCAACCTCCACGGGACGAGCGATGCGGCCGTGCCCTTCGCTCAGCTCGACGAGATCGTGAAGGAGTGCCTCGCCCACGGGAAAGTGTTCGAGACGCACTACTATCCGGACGAGACCCATGTGTTTACACACCGGCGCACCTGGGCCGACGCGTTCAGCAAGATCGAGCGGGCCTTCGAGCGGTATCTCAGGGCACCAGGAGCACTGGCGGTGGCGCCGCACGAGGCGAACTCAGCGGGCAAACGTGCGGGCGACCACGATGGTGCCGAAGGGCGCCGTGGTGTTGCGCCGCAGGACCTCCTGGCCGTCTACCAGGATGCGGACGATCAACTCGCCTTCTGAGACCGTCTTCGCAAACGAGGCCGCGACGGCCACCTGGGTTCGGAGCGTGTACTGCGCCGGCACGACACCGCGCACCGGGGTGGTTGCCGCGGTTGTGCCGTAGGAGCCTTCAAAGGGCAAGCCGGGTGTGCCTTCCACCGCGATCACCACGTCACGTTCCGGGAAGGCGCCGGGCCGGACATCCGGGCGCGGCGCGAGGAACAGACACCCGCTGGTGGCCGCGGCGGCAAGCAGTATGAGAGGGATTCGCAACGTGATACTAACATACCAGGAAGGGTGACCAAAATGGCAGTCCCCCATTGTGTCGTGCTGGGCGGAGGCTTTGGAGGTGTGGCGGCTGCGCGGCGGCTGCGCGAGCGGCTCGGCGAGCGGGTTGCCGTGACGCTCGTGGACCGCCGAGGCACGTTCATGATGGGCCTGCGCATCCTGTGGACCCTGGTGGGTCAGGCCACCCGGGCCGACGGCACCCGCCCGCTGGACCGCCTGGAACGCATCGGCATTCGGATTCTGCGCGATGAGGTCACCCACGTCGATCTCGAGCGTAAGACGGTCACGACCCGGCAGACCACGCTGCACTATGATGCCCTGGTGGTGGCGCTCGGCGCGGAGCTGCGCCCCGACCTTGTTCCTGGCTACGATCCCGCGGGATCGAGTCTCTACGATCCCGAGCAGGTGGAAGCCATCGCCGCCCGCGTCGCGACCCTGGAGCAGGGGCGGATTGGAATCGGCATCTTGGGTGTGCCGTACAAGTGTCCGCCGGCACCGTACGAAGCCGCGTTTCTCATCGACGATCTGCTGCGGCGTCGCGCCGTGCGACCGCGCGTCGAGTTGGAAGTGTCGACCCCACAACCTTCGTCGCTGCCGGTCGCCGGCGCAGAGGTCTGCACCCAGGTGGAAGGCCGTCTCGCCGCACGTGGGATCCGGTTTCTTCCCGGCCGGAAGGTCGTGGGCGTCGACGGCCGCGAGGTGGCCTTTGAGCAGGAGCGCCGGGCGTACGACGTCTTTATCGGCATCGCCCCGCACCGCGCCCCAGGCCTCATCAAAGACACTGGATTGACCAGCGGCGAGTGGATCAGGCCAGATCCCCGCACCTGTGAGACGACCCGGTCCGGCGTCTTCGCAGTGGGCGACGTGACGGAGATGCCACTTGCGAACGGCATGATGCTGCCAAAGGCGGGCGTGTTTGCAGAGGCACAGGGCGCCGCCGCCGCCGATGTGATCGCGCACCGCTTGGCAGACGGCGGCCACGCCCAGGCGTTCGACGGTCGCGGATACTGCTTCGTCGAAACCGGCGAAGGAATGGCGACCGCGATCCGGGGCGACTTCTTTGCCTCGCCACAGCCCGCCATTGAAGTGGCGATGCCCAGCCCGGAGGTGCTGGCGCAGAAGCGGGAGTTCGAGGCCTCGCGTCTGGCGGCCTGGTTTGGATCCTGACGTGACCGACCTCACGCGGCCCGTGACGCTGGCCGACATCCTGGGCGCGCGCGCGCGGATCGCCGACCGCGTGCACCGGGCGCCTACCTGTGCCTCCCAGGCGTTGTCTCAACGCCTGGGAATTCCTGTCTTCCTTAAGGTCGAGAGTCTGCAAAAGACCGGCTCGTTCAAGCCGCGGGGCGCGACCAACGCCGTGCGGCAATTGGGGCCCGACGAGCGCGCCCGCGGCGTCGTCACCTTCTCGGCGGGCAACCACGCGCAGGCGCTCGCGTATGCCGCGGCGGCCGAGGGTGTGCGGTGCACCGTGGTCATGCCGGCGACGGCCGTCGCGAGCAAGGTGGAGGCCTGTCGGGCGTACGGCGCGGAAGTCGTCCTGCAGGGCACGCCGCATGAGGCGATGGCGCACTTTGAGACTCTGCAACGGAGCCGCAACCTGGTCCCCATTCACCCGTTCGACCACCCGCACGTGATCGCGGGTCAGGGGACGGTGGCTCTGGAAATCACCGAGGATGTGCCGGACGCGGCGATGATCGTCGTGCCGGTCGGCGGCGGCGGCCTGATCGGCGGGATGGCCACGGCGCTGCGCGGGCTGGGCGCGGCGGTGCGGATCGTCGGCGTCGAGACGACTGGATCGAACGCTATGCGGGCCGCGCTTGCCGCGGGGCGGCCGGTGGCGTTGGACCGCATCGCCTCCATTGCCGACGGTCTCGGCGCGCCGGCCGTTACCACCCGGACTCTCGACATCGTCCGGCAGTATGTGGACGACGTCGTAGAAGTGACCGATGACGCGGTCATCGACGCGATGCGGTTCTCGATGGAACGGCTCAAGCTGGTGCTCGAGCCGGCCGGCGCTGCGGGACTGGCCGCCGCGCTGGGGGGGGAGATCGGGCGGCCGGTAGGCCGAACGGTGATCGTGCTCAGCGGCGGGAACGTCGACCTGGCGCGACTAAAGGCCTGGCTGTGACCGCCGGGCAGGCGCCGGCCCGGCGGTCGGATGCGGCCATGATGGCCCTGGTGGCTATCTGGGGCGTCAACTTCCCGGTCATCAAGGGTGCCTTGAAGGAGCTGCCGCCGCTGGCGTTCAATGGACTGCGCTTCCTCATCGCCGGGGCCCTGTTGGTGCTGATGCTCCGGCGGCTCGAGGGGACGCGGCCGCTGGCCCGCGCAGACCTGCCCGGCCTGGTCCTCCTCGGTTTGCTCGGCCACGCAGGGTACCAGAGTCTGTTCATGGCCGGTCTGGCGCGCACCACGGCGGGACACTCCTCGCTCATCATCGCGATGGTGCCGCTTTTCGTGGGAGTCATCGGCGTTGCGCTCGGCTTCGAGCGCCCGTCGCTGTGGATGTGGGTGGGCCTTGTGGTGGCGTTCGCCGGGACCTTCATCCTCCTCAGGGGCCGCGGACCCCTGAGCCTCAGCACCGGCACCCTGACGGGTGACCTGCTGACGCTCGCCGCCGCCACTTGCTGGGCAGGATACACCGTGTTGTCCCGCCCGTTCCTCGCGCGTTTCTCGCCACTGCGCCTCGCCACACTGACGCTGCTGCTCGGATTGCCGGTTATCGCCGCGTCCGCCGCGCCGGGGCTGGCTCGGCTCGACTGGCGTGCCGTGAGCGCGGGGTCGTGGACCGCGTTGGCGTACTCCGCGGTCTTCGCCGTGGCGATCGCATATACCATCTGGTATACCTCCGTGCAGGCGATCGGCAGCGCCAAGACCGCAGCGTTCTCCAACTTGATTCCGATCGTAGCGCTCCTCTCAGCCCGGGCGCTGTTGGACGAACCGATGGGGCCCGCCCAGATGGCCGGCGGCGCGGTGGTCCTGCTCGGGGTCTGGCTGGCTCGACGGGATGGTGGCACGCATGGCACCCGATAGGCTAGCGGCCGGGCTGGCCGCGCTCGTGCGGGCCGTTCCGGCCATCGTAGAGGACGCCGTGGCGATCTGTCAGGTGCCGGCGCCGACCTTCCGCGAAGCCGAGCGGGCCGCGTTCGTCCGACGACGGGGCGCCGCGGTCGGGCTCGGCGATGGCGCGCCAGACAGTGTGGGCAACGTCGTCTGGGAACTGCCGGGCGAGGCGTCGCGGGCCATGCTCGTGCTCACCGCGCATCTCGACACGGTCTTTGGACCGGAGGTCCGCCCCGAGGTCGCGCGCCGTGGCTCCGTGCTGGCCGCCCCGGGCATCGGTGACAACAGCCTGGGCGTCGCGGCGATGCTGCACCTGGCGTCCGTTACCGCGCAGCATGCCACGCCGCGTGGCACCCTCGTGGCCGCGGCCAACGTCGGAGAGGAGGGCCTGGGGAACCTCCGTGGCATGCGCGCCATCTGGGAGCGGTATGGCGATCGAGCCGGCGGATGGGTCGTGCTCGAGGGGGGCTCCTTCGGCGACGCGGAGGTGGTGGGCATCGCATCCCGCCGCTACCGCATCGGCGTCAGCGCGGGTGGGGGCCATTCATGGCGGGATTTCGGTCAGCCGAGCGCCATCCACGCGCTGGCCCGCCTGGTGACTACGTGCACGAGCCTGCCCGTGCCAGCCGACCCGCGGACCACGTACAACGTCGGCATCATTGACGGCGGGACGAGTGTCAACACCATCGCGGCAGCGGCCTCCTGTCTGCTCGACCTCCGGTCGGAGAGCGCCGCCGCGCTCGACTCCCTCGATGAGCGCGTGCAGGCCCTGGCGAGGGAAACGGCCGCGGCGACCGGTGCCGCTGTCCAACTGGACGTGGTCGGCAACCGCGCCGGAGGCCGGCTGCCAGCCGATCACTGGATCGTGAGCCTGGTCAACTCGGCGGCGAGCGAGGTCAAGTCTCCGGTGGAGTGGAAGACTGGGAGTACCGATGCCAACGTGCCGCTGAGCCACGGCGCGCCGGCTGTCTGTCTGGGGATCGGACGCGGGCGGGAGCTCCACACGCTCGGCGAGGAAGTCGACACCTCGATGATGCCGGTCGCGCTCGAGTTGGCCTACCGGGTGCTGACCGCCATGCTCGCCAGGCCTGCCGGGCGCGTCTAGGCGAGTTCCCGCGGGGGCATAAGGTCTCAACTCACTCGCGGGATTGACGGCGCGCAGCGCTCTGCGTCAGAATACGTGGGTGCCTGAACGGAGGTGGCCTGCGTGATCAAGCCCCCACTAGAAGAGTTGCTCGATCGAGTGAACAACAAGTATGCACTGGTGATCATCGCCTCCAAGCGTGCGCGTCAGCTGAAGGACGGCGCCCTGCCGATGGTGGACATCGACACCGCGAACCCGGTGAGCGTGGCGCTGGAGGAGATCGCGACCGGTAAAGTACGGTTCGACGAGCCCCCCCCCGGTCGCTAGGATACCGCCTCCACCCGGAACCTTTCCCGCCACGGAGGCGTATCCCGAAGAGGAGAGTGAGGCGACAGCAATGGGCGGGATGCTTGTGGCGCTGGTCGTCGTTGCCGCGCTGCTCGGCGGGGGATCAGGGCTCACCACCGAGCGGACGGTCGGCGACTTGAAAGCCGACCTATCGGTCGGCAAGGGAGCGTATGCTCCCGGCGAGGCCGTGACCGTGCGCCTGCGCGTCATGAACGTGGCCTCGTCGCCGATCGTGATCACCACCTACAGCGGACAACAGTCCGATCTGATCGTGCGCCAGCGTGGCGCGCTGATCTGGCAGTGGTCACACGACAAGGCGTTCGCACAGGTTGTGCGCGAATCAACGATGGCCCCCGGGGAGTCGTTGGCCTTTGCCTGGACCTGGGATCAGCGGGACCTGCAGGGCCGTCACGTGGAGCCGGGCCGCTACGACATCTCGGCAACGTTCATGGGAGCTCAGCGGTCCGGACCCCGGTCGGTCGAGACCGGTTCGGTTCGGATCGTGATCGGACGCTAACACCCAGACGACACTCCACCGCGGGCTGAAACGCCCGCACACCGGGGGCGGCATGCGCGTCGCAGACCGGTACATCCTCCAGGAACTGCTCCCCCCGTTCGTCATGGGCATTGGCGGCTTCCTGGTCGTGCTGATCGGCGACATCCTCTACGCGCTCGCGGAGTACATCGTCGTCGGGCGGATCACGCTCGATGTCATGCTGCGGCTGCTGGCGTACAAGATCCCGGCAATCATGGTCGTGACCTTCCCGGTGTCCACCCTGTTCGCTGCGCTGTTGGGTCTGGGCCGCCTGGCCCGCGACCGGGAGTTGGAGGCCATGCGGCTGGCCGGGCTTAGCCTGCCGCGCCTGTTTGCGCCGGTCCTGGCATTCGGCCTGATCGTCGCGGGGCTGACCTTTCTGACGAACGAAGTCGTCACGCCCTGGGCCAATCAACGCGCCAACAGACTCCTGCGGCGCGCGGTGTTGGGTGATGCGTTTCCCGAGGTTCGGGAGCAGGTGTTCCTGCGCGGTCCAGGCAACCGCGTCCTCTATGTGCAGACGGTCGATGATCGCGCGGGCGTGTTGCGCAACGTCATGATCTATGAGCCGTCAGGACCGCTACCCAGGCTGACCACCGCGCGCGAGGCCACGTGGTCGGCCCGGACCTGGGTGCTCCACGCTGGCGTCGTGCGCGAGGTCGACGCGGAGGGGTTCACCACGTACGAGGCCGGCTTCGATGCGATGGAAATCAACGTCGGTCTGGACGCCGGGGTGTTCTTCGCGGGGCAGCGCACGCCCGAGGAGATGACGGCGCGCGAGTTGCGCCGTCAGGTGGACGTCTTTCGCCAGGGACTGTCGCCTCGTGTGGCCATCGAGTACCATCGGAAGTTTGCGATTCCGCTCGCCAGCCTGATCTTTGCGCTCGTGGCCGCTCCACTCAGTTTGCACGCGGCACGCGGTGGACGGTTCGTGGGCGTGGGGCTCAGTATCGCCCTCCTGTTTGTCTACTATGTCGTCATGTCCACGGCGCGGGCGATCGGCGCCTCGGGCGGGCTGTCGCCGGTGGTCGCCGCGTGGGCACCCAACCTCATGTTCCTTGCCGGAGGCCTGTGGCTGATCGCCCGGGAGGATGGGCGGTTACGGCTCGCCCTTGGCCTGCCGCGCTCAATCCGTGCCGCGGGCGCCCGGCCATGACCGTTCGCCGCCCGGCAGTGGCGTGGCTCCTCACGATCGCGGCCGTTGTGGTGGCTGCGGCCATCTGGCTGGCGGGTTCCCCCGATGAGACCGCGCCGGTCTCCGGTCCCCTCACCCCCTCCGTGGCCGTCTCACGGGCATCCATCGTGCTCCGCCACCGCGGTCAGAAGCAGGCGGAGATAGCTTCCGAACGCGTCGAGGTGAGCACAGATGGCCGGCAGGCGACCTTCACCGGATCGCCGCGGGTCGTGTGGTTCGAGCACAACCAGCCGGCGCTGACGGCAAGCGGCCGTCGCATCGTCTACGACCGCCAGAGTCGGGACGTCAAAGTGGAAGGGGACCTGCGGATCTCCACGCGCCAGGGCTACACCCTGCGCGCGCCGTCGGCCACCTGGAGCCAGCAGGCGCAGGTCGTCGAGCTGACCGGGGGCGTGGAGGCGAGCGCGCTGCAGGCGCCCGTGCCGGTCCCCCCGCCCGCTGGGACACGCAGCCCATCGCCGGGGGACGCCGCAGAGGGCCGCCTCCGGGCCGATCGGGTACGCTACGACGCCCGTGCTCGCGTGGTCGTGGCGACCGGGAACGTATCGCTGATCGTCCGCGATCTGGAGATCCGCGCCGATCGACTGCGTCTGGAGCAGACACCGCAGATCGTCACGGCCGACGGTCGGGTGGCGGTCCGCCAGCGTGACGCGCAGTTGACGGCGCCGGCGCTCCGGTACTCGATGCAAGACGCAACCGCCGAGGTCACCGGCGGGGCGATCCTCACCCAGGGAGACGTGACGATCCGAGCGCCGCGGATGCGCTTTGACCTACGCGAGCAGTCCACGGCCGCGCATGATGGTGTGGAGGTCACGCAGGCTGACGCTACCCTGACCGCGACTGTGCTCCGCTATCAAGGGAAAAGTGGAGACGTCGTGGCCGATGGGGGAGTGAAGGTGGTTCGCGGCGAGAGTACCCTCACGGGCCGGCGGCTCGTCGGGAACCTTCGGGCGCGGCAGGCCGAGGTCCGGGATGACGTCACCCTGGTTCGGGGAGACGAGATCACGGTGACGGCTGGCCGCATCGTGCTGCGATGGGATATCAATGAAGCCGAGGCAGAAGAGCGTGTCGTCGCGCGGCAGCGCGACCGCACAGCCTGGGCCGATCGTCTGACGTTCTCGGAGCCGGGCAACCGACTGGTGCTGGTGGGGCGGGTGACGCTGGAGCAATCCAGCGGCGGTGTGGTGACCCGTTTGACGTGCGCGCGTCTGATCGGGCGGCTGCGCGAACGCGACTTTCAAGTCGAAGGTCCGCTACGCGTCACCCAGCGGGACCGCTGGGCCACCGGTGACCGCGGTACCTACACTGAGACGACGCGCCGGCTGGTCATGACAGGGAACGTCGTCGTGGAGGAGACCGAGGGCCGCCGGCTGCGGGCCGATCAGGTGACCATCTCGCTGGCGGACGAGACGTTCGACGCGGAAGGCAACGTCCAGACGGAGTTCGTGATCCGATCCGGGCCAACGCCGCGGCCATGACCGCAGGCCGGTGTCTGCATGTGTGTGGCTGCCTGATCGCGCTCGGCGCCGCTGCGGTGTGGTTTCTCCCCGCACCGGCGTCTGCCCAGGAAGAGATCCCCGTGACGCTGCGTGCGCGATCGTTCCAGTACGATCGGACCACACGGCGGCTGATCGCCGCGGGCGATGTCGTGGTCACCTATCGCGACGTCATCATCCGCGCCGACCGTCTGGAGGCAAACCTCGAAACAAACGACGTGCGTGCCGAGGGCCATGTGACCATCGATGTCGGCGGCCAGCGTGTCCGTGGCGCCGCGCTGGAGTACAACTTGACGAGCCGCCGGGGCCGGCTGGTGCAATCCGCCGCCGAGTACACGAGCCCTCTGGTGTTGGGCACGGTGTTCATTCGCGCCGAGGTGGTGGAAGGGGTCCTGGGCGGGGCCACCACCGCGCGCCAGGCGTTCTGCACCACCTGTGAGGGGCCCAACCCGGTTGCCCACCTCACAGCACAGGAGATCACCGTCTACCCGAACGACAAGATCGTCGGCCGGCGGGTCACGGTGTGGATCGGCAGCCGCCGCCTCTTCACCTGGCCGTACTTTGTGATCTACCTCCGCGAGCAGCGGGCCAGCCGCCTGCTGCCGATCGTGGGCTACTCTGAGGCGGAAGGCTACTTCCTGAAGACCTTCTACTCGTACGCCTTCAACCAGAACCACTACGGGTATCTGCGGCTCGATCTGATGGAGCGGCTCGGCGTCGGGTACGGTGTGGAGCACGCATACCGCTTGCGGGCAGGGGAAGGCGTCGCGTTTCTATACCGCCTCGAGAACAAACAGCTCGGTGGTGCCGACTCGCGGATCGTCATCAACCATCAGCACCGCTTTGGTGAGGTGGCCGCCCGGGCCTACACTGACTACACATCGCGGACCACGCCGATGGCGCCCTCCACCACGCTGTTCGCGTCGCTGGACGCTTACCACAGCAGCCCGCGCGCGACGACCACGCTGTACCAGACGTATGTCTCCAGCGACTTCGCCGGCTTTGGCGTGATGTCGTATTCCGGACGGCTGATCCGCTTTCAGGCGTTGACCCCGGCGCTCACCGCGGAGTTTGTGGCGGACGTCTCGCGCTTTGTCTCCAGCCTCGGCACCGATGACGAGCTGTTCCCACGCCTGGCCCTCACCTATCGGGGACCGACGTACACCGCCTCGCTGGTGGCGGAGGGGCGCGTCGACCTGGACGGCGGCGCCTTTCCGGGCGACCTGCGGTTCGTGATCGAGCGCCTGCCGGAGTTGACCGTCATCCGTGATGCGCGTGCCATCCCGGGCACGCGGCTCTACTACCAGCCGCAGATCGGTGTCGGGCGCTTCCGGGAGGCGCAGTTCTCCGGGACGGTGGAGGCCGTTCGGACCGATGTCGCGGCCCGCCTCAGCGGGCCGCTGTTTGAAACCGACAATGGGGTCCTGGGACTCCAGGCCGATGTCCGTGGCGCACACTATTCGACCGGTGACCTCCGCGCATTCGCCTCAGGCCGCCTGGACTATACACACACGTTCTCGACGGCGTGGCAGGCGCAGATCGGCGTGACGTATCAAGATCAGACGGGCCGCACCCCGTTTGTCTTCGATCAGATGTTTGGGCGGTTGGCGCAGGCCGACGCCGCCATCACGTATCGCCGGCCGAACCTGCTGGCCACGGCGAACGCCGCCCACGATACGCTCAGCGGGTTGTGGACGCCCGCGGTGCTCCAGGTGCTCTATGCACCTCGCCCCGGGTGGACGATCGCGGGGGCGGTGGCCTACGATCCCACCCTGTCTCTGGTGTCCCGCGCCGAACTGGTCTTCGACATCAAGTTCAACGCCAACTGGCAGGCCACGTACTATGGCTACTATGATGGGTTCACCGGTCAGGTGTTCCACGACCGCCTGACGATCACGCGGACGTGGGACGACTGCCTGGCCACAGCGCTGACGTATCGGGGCACCACGCGGGAGTTTTGGATCGAGACCTGGCTGACGGCGCTGCCCTGGGCCCGCGGCCAGGTGGGCATCGGGTCGCAGGGGACCCTGCTCTTCCACCAGCCGTTCTTTTCGCCGCGGCCCTGATGCCTGCGCAGGCTTCCGTCGGAGGCGCAATCATGAGAGCGATACGCATCGCGACAATCGTGCTGCTGGCAGGCGCCGCAGCGCTCCCGGCGCAGGCCCAACCGGGCCAGCAGCTGGTCGTCACGCTGATGGTCGCCGGCACCATCCAGGGCCAGGGTGGGGTCTACTACCTAGCGTTCTCTGTGAGCGACGCCCTGCTGGCCGGGCCACAGCCCGACAGCACCAACTGGACTCACTACGTCGTCTACCGGGAGGGACGGTTCTTCTTCGGTGTGGTGCCCCCGACGACGACCCAGCCCTTTGGGTTCACGGCGATCCGCCCGCCGGCACCGTTCATCTTTGGGCAGGTGCTGGGCGACCGGAAGGGCCTGCGGATGAGCGTCCCCCTCGCCGACCTGCGCGTGGGCCCGGCCCTGCCCACACGCGTGTTGATCAACTTCGTGGTCGTGGACAATCAAAACCAGCCGCTTGATGCGCTGGGCCCGGGCGCGAACGATCGCCTGGGGTTCGTCACCCTGGACCTCCGGCGCGAGCTCTACAAAACCGTGCGGGACCCGCGTGGCGATCAGCCCGACCCGAACTTTGATCTCCTCGGCGGGGAGGTCCGCGTCGGCACGCCGTAGGCGAGAATCGCCGGTCTCCAGGGCAGTATACTTTCAGTAGCACTCTGGAGGTGGCACGTGACACTTCGCCGCATCAGTCTTCTTGTCATCGTCGTGTTGGCCTCGGCAGCGTGCGGAGGTGGCGTCAGCGGGATTCCTGCGCCCACCCCAACCGCCACACCCCCGGGTGGTACGGGAACGGTGACGGGCAGCATCGTCGTGGCCGCGTCCGCGGCTGCCGTGAGGACAGGAATCCCGGCGCGGCCGCTGCGTCCTACGACCGGCCGGCCCGCCCACATCCCCGATCAGCTGTTCGTCAAGTTCCGCGCCGGCGTGGCGGCGGCCGCCGCGACTGACGCGCACCGCCAGGCGGGCGGGGCGGTGCTGCAGACGATTAGCCGGCTGGACGTGCAGGTCGTGCGGCTGGCTCCGGGCACCACCGCCGCCGCAGCCATGGCGGCCTACCGTGCGTCGGGTATGGTGGAGTACGTTGAGCAGGTCGGATACGCGTACCGGATGATCACGCCCAACGATCCCAGCTTTCCCTCGCAGTGGCATTACGCCACCATTGGGCTCCCCGCCGCCTGGGACACGATTCTCGGTGCCGCCGTCATCGTCGCGGTGATCGACAGCGGCATTCGGAACGACCACCCAGACTTGGGAGGCGTGGCAGTTCCGGGTTTCGACTTCATTGACAACACGGCCAACGGCGACGGGGACGGAGAGGACGGCGATCCTACCGACCCGGGCTGTCCCGACATCAATCCGAACGATCTGAGCCACGGGACCCACGTGTCCGGGACCATCGCGGCACTCACCAACAACGGTATCGGGGTCGCCGGGGTCAACTGGGGAGGGACCTCGCCCATTCGGATCATGCCACTCAGGGTCCTGGGTCAGGTGATGCCGTTCAGCAATCCCGACAACTGCGGGATCGGCAGCTTTGCCGATGTCGCACAGGCGATCATCTACGCCGCCGATCACGGCGCGAAGATCATCAACATGAGCCTCGGTGGTTCCAGCCCGAGTATGGCCACGGACTCGGCGATCTCCTACGCGCGCGGCCGCGGCGTCACCCTATTGGCAGCCGGCGGTAACGATGGCTGTCCTCTGCCCGGCGGTCCAATCAGCTACCCGGCCCGCAATCCCCAAGTGATCGGGATCGCAGCCACGACCATCACCGACACGCGGGCTTCGTATTCGAACTGCGGCCCCGAGTTGGACGTGGCGGCTCCGGGCGGCAGCGGCGCTGGCGGCGTGCTGAGCACGACCTGGAGCCCGGCGGGAGGGAACACCTATGCTGCTTTTCAGGGCACATCCATGGCCACCCCGCATGCGGCGGCCGTCGCCGCCCTGATATTCGGCCGCGGCATCACCGATCCGGCCGCAATCGAGTCCACGCTCGAGAGCACGGCGCTCGATCTTGGTGCCCCGGGGTTCGACAATGAGTTTGGCCACGGCCGCATCCGGGCCAACATGGCGATCGCCGGGGGTTCGCCGTCGGCCCGGCAGTGCGCCTTTTCGGGGGTCCTCAGCGGGAACGTGATTGCCCGCCAGAGCGACATGCGGCAGGTGACCGGCAGCGGCACATTCGCGATCACAAACGCGCAGACCGGGACCAAGAGCGTCTTTGTGTGGCAGGACGTGGACGGCAGCGGGAATGTGAACGCCGGCGACATCTACGGCGAGACCCCGGGGGTCACGATCAACAACGGCATGACCACGTCGGGGGTCTCGGTGACGATGCAAACGCGAACCACCGGCTCGCAGATCTTGACAGTCGCGGGCGGGACGGCGTCGTGCATGCCGTGACGACGGTGCACCCACACGCTATAATGGGAGCGTTCGTGGCGGTGTAGCTCAGCTGGTCAGAGCACGCGGCTCATACCCGCGGAGTCGGGAGTTCGAGTCTCCCCGCCGCCACCAATGTCGACCCGGCGGTCCCTGTTGGGGGCCGCCGGGTCTGTCTGGAGAGAGACGCGCATGCGCGTCCTGGCCCGACCTGTCCAGGTGCTGCGGCGAGTGCGCGAGACCATCCGCCATCGTGGGATGCTCTCCGGGGGCGAAACGGTCGTCGTCGCGACGTCGGGCGGACCGGACTCCGTCGCAATGCTGCACCTGTTGTGCCGCCTGCGCGAGGAGCTGTCGCTGCGCCTGCACGCCGTGCATGTCGATCACGGGCTGCACCGTTCGAGCGCAGCCCATGCCCGGTTCGTCAAGCGCATCGCTGGTGCCTGGGGCGTGCCGGTGTCGGTGTATAGGGTCGACGTGCGGTCCCGTGCCCGCCGGCGGCGCCTTTCGCTCGAGGACGCCGCCCGCGAACTGCGCTACGCGGCGCTGGAACGGGCCGCGCGCCGGGTGAGCGCCACGCACATCGCGATCGCCCATACGGCCGACGACCAGGTCGAAACGGTCCTGCTGTGGCTGCTGCGCGGCGCGGGCTCTGACGGGCTGGCGGGAATGCCCGCGAGCCGGCCGCAGGGCGAGCTTCGGATCATCCGCCCCCTGATCGACCTCTGGCGGAAGGATGTCGAGGCCTACCTGGCGGCTGAAACCCTGCCGTCGAAGACCGACCCTACCAACCGGCGGCGGCGGCCACTGCGGAACCGAATCCGTCAGGACTTGTTGCCCCGTCTGGCGGGGTATAACCCAGGTGTCAAGGCGGTGCTGCGACGGCTGGCCCTGCAGGTGGCCGACGACGCCGACCTGCTGGATCGGATGTCCGAAGAGGCAGCGGGGGGGACCGTGCGTCGGTCGCGGGCACAGGTCGTCATCGACGCGGCGCGCTTCCGCGCACTGCCGGTGGCCCTGCAGCGCCGGGTGGCCCGTGGAGCCCTCGTGGCGGCCCGTGGGAACATTCGCGGTCTGGCGTTCGTCCACATAGAAAGAATCCGCCTCATGGCGGCGAATCATCATGTAGGCGAGCGCGCCGATCTGCCGGGGCTGCGCGCCACCCGCACCGCCGCGGGCATCGCCATCATGCGAGCCTGACGCCGGATGGTATAATCGGGGGCGCGTGGTCGTAGGCGACTCTTGAGGCGCCGGAGGCTAGTAGGCACGTGAGTAACCGTTATCTCCGCAACCTGATCGTTTGGGGCATCATCCTCCTGGTGGCGTTGCCCTTTGCCCTCCAGATGTGGCGCCGCACGCCACGCGACGACATCTCCTACAGTGCGTTTATCGAGTACGTGCAGGCCGGGCAGGTCACGCAGGTGAAGATCGGGGACGGCACGGTCACCGGCCGGCTAAAGAGCGGCCAGCAGTTCACGACAAACGTGCCCCAAGGCGACAGTACCTTCATCGAGCTGCTAAAGAGTAAGGGGGTCGTGATCGAGGTCGAGTCGCGGACTCGCACCAGTCTCTGGCCCAGCCTGCTGACCACCTTGCTGCCGATTGTGCTGCTCGTGGGTCTGTGGATGCTGATGCTCCGCCAGGCGCAGTCCGGCAGCAACCAGGCGATGTCATTTGGCAAGAGCCGCGCCCGGCTGCACACCGACAACAAGCCCAAGGTGACGTTTGCGGATGTCGCCGGCGTGGACGAGGCCAAAGAAGAGCTGCAGGAAGTCATCGAGTTCCTGAAATACCCCAAGAAGTTCCAGGCGCTCGGCGCGAAGATCCCGCGCGGTGTCCTGCTGGTCGGGCCGCCCGGGTCCGGGAAGACGCTGCTCGCCAAAGCGATCGCGGGCGAGGCGGCCGTGCCCTTCTTCTCGATTTCCGGTTCAGAGTTCGTCGAGATGTTCGTCGGGGTCGGGGCCTCGCGCGTGCGCGATCTCTTTGAGCAGGCCAAGAAGAGCGCGCCGTGCCTGGTGTTCATCGACGAGATCGACGCCGTCGGCCGTCAGCGCGGGGCGGGGCTCGGCGGCGGGCACGACGAGCGCGAGCAAACGCTGAACCAGCTGCTGGTCGAGATGGACGGGTTTGACCCCAACAGCGGGATCATCGTCATCGCGGCGACCAACCGTCCTGACATCCTTGACCCGGCGCTCCTCCGGCCCGGCCGTTTCGACCGCCGCATCGTGGTGGACAATCCCGATACGAAGGGCCGCCGAGCCATCCTCGACGTGCACGTCCGCGGCAAGCCGATGGGCGAGGACGTCGATTTGGACACCCTGTCCAAGCGCACGCCCGGCTTTTCCGGTGCGGACCTAGCCAACACGGTGAACGAAGCGGCGCTGCTGGCCGCGCGCCGCAACAAGAAAAAGGTCACAGCATCGGAGCTGGACGAGGCGATCGATCGCGTCGTCGCGGGTCCGCAGCGACGCAGCCGCATCCTCGGGCCGAAGGATCGCGAGCTGACAGCCTTCCACGAAGCCGGGCACGCGCTGCTGGCGAAAGTCATCCCGGGCGCCGATCCCCCGCACAAGGTCACGATCCTCCCGCGGGGCATGGCGCTGGGCTATGTCATGTTTGCGCCACCCGAAGACAGGTACACGTACACACGCCAGGAGATCCTGGCGCGCATCACCGTCGGGCTGGGCGGCCGTGTCGCCGAAGAGATCGTCTACGGCGAGGTGACGACCGGCGCGCAGAACGACTTTGAGGTGGCCACCGAGCAGGCCCGGAAGATGGTGACCGAGTACGGCATGAGCAGCAAGCTCGGCCCGCTCTCGCTGGGCAGGCGGCACGGTCCGGTCTTCCTCGGGCGCGACCTTGTCGAGAGCCGAAACTACAGCGAGGAGATCGCCTACGAGATCGATAAGGAGATCCGCCGTATCATCGACGAGTGTTATGAGCAGGCCCGTCTGGCCATCGTGTCGCACCGCGGGGCGCTCGACCGCATCGCCCGGGCTTTGATGGATCGCGAGAGCCTGGAGGCGGACGACCTCCAGCGGCTCTTTGTCGGCCAGGAGCTCGCGGCGGCCGCGGGGACGGCGCCGGCTCCGCAGGCCGAAGCGGCTGCGCCTGACGCGCGGGCAAGGGCAGACGCGCCCGTGCCGCAGCTGCGCCCCAAACCGGAGGCGTCCGGCTAGACCCCGCGAATCCTCCCGCAAGTCCCTACCGAGTCCGGAGGCCCAACATGGCGGTCCGCGTGGACGTCCCCGACTATCCTGTCGACGCCGCGGTGACGCTCCCGGCGTCGGCGACGGCCGTGATCGTCGTCGACATGCAGAACGACTTCGTGAGTCCAGGCGGCACGCTCGTTGTCGCAGACGCGGCGGGCACGGTACCCGTCATCCAGACACTTCTCATGCGCGCGCGGGCTGCCGGCGTTCGCATGTTCTTCACCCAGGATTCGCACACCGCCGGCGATCCGGAGTTTCCAATCTGGGGTGAGCACGTGCTCGAGGGGACTTGGGGCTGGCAGATCGTCGCCGGCCTGACCCCGGCCGCCGGGGAGCGGGTCATCCGAAAGCTCCGCTATGATGGGTTCTTTGGCACCTCCCTGGATCATGAGCTGCGCCTGGCCGGTGCCCGCCACGTGGTTGTCTGCGGGACAGTCGCGAACATCTGCGTGCTGCACACCGCCGGCAGCGCTGCCCTGCTCGGGTATCGCGTGGTCGTCCCGAAGGACGCCATCTCGGCCCTGACCCCGTTCGACATGCAGGCGGCGCTTCGTCAGATCAGCTTCCTGTATCGCGGGGCGGTGACGCGGTCCGATGCCATCACATTCTCGGGCTAGACCGCGCGCGGCAGGGAGTGGAGGCGTCCGGTTGAATACCTGGGTGGCATGTGAGGAGGTGTCCGGTGGCCGGCTCGCGCCCTAAGGGGTTTGCCCGGAAGACGGGCATCAAGGTGCTGCCCATTCTGCTGTACGTGGGTGTCGCCGCGGTGGTCACCGTCGGTATGTACGCGTGGGACGTCCAGTACCGGCGGGGCGTGGAAGCCAGCCGGCGGCCGCCGGAGCCGGATCTGATCGCCCGCAACCTGGTAGAGAACATCATCGGCTCTGGGACCGTCAAGGACGTGAAGGTGGACAAAGAGAAGAAGGCCATCGCGGTCACCTTCGAGTCGACACAGTTCAAGCCGGGGCGGCCCAAGAAGGAACTGCGCGATCTGATCGAAGCCGAGGCGATCCTGGCCACCGGCGCGATCCTCTCCCAGATGCGCGACTACACGCAGGTCACAGCGACCCTGGTGAAGGACGGAAAAATCCTGGCCACCGCGGACGCCGCCCGCGGCCGCGACACGCCCACCATGACCTTCGTGGACGAGCGCATCCGGGAGTAACCAGCGACCCGCGTGCACGTGGAGATTGGTAGGCGGCTGACCATCGCCGACGTCGTGGCGGTGGCCACGAGGGGTGTGTCCGTCTCGGTAGCGCACGGAGCCCGCGCCGCGATCGCTGCCGCACGGGCGCAGGTTGAAGTGCTGATCAACGGCAGCATGCCGGTCTACGCGATCACCACCGGCGTGGGCCAGCTCGCCTCGGTGCGCATCTCGCCCGCCGACGCTTCCCAGCTCCAGGTCAACATCGTCCGCAGCCACGCCGCAGGTGTCGGCGCGCCGCTGGGGGAGGACGTGGTGCGCGCCATGATGCTGCTGCGCGCGCACGGTCTCGCGCTCGGATACTCAGGCGTGCGACCCGAGGTTGTGGATCTGCTGGTGGCGTGCCTGAACCACGGCATCCATCCTGTGGTGCCCGAACAAGGCTCGGTGGGCGCCAGCGGGGATCTCGCCCCGCTGGCACACCTGGCGCTGGCCCTCATCGGGGAAGGGGAGGTCTTCTGTGGCGGTCGGCGCGAGCCGGCCGCCACGGTGTTGCAGCGGGCCGGGCTGGCGCCGTTGCGCTTGGGCCCCAAGGAGGGTGTCGCCCTCGTCAACGGCACCCAGCTGATGACCGGGCTTGGCGCGCTGGTGGTGAGCCGGGCCCAGCAACTGGCCGCGGCGGTCGACGTCACGGGCGCGATGTCCCTCGAAGCCCTCCGCGGGCGCACGGCCGCGTTTCACCCACGCCTCCACCGTGTGCGACCGCACCCGGGACAGCAGACCAGCGCGGCCAATGTCCGGCGCGTGATCGGGGGCAGTGGGCTGATGGACAGCGATCCCGTGCGCGTCCAGGATGCCTACTCGCTGCGCTGTCTGCCTCAAGTTCACGGCGCGGCCCGTGACGCCGTCGCGTATGGCGCGGGGGTCATCGAGGTGGAGCTCAACTCCGCCACTGACAATCCGCTGATCTTTCCGGACGAGGCACTCGTGCTCTCGGGGGGTAACTTTCACGGCCAGCCTGTCGCGCTGGCGCTCGACTTCCTGGGGGTGGCCCTGGCTGGGCTGGGCACGATCGTTGAGCGGCGCATCGAGCGGCTGGTCAACCCCACGCTCAGCGGTCTGCCGGCGTTCTTGTCACCAGACGGCGGGCTCCGTTCCGGCTTGATGCTGGCGCAGTACACGGCGGCCGCGTTGGCCTCCGAGAACAAAGTCCTGGCCCATCCCGCCAGCGCGGACAGCATCCCGACGTCGGCCAACCAGGAGGATCACGTGAGCATGGGGGCAGCCGCGGCCCGCAAAGCCGCAGCGATCCTGGCCAACATCGAGCAGATCGTGGGGATCGAGTTGCTCTGCGCCGCCCAGGCCCTCGAGTTTCGCGGCGGTCGGGCGGCACCCGTCGGCGGCGGGACGGCTGCGGCGTACGGTGTCGTGCGGGAACGGATTCCGCCGCTCACCGACGATCGGGTCCTGGCGCCGGACCTCGATACGGCGGCTCGCCTGGTGCGTGAGGGCAGCCTGCTGGCGGTGGTCTCAGCAGCCGTGGGGCCGCTAGAGTGAGATCGCATGCCGCCTCACGTTGACCCGGGAGGAGTCCGGTAGCGTCCGGGGAATCTGGGGGAATCTGCTGGACACGATCGCGGAGGCCGGATGTTTGCCCTGAACTTCTACTCGTCACTCTTTGCCGACGCGCTCCTTCAGGGGCGCAAGACGGCGACCATTCGTCTCGGGGACAAGGTCGACAAGTATCAGGAAGGTCAGGTCGTCTGGATCACCGTGGGCCGGCGGTTCGGGACGCGGCGCAAGATCTTCCCCGCCATCATCGACCGGGTCGAGGTCAAGCGCCTGGCCGAGGTCACGCCCCGCGAGATCGAGCGCGACAATCCGCACCTGCGTCACCACGAGGAGCTGATTGACTTCCTTTCCAAGATCTACGGCCGTCCGGTGGCCCTCGATGATGAAGTGTCCGTGATTCATTTCTCCCGTGTGGAAGAGAGTCCGGGTCCTACACCGCCCGCCGGCTAAGCGATTTCCCGAGAGGCCTCCCGCTCGTTGTCAGACGGCTCGATGGGCAGCAGCAGGAATGCCGGCTGCTCCACGTGTACCGTGTGACCGTAACGCGCGCGGATGCGTCCGTCGCGCACTTCGTAGCGTCTCGGGTCTGCCTCCGCCAGCGCCAGCAGATCGGCCGTCGTCAGCGATTCCCATCCCCGCTGGGCCGCGAGTGCATGGGCCACGGCCTCTACAGGAGCGAAGCCGCCCGCGTCCTGGTCTAGGAGAACCTGCCGGAGCGACGAAAGATAGCGCAACACGCGCGCCGGGCAGCGCGAGCGTACGGGGGTGTCATGGTGCAGCGTCGGCTGGTGGAATGTGTGCCCAACATCAGTGAGGGCCGCCGTCCCGAGGTCATTGACTCGATCGTCGACGCACTGCGCCGGACCGGCGGCGTGCGTCTGCTGAACGTGCAGTCCGATGCCAGCCACCACCGCAGTGTCATCACGTTTGCCGGGGATCCCGAGGCGTGCGGGCGGGCCGCCGTGGCGCTCGCGCGACGAGCCGTTGAGCTGATTGACATGCGCCGCCATGCCGGTGAACACCCGAGGTTGGGCGCGGTGGATGTCATCCCGTTTGTGCCGATCAGCGGCACCACGATGGAGGAATGTGTCGCGATCGCGCATCGCGTGGGCGCGGACATCTGGGAGACGCTCCGGGTGCCCGTGTATTTCTACGCCGAGGCGGCCGCGTCGCCGGCGCGCGCGCGCCTACCTGAGATCCGCAAGGGCGAGTTCGAGGGCCTGGCGGAGAAGATGGCCCAACCTGGATGGGTGCCCGATATCGGGGATCCTACACCACACGAGACCGCCGGCGCCGTTGTCGTGGGCGCCCGCCGACCCCTCGTCGCGTACAACATCAACTTGACTACGACCGACGTGAGCGTCGCGCGGGCCATCGCCCGGACGATCCGCGAGTCGAGCGGCGGCCTGCCCGCCGTCCAGGCGATGGGCGTCGTGGCTGCCACGGGCGCGGCGCAGGTGTCGATCAACCTCCTGAATCTCGCGACCACGCCGATCGCCCGTGTCTTCGATGCGGTGCGCACCGAGGCCGGCCGCCACGGCGCGGCCGTGGCCGAGAGCGAGGTCGTCGGCCTCGTGCCGCTGGACGCGGTCCTCGATGTGGCGCGTGCCGCCCTGCAGCTGCGTGGCTTCGAACGCGCCCAGGTACTGGAAGCCCTGTTGATGGAGTAGTCACCCCGTGCTGTCAGCCGATCTTCTGGTAGAGCATGCCGCCCAGCTGCTCACGCTCGCCGGAGGCCACGGTGGGCCGCGGACCGGCGCCGCGCTCGGTGACGTAGGCTTGGTCGCCGACGGCGCGGTCGCGGCGCTCGACGGCCAGATCGTCGCGGTCGGTCCCACCGCGCAGGTGCGCGCCGACGTGCACCTCTCGCCGCAGGCCACGGTCGTCGACGCTCGAGAATGTGTCGTCCTGCCGGGTTTTGTCGATCCCCACACACATCTGGTGTTCGCGGGGTCGCGGGCCGATGAGTTCGAGATGCGTCTCCGCGGCGCCACATACCAGCAGATCGCGGCGGTGGGCGGTGGGATCCTGCGGACCGTGGCGGCCACACGGTCCGCGGACGAAGACACGCTCGTGCAGCTCGCCCTGGCACGACTGGACCGCATGCTGCGTTGCGGGACCACGACCGCCGAGGTCAAGAGCGGGTACGGCCTGACACTGGCGGATGAGCTCAAGCAGCTCCGCGCGATTCACCGGGCCTCCGCGGGCCACCAGGTTGACCTGGTCGCAACGGTTCTGGCCGCGCACGCGGTGCCGCCAGAGTTTGCCGGCGACCCCGACGTTTATGTGGCGCATGTGGCCGACGAGATTCTGCCGGCCGTTGCCGAGGAGGACCTGGCCGAGTTTTGTGACGTCTTCTGCGACATCGGCGCCTTCACCGTCCCGCAGGCACGACGCGTGCTCAAGATCGGAGCCGAGCTGGGTTTGGTCCCAAAGCTCCACGCCGACGAGTTCGCAGACGTGGGCGGTGCCACGCTGGCCGCCGAAGTGGGGGCGATCTCGGCGGACCATCTCCTCCAGGCCTCCGACGCAGGCCTGGCAGCGCTCGCCGCGGCCGGCACGGTCGCGGTCCTGCTGCCGGGTACCGCGTTCTACCTGCGGCTTCCATACGCGGACGCCCGCCGCATGATCGAGATGGGCGTGCCCGTAGCGCTGGCGACCGACTACAACCCCGGAACCTCTCCGACTTGGTCGATGTCGGCCGTCATCGCCCTCGCCTGCGTGGGGATGAAGATGGCGCCGGCCGAAGCCATTGCCGCTGCAACGATCAACGCCGCGTGGGCGATCGGCATGGCTGAAGAGGTCGGCAGCCTGGAGCCGGGCAAAGCCGCCGACATGGCGGTCTGCGGTGTGTCCGACTACCGTGAGATCGCGATGGCGTTCGGCTCGCCGCCGATCCGGCAGGTCATCAAGCGTGGCCGCGTGGTCGCGGATGGCGCTTGAAATTCGCCAGCCCCGTGTCCGCCAGGCGGCACTGCTGCCCGAGCCTGTTCCTGGATGGATGGTCGCGGTGGAAGGACCGATCGGTGTCGGCAAGACGACCCTGGCCCGCCGCCTGGCGGCGCAGCTCGGCGCCGAGCTCCTCCTCGAGGTGGTCGAGGAAAATCCGTTCCTCTCGTCGTTCTACCAGGATATCCGCGGGCTGGCCTTCCACACGCAGCTCTTTTTCCTGTTGAGCCGGCACCATCAGCTGCGGGCGGTCGCACCGCGCGTCGCCGCCGGCGGTGGGGTCGTGGCGGACTACTTCTTCGCCAAGGATCGCTTGTTTGCGAGCCTGACGCTGGACGACGCCGAGTTGACCCTCTACGATGCCGTGTACAGCCTGGTCACGGCGCACCTGCCGCCGCCCACGGTGGTGATCCACCTGCGGGCGTCGCTGGAGACGTTGTGGAGCCGCATCGGCGCGCGCGGCCGTCCCTTCGAGCGGGGCCTGACGGTCGCATACCTGACCCGCCGGGCGTCCGGGTACGGCGATCTGTTCGCGTCGTACGAGGACGCGCCAGTCATCACCGTGGACACAGACCGGCTGGATCTCCAACACGACGCCGGGGTCGAGGCGATCGTGCAGGCCGTGGCCGCGGCGCGGCGTGGCGAGACGGTGGCCACGCCCGCCTCCAACACTCGGGGGCCGGCACTTTGAAATGGTTCGTCGCGATGAGCGGCAACATCGGGTGCGGGAAGTCGACGCTGACCACGCTGCTCTGCCAGCGGCTGGGATGGCAGCCGTACTACGAGGTCGTGGACGTCCGTACCTCGCCGACTTCTACGCCGACATGCCACGCTGGAGCTTCCACCTCCAGGTGTTTTTCCTGACGCGGCGGTTCGCGCACCATCAGGACATCGTCCGGGCGCGGCACTCGGTGGTACAGGACCGGACGATCTATGAGGATGTGGAGATCTTTGCCCGCAATCTCTACATGCAGGGCTTGATGACCGAGCGAGACTTCCGCGTCTATCACGATCTCTTTCACATGATGGTGAACTCCCTGCGACCTCCTGACCTCATCGTGTACCTGCGCGCGCCGGTAGACGTGTTGCTACAGCGCATTCAGACACGGGCACGCACGTTTGAGCGCACCATCCCGCCCACCTACCTGGCCCAGCTCAACGACCGGTACGAGGAATGGATCGCCAGCTTCACGCTGTGCCCGGTGCTGACCGTCGACGCGACGACCCTTGACCTCAACGATCTCGATGCGCTGGTCGCGGGCGTGGAGCAGCAGCTGCCATCTCCGTTTCCGCTGCGTGAGACGCCGTGACGGCCGATCCCATTCCCCTGTTGGGTCGGCCCCTGGTCAGGGTCGACGAAGTTGGGTCCACCAGCGATCTCGCACGCCTGCTCGCCGCCGCCGGCCTGCCCGAGGGCACGGTGGTCGTCGCGGCGCGGCAGACACGAGGCCGTGGTCGGTTTGGGCGCACGTGGATCTCGCCGCTGGGCGGACTGTGGTGCTCGCTGCTGCTGCGGCCCGACGCCGACGCCGAGTGGGGGCTGCTAAGCCTTGCGGTGGCGGTGGCGGTGGCGGAGACCGTGGACCGGATCGCCGGGGTGCGCTCGGTGATCCGTTGGCCCAACGACGTGCTGATCGGCGGCGGCAAGGTGGCCGGTATCCTGGCCGAGGCCACATCCGGGGCGGCCATCGTCGGCGTGGGGATCAATGCCGACATCGACCTCCATGGACTGCCCGACGACTTGCGAACGCCGGCGGCGTCCTTGGCCGCCGCCGCCGGCGGTCCGGTCGTTCTGTCCACGCTCCTGGACATCCTCCTCGAGCGGTGCGCCTGGTGGTACGCGGCGTGGACACGCCGCGATCCGGCGGTCTCGGCCGCCTGGTCCGCGCGTGACGCGATCCGCGGGACACGTGTCAGTGTCCACGGCGCTGACGGCGTGGTGGAGGGGGTTGCAGCGGGGATCGACACCGATGGTGCGCTGCTGCTTCGCATGCCCGGTGGACCAACGCACCGCATTGTCGCGGGCGACCTGGACGCGCCATCGTCCACTCGCCTATCGACTGCCCAGCAGGAACCCCGCTGAACGCGTCAAAGCCACAGCACCCGTGAACCGCCCGCGCCACGTCGTCAGCGTCAGCCTGGGCTCCAGTCGAGGCGATCACCGGTTCGAGACGGAGTTGCTCGGGCAGCGGTTCATCATCGAACGCATCGGGACGAACGGCGACTACCAGGCGTTCTGCCGCCGTCTGCGCGAGCTCGACGGCAAGGTAGATGCCATTGGCCTGGGCGGGATCAACCTGGCCCTCGTCGCGGGGAACCGGCGATACGAGATCCGCGACGCCGTGCGGGCGATCCGCGGGATCCGGACACCCGTCGTTGACGGAGGTGGCATCAAACAGAGTTGGGAACGGCATATCATTCTCCAGTTCCTCCCCGACGAATTGGGGCTGCCGATGAAGGGCCGGCGGGTGCTCCTGGTCGCGTCGGTCGACCGCTACGGGATGGCCGAGGCATTCGTCCAGGCCGGCGCGGACGTCGTCTTCGGTGACTTCATGTTCGGCCTTGGGATCCCGATTGGGCTGCGCGGCCTGCTGACCGTCAAGATCCTGGCCGCGATCATCTTGCCCATCCTAACGCGCGGGCCGTTCACGTGGCTCTACCCCACCGGTAAGCAACAGGAGGAGATCCGGCCGAGGTTCGCGGGTACCTACCGGTGGGCGGAGGTGCTGGCAGGGGACTTTCACCTCATGCAACAGCACATGCCCGATGATCTTGCCGGCAAGATCATCCTAACCAACACGGTCACCGCCGCCGATGTCGAGGCGCTGCGCCGGCGCCGGGTCGCGCTGCTGGTGACCGCGGCGCCGGAAATGGGCGGCCGGTCGTTTGCCACCAACGTACTCGAGGCGATCGTCGTGGCGATATCCGGCCGTCGGCCAGACGAGTTGCGGCCTGCCGACTACATTGGGTGGCTCCAGCGTGCGGGGTTCCGGCCCCGCGTCGAGCGATTGACGCAGGCGGCATGAGCGATGCGTCCACTGGCTGTGTGGCCCAAGCGGCGACCCGCGCTTGACGACATCGCGGGTCGCGACTATACTGCGTCTAGAAATCACCGGCCGTCGGGAATCCTTCCCGGCGGTCGGTATCCGTTGTGGTGGTGGGTTGTCGAATGAAAAACAGTCACACTAAGAAGGGCACCAAGCCTCCTGAGAGCGAGAAGGAGACGATCCTCACGGCGGAGGGCCTCCGCAGGCTCGAGGAGGAGTTGGAACACCTGAAGGGCACGAAACGCAAAGAAGTGGCCGAACGCATCAAGCAGGCAAAGGCGTTCGGCGATCTGTCGGAGAACGCCGAGTACGACGACGCCAAGAATGAGCAGGCGTTTGTGGAGGGACGGATTCTCCAGATCGAGCAGATGCTGCGCAACGCCCGCGTGATCGACAACGACGCTGCCCCGTCCGACGCCGTTGCGGTGGGGTCGACAGTTCGCCTCAAGGATGTCGCCGCCGGCAGTGAGCTGACCTACACGATCGTCGGATCGGCTGAAGCCGACCCCCTCAAGGATCGCATCAGCAACGAATCCCCCGTGGGCCAGGCGTTGATCGGCCACAAGCGCGGCGAGACCGTCACGGTCCGGGTGCCGGCCGGTACCCTCAAGTACACGATTCTCGGGATTGCCCGCTAGTCAGGCCCCCTGGACAGTTGGGCACATGCATTAGGGGATGAGCTCTGCGGGAATACCGCCGCCGGGCCTGCCGTAGTCTCAAGCGGTCGACCGAACCGTTTTCGCGCTGGCGTCGTATTGTCAGGCAGGAGTGAGGTTACCGCAGGCAGAATTCGTGACGTGCAAGATGCGGGGATCCTCTCGCCCTCGGAAGAGAGGAGAGTGCAGTGGCAATGTTTGAACGGTTCACCGAGCGCGCCCGTCGCGTCATTATTCTCGCCCAGGAAGAAGCCAAGCGCCTCAACCACAGCGCGGTGGGAACCGAGCACATTCTGTTGGGGATCATCCGGGAGGGCGAAGGGGTCGCCAGCAAGGTCCTGGAGAGTCTCAACATTAGTCCCGAGCGCGTCCGAGCCGAGATCGAAGGGGCCATCGGCCGCGGCGAGCGCGCGCCTCACGAAGAGGTCGCGTTCACCCCGCGCGCCAAGAAAGTCCTTGAGCTCGCGCTGGACGAAGCCCGGCGGCTGGGCCACAACTACATCGGCACGGAGCATCTCCTCCTCGGCTTGATTCGTGAGGGCGAGGGCGTGGCCGCCCGCGTGCTGGAAGCCATGGGGGCCGACCTCGACCGCGTGCGCGCGCAGGTTGTCTACCTGCTGGGCGAAGAGGGGACGACCTCCTACACGAAGCAGGCCAGCAAGACGCCCACGCTCGACGAATTCGGCCGCGACCTGACCAAGCTCGCACGTGACGGGAAGCTCGATCCAGTCATCGGCCGCGAACGTGAGATTGAGCGGGTCATTCAGGTGCTGTCCCGGCGGACCAAGAACAACCCGGCGTTGATCGGCGAGCCGGGCGTCGGCAAGACGGCCATCACCGAGGGCCTGGCACAGCGCATCGTCCGCGGCGATGTGCCGGAAGTGCTGCGTGGCAAGCGCGTCGTCCAACTCGACCTGGCCGCGCTCGTCGCCGGGACCAAGTACCGCGGCGAGTTCGAAGAGCGCATGAAGAAGGTCATGGAGGAGATCCGCAAGGCTCAGGGTGAGGTCATCCTGTTCGTGGACGAGCTCCACACCCTGGTGGGCGCCGGGGCAGCGGAGGGCGCGATCGACGCCAGCAACATCCTCAAGCCGGCGCTGGCGCGCGGCGAGCTGCAGTGCATCGGCGCCACGACCCTCGACGAGTACCGGAAGTACGTGGAGCGCGACGCGGCCCTGGAGCGGCGGTTCCAGCCGATCCTCGTCTCCGAGCCGACCGTCGAGCAGACCATCGAGATCCTGCGTGGGCTCCGTGATCGCTACGAAGCCCATCATGGGGTGGCCATCAGCGACGAAGCGCTTGTGGCCGCGGCGACGTTGGCCGACAAATACATCTCCGATCGCTTCCTCCCGGACAAGGCCATCGATCTGATGGACGAGGCCTCGTCGAAGATCCGCCTGCAGGCGTCGTTTCTACCGCAGGAAGTGCGGCAAGCGGTCGAGCGGGTCGAACGCGCCAAGCGCGAGAAGGAGGAGGCCAGCAAGGCCCAGGACTTCGAGCGGGCCGCCCAACTCCGGGACCGCGAGCGGGTTCTCCGCCAGAAGCTCGAGGAGCTGGAGGGTTCGATCAAGCGCGAGAAAGGCCGCGGCAACCTCAACACGGTGACCGGTGAGGACATCGCCGACATCGTGTCATCGTGGACCGGTATTCCGGTCACGAGGCTCGTGGAGGAGGAGTCGCAGAAACTCCTCCACATGGAGGCATCCATCCACGAGCGGATCGTCGGCCAGGAGGAGGCCGTGCGCGCGGTGAGCAAGGCCGTCCGCCGCAGCCGGGCTGGCCTCAAGGATCCGCGCCGCCCGATCGGGTCGTTCATCTTCCTCGGGCCGACCGGTGTCGGCAAGACCGAGCTGGCGCGCGCGCTGGCCGAGTTCCTGTTCGGCGACGAAGGCGCGCTGATTCGCATCGACATGTCCGAGTACAGCGAGCGGCACACGGTGAGCCGTCTCGTGGGCTCGCCGCCCGGGTACGTGGGCTTCGAGGAAGGCGGACAGTTGACAGAGGCCGTCCGGCGCCGTCCCTTCTCGGTGGTGCTCTTCGATGAGATTGAGAAGGCACACCCCGAGATTTTCAACGTGCTGCTCCAGATCCTCGACGATGGACGGCTCACGGACGCGCAAGGCCGGACGGTGGACTTCAAGAACAGTATCATCATCATGACGAGCAACGTCGGCGCACCACAACTCGACAAGGAAGTCGGCATCGGGTTCCGGGCCGCCGGTCGCGACGAGGCCATGGACCGGGAGCGCGTGTATGAGCGGATGCGTGACCACGTCATGGAGGAACTGCGGCGGACGTTCCGCCCCGAGTTCCTCAACCGTCTCGACGAGGTCATCGTGTTCCGGCCGCTGTCGACCGAGCAGATCGCCGTGATCGTTGGCATCCTCATCGCCCGGGTGCGCCGCGAGATGCGTGGCCAGAACATGGACCTGGAAGTCTCGGAGTCGGCCCGCGAGCTCCTCGCCCGCGAGGGTTTCGACCCGACGTTTGGCGCCCGGCCGCTGCGTCGGGCGATTCAGCGGCTCGTCGAGGATCCGCTCAGCGATGAGCTACTGCGCGGGAAGTTCAGCAGCGGCGACGTCGTCTGGGTCGACGCGCGGGACAACGAGATCGTGTTCGAGCGCAAGCGGGAGCCAGCGCTCGCGGAGTAAGGGTTCACCAACCGGCTCGTGGGACCCGGGTGCTCCTCGGCCCGGGTCTCGTCATGTTTGTGGTGGCTCCGCAGGCGTCCGGGCACGGGCCGATGAAGAGAAAGGGAGCCCATGGATCGCCGTCGCGTCCAGTACGTCTGCCAGAGCTGCGGACATGCCTCCGCCAAATGGTTGGGTCGCTGTCCCGACTGCGGCGAGTGGAATACCCTGGTGGAGGAAGCGGTCGCGGCAGCGTCCGCCCGCGGCGGCCCGCGCGCTTCCGCGGCCCTGGCGGCGCAGCCCGTGTCGGTGACGGAAGCCGCGGCCTCGCCTGAAGCCCGCACGTCCACGGGCATCGCCGAGTTTGACCGCGTGCTGGGCGGTGGCCTCGTGGGAGGCTCGGTCGTGCTGGTCGGCGGCGACCCGGGCGTGGGGAAATCCACCATTCTCCTGCAGGTCGGCGACCGCCTGGCCCGCGGTGATGCGCGGGTGCTCTACGTCAGTGCTGAGGAGTCGGTGCGGCAGACACGTCTCCGCGCCGATCGGCTGGGCGTCGCCGCACCGGGTCTGCTCCTGCTGGCCGAGAACGACCTTGACGTGATCCTGCAGACCGCGACTGCACAGCGCCCGGCGGTTCTGATCGTCGACTCTATTCAGACCGTCTACCGCGCCGACGTGGCCTCCGCTCCTGGCAGCGTCGCGCAGGTGCGCGAGTGCACGGCCGCGCTCGTCCGACTGGCCAAGGATGAGCGGATCGCGGTGTTCATTGTCGGCCACGTCACCAAGGAGGGCGCGCTCGCGGGGCCGCGGGTGCTCGAGCATCTGGTGGATACCGTCCTCTACTTCGAGGGCGACCGCCACCATGCGTACCGCATCCTGCGGGCGACCAAGAACCGGTTCGGGTCCACGAACGAGATCGGCGTCTTCGAGATGGCGGCTGCGGGGCTGGTGGAGGTCCCCAACCCGTCTGCCGCGTTCCTCTCGGAGCGGCCCCGGGAGGCGCCGGGATCGGCGGTGGTCTGCGCGATCGAAGGCAGCCGGCCTGTGCTCGTCGAGGTGCAGGCGTTGGTGAGCCCGACCCACTTTGGGATGCCTCGCCGCACCGCCTCCGGCGTGGACTACAATCGTCTGCTGCTCTTGTTGGCGGTGCTAGAGCGCCGTGCCGGGCTGCACCTGGCGGCACAGGATGTGTACGTGAGCGTGGCGGGCGGGGTGGGAGTGGACGAGCCCGCGGCCGACCTGGGTATCGCAGTGGCGGTGGCCAGCAGTCTGCGCGACCGTCCGGTGGACCCTCGGGCTGTGCTCATCGGCGAAGTGGGACTGGCCGGCGAAATCCGGAGCGTGCCCCAGATGGGCAAGCGGCTGGCAGAGGCGGCCCGGCTGGGGTTTGCACGGGCCGTGATTCCCGCCTCTGGAACCGGCGACGCGCCGGCCGGTCTGCAGGTGAACGCGGTGGCTGACCTGACGAGCGCGCTGCGCGCACTCCTCTGACTACGTCAGGTGGAACACCCCGAGTGTCGCCACGCGGGCGTGCTCCTTGCGGAGGATCCCCTCGAGCTCTAGACCGAAGAGCGAACTGGTGGCCGCCAGGTAGAACAGGGCCGAGCCGATCTCGGTCTCCAGGACCTCGCGGCAGCGATCGCACAACGTCCCCGTGAGATGGGACTGCATCAACTCTCTGACCTCGGCGATGCTGAGCTCGGTGGGGAACCGCTGACGGCCGGCCTGGATCGTGATGCACCCGCAGGTGGTCACCGACTTGGCAATGGCCCGGTTGATGCGCGCGCTGGCTTCGGAGAGCTTGCTCTGCACGTCCAGGATGCTGCGGTGGCGGATCAGATACTCGTTGACAGTTTGCTGGAACGTGTCTTGATCGGTCTTCGCCATGCCCATCTCCTCTTGATCGAGGTGGAGGACGCCGGCATTGCACGCGTACGAAACGAATGTCATTATAGTGATCGGCCGGCGCTGCTGTCAAATGCGGGCGTCGCTTCTCCCGGCTCGAACGGCTGTGCTATACTGCGATGGTACGGCACGATACCGGGCTGCCAGTTCCTGTCGTGAGACTTCAATTCCACGGTGACTGGAATGCGTGACCGCGTCATGCGGGCGGTGGGGGCGCTCATTGGCGGTCTGATTGGGTATCAGGTCGCCAACCTGGCGCTAACCTGGACGGCCGCTGCCGCCGCCCCGGGCCTCTGGCTCTTTGGAGGCCTGGCGATCGGTGGGGTGGTGGGAGCGGGCGTGGCACCCGCGCTAGGTCGCGGGTTCGTCCGGATGATGACGTGGGTGCTGCACGGGCTCTCGGCCCTGTCGCTCCAAGATCTGCTGCTCGGCGGGGTCGGCTTGATCCTCGGACTGCTCCTGGCGCTGTTTGTCGGATACCTGCTCGACGGGCTGCCTCTGGTCGGTTCCTATGTCCGGCTGGTGGCCGGCGTCATCTTTGGCTATCTCGGCCTCCACATCGCGCTGCAGCGGCGGGATGAGATCCTCGGTCTGGTGACACGGCAGACGCCGCGCACGACACCCAGTGCCACGTCCGACCGTCCCAAGGGGCGCGTGGTCCCGAAGCTGTTGGACACGAGCGTCATCATCGACGGCCGCGTCGCGGATATCTGCCGGTCCGGGTTCCTCGAAGGACCGCTACTGGTGCCGCGGTCGGTGCTCATGGAGCTCCAGCGCATCGCCGATTCCTCGGATGTTCTCAAACGCAACCGCGGCCGCCGTGGTCTCGATATCCTCAACCGCCTGCAGCGCGAACTCGAAGCCGTGCAAGTCTTCGAGGACGGCGCCTCAGGGGGCGACGTGGACGGGCAGCTGGTGACGCTGGCCAAGACGCAGCATGCCTGGGTGGTCACCAACGACTACAACCTGAGCAAGGTCGCCGAGCTGCAGGGGGTCCGCGTGCTCAATGTCAACGAGCTCGCGCAGGCTGTCCGCCCGACGGTGCTGCCCGGCGAGGAGCTCTCAGTGCATGTTATCCGGGACGGCAAGGAGGCTGGGCAGGGCGTGGCCTACTTGGAAGACGGCACCATGATCGTGGTGGAGGGTGGCAAGCGCTACATTGGCGAGACCTTCGACGTCATCGTGACAAGCGTGCTGCAGACCTCGGCGGGACGCATGATTTTCGCGCGCCCCAAGTCGAGCGAGCCCACCGGGCCCTCCACCGTCCCAAAGCGGTGATCCGGACCGCGGCGCGCGGACTCGGTCGCCCCGGCGGCCCATGAGCCGTCCGGTGCGCGCAGGCGCGGTCGTCGTCGCCGCCGGTGCCGGCACCCGCCTCCCGGGACCCCTGCGGAAGCCCTTCCTGCCGCTTGGCGATCAGCTGATGGTTGAGCGTGCGCTGGCAGCGTTCACCGCGTGCGACCGTGTGACCACCGTGGTCGTCGCCGTCGCTGGCGAAGACGTTGAGCGGGCGCGGGCGCGCCTCAGGCCGGCGCCGGGCGGGGGAAAGGTCGCGGCGGTGGTCCCCGGCGGCGCCACGCGCCGAGCATCGGTCGCGGCCGCGCTGGCGGCGCTGTCCGACAGCGGATGGGTCGTGGTCCACGACGGCGCGCGGCCGTTTGTCTCTCCGGCGCTCATCGCGCGCGTGCTCGATGCGGCCCAAGCGACAGGTGCGGCGACCGCCGCGCTCCCGGTGACCGACACCCTGAAATCGGTGGACGGCGACCGGGTGCACCGCACTGTGGATCGCGGTGGCCTGTACGCGGTCCAGACACCCCAGGCGTTCCGCGCCGACCTGCTGCGTGAGGCGCACCGGCGCGTGCCCGCCGACGATGCGGTGACCGACGACGCCGAGCTCGTCGAGCGGATCGGCGGAGCCGTCGCGGTGGTCGCCGGCGACCCCGCCAACGTCAAGATCACCACACCGGAGGAGTACGCGCTGGCCCGCCGCCAGGTCGAGGTGATGGCCGGCGCCGCCCGCGTTGGCGTGGGCTACGACGTGCACCGTCTGGTCCCCGACCGGCCCCTTGTGCTGGGTGGCGTGCGCGTGCCCTCGCCCCGCGGACTCACCGGGCACTCGGACGCGGACGCCCTCACCCATGCGGTCATGGACGCGCTGCTGGGAGCCGCGGGGCTGCCGGACATCGGCCAGCAGTTCCCGCCCGGGGACCCGGCGTATCGTGATGCCGACAGCGTAGGACTCCTCGCTTCGGTCGCCGCCCGGCTGCGCTCCGCGGGATGGGCCGTCCTCAACGTGGACGCGGTGGTATGCGCGGAGGCTCCCCGGCTGGCGCCGTTCGTGGCGGCCATGCGAGGCCGCCTGGCCGAGGCCCTTGGGGTGCCGACCGAGGCCGTCGGGATCAAGGCGACGACGGCCGAGGGGATCGGCGCGATCGGTCGAGGCGACGGGATCGCAGCGCAGGCTGTCGCGCTCCTGCGGCGGGTGGGCTGACATGCGACGCCGCCCGGCGGCTCGCCGCGCTCGCGAGCGTGGGCGGACCCCACCACCGCGCGATGTCGAGGTGGTGTTCATCGCGCGGGTCGAACACGACGACCCGATCGTGATAGAGGTGGACCGCCCCATGGCGTTCCGGCCGCGGCTCGTGGGGTTCTGGTGGGGCAAGGCGTTCTTCCGGATCACACGGACCGTCACCACCCGGCGCGAGCACGACGTCACGTACCACCGGGTGCTCACCGATCGCGGAGCGTTCGACCTTCGCTACATCCGCCGGATGAACCCCATCACGCTGCGGGCCCGGCGCTGCTGGGAGTTGTGCGCGGAGCTGGAAGCGATTTCCGTGGCCCGCCTGGGCTGAGGGCAACCCGGTGCCATTGGTCATCTACAACTCCCTGACCCGCCGCACCGAGCCGTTCGAGACACTCGAGCCGCGCGTGGTCCGCATGTACGTGTGCGGTCCCAATCTCTACGGGCCGGCTCACGTGGGGCATGCGCTCTCGTACACGTTTTTCGATGTCGTCCGGCGGTACCTGGAGTACCGTGGGTATACGGTGCGCCACGTGCAGAACTTCACCGACATTGAAGATCGCATCGTTGAACGCGCCCGGCAGGAAGGCCGCACCATCTTTGAGATTTCACAGGAGTACATCGACCGATTCCTGCGCGAGATGGACAGCCTGAACATCCAGCGGGCGCACCACTATCCGCGGGCCACCGACGTGATCCCGAAGATGATTGAGATCATCGAGCGGTTGGTCAGGCAAGGCCATGCGTACGCCGTGGACGGCGATGTGTACTTCCGCGTCACCTCGTTCCCCCGGTACGGCATGCTGTCAGGCCGCAGCTTGAACCAGATGCAGGCCGGCGCCCGAATCGAGGTGGATGAGCGCAAGGAGCACCCAATGGACTTCGCGCTCTGGAAGGCGTCCAAGGCCGGTGAGCCGTCGTGGGACAGCCCGTGGGGACCCGGCCGGCCGGGATGGCACATCGAGTGTTCCGCGATGTCCATGTCGCTGTTGGGTGAGCAGATCGACCTGCACGGCGGCGGCGACGACGTGCGCTTCCCGCACCACGAGAACGAGATCGCGCAGTCCGAAGCCTACAGCGGCCGGCATCCGTTTGTACGCTTCTGGCTCCACAACGCCTTGATGAAGCCGCCGGTCGGCGACGAGATGCACCGGCACCTGGGTAACTTTGTCGCGATCCGGGATGCGCTGATCCACTATGAGCCCGACGTGATCCGTTTGTTTATTCTCTCCGCGCACTACCGGACGCCGCTGCGCTGGACGGACGAGGCGGTGGAGGCGGCTGGCCGCGGGTTCGAGCGCCTGCGCACAGCGCTGGCCAATGCCGATACCACCCTCGCACGCGTCGCGAACCTGCCCGCGGACGGCCCGCTGACCGCGCGGGTCGAGGACGCCCGCCGGGCATTCGAGCGGGCGATGGACGACGACCTCGGCACCCCCCAGGCTATTGCGGCGCTCTTCGATTTGGCCGCCGAGATCAATCGCGCGGCGGGGATGGCCCTGGCCGGTGACGGCCAGGCCGGCGGCGGGCTGCTGGTGGCCGGCGACACGTTGCGCCGGCTGGCCGGCGTCTTGGGCTTGACGATCGGCGCGGGCCGGGTCACCGCTGAGGCCGCCGCGGGTCTTGGTCCGCTGTTCGCGGCGCTGCGCGCCCAGGAGCCCGGGTTGTTCCCCGACGGCGCGGTCCCGGTGGAGGCGGCCGGCCTCATTACCGAGCTGCTCGCTGGGCGAGAGCGCGCTCGCGGTCAGCGACGCTTCGATGTCGCGGACGCGATCCGCCGGCAGCTGGGGGATTTGGGCATAGTCGTTGAGGACCTCCCGGGGGGCGCACGATGGCGCGTGGGCACGCGACGCGACGGCAAGACCTGACACCCGACGCTCAGATCGAGGGCCGGCATCCGGTCCTGCAGGCATTGCGCGCCGGTCGGCCGCTGCGCAAGCTCGTGGTCGCCCGTGGCAGCGCCGTGTCGCTGAAGCATCTCGTCGGCGAAGCGCACCGCCGCGGTATTCCGGTGCAGGAGGTCGACACGGCGGTCGTCGGTCGACTCGCGCGCACACGGGCTCCGCAGGGGGTCATCGCCTACGCGGCCGCGCACCGTGTTGTGGGTCTCGACGATCTGCTCGGCCGCGCGAAGGTGCGCGGTGAGCCCCCGTTTCTGTTGCTGCTTGACGGCGTTGAGGACCCTGGGAATCTCGGCGCGATCCTGCGCTCCGCTGACGCCGCCGGAGTCCACGGGGTCGTCATTCCGCAGCGTCGCGCTGCGGGCCTGACACCGACAGTCGCCGCGGCCTCTGCCGGCGCGATCGAGCACGTGGCGGTCGCGCAGGTGACCAATCTCTCGCAGGCCATCGAGCGGCTCAAGGCAGACGGCGTGTGGGTCATCGGCGCCGATCCAGGAGCCGAGCAGACTATGTACGACGCGTCGCTACGGCCGCCGATCGCCCTGGTCGTCGGTGGTGAAGGTCGCGGTCTCGCACGCCTCGTCCGGGAGCGCTGTGACCTGCTGGTGAGGATTCCCATGCGAGGCGAGACGGCGTCCCTCAACGTCTCTGTCGCTGCGGCGTTGGTGCTCTTCGAAGTGCGTCGCCAGCTGCGCACCTCGGAGGCGCGCCCGACATGACGCGCCGCGTCGCGCTGTGGGTTGCGCCGCTGGTGGTCATCGTCGCCGCCGGCATCGGCATGCTGGTTATCGCCCCCGAACGTCTCTTCGAGGGCCGGGTGTTCCCAGGCGTGACCCTTGAGGGGTATGCCATCGGGGGATTGAACCCCGCGGGGGTGGCCGCGCGCGTGGAGGCCCTCGCGGCCCCTGTCATCTCGCGGCCGCTGACCGTGAAAGCCGCGGCCATGACCACGGTCAGCACGCCGGCGCGTCTGGGCATGCGGCCTGAGGTCGATCGGATCGTGGCGGCCGCGCTCGGGATCGGGCGCACCGGGCCGTTGCCCCGCCGGCTGCAGCAACGCCTCATCCTGCTCCGACGGTCGATTGACCTGAGAATCGTTTACGCCTACGATCCCGAGGTCGCACGCCCGGAGATCGCCCGCCTCGTGGTCTCGGTCGTGAGCGAGCCCCTCGACGCGGTGGTCTCCGTCAGGGACGGCCGGCTCGTCCTGGTCAGCCCCAGCCAGGACGGCGTCGTCGTCGACGAACGAGCATCACTCGTTCGCGCCATCGCCGCCCTCCAGCGCCGAGACGCGGCCGTGGAGCTTGTGGTCGTGTTTCGCCGCCCCGCCTTCACCACTGACGATGCCGACCGGATCGCCGACCCGATGGCGCAGTTTGCGACGCGGTTTCCGTTCAACCCTGACCGCGTGCACAACATCCGGCTGGCGGCGTCCTCGCTGCGCGGCGTCCTGGTCGCGCCGAACGCCGTGCTCTCATACAACCAGGTGGTCGGACGCCGCGATCCGGCGCGGGGCTATCGCAAGGCGCCGGTGCTCTACAACAACATCCTGATTCCCGGCGACGGCGGCGGGGTCTGCCAGGTGTCCTCGACGCTCTTCAACGCCGCGCTGCTGGCCGAAATGGCCGTGGAGGCCCGCACGAACCACTCCCAGCCGGTCCCGTATCTGGCCGCAGGCCTGGATGCTACCGTCGACTACGGGGTGCTCGACCTCCGCCTGCGCAACACCACCGGTCATTTTCTCTACCTCTGGACCGAGGTGCGGTCGCGTGGTCTGACCGTGACGATCTTTGGCGCCCCGCAGAAGGGCCGGGAGGTGGCCATCACGCTCGCCAATCGCGTCGTGATCCCCGCACCGACGCATACCGTGACCGTGAAGGATCCGTACCTGCCCGCGGGCCAGACGCGGATCGACGACCCCAAACCCGGGTTGCGGGTCCGAACCTATCGCGCCATCCGGCAGGACGCGCAGCTGGTCCGCGATGAGCTGGTGGTGATCAGCTACTACCGACCCGTCCCGCGCACGATCAGGGTCGGCGCGAAGGAGGCACGCACATCAGAGGTCCTGCGTCGCACACCTGCGCCTTGACGCCTTCGGAGGCGGTTACTATAATGAGGCCAGCCAAACACAATGATTGTCTGCGGCCGCACCAGAGACACAGCGAACACCCGAGGTTCCGCAGTCCTCAGCCGGAGGGGATAACGTGGCACTGGCGCGGCGCGAAGGGCTCGGGTACCATGAGTTAGTTGATGAAGAGCTCGTCGATCATGCAAAGTCCGGGGACGACCGGGCAGCCGAATTCCTGATCACCAAGTACCGCAACTTCGTCCGCGTCAAAGCCAAGGCCTACTTCCTGATTGGCGCCGACCGCGAGGATATCATCCAGGAAGGCATGATTGGCCTCTACAAGGCCATCCGTGACTTCCGGCGTGACAAACTCTCGTCGTTCCGGGCGTTCGCGGAGTTGTGCATCACGCGGCAGATCATCACGGCGATCAAGACGGCGACCCGGCAAAAGCACATCCCCTTGAACTCGTACATCTCGCTCAACAAGCCCATCTACGACGAGGACTCCGACCGGACGCTGCTCGATGTGATCAGCAGCATCAAGGTGAGCGATCCCGAGGAACTCGTGATCAATCAGGAAGCCTCGGCGACGATGCGCGAGCGTATCCGGAAGAACCTGAGCGAGTTGGAGTGCCGGGTCCTGACCGCGTATCTCGAGGGGAAGTCCTACCAGGAGATGGCGAACGAGCTCAGCCGTCATGTGAAGTCGATCGACAACGCGCTCCAACGGGTCAAGCGCAAGCTCGAGCGGAACCTCGAAGGCGAAGAAGCGTAGACCGCTGCCCCGGGCACCCCGGTGCTCCGCCTCGTCTGTACCGCCTGCAAGTTCATCTTTCTCCGCGTGGAAGCCGCCGATGAGGAGGGCGTGGTCTGCCCGCGCTGCGGAACCATCTTTCACCCAAAGGAAGAAGAGATCTTCGATCCCGAGAACGACTGAGTCAGCCGCCGATCTGAATCATCACGCGCTGCTGCGGGTAGAGCTTTTCCGCGAGTGCGTGACCGAACGGCCGGCGATAGGCTGCGGCCTCGAAGCGTGCTTTCATCTCCGCGCGCGAGGCACCGGCGCGCAGCGGCGTGAGCAGGTCTTCCTCGTCGTCACGCAGCAGACATAGACGCAGCCGCCCGTCGGCGGTCAGGCGGATTCGCCCGCACTTGGCGCAGAACGGCTCGCTCACCGGACTGATGAAGCCCAAGGTACCGCTCGCGCCGCTCAACCGATAGGTGCGTGCTGGCGTGTCGCCCGTAAGATCCAATGGTGCAAGCGGTCCAAGTGAAGCTTCGATTCGCGCCATCGTTTCCGCTGACGTCACGATCCCCGCATCGGCGACGTCGGCGACCGTGCCAAACGGCATGACCTCGATGAACCGCACGTCCCAGTCGCGCTCCAGCGTGAGGGCCGCCAGCGAAACGACATCGTCTTCGTTGAAGCCTCGCACGACGACAGCGTTCACCTTTGTCGGCCGCAGGCCGGCGGCCTCGCCGCGCGCGATGCCGGCGAGCACCCGGTCCACGTGGCCGCCGCGCGTGATGCGGCCAAACTTTACTGGGTCCATCGTGTCCAGGCTGACGTTGACGCGGGTGAGACCAGCCTCGGCCAGCGGCGCGGCCAGCGCCTCCAGCAGGATGGCGTTGGTGGTCATCGCCAGGTCCTTGATGCCGGGGATCGCCGCGATGCGGCGGACGATGGAAACGATGCCCGGCCGAACGGTGGGCTCACCCCCGGTGAGTCGAATCTTCTCGACACCCAGCTCCGCGGCGATCTCGATCAGGGTGACAAGCTCGTCATCCTGCAGCAATTCGGCCGGGGGCTGGAAGGCGATGCCCTCCTCCGGCATGCAATACACGCAACGGAGGTTGCACCGGTCCGTGAGCGAGACCCGAAGATCGGTCAGGGCGCGTCCGTATTGATCACGCATGGCCAACCTCGATTCTAACACATCCACCCAGGCGTCCGCTCTGATGCGTGGGGATGTGCCGGTACGGCTACAGGCAGCAGGCGGTAAGAGCCGGAGGCCCGAAGAAGCCGCCCCATGGCCGACCTGCCAACCGGGACGGTCACCCTCCTCTTCACCGATATCGAGGCCTCGACGCGTCTGCTCCAGCATCTGGGCGACAGCGTCTACGCGCAGGCCCTGACCGATCACCGGCGGCTCTTGCGGACTGCGTTCGCCGAGACGGGCGGCCATGAGCTCGAGACGCAGGGCGACGGGTTCCTGGTGGTCTTCGCGCGCGCGACGGACGCGGCGCGGGCTGCCATTGCCGGGCAGCGGGCGCTCCAGGCCCACCGGTGGCCGGATGGCGGGGCGATCCGGGTGCGCATCGCGCTGCACTCAGGCGAGCCCCTCGGCGCGACAGAAGGATACGTCGGCCTCGACCTGCACAAGGTGTCGCGTATTTGCACCATCGGGCACGGCGGGCAAATCCTGCTCTCGGAAAGCGCGCGGGGGCTGATCGAGCAGGCCGCGGCGCCCGGCGTGAGCGTCCGCGATCTCGGCGCGCACCGCCTCAAGGACCTTCACCGGCCGGAGCGGATCGCCCAACTCCTGCATCGTGACCTGCCCGCCGAGTTTCCGCCGTTGCGCTCGTTGGACAGCCTGCCCAACAACCTGCCGCATCAGCTCACTAGCTTCGTGGGTCGCGACCGCGAGATGGCCGAGGTGCGGCGGATGCTTGAAACCACGCGCCTGCTGACGCTGACCGGCTCTGGCGGGTGCGGCAAGACGCGGCTGGCGATGCAGGTCGCCGCGGAGCTCGTAGACAGGTTCCCCGACGGCGTGTGGCTGGTGGAATTGGGGGCGCTCAGCGACGACGCCCAGGTCGCCCAGGCGGTGGCATCCGCGGTTGGCGTACGCGAGCAACCCGGCCGGCCGCTGCTGGCGACCTTGACCGACGACCTCCAACCCCGGCATCTGCTCCTGGTGCTCGACAACTGCGAGCATGTGCTGGCCGGATCGGCCCACATCGCGTATTCTCTGCTGTCCGCCTCTCCGCACCTGCGTATCCTGGCGACGAGCCGGGAGCCGCTCGGCATCACCGGTGAGGTCGCCTGGCGCGTCCCGTCGCTCGCGGTGCCCGACCCGGTGCGGCTGCCGCCGCTGGAGCGGCTGTCGGAGTTCGACGCGGTGCGGCTCTTCCGCGACCGCGCAGCCTCGGTGCTGCCCCCGTTTCGCCTGACGCCGCAGAACGCACCATTCGTGACTCAGATCTGCCACCGCCTCGACGGCATTCCGCTGGCGATCGAGCTCGCCGCCGCGCGGGTGCGTGCGCTCTCGGTGGAGCAGATTGCCGAGCGCATGGGCGATGCCTTTCTGCTGCTCACGGGTGGGAGCCGCACCTCACCCCTGCGCCAGCAGACGTTGCGTGCTGCCATGGACTGGAGTTATCGGCTGCTGTCAGGCTCCGAGCAAGCGCTCTTGTGCCGGCTTTCGGTGTTCGCCGGTGGCAGCACCCTTGAGGCGGCCGAGGTGGTCTGCACCGGGGGCTCCGTGGCGCCGGGCGAGGTGCTCGATAGGCTCTCGGGGCTGGTGGACAAGTCGCTGGTCGTCGCCGATGACCAGGGGGTTGAGCGCCGCTTCCGCATGCTGGAGACCATTCGCCAGTACGCGCGAGACAAACTCGGAGAGACGGCGGAGGACGTCGAGACACGCCGGCGGCACCGCAGCTGGTTCCTCAACCTGGCGGAACAGGTAGAGCCCAAGCTGCTGGCCTCGGCGGAGCCGTGGCTGAGCCGGCTCGAGGTCGAGCATGACAACATTCGGGCTGCGCTCGACTTCAGTCTGCAGAGTGGCGAGGGAGAGGCGGGGCTGCGTCTTGCGGGCGCGCTACGGCGGTTCTGGATGGTGCGCGGATACTGGACCGAGGGACGCCAGCGGATAGAGGCTGCCCTGGTCCAAGAGGCCGGCCCGGCCCCGCTGCGCTCCAAGGCGCTGACGGCCGCCGCGTCGCTGGCGCAGTCCCAGGGCGACTATCAGCGGACCGAGGCGCTGGCGCAGGAGAGCCTGGCGATCCAGCGTGCGGGCCACGACCACCGCGGCATGGCCGACTCGCTCAACGTCCTTGGCATTGCACGGCTCGAGCGAGGCGACTATCCGGGCGCCCGCCGTCTGCTCGAGGAGAGTCTGACGAGCGCTCGCCGGGCCGACGAGCGTCACCTGGCCGCCTCGGCCCTGATCAACTTGGCGAACGTGGCCGAGCACGAAGGCGACTACGACCGGGCGGCCGTGTTGTGCCAGGAGAGTCTCGAACTATTCCGGGCAGCGGATGACCACCGCGGCAGCGCATTCGCGCTCAACCTGCTCGGGGTCGTCGCGAGCGACCAGGGCGACTATGATACCGCGCGCGCACGGTTCGAGGAGGGTCTGGCGCTGCGCCGGACGCTCGGCGACCGGCGCGGGATCGCAGGATCACTCAGCCAGCTCGCGCTGGTCGCGCGAGAGGGCGGCGACCTCGACCTGGCGCGGAGGTACTACGAAGAGAGCCTGAGCATCCAGCGGGAACTCGGCGACTCACGGGGCATCGCGACGACCCTGCGTAACCTCGGACTGGTGGCCTGGCGCCAGGGGGCCGTGGCGCGCGCGCGCGGGCTCATGGAGGAAAGCCTGGTCATGCGTCAGACGCAGGAAAACAAGACGCGCATCGCCGAGTGCCTCGAAGGCCTGGCAAGGGTCGCGCCGGCTCCCGAGCGCGCAGCGCGGCTTCTCGGGGCGGCCGAGTCATTGCGGGAACGCGTCGGCACGCCGCTGCCGCCTGCCGAACGCCCCGAGCACACTCACGTGGTCGATGCCGTCCGAAAGGCGCTGAGTCCGGCAGCCTTTGCGGCACACTGGACCCAGGGGCGGGCCATGCCGCTCGACGCGGTGATCCACGAGGCGCTCGAGCACCCCAGGGGCGAACCGACGCCGTAGGATTGTTATCCGGTGTAGCCTTCGACGCTGCAGTGGCGGTCGAGAAACCGAAAAGCCTGGGCGAGTTCTCTATCGTCGTCAGCGGTCACCTCGAGGTACAGGTCGAACTCGGGAACGAGAGGATAGCCGAACAGGCGCCGGACCAGCTTCACCGCTGTGATGCGCGCCGACTGAGGCCAGGTCAGGGCGTCTTGCGGGGCAGCCCCGAACGTCGCGCCGATCCCCTTGCCGTCTTTCGCGATGATTTCACGCTGGAGCCGCAGGAAAGCATCGCGCTTCTGTTGGGGGGTCTCATATCCCCCGATCTCTGACTCCACGACCGCGAAGCCCCACACCGGCATCACGAGCCTCCCCTGCGCTGAAGGATGTCTACGACCGCCCGTCCAGGTTCAAGTGTCGATAGACAACCAGCCAGAGTAGAGGGTAGATGGGAAGAGCCGGGGCAGCCGCGCCTTCAGGCAGCCTGAGGTATTCCGGGGCATTTTCCGGGACTCCTGCACGCGACAACCTGGGGAGGGGGATACTGGAGCCGCCGACCGGAGTCGAACCGTTAACCCGAGATGATCACAACGCCAAGAGGCTATGTGCCGTCATCCAGGCGAAGTAGAGCATCAGCAATCCGGTGGCGCCGTGGGTGCCGATGTCCCAGAGCGGCCCGTCGAGCCGGGCGCGGAACAGGCAGATCGCCGTGCCCATGACCAGCACCCAGTTGGCCGCCCCGACGATGACGGCGGCGGCGAGCACGAGGGCTGCCTCGATGCCTTGCGCCGCCAGGTCGGGACGCCCCGCGACCGCGACCTAGAAGGCGACGTTCCACGGACTGGTCAGCGCCGTCACCAGGCCGAGCAGGAAGCCGGCGCGCGCCGAATCGAATCGCGAGACTCGCGCCGACCATGTTCCGGCGCGCCATGCACGCGCACCGGCAAGGGCCGCGCGCAGGAACTGGAAGGCCAGCACAAGGAGCAGGACCACGCTGACGATGCCGAGCGCCCAGGTCATGACGGGTCCGCGCACGAGCAGACCGGCGCCGAGCACGACGGCCAGCGCCCAGATCGCGTCGCCCGTGCACGCGCCCAGCCCGACGGCGACCGCCGACCGGAAGCCGCGCGCCACTGCGCGCCGAGCAATCTCGGCGTTGATGGGGCCGGGCGGCCAGGCTACCGACCAGCCCAGGACGAAGCCGCTGACCATGAGCGGCGCCAAGGCCAGGTCGCTTGCCATGCTGTCATCCCCCTTGGATGGGCATGCTCTAGCACCGGATTTGCCGGTTGCAAACCCGACGTGATCGCCGGGCTTCCGTGCTAATCAGTCAAAGTTCATTCCATTGCCGTTTCTCCCGGTTAGCAGGCGTTAGCAAAAGGCGGCCTCCCGCGCCACGGGACAACCGCCGAAACCTGCGTCAGACCTGGAGCCGCCGACCGGAGTCGAACCGGTAACCCCCGCATTACAAGTGCGGTGCTCTGCCGGGTTGAGCTACGGCGGCCCGGACGGCTCGATTATAACGGAATCAGTAGACGTTGTACCGCGCGATGCGGAACTCGAGCAGGTCTTCGTTGGCCTTCAGGCCGCAGTAGAGCCAGACGATCGGCGCCAGCATGCCCCCGGTGATAAAGACCAGCGTGGCCATGATAGAGAAGTGCACCCACAAGCCCGCCAGCAGATACCAGATCGGTCCCAAGATCAGCGCCGGCCAGTTTATCTCGAGGCGTCTGGGGTAAGGGCGATAGTACAGCTCGCCCAGGTTCTTGGCCGCCGGCGGGTTCATTCCAACCTGCACATCGAGCACCCGGCGGACGACTGAGGCGACGGGGTTCCAGATGAACGGCAGGAACCTCGCCACGAGCGCCAGCACGACGATGGCGCCGACGACGATCAGGAAACCGAGCACGAGTGGTGTCACAGACGTGTTGATTCGAGAGCAACGGCCGCGCTCCCTTCGCGCCGACCACACCGACGCGGGTGCCGCGCCGTTGACGCTCTGTTTGACCGATCCCTATAATTGAGAACGGCCTGGGCGGGTACCCAAGCGGCCAAAGGGGGCTGACTGTAGATCAGCTGGCGGATGCCTTCGGAGGTTCGAATCCTTCCCCGCCCACCAGCCCATCGTCCCGCACTCGAGCAATGCGGGAGTAGCTCAATGGTAGAGCTCCAGCCTTCCAAGCTGGTGGTGCGGGTTCGATTCCCGTCTCCCGCTCCAGATCGCCTACAGCGCTTGGCTCCCGACCCCCGCCACGACCCGCGGGGTGAAGACCCCGATGAACTGCACCATCAGGCCGGTCCGGCTGGCCCGGATGTCCGCCGCCAGTCCGCGGGCCTCCCATAGCAGTTCCGTGTCCTGGTTCGCCGTGTAGAGCCCAAACGTCCGGAGCATGTCCAGGAGATTCTGACCGACCTTGTGGCCGCCTGGCACCGTCGCAAAGCGCGCGTCGTCGGTGATGATGAAGGCCGCCCGGTCCGGAGTGTCTACGCCGAGCCTCGCCCACCGGTCGAAGACGCACACGCCGGCACCTCGCTCAGGATTGCAGTAACCGTGTCCGAGGGGACCATCGTACGGCTCCACGGCTCCGTACTGAGCCATGAGATCGCGGGCGCGCTCGAGCGGCATTCCGACTTCGAACGGGCCGATCGACCTCCCCGGGGTGATGGCGCCGTCAGCGACGGGCGCCTGGGCGGACGCCGGGGCGTAGAGCCCGGCGATCGCGATGATGATGGCGAGTATGATGGCGAACTGTCTCACGTTCCACCCCTCCTCGACGCACGGTCGAGCGGTTGTACGATTCACCGCCGTCTGGTATTCCCCGCGAGCTCCTCTGGCACCACTTCTGCGGACGAACGTGAATGCCTCTCTTTCCCTACTACGTGCCCCGGCGTGGGTTGTGCAAGACGGCCCGCGGTGTGAATTCCGCCGCGGCTGTCGTTGAACAGCAGGAGTCACCGCGGGGGGAGGCGAACCGAAAGCCCGGCGCATTGGCGAACGCGTATATCTTCCGCTCCGCAGGGAGGTGGCACATGAACAAGGAGCAGTTGGTCGAGAGGGTGGCCGACAAGACTGGGGCGACCAAGAAGGACGCCATGGACATCCTCAACACGGCGCTGGACATGGTTTCAGGTTCGCTGAAGAGGGGCGAGAAAGTCACGCTCGTCGGCTTCGGTACCTTCCTCATCCGCAAGCGCAAGGCGCGCGAGGGACGCAACCCGCAGACAGGCGTAAAGATCAAGATCCCAGCGAAACGCGTGCCCGCATTCACCGCGGGGAAGGAGCTCAAGGCGACGGTCAAGTAGGTCATCGGCGGTAGGCAGGCAGGCGGCAGGCCGCCGGGGGCGGCCTGTTTCGCTTCCGTGCGACAGAGCAGGGACGTACAGGTCCCGGCGGCACGCCGGGGAGGCTGTGGCTCGCTGTGTGGGTTGATCTCCTCGCCGACGAGATTCTTAGGACGCGCTCGGACGTGCGTCACGTCGTCAACGACGCGAAGAGTCCCTCGGGTCGTATCCACGTTGGGGCGCTCCGAGGGGTGATTCTGCACGACTGCGTCGCGCGGGCGCTGCGAGATCGTGGCGCGGCTACGGAGTTCCTCTACGGATACGACGACTACGACCCGCTCGACGGGCTCCCGGCCGGGCGTGACGATCTCGCCCGCTATCTGGGGATCCCGCTGTGCGACGTTCCGTCGCCCGACCCCGAGGCGGCGCCGAGCTACGCCCGCTACTTCGCCGACGAGTTCACGGCCGTCTTTGAGCGCCTCGGCGCCACGCCCCGGGTCTACTGGACGAGTGAGATGTACCGCTCAGGGGCCTTTGACGAGGCGATTCGGATCGCATTAGATCGTGCCGAAGAGATCATTGAGCTGGACCGCGCCATCAGCGGGAGCCGGAAAGCCGAGCGCCACCCCGTTCAGGTCATCTGCGAGACGTGTGGGAAGGTCGGCACCACGGTGGTCACGGGGTGGGACGGCGCGCAGGTGGCCTACGAGTGCCGCCCCGACAAAGTCCCGTGGGCCGTGGGGTGCGGTCAGGCCGGCCGCCGGTCGCCGTTTGTCGGTGGCAGCAAGCTCCAGTACATCACTGAGTGGGCCGCAAAGTGGAAGATCCTCGCGGTCACGGTTGAGGGGGCCGGCAAGGATCACATGACCCGCGGCGGCAGCCACGAGCGGGCCGTGGCGATCGTGGAACGGGTCTTTGACTATCGACAGCCGTTCCCGATCCCCTACGAGTGGTTCCTGATTGGTGGGCGGAAGATGGCCAGCAGCAAGGGCGTCGGCATCCCCGCGGCGGAGTTTGCCGCGCTGCTCCGGCCCGAGCTGGCCCGGTTCACGATCGTCCGGCCGCACTACCGCCAGCACGTCAACTTCGACCCTGCCGGCGAGACGATCCCGCAGCTGTACGACGAGTTCGATCGTGCCGCCGCGGCGTTCTTCGGTCGTGAATCCGACCCCGACCTGGCCCGAACGTTCTACTACTCGATGCCGGCGGGCGAGGTGGAGGACGCCTTTCGCCCGCGCTTCACGCGGGTCGCGCACCTGAGTCAATTGCCGGCGGTCGACCTGGCGGTGGCCGCCGCGCGTGAGAAGGACGGGCCGCTGGACGCACGTGATCGTCGGGAGCTGGCGGCGCGCGCAGCAGATGCGCGCCGTTGGTTGGAGACGTATGCCCCCGACTCATATCGTGTGGAAGTCCAGGAACAGCTCCCGGAGGCGGCACGAAGGCTGTCGGACGAGCAGCGCCGGTTCTTAGCAGACCTCATCCCGCTGGTCGAGCGCGCGCCCGACGGTGACGCGCTCCACGCGGCCATCCACACCCTGAAGGGAGAGCAGAGCCTTTCGCCGAAGGCGGCGTTCGGCGCGATCTATCTGGCATTTCTCGGCAAGGAGTCGGGGCCCCAGGCAGGCTGGTTCCTGGCGGCGCTCGACCCGCGGTTTGTCGTCCGCCGCCTTCGAGAGGCCGCTGGGGGAGGTACGCCTTGAAGCGCTACAGTCCTGAGCACATCCGCAACATTGCCGTCGTCGGGCACGGCGGGACCGGGAAGACCTCACTGGTTGAGGCGATGCTCTTCCACGCCAAGGCGATCGACCGGCTCGGCAAAGTGGACGACGGCACGACCACCACCGATTTCGATCCCGAGGAGGTTCGCCGCAAGCACACGATCAACGTCTCCCTGGCACCGCTGGAGTGGGACGGCGCCAAGGTGAACCTGATTGACACGCCGGGGTATCCCGACTTCATCGGCGAGGTGATCGAAGCCCTCAGGGTGTGTGAAGGGACGCTGGTGGTCGTTGACGGCGTGGCCGGCGTGCAGGTGCAGACGGAGCAGGTCTGGGCTCAGGCCGACCAGTACCACGTGGCGCGTCTGGTGGTGGTCAACCGCCTCGACCGCGAGAACGCCCACTTCGATCGTGTGATCGAAGGACTGCGCGTCCGGTTTGGGCCTCGTGTCGTCCCAATGCACCTGCCGATCGGGACCGAGACGGCACTTCGTGGGGTCGTGGATCTCGTCACGATGAAGGCCCACGTGGTAAGCGATGCGGGCGAAAAGGTCGAAGAAGTGCCGGCCGAGCTCCGGGACGCGGCTTCCACCGCGCGCGACCGTCTGATGGAGGCCGCCGCGGAAAGCGACGACGCGCTCGTGGAAAAGTACCTGGAGGCCGGCACCCTGACGGACGACGAGCTCCGCCTGGGGCTCACCGCCGGTGTGCGGGCCGGGAAGATCGTCCCCGTGATGGCCGCGGCCGGCGTCCGGCGGGTGGGCGTCTCCCAGGTCCTGGCGGCGCTGGTCGGTCTCGTGCCGCCCGCGGCGACGACGCGCGCCGTGGGTGCGCACCCCCGCAACGGCGCTGAGGTGCCGATCGAGCCGGGTGACCGTGGGCCCTTCGCCGCGCTTGTGTTCAAGACGATGGCCGACCCCTACGTCGGTCGGCTCTCGTACTTCCGCGTCTACGGCGGCACGTTCGCGTCCGACTCCCAGGTCACCAACTCCACGCGGGACAAGGTCGAGCGCGTCGGACAGCTCTACAGCTTGCGCGGCAAGCATCAGGAGCCGGTCCCACAGGTGGGCCCGGGCGACCTGGGCGCGGTAGCCAAGCTCGCCGAGACCGGCACCGGCGACACGCTGTGCACGAAAGAGGCCCCGGTCCGGCTGGCCCCGATCGCGTTCCCCGAGCCTGCCATCTCGATGGCCATTGAGCCCAAGAGCAAGGCCGACGAGGACAAGATGGGGAACGCGCTGCACCGCCTGGCGGAAGAGGATCCTACCTTCAAAGTGAAGCGTGACCCTGAGCTCAAGCAGACGGTGATCTCCGGCATGGGGGAGTCGCATCTCGAGATCATGGCCGATCGGCTGCGGCGCAAGTTTGGGGTCGAGGTGACGCTCGCCCCACCGCGCGTGCCGTACCGCGAGACCATCAAAGGGAAGGCCAAGGCAGAGGGCCGCCACGTCAAGCAGAGCGGCGGCCGCGGACAGTACGGGGTGTGCTGGCTCGAGGTGGAGCCGATGCCCCGCGGTGGGGGCTTCGAGTTCGTCGACAAGATCTACGGCGGTTCGATCCCCAATCAGTTCATCCCATCTGTGGAGAAGGGCGTCCGCAAACAGCTGGACGAGGGGATCCTCGCCGGCTACCCAGTGGTGGACATTCGCGTCATCCTCTACGACGGCAAGTACCACGACGTGGATTCATCCGACATTGCGTTTCAGCTCGCGGGGGCGATCGGATTCAAGCAGGCCGCCGCGCAGGCCGGAATCTCCCTCCTCGAGCCGATCCTTGACATCGCGGTACGCGTGCCCGAGGACCTGATGGGTGACATCATCGGTGATCTGAACTCCAAGCGCGCCCGAATCATGGGCATGGAGTCGCAGGGCGACGGGACGACCATCGTGCGGGCACAGGTGCCGCAGGCCGAGGTACTGCGCTACGCGTCCGATCTCCGTTCGATCACCGGCGGCCGAGGCAACTTCACGGCTACGTTCGCCCGCTACGATCCTGTGCCGGCACATGTGGCGGACAAGGTCGCGGCGGAAGCCCGCCGGCAGAAGCAAGAGGCCGAGGGGCAGCGGGCATAGTGAGCCGAGGCGTTCTTTCCAGCGACATCAAGGACGAGATCCGGCGGCGGACTGACATCGTTGCCCTGGTCTCCGCCCACGCCGCGCTGAAGAAGACCGGCCGGTACTACAAGGGTCTCTGCCCGTTCCACCAAGAGAAGACGCCGTCGTTCCACGTCGACCCCGACCGGGGCCTGTTTCACTGCTTCGGGTGCGGGAAGGGCGGCGACATCTTCGACTTCATGATGTTGACCGCCAACCTGACGTTTCCGGAGGCGGCCCGGGAGCTGGCCCGACGCGGTGGCGTCGTCTTCGATACCTCCCCGGAGGCGGCCCAGCGGGCCACCGAGCGGGAGCAGGTGCTGCGGGCGCTGGACGCGGCCCGAGGTCACTTCACCGCGATGCTGGCTGCGCAGGGGACGAAGGCGAGGGCGTACCTGGGGCGCCGCGGCGTGAACGCCGAGATCGCAGGCCGGTTTCTGCTCGGCTACGCGCCGCCGGGATGGGATGGGCTGCTCACCGCACTGCGAGCCAAAGCGTATACGCCTGACGTGCTGGAGCGGGCTGGACTCGCCCAAACCCGCTCGGGTGGCGATGGGTACTATGATATCTTTCGCGACCGCCTGATCTTTCCGATTCAGGATTTGCAAGACCGCACGGTCGCCTTCGGCGGCCGTGCCCTGGACGACGCCGAACCCACATACCTGAACTCCCGGGAAACGATGGCGTTCGCGAAGGGCCGGACCCTCTACGCCCTGAGCTTGGCCAGGGACGGCATCAGGGAACTCGGGGAGGCCCTGGTCGTCGAAGGGTACATGGACGCACTGGCCTGCCACCAGTTCGGCTTTACCCATGCTGTGGCATCCTTGGGTACGGCGCTGACCCCGGACCAGGTCGGCCTCTTGCGGCGATTCGCCCCGAGGGCCGTCCTGATCTACGACTCCGATCAGGCCGGGGAGGCGGCCACGGAGCGTGGCCTGACGCTGTTCGAGGAGGCCGAGGTCAGCGCCCGGGTGGCCGTCCTGCCGGCGGGTGACGACCCAGACGCCTTCCTCAGAAAGCACGGCCCCGACGCCTTTCGCCGGCTGGTGACCGACGCGCTGCCCATGTTCGACTACCGGCTGGAGCGGGCGGCGCGCCGGCACGACACAGGCAGCCGGGAAGGAAAGGTGGGAATGGCCGACGAAGTGCTCACTGTTATACAGTCGGTGGCGAATCCGGTCCGCAGGGCCGAGTACCTGCGCGGGCTGGCCGAGCGCCTCGATGTGCCCGAAGACGCCCTCCGGCAGCGCCTGCGCACGCGTGAGCGGCGCGGTCGCGCGGCCGGCGGGGGGCCGGATGCCGGCGCGGCAACCCCGAGCAGCGATCGCGCCCGGGAGGAGGCCGAACGCCTGCTCCTGCACATGATGGTGGCGGAACCGCAGCGGCGGGCCACGATCGCGAAGACCCTAACGGCGAGTTCGTTTGTGAACCCGGCGCACCAGCGGCTGGCGGCCGCGCTGCTGGGAGCGCCCACGGTCGAGGTCGGCGCGCTCCGAGAGCAACTGGAGGATGACGCCGCGGCGGTGTTGATGCGCCTGGCGTTCGAGCCGCCGCCGGTCACCGATCGCGACAAGGATCGCTCGGTCACCGACGCGATGCGTTTCCTGGTTCACACCGAGCCGGCGGCCGCGGAGGCGCGGCGCGTATGGGAGGCGCTGCAGTCGGCGCAGGCGAGCGGAGATGACGCGGAAGTGCGCCGGCTCCAGGCGGCGTACGCCGAACTGATCGTGGCGTCAAAGCGAAGTGGATAGTGGATACGTGATGGCCAAGAAAAAGGCACCTGCCCAGACCACGACGACGGAAGAACTGACGCCCGAGGTACGCACGCTCATCGAGGCGGGGCGGAAGCGTGGCTTCCTGACCCACGACGAGATTCTCGAGCAGTTTCCCGAGATCGAGCAGAACGTTGACCAGGTCGACAAGCTGTACGCGGTCCTGGCCGAGCAGGGGATTGAGATCGTCGACGATGCCAAGGAGCACGAAGCGAAGCCCAAGCCCGAGCCCGAAGAGGAACCCGAGGCGGTCCTAAAGGCGCCGGAGGGGGTCTCGATCGACGACCCCGTCCGGATGTACCTGAAGGAGATCGGCAAGGTTGCGCTGCTCACGCAGCCGCAGGAGGTCTCGCTCGCCCAGCGGATGGAGAAGGGCGACGAGGAAGCCAAGCGGCGCCTGATCGAGGCGAACCTCCGCCTGGTCGTGTCCATCGCCAAGAAGTACGTGGGCCGCGGCATGCTGTTCCTGGACCTGATTCAGGAAGGCAACCTCGGCCTGATCCGCGCGGTCGAGAAGTTTGACTGGCGCAAGGGCTACAAGTTCAGCACGTACGCCACCTGGTGGATCCGGCAGGCGATCACGCGGGCGCTGGCCGATCAGGCGCGCACGATCCGCATCCCGGTCCACATGGTCGAGACGATCAACAAGCTGGTGCGTGTCTCTCGACAGCTGCTTCAAGAACTGGGTCGCGAGCCGACAGCCGAGGAGATCGCGGAGGCAATGAGCCTGCCGGTCGAGCGGGTGCGCGAGATCAACAAGATCGCCCAGGAGCCGATCTCGCTCGAGACACCGATCGGCGAGGAAGAGGACAGCCACCTGGGCGACTTTATCGAGGACCACGACGCGCTCGCACCCGCGGAAGCCGCGTCATTTACGATGCTCAAGGAGCAGCTGGAGGGTGTGCTCGAAACGCTGAGCCCCCGCGAGCGCAAGGTGCTCAAGCTGCGCTTTGGCCTCGACGACGGCCGCCCCCGGACGCTGGAAGAGGTGGGGCGTGAGTTTGGCGTGACGCGCGAGCGCATCCGTCAGATCGAGGCGAAGGCCCTCCGCAAGCTGCGCCACCCCAGCCGCAGCAAGCGCCTGAAGGACTTCATCGAGTAGTGGCTGGCAGACGTAGCTGGAAAACGCCAGCCGCTATGCCCGGCCTGCCCCAATCAACATTTCGACGCTCATCACAAGCCGCCCGTTGGACTCGAATTGCGAGAGGCGTGCGTGCACCTCTTCTCGAACCGCCCGTCGCCTCGGTTCGGGAAGCGCGAGATAAGCCTGCGGCATCTGCCCAGCCCCTGCCTCGATAGGGGCCCAGTACTCGTCGAAGGACTCGACGATTCCCTCCCGCGTCTCCCGCTTCACGCGGACATCGCGAAAGCCTGCCGCGCCGAAGATCCGTTCGAGCCGTGCGGCGTCTGCCAGCGCGAATGCCAGGTGGAGTGCTTCTGTCTGGTCGGGAAGATAGCGGCTGAGCGTCTCGGCGAGAATGCCCCACATCGGTGCCCGATCGCGTGAGGAGATGACGCATACAGCGGCACAGCGGCCGGGCCGCAGAACGCGTCGAAACTCTGCAAGGCCTCGCGCGGGGTCCGGGAAGAACATGAGGCCGAGTTGACACAGGACGGCGTCGAAGCTGGCGTCCAGGAACGCCAGGGCCTGGCCGTCCGTGGCCACGGGCCGAAACGGCCCACCCGACAAACGGGCGCGAGCCGCCTCGAGCATCGCCGACGAGATGTCTGCACCAACCACGAGTCCCGAGTCTCCGACGGCCGACAGTGCCATCAGCGCGGCCTCGCCTGGCCCAGTGGCAACGTCGAGTACCCGGTCTCCCTTGCTTATCTCAGCCGCGGCTAACAGGGCCAGCACGAAGAGCCGAGACCAACGCCCGATGTACTGTCCGTACGCTGACCCATCGACGCGCCGTCCGACTGCCGCGTGGAGTCCCGGTCCCCAGCTCATGCTCATTTCTGCCCCCAAGCTTCCATGCGATGGCGTCTACGCTTGACATCAGCCGCACCGCATGCGCGGCTGTCGGCTGCATGCCGAAAGTTGGGCCGCTTGCACGCCCTACACCTTGCGTTGCACCATCGGATCAGCACTGTCACTCGTCAGCCCAGGTTCCAGCGCTTCGATTCCAGCGCACCTCCAGGCGAAGACGCCCCGGCGATGGTGTGGGCAGCACGGCGTACGGCACATATGACTCCCCGATCTCCCAGTTGGCAGGCAGGCGGACTGGCCGGTACCTTACTGTCTGGGTGTGCTCGCGCACCCTTTCAAGAATCGTGATGATCGGGCGCTCTAGCTCGAGTGACCCGGGACGCGGCGGCTTCGGATCTGCTTGAGTGCTGGTCGCTTTCTCGTCCACGACTACTTGAAGTCTGGCGGGCCACGGCGCGGGAACGCGCCACTTGGGGATGTAGAGCTTGAACGAAACGCCCTCGACGTCCGCCCACCATCGAAGCTTGTTGTCTGTCTCCTTCGAGGGGTTCATGAGCGCGATCTCGCGCATGGCATCCTCCCACTTCCGGATTTCCTGTCGGCCCAACGTGCGCGCTCACCCGCGGCCGCTCAGCGACAGTGCTGCGGCCGGCGGGTGCAGCGTGGGGTTAGACAGCCCTTTCACTGAAATCGACGCTTCTTGAACGCTCGCACGTCCTCTACCGTGAGGGCAAACCACTCTCCACCCTGACGCTTCTCGGCGTAGCGGCGGTGCCAATACTGCTCGATACCCTCGGGATCATCCGTCTCGATGACGTGAACGGTATCAGGCTTCTGAGGTAGCTGAATTGCGAGTTCGCGAAGACGCCGACCAACCGCGTTCGTTCGGCCAAGCTTGTAGTACTTGCCCGAACGAACGAGATACACGAATCCCTTGACGCGAAATGAATCGAGCCGATGATCGACGAGACTTGAAGCACCTTGCCTGAGAAGGCCAAGCACCGGCGCGAACTGCTCTCTGTCCCCACAGTACTCCACAACCGCCGCGAGCAGCGCGTTACGGCTGCCCCATCGTCGAAATACCAACTTGCCGGGGAACGACGGGTCTTGCTGTCGCTTGAGCGTCAGATCGGCTTCGGTGGGAACCTCTTTCAATTCTAGAGCCAACTCTGCAAAGCGCTGTAGGAGGATTTCGTCATCGATCTTCTGAGTCGGCCTGTTGGGCGCGTGTCCGGCGGCCGCCTGAAACGCCGACCATGAGCGCCAATAGCGACCCTGCCACGAATAGCGCGGAATCCCGGTTTCGCGGGTGAAAACACCTTCACCCACTGGAACGCCTCCTCGTTCTCTGACCAAGGCGTTGTAGGCGGAGATGATTGATTCCTTTGAGGGCTTCGGCATCCTCGTCTCTACCAGAATCTGTGCTGTCTAACAAGAATTAGGCAGCAGCAGTCTCATTTGCCTTGCCAGCTCTTGAGGCGCGGCGTGAAAACACGCCTGAATGCAAGTAGCCGATCAATCATCCAGTTGCGTATTCCAGTCAAAGTTGGGTCATCTGCCGTGATTGATCCGTCTCGGTACACGGCAATCCGTGAGGCTCTCTTGTCATCGAGTCTTTCCCAAGAAAGGGCCTCGCCAAGTTCTGCCTCAATCTCGCCTCGTTTGTGGTACAGCTGGTCGAAAAGCTCTTTATTCCTTGCGGCGTCACCTTGGTCGATGTAGACCTCAACTCGGACGCGGTTGCCCTAGGCAAACACGGCAGCATGAACGATCCCTGAAACACCCGAAGCGAAAGATGCCCAATTCTGTGGCTGAGCGATCCGGCTACCGGTGAACTTGTGCACATCCCGCAGCTCATCAACAAGTTTCTGAAAGAACAGTTGGTATGCCTCTCCTTTAGGCGAAGTACCCCGGCTGGTGCCGCGCGTCGCCTTCTGCCACTTGTTGGGGAAAACGATCGGATTGAGGTTGATTGCGGGCGGCGACTCATCAATCTGGAGCACCTCAAGGGCAATAGCGAAGAAGGAGGTTGAGGAATCCGTTCGCTCGTTAAGCCACTCCAGAGCCTGCCGGTGCTCATCGCGGATCTGCTCCGCAATCCAGACGAGCATTGAGGCTTCCACTCCGGACGCGTAGGTGAGAAGTTTTCCCAGGTGATCATGGTCGGTTGGGCCATATTGGTTTTCGATCACAACGTCGTTTCCCGTAGCCAAGTCCCGGGCAAGGATGTCCAGCGAGAAATCTCCAATTGTCGCCTCGGTCGCAGAAACTTCAAGCTCTGTTCCGAGCACTTCGCCCAACGCGCTGATGTTCTCAGCGAGCCACGGCGTGAAATCGCGAGACTCGCTGGGCCAAACGGTCCTAGGGTCAAGTCTCTTAAGCTTGGCTAATGGTTGCTTCATAAGGTCCTCTCGTAGCAACGAACCCCGTACTCTCAGGGCGCCGCGGCCTAACAAGAATTAGGCAGAACTGCCTAATGCCGTCAACAGCGGCCGTTGCAGTCCAACAGCCACAAGAGTTGAACCGTCGATGGTGCCGTTCTCTATTCATCTCATGGGTACGTGCGTCGTACAACTTCGTCGGTCACCGAGTTAGGCCGACCTGCAGAGCGCGGCGTACCAGCCAGCAACTCCTCTATTGGTGCGGCGCCCTTTGGGGCAAATTATCCTGCGTTCAGCGGGACTTTACAATCCGAAGAAGGAGATGTCCGTCACTATCTCAGCAGCTTGTACATGAAAACTGTGGCTTGAAGAGAACCGTCGGCGCTGCGGGCAAACTCTGGGATCGTGCCGGCCTTCTGATAGCCGAGGGATTCGTAGAGCGCGACCGAGGGGTCGCCCTCGCGGGTATCGAGGACGAGGGTCGTGCGGCGTGCCTGGCGGGCTTCTTGTTCGATGGCGTGCATCAGGGCTCGGCCGATCCCCCCGCGACGGAGGGCGGTGTGCACCATGAGCTTGGCGACTTCGGCCCGGTGGCGGCCGTTGGGCCGGGTGGCCATGTCGAGCTGGACAGTGCCGGCGAGTCGGTCGTCCACCTTGGCGATCAAGAGGATGCGGTCTGGACCCCGGAGCGTGCTGACTACTTCATGCCAGTACTCGACTGCGGTGTCGGAGGCGAGCGGGGGAAGGTATCCGACCGAGGCCCCGCTGGCCACGGCATCTTGGAGGAGCGCCGCCAGGTCGGGGACCAGCGCAGAGGCGTCCGCTGCGGTGAGCCGCTGGATGTGCACTGCCGAGGTCATGGGTTCGACGCCATGCTGGAAATCCATCCCGCGCCTGCCTTGTTCACCTGCCCGACTTGCGATAAGGTAGTTGGGTTGACGAAACAGGATTCCCATGGAGGATCGCATGACGCATGACGTGCGTGACGTGAATCTGGCATCTGAGGGCCTCCGACGCATGACCTGGGCGGAGCGCGAGATGCCGGTGCTGCGGCGCATCCGCGAGCGGTTCACCAGCGAGCAGCCGTTGCGCGGCCGGCGCATCGCGGCCTGCCTGCACGTCACCACGGAGACGGCGGCGCTCATCCTGACGCTGCGGGCCGGGGGCGCGCAGGTGCTGCTGTGCGCGAGCAATCCGCTCTCGACGCAGGATGACGTGGCCGCGGCGCTCGCTGCGGAGTATGGCATTGGGGTCTTCGCCGTCCGCGGCGAGGACCGTGACACGTACTACCGACACATCCATCAGGCGCTGGCCGCGAAGCCCCACATGACCATGGACGACGGCGCGGATCTCGTCTCCACCCTTCACAACGACCGCACCGAGCTGCTGGCCGACGTGATCGGCGGGACCGAGGAGACCACGACCGGCGTCATCCGGCTGCGGGCGATGGCGCGCGACGGCGCCCTGCGCTACCCGATCATCGCGGTGAACGACGCCAAGACCAAGCACCTGTTCGACAACCGCTACGGCACCGGTCAGTCCACCATTGATGGTCTGTTGCGGGCGACGAACGTTCTCCTGGCGGGTCGCGCCATGGTGGTGGCCGGCTACGGGTCGTGCGGGCGGGGTCTCGCCCTGCGCGCCCGCGGCATGGGGGCGCGCGTCATCGTCACCGAGGTCTCGCCGCTGTACGCGCTCGAGGCCGTCATGGAAGGCTTTCAGGTCTTACCGATGGGCCAGGCCGCGCCGCTGGGTGACATCTTCATCACCGTGACCGGGAATCGTGGTGTGATTCGCCGCGAGCACTTTGCGGCCATGCGGGATGGCGCCATCGTCGCGAACAGCGGCCACTTCAACGTCGAGATTGACATCCCCGCGCTCGAGGCGATGGCCAAGACGCGCCGCGCGGCGCGTGAGCACGTGGAGGAATTCTCGCTCGCCGACGGCCGGCGGATCTACCTGCTTGCGGAGGGCCGCCTGCTGAATTTGGCCGCGGCGGAGGGCCACCCGGCCGCGGTGATGGACATGTCCTTTGCCAACCAGGCGCTGTCGGTGGCCTACCTGGCGAAGAGCGGCGCACAGATGGAGCGCGCAGTCCACACGGTGCCCCGCGCCATCGACGAAGCCGTTGCCCAGCTCAAGCTCGAAGCCATGGGTGTGGCCATTGACGCCCTGACCGACGAGCAGCGTCGCTATCTCGAGTCCTGGCAGGAAGGGACATAAGGCAAGAACCCTTCCGACCGGCCGATAGCATGGCTGTGGACCGGTCTGGTCGATCTGCTCTTTCCGCCGCGGTGTGTCGGCTGTGGCGCCCACGGCGCCCCGCTCTGTCACGCGTGTACTGACGGGTTGATCCGGGTCCGGCCGCCCATCTGCGGCCGGTGCGGTGACCCTCTTGGAGAGCCCGCCCCGCGGTGCGCGGCGTGCCGCCGTCGCCCGCCTCCGTACGTGCTCGCGCGATCGCTCGCCGCCTACGACGGCGTTGTGCGCGACGCCATACGCGCGTTGAAGTTTCACGGCCGCCGCGACGTGGCGGCACCCCTCGGACGGCTCCTGGCCGACTTCGCGGCGCATGCCGTGCCCGAGCCGATCGATGCCGTCGTCCCCGTGCCGCTCCACCCCGCCCGTCTCGCCGCTCGCGGTTTCAACCAGGCCGCCTTGTTGGCGGATCCCGTGGCGAAGGCGCTGCGGGCTCGGCCGCTGGCCGACGCCCTTCGGCGCACCCGGCAGGAGGCTTCCCAGTTTGCGCTCGGCGCCGCGGCCCGCCGCGCCAACGTCGCCGGCGTGTTTACCCCTGGGCGCCAATCGGTGTGGGGCGCGGTGCTCCTGGTGGATGACGTGTTCTCCACCGGGGCAACGGCCGCAGCCTGCGCCGAGACACTGGTGGCCATGGGCGCGACGCGCGTCGCCATCCTGACACTTGCCCGCGCTATCCTCACGCGGAACCCCCCGGAAATCGTCCGCGCCGGCCGATAGATGGAGTGCACGATGCACAAACCAGATGCCTGGGGGGATGAACATGAAGACCGTATGTGTGCTGACCATGCTGACGGTACTGGTCGCAGGGATCGCCGTCAACGGCTCCCGCGCACAGCCATTGCCGGCGGCTAGTGTGGCGTTTCAACAGTGTCTGGAGGGCGAGGGCACGCCGGGGAACCGGTGTCGGTCTCTTGGCAACACGCTGACAGCCATGGAGGAGGTCGCCGCGGAACTGGCGTTCGCGAACGACGTCGGCGGGAACATAGGTGGCGATATCGGCGGTGACGTGGCCGCTGTTGGGGGTGACGACTTCCTAAGAGACTTGGCCGCCAGAGCGCTCGAGGTCTTCCTGGCCGGCCTCGCCAGGGTGTTCGTGCAAAACCTCATCCGAGGGGACGGCATGCCGTTCAGCCTCGACGCGAAGATCGACTCCACGCTCTTCGATCCGGTTCGCTGAGGCCGCGGAGTGGAGGGGGAGGCGTGGCGCCTTCCCCTCCGCTCCGTCGGGAGGACGCCACGGGGAGGGAGCGCTGATGAAGCACTCGCTGGTCATCTGGGGAGTCATCGGGTTTCTGGCGATGGTCTCGACGCTGTACGTGATCAACACGCTCCTCTACCTCACGCCGCCGAACCCGGTCAAGGCACGGCTCTTTCGGACGATCGTGCGGCTCGCCCATCCCCTCTTCGCGCAGAACTGGCATCTGTTCGCACCTGATCCGGTGCGCGTGAATCACGTGCTGACCGTTCGGTGCCGCACAGAGGGGGGCACGACCGCCTGGCACGACGTCACGCAGCCGATGCTCGAGCGCCATCATCGGGACCGTACGTCGCCCATGAGCCGGCTGCTGCGCGTCCATCAGAACGCCATCCGCTACTACCTGGGCTGGATGCCCGACGAATGGCGTGCCCTGCTCTGCAAGCGAGACCCACGAGCGTCCGTCTGCCGGCGTGATCATTCGGACTTTTCGCAGCAGCGCGACGTGGGCCTCTATCTCCTGCGGCGCGTGGCCGCGGCGACCTGCGACCAGGTGGTAGGCGTGGGACGCACACAGGCCGTGCAGATCGGTCTGCTGATCCAGCATCCACCGCTGTGGTCCGGTCGTGACCGGCCCCCATCCGACGGTCGCACAGAGTCCATCCGGTTGCCCTGGACGGCCCCTCTGGCCCGATGACCCGGTTGGCGGACTGGCTGGTCCACGAGCACTGGCTGATCGGCGCCGCCCTTACGCGTGTCCTCCTGGGCACGTGGGCGATCTACTACTATGTGCTGCACTTCCCGGTGCGGGGGCTCCTGTGGGGGCCGGATGGACTCTGGCCCCATGACCGCTTCCTGACGTTGCGGTCTTTTCCCAACCTCCTGCAGTTCAGCCCCTCTCCACTCGTCTTTGAGGTTGCCTATGTCGGCGCGATCGCGGTCGCCCTCGCCTACTCCTTGGGCTGGTGGCCCAGAGTCATGGCGGTCCTCCACTGGTGGATGATCTGGTCGTTCCAGGAACGGAACCCCTTCATTACCGACGGTGGAGACAACCTCATGCGGATCGCTCTCCTCTTTCTCGCCGCGGTCAATACCGGCGCCTATTTTTCGCTGGGGTCGGGACGGGGTCGGTTTCGCTGGGCGCCCGTCGTCCGGCAGGGACTCGCCGTGGCTCACAACTTCGCGATCCTGCTGGTGCTGGCACAGTTGTCGATGCTGTACTTGAGCACCGGGCTCTACAAGACAATGGGGGAGCTCTGGCAACAGGGGACGGCCCTCTACTACGTGCTGCGCGTTGACGAGTACTCCTGGCCGCCTATCGCCCAGGCGGTTTACCAAAACCCGTACCTGGTCGTCCTCGGGACCTATGGCACGGTGATGTTCGAGCTGATGTTCACGCCATCGCTCTTCAGCCGGTGGCCGCGCTACGCGATGATCGTCGCGGGGATAGCCTTTCACGTGGGTATCGGCATGCTCATGGGCCTCGTCACGTTCGCCTGGAGCATGCTCGCGCTCTACCCGCTGCTCATCACCGACGCGGAGTACAAGACCACGGCGCGCTGGTTGCGAGGGCGGCTCAGCCTGGTCGTGCTGTACGACGGCTGGTGTCCCTCGTGCACGCGCAGTGTGCGGTGGCTGCGCGCGCTCGACCTGTTCGCCCTGGTGGACTATAGCTCGTTCCGCGAGCCGGGTGCGCTGGAACTCTGGGGACTGTCTTCAGACCGGGCCGCCCGGCGTATCCAGAGCATCGGGTCGGGAGGCCGCATCGCCGAGGGCGCGGACGCGATGATTCGCATCTTCGCCCGGTCGCCGGTCCTTGCGCCTCTGCTCCCGGTCCTCCTGGCCTGTCGGCTGGTCTTTGGCCAGAGGGTGTACGATGTGCTGGCCGCCGGGCGCCTGGTCATGGTACCGGGGGGCTGCGGCCCAACTTGCCCCACAGACGGCGCCGTGGCGGGTCGTCAGCGAGGTGCGTGATCGCCTGCACGCCGCGTGGAGTCCGTGGGGCGCGCGGGGGAGTTCAGGCCGCCTGCCTCTGGCTGAGCGTAGAGGTCCTGGTGCGACGGACCGGCTTGCCGGCGAGCCAGATCGCGGCCATGCTTATCCTCATGCTCGTGTTCAGGCGGAGAGTCCTGCGTGAACGCCTCACAACGGCCGACCTCGGCTATCGGTGGTCGCGCCCGGCGGTGTTGGCAGGGGCGATCTCAAGCGTCGTTCTATTGGCCATCTTTCTAGGCACGGCCGCCGTCGACCGCGCCGTGTTTGATGCCGGAGACGACGCCCGATGGCCGAGGAGGCTCGCCGAGGCCGGCCCTGGTGCGATGCTCGCGTTGGTGCTCGGAAACGGCCTGCTCGCGCCGCTGGTCGAGGAATACGCATGGCGCGGCTACATTCAGACCCGACTTGTCCACGAATGGGGCCTCGCCGCCGGACTGGCCGCTACCGCTGTGGGTTTTGCCGCCAAGCATCTCGTTGTGGATTGGTCAGTGGTGCGCCCCACCACGCTGCTGGTGGGATCGGCCGCGCTCAGCGTGATCGCGCACCGCTGGGGCACCGCGGCCTCGACGCTCGCGCACGCGGCGACCAACACCGCCGCCACGCTGCTCGCTATCGTGACTGCCAGTGGATGGGGGGCAGCTGACTGACCGAGATCAGCCCCTGTCGCGCGGCCAGCACCTGGGGGACGGCGTTGACGGCCAACGCACAGGTGGCCACGTCGCCGTGGATGCCATTCGCAATGGTCGCGGTAAACGGCGGCTCGCCATCAATGGTGACGACGTCACGGGGATCCTGAGCCCCGACTGCCATGGTGAGGTCGAGTGTGACGGCCGGCTGGCCGCCGCGTCGGCCGATGGCCACTTGATGGAGGCCCCGCACATCATCGCCGGCCAGCACCGGTTCGATGCGCTCGTCGATAGCGTCCAGCGTCCACCCGAGCGTGTCGGCGATCATGGCGATCGACTCGAGCAGGCCCACGTGTCCCAAGCGACCCGCGACCACGCCTTCCTCGAACGTCGGGCGATCGAGCCCGGCGCCCACCTTTCGCTGCAGCGGAAGCCGGCGCAGCCCCGCGTCCACGACTCGTGTCACGCTGATGGCACGGACCACGCGGCACGGCGCGGTCAACGCCACGGGGAGGAGATCCATCACGAACCCGGGGTTCACGCCCAGGCCGACCACCGTAACGCCCGCCGCCTTGGCAGCCTCGTGGATCCGTCGGGCCTCAATGGGGTGCTGGCGCCAGGGAAAGGATAGTTCTTCGCATGTGGAGATCACGTGCGCGCCCGCTTCGACGATCCTCATGATCTGTGGGATCACCTGCGCAAGCCGTGATTGGGTCGAGTGAAACACTACCTGCGGCCGCCGGGCCAGCGCGTGCGCGCTATCGGCGGTCACCAAGACACCGAGCGTCGGACGCTCGAGCAGTGTCCCCAGGTCGCGGCCAATCTTGTGGGGGTCGATATCGATCGCCGCGACGACACGGTATCCGCGGTCGACCGCCAGGCCCGCGATGCCCAGGCCTATGGGCCCGAGCCCATAGTGGGCAACGGCTGGTGCGGTCATAGACGGCTCCTCTGGGCGTGCTGGGAATGGGTGAACGACCTCGATTGTAGCAAAGGCCCCCCGGACGGCCAAGCGTGGGCAGGACCGTCCAGGGGATCGCAGAAGGCATGTGCGCCATGCCGTCGCTCGCCGTCGTTGCCATCGGGGGCAATGCGCTTGTTCGCGGGCGTGACACCTCCGTTGACGCGGCCCGCGCCTCCATCGCCGAGACCGCCGACCACTTGGCGGCGATGGTGTCGGCCGGGTGGTCGCTCGCGGTCACGCACGGCAACGGGCCGCAGGTGGGCTTCGGGCTGCTCCGGTCCGAGGCCGCGGCGCATGTGGCCCCTCGACTACCCCTCGATGTGATCGGCGCGCAGACGCAGGGGTCGATCGGGTACCTGCTCCAGCAGGCACTGGACAACGCCTTGGCCCGGCGCGGCCTTGTCCAGCGCGTCCTGACCGTGGTCACGCAGACCGTCGTCGACCCGGCCGATGCCGCTTTTCGTCATCCCACAAAGCCGATTGGCCCATTCTATCGCGCCTTCGAGGCCGATGAGCTCCGGCAACGGGGATGGGCCATGGCGGAGGATGCCGGCCGCGGGTGGCGCCGGGTGGTACCTTCGCCCGAGCCGCTGGAGATCGTGGAGGCCCCCATCGTGCGCGCGTTGATCAGAGGCGGCATCATCGTGATCGCCGCGGGCGGTGGAGGCATTCCCGTCGTGCGCCGCGAAACAGGGTACGAAGGCGTGGAGGCCGTCATAGACAAAGATGCGACGAGCGCGGTCCTGGCGCGCGACCTCGGCGCCAGTCTGCTGGTGTTCACGACCGCCGTCGACCGCGTGGCCCTCGACTTTGGAACTCCCAAGGAGCGCCAGATTGGCAACATGACCGTGGCCGAGGCCCGGCGGCACCTGACCGAGGGCCAGTTCCCGCCCGGCAGTATGGGGCCCAAGGTTGCAGCGGCGATCCAATTCGTCGACGGTGGCGGCGAGCTGGCCGTGATCACGACCGCGCACGCCGTCGGTGATGCGCTGGCCGGAGAGGCCGGGACGCGCATCGTGGCGGCGGTGTAGCCAGCCGGGTGCACCGACCGTTTCGCACGGAGGAGGCTGAACCGTGGGTCTGGAGTTCGCGAAGCGCATGAGTGCGCTGGGCACGGAGACCGCGTTCGAGGTGTTGGCAAAGGCCCGCCGCCTGGAGGCACAGGGGCGCAACATCGTCCACCTCGAGATCGGCGAGCCGGATTTTGATACGCCGGCCCATATCGTCGACGCGGCGATACGCGCGATGCGGGACGGCTTCACGCATTACACGCCGGCCGCCGGTATTATGGAAGCCCGCCACGCCGTCGCCGACTACATGACACGCACCCGCCGCATCCCGGTTGACGCCGCCAACGTGGTAATCGTGCCTGGATCGAAGAACGTCTTGCTCTTCGCGATGCTCGCCCTGGTCAACCCGGGCGACGAAGTCGTCTACCCCGACCCCGGGTATCCCATCTACGAATCGATCGCGGGCTTCATCGGCGCCACGCTTCGGCCGGTTCGTCTGCGGGAAGATGCGGACTTCCGCTTCGACATGGACGAGTTTCGCGCGCTGTTGGGCCCGCGAACGCGGTTGGTCGTGCTGAACTCGCCGCACAATCCCTGCGGCTCTATGTTGGACCGCACCGACCTGGAAGGGATCGCCGAGGCGGTGTTGCCCACCCGAGCGTTTGTCCTCGCCGATGAGATCTACGGCCGGATTGCCTATGAGGGTGAGCAGGCCAGCATCGCGAGCGTGCCGGGGATGGCGGACCGCACCATCATCCTGGACGGCATGTCCAAGACGTATGCCATGACCGGCTGGCGGGTTGGGTTTGGCGTCATGCGCGCCGAGCTGGTCGAACGCATGGCCCAGTTGATGATCAACTCCAGTTCCTGCGCCGCCGCCTTCGCGCAGATGGCCACGATCGCGGCCCTCTCCGGTCCTCAGGACGCGGTCGAGACCATGGTGGCGGAGTTCCGGACGCGCCGTCAGATCATCGTGGACGCCTTGAACGGTATCGAGGGCGTGCGGTGCCGGATGCCGCGCGGGGCTTTCTACGCGTTCCCGAACATCTCGGCCATTGACAGCGACGCCAAGCGGCTCGCGGATTTCCTCCTCCAAGACGCCGGTGTGGCGTGCCTCGCCGGCACCTCGTTTGGAGACGGTGGCAAGGGGTACCTACGCTTCTCCTACGCCAACAGCCAGCAGAACATTCGTGAGGGCATGCGGCGGCTGCGGGAGGCGTTGCCTCGCTACCGGCCGGCCGTGCGCGCTTGAATCCCGACGGGTCCGACAAGGAGTCAGGCCGTCATGACCGGTAACGCCGCCCGCTTTGATGCCTACCTGCGTGCGGGGCTTGACCCATACCTCGCGGTCGTGTCCCGTCTCTGCGCCCAGCCGAGCGTGTCGGCCACCGGGGAGGGGACGCACGCGTGCGGGGCTGGTCGCCGATGTCCTGGGGCAGCACGGGTTTCAGGTCCACCGGTTCGACACGCCTGGGAACCCGATCGTCGTAGGCCGAGCGACCGGGCGGTCCGATCGCACACTCCTCTTCTACAACCACTATGATGTCCAGCCGGCGGAGCCGCTCGAGCTCTGGACTACCCCGCCGTTTGTGCCGACGCTGCGCGACGGCGCCCTCTACGCGCGCGGGGCCAAGGATGACAAGGGCGAGTTCGTGGCCCGGCTGGCCGCCGTCGACGCCGTGCGCGATGCCCACGGGGGTACGCTCCCGTGCGGTGTCACATTCGTGGTGGAGGGGGAGGAAGAGGTCGGTAGCCCATACATCGCGCGGTTTGTCGGTGATCATCTAGACTTATTGAAGAGTGACGGCGCGATTTGGGAAGAGGGCGGCATCGATCCGGAGGGCCGCCCCGAGGTCAGTCTCGGGCGCCGTGGGGTGCTCTCGGTGGAGCTCGCGGTTCGAACGATGAGTCGCGACGCGCATTCCGGGAACGCGCACGTCCTCCCCAATGCCGCATGGCGTTTGTTACGGGCGCTGGCGTCGCTGAAAGGCCCGGACGAGCGCATCTTGATTCCGGGATTCTACGATCGCGCGCGGGCCCCCTCGGCCGTCGACCTTCGCCTGCTCGACGCGATGCCCGACGGCGAGGCGTGGCGCCGCGAGACCTTCGGCATCACGTCGTTTGTCCGCGGGCTGAGTGGCAAGGCGCTCAACCGTGCGGTGTTCGATCCGACGTGTAACATTCAGGGGATCATCGCGGGGTATGCCGGTGCCGGGATGAAGACCGTCATTCCCGCGCGGGCGGCGGCGAAACTCGACTTTCGCCTCGTACCCGATCAGGATCCCGACGATATCTTTGCGAGGCTGCGCGCCCACCTGGACGCCGGCGGTTTCGCGGACGTGACCGCGACCCGGCTCGGCGCGATGTGGCCCTCGCAGACCTCCGGTGACCACCCGCTTGTGGCGTTGACCGCGCGCGCCGGTGAGGAGGTCTACGGCCGGCCGAGCCTGCTCCACCCGATGGCCGGGGGCAGCAGCCCGGTCTACGCGTTCGCCGGACCGCTCGGTATCCCCGTCGTGACCGCAGGCGTCGGGTATCCCAACAACCGGACGCATGCCCCGGACGAGCACGTGCGGGTGGGCGACTTTCTGAATGCCGCCCGACAGATCGCGCGGGTCCTGGATGGTTTCGCGGTGCTGTGAGCGATGCCGAACGCCCCGGATGCTGATGCGATCCTCCGGCAGGGGCTCCGGTTGGTCTCGATCCAATGGACGATTCAGGTCGCGATCGTGCTGGCGATCGGCCTCGTGACGCCGGTTGTCGTCGAGCCCGCAGTGGAGCCGGGCGCCCCATCCCGGTTGCTCACGGTGATCTTCGTGGTCGTGAGCCTGCTTGATCTCGTCATCGCATGGTGGTTCAAGGCCCGTGTGCTGCCGGCGACCCTCCGCAAGGCCCGTACCGACGCCGAAGCCGCAGGGATGATGGCCGGGCGGTCCATTGTCTTTGTCAGTCAGGCGATCACGCCGGCGCTCCTCGGCCTGGCGCTGTACCTGACCCAGGGGGATCACGTCGGGCTCGGCATACTGTTTGCCCTCAGCCTGCTCGGTCACTGGCTGCTCAGACCGCGGCATGAGGAGTGGCAGGCCATGGTCCTCGAGCGAGGCCGGTGAACGTCGTCCTCCTCGAAGGGGACGAGACCGGCCAGGAGTTGCTGCACGACGCCGTCCGGGTGCTCGCCCCCGATCTGGTCGGCGTGCCGATGACCTTCGTTCGTTTCGATCTGAGTCTGCCCAACCGCCGACGCACGAAGAACGGCGTGGTGCGCCAGGCGGCCGACGCGCTGCGCGAGCATCGCTATGGCATCAAGGCGGCCACGATCACACCCGAGGGATCGGATGACGTCGGCAGCCCCAACGCCCTCCTCCGCGAGTGGATCGACGCGACCCTCATTCTCCGGACGGGCCGGCGCATTCCTGGCGTCCGGCCTGTCTCTGGGGTGATCGCGCCGATCGCGGTCGTGCGCATGGCCGTGGGTGATGCGTACAACGCGCGTGAGTGGCGGGAGGGCAGCGGCCTGGACGAAGTCGCGTATCGCACCACCGGCATCACCCGCCGTCACTGCCGCGCGGTGGCTGAGTTCTCCTTCCGCCACGCGCGGCGCCTCTCGGCCAAGGTCTTTGGGGGATCCAAGTACACGGTCAGCCCGATCTATGAGGGCCTGCTCAAAGAGGAGGTGGACGCGGCCGCCGTGCGCCATCGCGATGTGCCCTATGACCCACAGCTGATCGACGCGGTCTACGCCCTCCTGCTGCAGTCTACCGGCGAAGCTCTGGTCATCCCGGCCCTCAACCGCGATGGCGATACGCTCAGCGACTTTGTCCTGCAGATGTTCGGCAGTATCGCCGGCGCCGAATCGCTGGTGATGAGCGTGGACGAAGCGCTCAACCCGACCGTTGTACTCGCGGAGGCCCCACACGGCACCGCGCCGCGTCTGGCGGGGAAGAACGTCGCCAACCCCATGGCGATGATCCTGGCCTGCGCGGCGCTGTTGTCGTATCTCCCCGACCCATCCGCCGCGGCAGTCTCCCGGGCGATCTACGAAGCCACCTTCGAGGCCGTTCAGGCTGGCGTCCGCACGTTGGACCTGGGCGGCGAGGCGACGACGACCGAGTTCACGGACGAGGTCATCCGTCGCCTTCGACTCAAGCTCGAGGTGTGGCGGAGCCTGGGGCGCCCGTAGGCGCTCCACCCTGAAGTTCTCGCGACACCGGCACGCTCAGCCTATCTCGCGTCGGACTAGGCAGCTCCGCGTTGCGGGCATGACATAGACAGGATTCGCGACGAGCCCGTCGGGGCGTGGGCAGGGGGTGCGGGTCATGGATCGAGATTCCTGGATCCGACCAGTCGTCTGGATGTGTGTCGTCCTGGTACTTACCGCCGGCCTGCCGGTTGCGGCGGCCGCCCCTGCGCTTGCCGCGTACTTCCCCATGACCCCGGGCACCGTGTGGACGTACATGACCAACACGAACGGTGAAGTGCGCGCGCAGGTCGGGTCTAAGGTGCAACTGGGAAACGCCGAATGCCGCATCATCGAGATGATCGTGAACGGGGCCATCACACAGCGTGAGTGCTACCGGGTCACCTCCGATGGTGTCTATGCTTACCAGCGGAGTTATGCGGCCGGGACGCTGGTGCTTGAACCGCCGCAGCGGATGCTGGCCGCACCTGTCGCCGTGGGCAAGACCTGGCAGTGGGCCGGCCGTGTCGGCGAATATGAGGTCGTCATGGACTACACGTGGGCCCGCCGTGAAACGACCGCAGTACCCGCCGGCCGGTTTAGCACGATGCAATTGTACTTTGAGGGGAACATTACGCCGCAGGCGCGAATACAATCGTGGCGATGGTTTGCACCCGGCGTCGGCATGGTGAAAGAAGACTCCACGCTGGTCCAGGGACCGCAGAGTATCAGGATCTACGCCGAACTGGTGCGCATGACCGGCGGCCGGTGAAGCCGGCGGCCCCTCCCGTACCGAACAACCTCCACATCGCGCTCGGCATCGCGGTCCTGCTCTGGCTCATAGCTGCCGCGCCCGCGGCCGGCAAGAGCTTCTTCTTCACCCGCGTCGACATTCAGGCCGCGGTGAGTCCCGACGGCAGCCTGGCTACCTCCGAAGCCCGGACCTATCAGTTTGACGGCTCGTTCTCCTGGGCCACGCGCCGCGTCCCGCTGGCGGCGAACCAACGCATGCGTGACATCCGGGTCTCCGATGAGCGAGGCGTGTACCATCCTTCGCCCACGCAGCGACCTGGTACGTTCACCGTGTCCAGGGAGGGCGCCGACGTCATCATCCGGTGGGCGTTTGCCGCATCCGACGAATCGCGTACCTTCACGATCGCCTATTCGATCGACAACGCGGTCACCGTGTACCAGGATGTTGCCGAGCTCTACTGGAAGTTCGTCGGCACCGACTGGGCTGAGCCGAGCCGCGAGGTGCGTGTCACCGTCCGCCTGCCAGGGCAAGTGGCGGCGCAGCACATTCGAGCCTGGGGCCACGGCCCGCTGCACGGTGATGTTCGCCCCACAAACGGTGGGGCGGTCCTGGCGGTTCGTGACCTGCCCCCGCGGACGATGGTCGAAGGCCGCATCATCTTTCCACCTGACGTGGTGCCCGATGCCCGGGTGCGGCGCGCAGAGCCTGGACTGCCGAGGATCCTGAAAGAGGAGGGCGCCTGGGCCGCGCGGGCGAACCGCGCGCGGGTCCTCCAACGCGTGCTGATCGGCGGGTTCTCGACGCTCCCATTGCTGGCGCTGGGCGGGTGGATGTTCCTCTACCTCCGTTACGGTCGGGAACCGATCCCCGCCCCGGCCGAGGGGTACTACCGCGAGCTGCCCGCGACCTACACCCCGGCCGAACTGGGCGTGCTGTGGCGCTTTGGGTCGGTCCAGCCGGCCGACTTTGCCGCGACCGTGCTCGACCTGGTGCGGCGCGGCTACCTGACGGTCCAGGCGTCCATCGAGCAGGGGTTGCTTGTCAGCGATGAGCTCTTCACGCTCGAGCGGACGGACAAGCGGGACGGTCTGCGATCATTTGAGACGGAGGCGCTCGACATAGTCTATGGCAGCGGCGCCCGAGCCGGCGAACGTGTCACGATCTCGCGACGCAAAGGCCTGCCGGCCGAGGCCAAGACGAGAATGGGCAACCGATTCACGACCTGGACCGCCCGGGTCGCGCGCGCCGCGGATGTGCATGGCTTCTTTGATACCACGAGCATGAAGATGCGATGGGTGGCGCTTGTGCTGGGCATCATCGTCGCGGCCGGCGGCTTCTGGGCAGCGATCGCGCTCGGGGCCGCGGGCGGTCTCTCCACGCTCATCGCCGTGGGCGCGGTGACCGGGGTATCGGGCGTGGTGCTCAGCGCCGGCAGCGGCGCGGTGAGGCGTCGCTCCCAGCGGGGCGCCGATGACTTGCGCCGCTGGCAGGGGTTCCGGCGTTTCCTGCTGGACTTCTCGGAGATGCAGCGGGCGGAGCTGCCGTCGCTCGTGCTGTGGGAGCACTACCTGGTCTATGCCGTCCCCCTCGGCGTGGCCGACCGGGTCATCGCGCAGCTCAGACAGATCTACCCGGCAGAGCAACTCGCGCAGGCTCCCGGCCTCCACGCCTGGGCCTCCTCGGGAGGCGATGCCGGCGCGGGCGGTCGCGACGGACTCGGGGCCCTCTCGGCCTTCGCTACGTCCTTTGCCGCCGCGACGTCATCGGCCAGCTCAGGCAGTGGCGGTGGCGGAGGCTTCTCCGGAGGCGGCGGGGGCGGTGGGGGTGGTGGTGGAGGGGGTTCGGCGGGCTAGCGCCGACGGTGCAGGTGCCGGGCAATCTGCAGCAGCGCCCGCCGGTCGTCGGGTCCCAACCGGCGTGCGATCACCGTGATCTCGCTGACCGACAGATCATCACCCTCGCTGTCCTCACCCCGGCGGGCTGACCGGGTGCCCGGGGCCTGGTCGGCCGAAAAGAGCGGCAGCGTTCGGCTGCGCCGCAGCGGCAGCTGCACGGGCGGCACCGGCCGATCCTCCTCCGACAGCGGCGCCGAAAGCTCTTCGACATAGTTCGCGAAGGCGCCACCCTTCATGCCGAGCGCGCGGGCCACGCGGGCCACGATGTCCGCCGACGGGCGCTTGAGTCCCCGCTCGATCTCCGACAGATACGAATGTGAGATGCGGGCCGACCGCGCGAGCTCCTCGCGTGTCAGTGCTTTCGATGTCCGGAGCGTCTCGATCGCGCGACCAAAATCGAGCCGTGACCGCATGCGGTCCTCCGCGCCGAGCGATACTTGAACAAGGACGGGTGCCCCGCTGGATTGGGCGCGGGCTGGGTCGCTTCCTGCCGGCGGCCGGTGGGTCGGCTAGCGGACCGCGGCTCCGGGTTCCCGCGCGACGAACGCGGACGCGCGCCCGCCGTTGCCACCCGCGTGCGCCAGGGCCGCCGCGACCGACCTCCAGGTGTCGCGGGCGCGCTGGAGGGCTTGGCGGATCCACTCTTTGTCGCCTTCGTTGAGCGGGACAGCCGCGCCGATCTTAGCCCACACCATCGCGTGATAAAAACGCAGTGCGGTGGCGGCGACCCAGACCTCACTGCGCACGCTGCCATCGCCATTGGGGATGAAGATGTCGCAGATGTTGTCGGTCCCGACCCGCACTGGGACGCCGGCGACCAGCATGTCGAGGATGCGCGCAATCGAATTGTGCACGGGGGTCAGCATCGGGCGCAGCTGGAACATTGACAGGGCCGCGGTCGGGCAGCAGATGACGCCGATGTTGTAGGTCAGCAGCGAGTCGATCAGGCGCTGGAAGCGGCCCTCATCGTAGCAGGACGGGGAGATCGCGTGCACGGCCCAGACCGTTGGGCCGTCCTCGCCGGGTACCTCGGGCGCCCCCAACCAGCGCACGGCTTGGGCCAGCTCCTCGGTCTCCTCCTCACGCGGGTCGTTGTCCTGATCCACTTGAAGGTGGACGGGTTTGCGCATGGTTTTGGCCAGCTCGAGGATCATCCGGACGTGGCCGTCGAACCCGACGCGCCCCTCGCCGCGGTCCTTGGAGGGGAGCCCGCCCAGGACGTCGGCGACCTCGGCGGCCTGGCGGTATACGTTCCACCGATCCGGATTGACCTGGGGGTTCTTGAATCCGAAGATGGGCGACACGGCGATCTTCAGCGTCAGCCGGTCGCGGAACTCCTCCCGCAGCCGGGCGGCCTGTTCGATCGCGGCCAACCCGATGTCGGGCGTGGCGTCGACGAACGACACCACTTCACGCACCTGCAGCTCGACCATGCGCTCGAGCTCGACACGCATCCGCGCGTACAGATTGTCGGGACGGTACGCCTGGCCCTTGTGGAGCTCGCCGACCAAGATCTGCTTGACCCGCAGCGACAGTCCGGCCGCGCCGACCGGGTCGATGTTGGCATGCTGCAGGTATTCCGGCGCGAACGTGTTGGCGCGATCCAGATGCGTGTGCGCGTTGACCCAGCCCCCAAACGACTTGGCCGTCCGCTCCAGGATCTGGTCCCACTTGCCGTGCTCGACGCCTGCCAGGTAAGGCTCCATCGTCAAGACCACGCTCCTTGTCGTGCGGATGCCTGCGGAACGTTGGCGGGAAAAGAAAACACCCGCCACGCGGGCGGGTGCCATCGGATCGTCGTCATCGTCACCCTCCTTGGCCGCCTCACGGGACGGCGCTTAAAGGAGCTTGTTCGACGCCGACGATAGCACGGAGGACCTGGTCCGTCAAGGCTCGGGCCGCGCCTTTGTGGATGATCAGCGATTCTGTCACCCTGGGGAGTATGATCAGGGGGCTGATTGCCCTTGGGCCGGCTGGAGGCCGGCAAGGGGTGGGTGTCTGAGAAATCGGCCGCAAGCGCGGCCATTCTGAGCCGTGGGGTTCTCGGGAGGGGCAGAATGGGCTCTTCTGGGGGGCCGCCGGGCTGGAGCGTTCCAATGGAAGGTGGTCAGGATGTATACTGAAGGCCGGTCGGGAACTCAAAATGGAAATCCCGGGTGACATCCAGCAGGAGGTGCCGCACTGATGCGTGGCAGGATCTGGAAGATCGTTGCGCTCTGTGTTGGTGTGACGCTCGTGCTCACGGCCGGCTCGCGCCTGACGCAGGCGCAGACGCCCCGCACCCTGGTTGTCGCTCAGGGCGTCGATATTGTCACCGGCGACCCGGCCAAGAGCACCGCGCTCGGGACCATTGCCGTCCTGGCTAACATCTACGACACGCTGATTCA